>PVBE012478820.1_pt1 | contig 15835 bp, 16 predicted proteins | sample 1631181 | NCBI WGS metagenome assembly PVBE01 (sample SAMN08397723, study PRJNA350692) | Marine metagenome, whole genome shotgun sequencing project. | isolation source: water | place: Pacific Ocean | collected 2012-04
CTCGGCCTCGGCGGCACGGAACTGGATCGCCCTTTCGCGCGTGACCAGGGGCGCGGCGCCATCGGCTACCTTGTCCAGCACCGCCGCATGCAGGGCATAGTCCTCGGGATACGCCTGGGCCTGGCGGCTCAGGGCGGCGGCTTGGAGCTCGAGGTCCGAGCGCTGTCTCGTGTCCTTGAAGGTGCGTTCGGTCGTCCCGGTTAGGTTATCGAAAGCGCCGCGCAGGTCCACGGCGGCTTCGCTGAAACGCCGCCGCGCCTCGTCGCTGGGCGCGGCTTCGGCCATCGCCCGGACGTCGGCATCAAAGGCCTTCATTCTTCGGTTCCTGAACCCCTCGGCCTCGGCCAGGGTCATGGTCCGCCGTTCCTCGGCGATTTTCGGATAGCTATTTTCGTAAGCTTCGACCAGGAGTTTTGTCGGTTCAAAAATATCGTCTTTGTACTGCTCCCGCTTCAGGTGCTCCTTGAGCTCGGGCGGTGTGTCGTCGAACACGACCGGGCCGCCGCCGGGCTCGCCCGGTGCCGGAATGCGCGCCGTATCGCCTTGGATCCATACGCTTCCGTCGTCGTCAATTCGATGTGCCATGACCGATGCTCCTGAATTCCAGCAATGCGTAAAGAATTAAAGAATAGTATGATAATTTTGTACTATATCAAGATATTTTTGACGCCCGGGTCGAAATGGCGTCCGCATTGCCCGTGCAGCGGCCTGGAACGGCGATCTGGAACCGGCCCCTTGACCCTCTTTCAGTCTAACTGTTCGTCGGTCGGGTTACCCGGCTGGCGACCAGGTGGCGCCTGGGGTCGATGGCGCGTTTGCCGCGCCGCAATTCGAAGTGCAGCTGAGGCTTGGTGACATTGCCCGTGCTGCCCACCCGGGCGATGGATTGGCCCTTGCTCACCTTATCCCCCGCCTTGACCAGCAAGGTCTCGTTGTGGGCGTAGGCTGTGACCCAGCCGCCAGCGTGCTTGATCAACAACAAATTTCCGAAACCCCTAAGCTCGTTGCCGGCGTAGGCGACGATCCCGCTTTCAGCGGCGCGGACAGCACTTCCCCTGGATGCGGCAATGTTGATGCCGTCGTTGTGCAGCCCCTTGCTCTTGGGGCCAAAGCCGGACAAGACCTTGCCCCGGACCGGCCACACGAAGCCCTTGGCCGGTACGGGCGGCGGCGCAGGGCGGGCGGGCCGGGGCGACCGCCGGGGCGCAGTGGTGGTGGCGGATGGTGCGGACTTCGTCGGAGACGACGCTCTCGGTGCCGGCAGCGCGGCGGCGGCCTTGGTGACGGCGGCCCTGATGACGGCGGTGGGAACGGCCAAGCGCTGTCCGACGTGGATGGTATAGGGCTCGCCCAGGTCGTTGGCGCGCGCCAGGGTAAAAAGATCGACCCCGTAGCGGCGCGAGATACCGTAAAGGGTATCGCCCGACGCCACCACGTGGGTCCGCTGGCGCGGCAGTTGGATGCGCTGTCCGACACGGAGTTGATAGGGCGGCCTGAGGCCGTTGGCCTCGATGATGGCGCGCATGGGAACCCGGTGACGGCGCGACAGGGCATAGACGTTGTCGCCGCGCCCAACGATTACCGCGCTGACACCAACGAAGGAAAGGTCGCTGCCGGGCGTCGGGACGGCAGTGGCCGGCGGCCGGCCGATGGGCCGGGGCCTGGAATCGGACGGTGGCCACTCAACCCAACCGCAGGCGCCGGGCAGCAGCACACCGCCCGTCACGAGCATGGCGATCAGAAAACGTCGAATGGAAAGAACGGAACCCATGGCCGGATTATCGTCGAGCGACCCGAAGTCTTCAACCGCTCTCCCGGTCGCTGATCAGGGGCACGAAATGGACGTCGAGCAGAACCTCGGTCTCGGCGCCGTTTTCGCCTCGGCGCACGCGCATCAAACTTTGGCCGCCGTCTGGTGCGCCGACGGGCACCACCATGATCCCGCCGACGGCCAATTGGCCGACCAGGGCTTCGGGTACCGCCGCCGCCGCCGCCGTCACCATGATGCGGTCAAACGGCGCCTGGCGCGGCCAGCCCAGGGTGCCGTCTCCGACCTGAGACGTGATATTGGTGAGCCTGAAATGGGTAAATCGCGCCTCGGCGCCGTGCAACAATTCGGGGTGGCGTTCAATGGTATAGAGGCGCCGGCACAGCCGCGCCAGGACCATCGACTGGTAACCCGACCCGGTGCCAATCTCAAGCACCTTATGGCGCTCGCCAACCTCCAGCGCCTGGGTCATCTGGGCCACGATAAGGGGCTCGCTGACGGTCTGGTGATGGCCAATGGGCAGCGCCGTCGCATCGTAAGCCCGGTCGCGGAAGGTCTCGGGCACGAACATCTCACGCGGCACTTGTTCCATGGCGGCCAGCACCCGGGTCTCGGTAATGCCGCCACGCCGAAGGTCAAGGATGAGCCGGATGCGTCCCGAATCGGGTCTCATGGAAAGACCCCCTTCAAGGCCCGGAGCGTCGGTACGTGGGTGAACTCCATGACCAATGGCGTGATGGAAATCTTGTCCCGGTCGACCGCCGCCATGTCGGTGCCGCGTCGTCCCCGGTCTTCGCTGCGCTGGGGGCCGACCCAATAATAGGCATCACCACGCGGGTCGCGGCCCTCAACCAAGGTGCCGCCGATCTTGCGCCGTCCCTGGCGGGTCAATGACATGCCGGCGACCGAACGCGCGAGGACGTCGGGAAAGTTGACGTTGATCAGGACGTTGGCCGGCCACCCAGCGCGGCACAGGCGTTTCAGCACGTCGGGCAGGAAATGTTCGGCGGTCGCCCATTTTACCGGATGGCCATGCTCCGCCACCTGGCTCAAGGCGATCGCGGGCAAGCCGAGAAGGGTGCCCTCCATGGCCGCGGCGATGGTACCCGAGTAGGTCACGTCCTCGCCCAGGTTGCCGCCCCTATTGATCCCCGACAGGACCAGGTCGGGCGGGCGGTCCTTGAGAATCTGGTTGACCGCCAGCAAAACGCTGTCGGTCGGCGTGCCGTCGACGGCGAAACGCCGGGCCGACACCTTGCGGATGCGCAACGGCCGGCGGATGGTCAGGGAATGGCTGGCGGCGCTTTGCTCGGTCTCCGGCGCGACCACCCAGACCTCCTTGGCGAGGCGGCGCATGACCCGCTCCAAAAGCTTGAGTCCGGGGGCATGGATGCCGTCATCGTTGGAGAGAAGGACGCGCGACCGGGCCAGGTCGAGTGTTCTAGGACCCATGAGGCTCAATCACCTCCATGCCGCCCATATAGGGCCCTAGCGCCTCGGGCACGGAGACCGAGCCGTCGGCGCGCTGGCCGTTTTCCAAGATGGCGACCAAAGTACGCCCGACCGCCAGCCCCGAGCCGTTGAGGGTATGGACGAAGCGCGTGCCCTTCCCCTCCGCCGGGCGATAGCGCGCCTTCATGCGCCGTGCCTGGAAATCGCCGCAATTGGAACACGACGAGATCTCGCGGTACCGCCCCTGTCCGGGCAGCCATACTTCGATGTCGTTGGTCTTCTGCGCCGAAAATCCCATGTCACCGGTACTGAGCACGACCGTGCGGAACGGCAGCCCAAGACGCTTCAGCACTTCCTCGGCACAGCCCGTCATGCGCTCCAGCTCGGCGGCTGAATCTTCGGACCGGGTGACGGCGACCATCTCGACCTTGGTAAACTGGTGCTGGCGGATCATGCCGCGCGTATCCTTGCCCGCGGCGCCGGCCTCAGAGCGAAAGCACCACGTCATGGCGGCGTAGCGCAGCGGCAACGCCGCCTCGTCGACGATATCGCCGGCAACCATATTGGTCAGCGGCACCTCGGCCGTGGGGATGAGCCAGTAGTCGTCACGGGTGCGGAACAAGTCGTCGCCGAACTTGGGCAACTGGCCGGTGCCGTAAAGGGCCTCGTCGCGCACCAGGGCCGGCGGATTGACCTCGGTGTGGCCGAACTCGGTCGTGTGCAGATCAAGCATGAAACTGGCAAGGGCGCGTTCCATGCGCGCCAGCGCGCCGGTGAGGATGACGAAGCGCGCACCCGACATGCGCGCCGCGCAATCGAAATCCATCAAGCCCAGGCCCTCGCCGATGTCGAAATGCTCCTTCGCCTCGAAATCAAATTCCGGTACGTCGCCCCAGCGCCGCACCTCGACATTCGCGGCCTCGTCGGGTCCGACCGGGACATCGTCGGCGGGCAAGTTGGGGATGCCCGAAAGCGCCCGGTCCAGGTCTTCCACCTGGGCGCGAGCCTTTTCCTCGGCCTCACCTTGTTCCTCTTTGGAACGCGAGACGCGGGCGATAAGATCGGCGGCATCCTCGCCCTTGGCCTTGGCGGCACCGATCTCTTTTGACAGCGCGTTGCGACCGGCCTGGATTTCCTGAGCCGCCGTCTGGGCCTCGCGCCGCGCTCCGTCGAGCGCCATCAGCTCGGCGGCGGCGGGCGCCAGGCCACGGCGCCCCAAGCCTTCGTCGAAGGCGTCAGGGTTCTCTCTTATCCACTTGATATCAAACATTGGAATTCCCGCCGGCCGGCTCGTTCTCGTCTTCGTCCTTGCGTTTGCATTCAACCAGGCGCGCACAGAGGATGGACACCTCATAGAGCAGGATGGTCGGAATGGCGAGCCCGATCTGACTAATGACGTCGGGCGGCGTCAGTATGGCGGCGGCGACAAAGGCCAGGACGATGGCGTAGCGCCGCTTCTCGGCCATGCCGGCGGCGGAGACCACGCCGGCGCGGGCCAAAAGCGTCATCACCACCGGCAACTCGAAGCACAATCCGAAGGCGAAGATGAGCTGCATGACCAACGATAGGTACTGGTCCACCTTGGCTTCCAACTGGATGGCCAGCATGCCGTCGCCACCCACGGATTCAAAGCCGAGGAAAAATTTCCAGGCGAGAGGAAAGATCATGTAGTAGACCAGGGCGCCGCCGGCGAAGAATAGGACCGGCGTCGCCACCAAGAAGGGCAGGAAGGCCCGCTTCTCGTGCTTGTAGAGCCCCGGCGCCACGAACATCCACACCTGCGATGCAATGAACGGAAACGCCACGAAAAGGGCGGCGAAGAAGGCCACCTTGATATAGGTGAAAAATGCCTCGTGGAGGGAGGTGTAGATCATCCGCCGATTGCCGCCCAGAGTCGCCAGAATGTCGGCCAAAGGCTGGACCAGGAAGGCGTAAATGGCGGCCGAGAAGTAATAGCAGATAAAAAAGAGCACGATGACGGCGATGAAGGAATAGACCAGCCGCCGCCTAAGCTCGACCAGATGCTCGAGCAGCGGCATTTTCATGTCTTCTTGTTCCGCTTCCGCCACCTTGGGTCAGGCTCCGGTCTTGGTTGGTGCGCGCTTGCCGCGCGATGGGCGACGTGCCGCCGCTTTCTTGGGCCGTGCGGCCTTGCCCGCTTTGGCCGGGCGCGCCGCTTTTTTGGCCGTGGCCGCCTTGGCCGGAGACGGTTTTCGGACCGACGGCGTGGTCTTTTTCTTGGCGGCGGATTTCTTGGCAGGGCGCCTAGCCTTTTTGGCTCTCCCTTTCTCCAAGACCGGCTTCTCCGCCGCATCAGGCACCGCGCTCAGGGCGGACTCGACATCTGATTCCAGGGCCTCCGCATCGAAGTCCTCTGAAAGACCGAGACCTTTTTTGAGTTCCGTGCCGAGTTCCATGTCACCGGCCTCACTCACCTGCTTCTTGATATCGTCGAGGTCGGCCTGGCGCACTACGTCGTCGACACCGTCTTGGAACTCACGCGCCAGGGTGCGCGCCTTGCGCACCCATCCCATGATGGCGCGCAAAGTCCTCGGCAAGTCCTTGGGACCGACAACGATGACGACCAGGACGGCAACGATGAAAAGTTCCTGCCAGCCGATATCGAACATGGGGGGGGGCGCTCGAGGCGGTGTTAGGCCCAGCTCAGCTCTTGGAGGCCTGTTCTTTCTCCCCGACGCCCTTGGCGGCGGTGGATTCGGAATTTAAGGCCTTGGGTTCCGGTTCGGCGTCCGTTTCGGCAGCGTCGGCGTCTTCCCCGCCCATACCCTTCTTAAAGGATTTCAATCCTTTGCCGAAATCCCCCATGAGGCGTGACAACTTGCCACCGCCGCCAAACAGAATGAGGACGACGGCAAGTACGATAAGCCAGTGCCAGATACTGAACGTACCCATGATGCAATTCTCACCTTAGTTTCCGTTCGCTCACGTTGGCCGGATAATGGCAGAAAGCCCCCGCCGCCGCAACGACGGCGGTAGTCGCCTAATCGCCCACCTCGGGGTCACGGTGAACGGCCACGCCATCGTCGGGATCGAGGGGCTCGGCGGGCTCGTCGGCCGCTGCATCCGTCTCTTCAGCATGGTCACCGCCGGCCACGGGCGGCCTTCCTGCCGCCGAGACCATATCGATGGCCGGGCGGGGATCGAGAAGACCGGCCGCCTTCAATTCGTCGATGCCGGGTAGGTCACCGAGTGATTCCAATCCGAAATGGTCCAAGAATGCGTCGGTAGTGCCCCAGGTTACAGGCCGGCCCGGCGTTCGGCGCCGTCCTTTGGGTCTAACCCAGCCCTGTTCGAACAGCATATCCAATGTCCCACGGCTTAAACCAACACCGCGAATTTCCTCAATTTCGGCCCTTGTCATCGGCTGGTGATAACCAATGATGGCGAGAGTCTCAACGGCGGCCCGCGATAGCCGACGCGCGACCTCTGTTTCGCGGGTCAAGAAGCGCGCCAAATCGGGCGCCGTGCGGAAGGCCCAAGCCTGGCCAGCCTTAACCAGGTTAACGCCTCGCCCGGCATAGTGGGTGCCGAGATGTTCCAGCAGCGTACCCACGTCGGCGTCCTCGGGTAGGCGATCCGCCAGCACCCTTTCGGGCACCGGATCGGCGGCGGCGAAGAGGATTGCCTCGAGGAGCCTCAGATGTTGCGCATCAACGTCGCTCATGACTGTCCGCCCTCGCCGCGATTCCGTGCGCGCAGGTAGATGGGGCCGTAAGTAGCGCTCTGGCGCATAGTGAGTTCGCCTTCGCGGGCCAGCTCAAGGCTGGCGGCGAAAGTCGAAGCCAGTGCCGAGCGGGCGACAACGCCGCCGCCCAACGTGTCGGGCAAGAAGCGCCACAGGCTCTCCCAATCAGCGGCCGAGCCCAAGAGGCGACGGAAGCGCCCCAAGGCGTCCTCCACCGAGTGGTAGTCCGTCGGACCGATGGTGAGCGTCTGTGACTGGGAGCGCCGGCGCTGATCGCCATAGGCCTTGAGGAGATCGTAGAGCGAAACTTCGAAAATCGTCGTGGTGACCCGGGCGAAGGCCTCGGGGGCTCCGCGGGCGAAAAAGTCGTGGCCCAGGCGGCCGCGCGCCATTAGCCGCGCCCCGGCGTCACGCATGGCTTCCAGGCGCCGCAACTGAAAAGCCAGCGCCGCCGCCATCTCCTCACCGCTCGGTTCGTCCCCGCCGCCCAGTTCGGGCAGCAAAAGACGCGATTTCAGATACGCCAGCCAGGCCGCCATGACCAGGTAGTCAGCGGCGAGTTCCAAGTTGGTCCGCCTGGCCTCGGTGACAAAGGCCAAGTATTGGTCCGCCAATTGCAAAATTGAAACGCGGGCAAGATCGACCTTTTGGTCTCGGGCCAAGGCCAGAAGCACGTCGATGGGGCCCTCGTAACCGTCGATATCGACGACGAAGGGCGTGGACGCTCCGCCCTCGGTCGGGGCCGCGACATCCTCGAAAGCGTCGGTGTCCGTCATTGGCGCCTCACATGACTCCCGTGATCGAGAGGATCGACCGCATCAGATAGGCGGCCGGCTCGCCGACCATCCACCAAAACATGTCTAGTTCCATGTCCAGTTTGCCACCGATCCACGGCACGATAAACACCAAGCCGAGGACGATGAAAATACCCTTGCGCTCGAGGCGCGCCAAAGACCGCGACAACGGCGCCGGCAGCAGGCCCACGGCGACCCGTCCACCGTCCAGGGGCGGGATAGGAATCATGTTGAAGACGCATAGCAAGACATTGATCCAGATGGCGTTGCGGAGATTATAGCCGACCCATTGTCCGAAGTCGGGCGAAAGTATGGGCAGGGCATGGAAAAGCGCCGCCGCGATGACGGCAATCACCAGATTGGCCGCTGGCCCCGCCGCCGCCACAAACACCATGTCACGGCGCGGCCGCCGCAAACGGCGGAAGTTTACCGGAACCGGTTTGGCGGCGCCGAACATGACGCTCCCGCCGGATGCCAATAGTAGCATCGCCGGCAGCATGATCGTGCCAAAGGGATCGACGTGGCTAAGGGGATTAAAGGTCACCCGTCCAAGCCGATGGGCGGTGTCGTCGCCTAATTTCCAAGCCATCCAGCCATGGGCCGCCTCGTGCAGGGTGACCGCGATAAGGACCGGCAAAGTCCATACCGAAACTTGAAACAAGATGTTTCCGAAATTCACCCGTCTTCCTCCCCTCGCAGAAGACCGTCCAGGCGCCGGTGCGCCCAGGCCATATCAAAGGGCTTGGGTTGGAGGCGCATGGCCTCGGCGCGGGCAAGGCGGCCAAGGGTCACCTCGGCGCAGGGCCCCACCGCTTCGGTGACGGCCTCCATCTCTGTAAGGACGCCATTACAATGGAGCACCAAATCGCAGCCAGCGGCGAGCGCGGCACCGGCCGAAGGGCCGGGACCGTCCTTCAATGCCTTCATGGATAGATCGTCGCTTATCAAGACGCCGTCGAAGCCGATGGCGTCACGAATTACCCGACCGATCACCTTGGCCGAGGTGGTTGCCGGTTGCGAAGCATCGATCGATTGATAGACGACATGGCCGGTCATCGCCCAGGGCATGGCACTTAGTGCCCGGAACGGCACCCAGTCCGCGCACTCCAGATCATCTTGCCCGACCGTCACTTCGGGCAAGGCATCGTGGCTGTCTACCAAGGCACGGCCATGGCCGGGAATGTGTTTGATCACCGGCAGCAGGCCGCCGTCGAGCACCCCTTCACAGACGGCATGGCCCAGCGCCGCCGCGCGGGCCGGTGTATCGCCGACAGCGCGGTCGCCGATCGCCGGACTGGCTCCCGGCTGGGGAACGTCAAGGACCGGGACACAGTTGATGGAAATGCCAAGTTCATTCAATTCGGCGGCAATGAGGCGGGCTCCAAGGCGCGCCGCCTCGGCGCCGCGATCTGCGTCCCGGCGCGCCAAATCGGCGAAGCACTGGGCGGCCGGGGCGGCCCACCAATGGGGCGGTTTGAGGCGGGTGACCCGTCCCCCTTCCTGATCGATAAGAATGGGCGCATCCGCACGTCCAACGCTCTCCCTCAACGCACCAACCAAGGCGCGCAGTTGGCCCGGGTCAATGCAATTGCGGGCGAAAAGGATGAAACCAAGGGGATTGGCGTCGGCGAAGAAGCGCCGCTCCGTCTCATTGAGCTCAGGGCCGCAACAGCCAAGGATCATCGCTCGCGGCGGTCGTTTGGCCACGTCAGCCTTCGGGTCGGACAACAAGGCAACCGACTTTACGCTCCGCCAGGCTGGCGCACAGCGCCTTTGCCTTAGCCTCGCTGGCCAGGGGTCCGGCGCGGAGACGAAAGTAAATCCCTTTTCCAGGACCAAGATCGGTTTTGGTGATGAAAAGCCGAAGCTTACCCAACAAATCGCCATTCTTGCGGCGCAACCGCTCCCACTCGCCGCGCGCCTGTTCGGGCGAGCGGACGGCGGCCAACTGCACCCGTAAATTAGCCCCGGCTTCGGGCTGCGGGGCGACCTTCGGCGTCGGCGGCGGTGGAGCCGGTCGCGGCTTGGCAGCCAGAACCTCTTCGGTCGAAGCCTTGCTGGGGGCGGCTTTTGGTGCCTTCGGAGGCGTCAGAGGAGTAGGTGCCGTAGCCGCCTTCTCTACCGCTTTCTCTACCACCTTATCAGGCTCCTTCTCTGCCGGCACTGGCGGTAGCGTCGCGGTCGGTGGCGGCAGGGGAGTTTCAGACCTGGGCAACAGGCTCTCCACCTGGGGCGGCTTTTCGTCTCCACGCATTCGATCGTAAACCAGTTTATCTTGATCGGGCACCTGCATGCCGCCGGGATTCTCGGGACGCACCTTCACCGGTCCGGGGTCGGCTTGGACCAGGGGGACGTCATATGCATCTTCGACGATAAGCAAGTCGCCCAGATAGTGCCAAGCCGCCCATCCAGCCGCACCCAGGAATACGGGAATAAGGACCAGAGCCACCAATAAGCCGCGCCGCCCGCCCGGGCGGCTCCGCTCAACAGGCTCGAACGCCAGGATCTCTGGAATCTCGGGTACGTCCGCCTCGTCGTCCTCATCGGCCATCAACGCATCTCCTCGACCGGGGCGACGCCAATAACACGAAGCCCCGAGGCGATCACCAAGGCCAGGCCTCGAACGAGGGCGAGACGCGCCAAACTCAGGTCCCGGTCATCATCGGCCAGGAAGCGCAGCTTGGTGTCGTCCCGGCCCTTGTTCCACAAGGCGTGGAAGCTTGCCGCTAGATCCCCCAAATAGAAGGCAACGCGATGGGGCTCGTGCGCCTCCGCCGCGCTTTCCACCAACCTTGGCCAACCGGCCATTGCCTTGATCAAAGCAAGCTCCGCGTCGTCGGTCAAGCGAACTAACGACGCCTCCGCCAGAGCGTCGGAAAGCAGCTCGTCAGTGGTGAAGTTCTCAGCGGCATGACGCAGCACCGAGCATGCCCGGGCATGGGCGTATTGGACATAGAAGACCGGATTGTCGCGCGATTGTTCGGTCACCCGTGCCAAATCGAATTCCAAGGGTGCATCGTTCTTGCGCGTCAGCATGATGAAGCGCACTACGTCCTTGCCCACCTTGTCGATAACCTCGGCCAGGGTGACGAAGGTGCCGGCGCGCTTCGACATTTTCACGGCCTTGCCGTCCTCGGTCAGGTTGACCATCTGGCACAGCTTGACGTCGAGCGATCCCCGGCCCTCGGTGAGGGCCTCGACGACGGCCCGCATGCGCTTGACGTAGCCCCCGTGATCGGCGCCCCAGACATCGATCATGGTGGCAAAGCCACGCTCGAACTTGTCCAGGTGATAGGCGGCGTCGGTGGCGAAATAGGTCCACGAACCATCGGATTTCTTGAGCGGGCGGTCCACGTCATCGCCGAAGCGGGTGGCGCGGAACAGGGTCTGTTCGCGCGACTCCCAGTCTTCCGATCCCTTGCCCTTGGGCGCCTCCAAAACCCCTTCGTAGATCAGTTCCTCCTTGCTCAGGACCTCGAGGGTCCGATCCACCGCCCCCGCATCGACCAGGTCGCGCTCGGACTTGAAAACGTCTATGCGGACGCCAAGCAGGTCGAGGTCGCCCTGGACCAGGTCCATCATGGCCTCGATGGCATGGTCGCGGATCGCCGGCAACCATTCTGTTTCAGGCGTCGTTACCCATCGATTGCTGTGTACACGAGCGATGTCCGTGGCCGTTGAAACTAGGTAATCGCCACCGTATTGGATCGCTCCCGCCTCAAGCAATTCTTGAAAAGCTTGTTCGCCTCCTTCACCTGCCTGCACCTTGTATCGCTCGAACAGTGAGCGAGCCAATGCATCCACCTGAGCGCCGGCGTCGTTGACATAGTATTCGCGTGTAACGGCGTAACCAGCCTTCTCCAGGAGCGACGCCAGGGCATCGCCGACCACCGCGCCGCGCCCGTGGCCGACGTGCAGCGGTCCGGTCGGATTAGCCGAGACGTATTCGACGTTGACGGCGGCACCGCCGCCCATCTTCGAATCGCCATAGGCCGGTCCGGCACGCAGAATCTCGGCCAGGCGCGCGTGCCAAAACCCGTCGTCAATGCGCAAATTAACGAAACCGGGACCGGCAACCTCGGCGGAGGTCACGTGTTCCACGGCGCCAAGGTATTGGCAGAGCAACGCCGCCAGGTCGCGGGGCTTCATGCCGGCCGGCTTGGCCAGAACCATGGCGGCGTTGGTGGTGACGTCGCCGTGTTCGGCTTCGCGCGGAGGGTCCACCGCCACCCGGGAGCAATCCAACCCCGTCGGGAGGTCCCCTTTAGCGGCAAGTGCGTCGACGGCATGAACGACGGCGCTGCGGAAGTGCTCAAACAAATTCATGAGGTGCGCGCCTGCACGTCGAACAGGCGCCGGTGCTCATCAAGGGCAAAGCGGTCGGTCATGCCGGCAATGTAATCGCTGACAAGGACCGCCGTCTCCTCGGACCCCGCCGGGCCCGCCTTCCGCCGCCACTCGGTAGGCAAGCAGTTGGGCTCGGCGAGAAAAAGCGTGAATAGCTCCCTGACCACCCGGCGCGCCTTGGACGTCATGCGGTTGAGTTTGTAGTGACGGTACATGTTTTTGAGCAAGAACTGCTTGAGCGCCGCGTCATTGTCCTGCATGGCCTCGGAAAATCCGGCTACCGGCTCCCCCAACGTCGGGATATCGTCCGACGATTGTGGCTTAACGACGGCAAGGCAGCGTTCGGTTTCGGCCAAAAGGTCGGTCACCATCACGCCGATCAAGGTGCGGACCACCTCGTGGATCTTGCGCCCGTGGTCAAGGTCCGGGTAGGTGCCTTCCACTTGCGCCAGGACCGGCCCGACCAGAGGAACTTCGCGCAGGTCGTCAATGGTGAAAAGCTCGGCGCGCAGGCCGTCCTCAATATCGTGGTTGTTATAAGCGATGTCGTCGGAGACGGCAGCCACCTGAGCCTCGGCGCTGGAGTACGTGTCGAGCGCCAGGTCATGTTCGGCGACATAATCGGCTATAGCCCTGGGCACCGGCCCCGATCCGTCTTTGCCGGTCACAGGTCCGTTGTGCTTAACCAAGCCCTCCAGGGTCTCCCAGGTCAGGTTGAGGCCGTCGAAGTCGGCGTAGCGTTCCTCCAACCGCGTAACGACCCTGAGCGAATGGGCGTTGTGGTCGAAGCCGCCGAAGGGCTCCATCATTTCCTCCAGCGCTTCTTCGCCGGCGTGACCGAAGGGCGGGTGGCCGAGATCATGGGCCAGAGCCAGGGCCTCGCCCAGGTCCTCATTGAGATGGAGGCTGCGGCATACCGAGCGCGTTATCTGCGATACCTCAAGGGAATGGGTGAGACGGGTGCGAAAATAATCGCCTTCGTGATTGACGAAGACCTGGGTCTTGTATTGCAGGCGGCGGAAGGCGGCGGTGTGGATGATGCGATCCCGGTCACGCTGAAAGCACGTCCGCGTAGCGCTTTCCGGCTCGGGGTAGAGGCGGCCGCGACTTTCCTCGGGCTTGCAGGCATAGGGGGCCAAATCATGGGCGTCGGTCATGCAGCGAAACTACTCCGCCGCCGCCGCGCCAGGCAACGGTCCATTTGCCCGAATTGACAATCGGCCCGAAGTGACTAAATAAAGAGGACGACCCTTGGCACGAGAATGCACCAATGCCCGATAGCCATACCGCACCGCCCGAAGACGCCATCACGCTGACGCCCGGCGCCGCGGTGCGTATCTCCGAGCTCAGAGAGTCCGAGGGCAACGACGCCCTGATGCTGCGCCTCACGGTGAGCGGTGGCGGCTGTTCGGGCTTCCAGTATGCCTTCAGTCTCGACGACAAGGCCGCTGACGACGACGCGGTGTTTGAGCGCGACGGCGTCAAGCTGGTAGTCGATCCCATGACGCTGGGCATGATGTCGGGCTCGAAGGTGGATTTCGTCGAGGACTTGGTGGGGTCCTATTTCTCGATCACCAACCCCCACGCCACGTCGCAGTGCGGCTGCGGCGCCTCGTTCGCCATCTAACGTCCCCCCATCGCGGCACGACCAGGCCCGCCTACGCGGGCCTTTTTTTTGGCCCGTTTCAGACAAGCGCCCCACGAGAGCCGGGTTTTCCCGCCCCTGTTCAGCGGAAAGAGGCTATAAAACCAAGCAATGAGCGATGATGCCCCAGAGAAAACATTCAAGGCTGCCCTCGAGTGCCACCAACGGGGCGATCTCACCGTTGCCGAGGAACTCTACGGGGAAGTGCTGCGTGCCGTTCCCGCTCATTCGTCGAGCCTCCACAATCTCAGTCTCATCTACCAACAAAGCGGCCGCATCGACGAGGCCGTCGGATTGCTTAGAGGACTGGTGGAGAGCGCACCGACCCAAGAGACACTTGGTGCCGCTCTCGAATCACTGTTACCGGTCCTCGGCCATATTGCCCAGGGGTTGCATGAACAAGGCCGGACCAAAGAGGGGCTGGTCACCCTGGAACAAGTCTTGGTCCTCGGCCTGGCGCATCCGGACCTCCTTCTCCAGCTCGGCTCCATGTATGCGGCCCTTGGCCGGACCGAGGATGCGCTGGGAGCATGGCGCCAAACGTTGATCGTCTCTCCCGGTCATCGCGCGGCCACTCATAACCTGGCGCTGGCCCTGGCCAAGGAGGGCCGCGACGAAGAAGCGTTGAAGCTCTACGCCGAGGCCCATGAGCGTTACCCTGACGATCCGAGCTTCGTTACCGGGGCAGGGCTTGTGAGCGCCCGGACGGGAATGCTTGAAGGGGCCCGACACCATTACCGGGAAGCTGTGGAGCGCCAGCCGGACCTGGCCTCGGCCTGGTACGGCCTGGGGCTGATCGAAAGGGACTTAGGCCAAATCGATGAGGCGCGGAAATGCCAAGAGTGGGTAACGCGCCTGCTGCCCGAATATCCCGATGGTCATTTCGAACTGGCTCACTTGCTTTTACTCGATGGGGATCTTGAGCGTGGCTTCGCCGAACACGAATGGCGGCTCAGGCGACCCAATGTGCGCAATCGTTCCTTCCCGGGCCCGATGTGGGATGGTTCCGATCCCGCCGGCCAGCACATGTTGCTCTATGGCGAGCAAGGTGCGGGCGATGTCATCCAGTTTATCCGCTACGCGCCCTTGATCGCAGCCCAGGGCGCCCGTATTAGCGTTGCCTGCCACGACAGCCTGACCAAGCTGCTCTTGAGCGTCGATGGGATCGAACGGGTGGTTCCCTTCTTTGGCGAACCCCGGGATTTCGATCTGCACGCACCGCTTATGAGTCTTCCCTTCATCTTGCGGACATCGTTGGATTGCGTTCCGTCCCTTGTCCCCTATATCCCCGTTCCCGAGACGCCCGTCCCCGAAGTTCTGAAGAAGACGGGCGAATTGAGGGTCGGGGTCGTCTGGGCCGGCAGTCCTGAACATGCAAACGACACCCGCCGGTCATGCCGGCTTGCGGACTTGCAGCCGTTAACGGGGATCAACGGTGTTCGGTTGTTCAGTCTCCAGGTGGGCTCGGACGAACTGGCCGAACGACCGGAGATGGGCATTCACGGCCTGGCGGCAGGTATAACCGATTACACCCATACCGCCGCCCTGATCGCACAGTTGGATTTGGTGATCGCCGTCGATACCTCGGTGGCCCATTTGACGGGCGCCATGGGACAGCCGGTGTGGGTGCTGCTGCCCCATGTCTGCGACTGGCGTTGGTTGCGCGACCGTGACGAGAGCCCCTGGTATCCAACCGCCCGCCTGTTCCGCCAACCGGGACCGGACGACTGGGCTCCCTGTATCGAAGATGTTGCTGACGCGCTCTCGGCCTTGGTTTCTTCGGGCACGGGCGAACGCTAAGGCGCGATCTTTTCGAACACGCGAAGCGATTGGATGGATATCACCCGGCGCCATGATCCGGTGCGCGAACCGAGAATTGTGTCGAAGGCGTCGGAGCCATGCTTTTCCCCAACCCCGCGCAACACCACCAACCCGCCGATGACTGTCTGATGTCAGCGCCTCTGGGACACACTGAGGTGTTTTCATAAGGGAGGATTTCTGGCTCATCGTAGTGACCGAAGGGAACGAAGATGAGGCAGAAATTGATGAGCAAGAAGGCTCCGGCCGAGAGGGTCGTTCGGGACATCCGGCGCAAGACACGCCGTCAGTATTCGGCAGAAGAG
>PVBE010856298.1_pt1 | contig 15830 bp, 15 predicted proteins | sample 1631181 | NCBI WGS metagenome assembly PVBE01 (sample SAMN08397723, study PRJNA350692) | Marine metagenome, whole genome shotgun sequencing project. | isolation source: water | place: Pacific Ocean | collected 2012-04
AAATGGAAGTTTGGGCATTAAAAGCCTATGGGGCTGCTCATCTTTTACAAGAAATGTTGACCGTAAAATCAGATGATGTTTCTGGGCGTACCCGGATTTATGAATCGATTGTCAAAGGTGAAAATACCTTAAACGCAGGAACACCTGAGTCCTTTAATGTACTTGTAAAAGAAATGCAAGGTCTTTGCCTTGATGTTCGAACTGAATATATAGAAGATTAAACTCTTGAGGAGATGTCGATGCTAGAAGACGAGGATTATCAAGATTCTCAATTTGATAAATTAACGATTAGAATTGCAACTGATGATGTGATTCGGAATGACTGGTCGCGAGGTGAAATTAAAAAGCCAGAGACGATCAACTATCGAACATTCAAACCAGAGAAAGGTGGCCTTTTTTGTGAGAAAATTTTCGGCCCTACAAGAGATTGGGAATGTGCTTGTGGAAAGTATAAAAAGATCAAACATAAAGGCATTGTTTGTGATCGTTGTGGTGTAGAAGTTACTATATCGAAAGTTCGTAGAGAGCGTATGGCTCATATTGATCTTGCAGTGCCTGTTGTTCATATTTGGTATTTTAAAACAATGCCTTCTAGGATTGGAAATATTCTTGGAATGTCTACGGCTGACTTAGAAAGAGTCATTTATTACGAAGAATATATTGTAACTGATCCAGGAAGATCTGATCTTGAAAGAAAGCAGCTTTTAAATGATGCTGAATATCGTGAGGCTCAAGAAAAATGGGGATTCGATGCATTTGTTGCAAAAATGGGTGGTGAGGCCATTTTTGAACTTTTAAAGATTGAAGATCTTTCTTCTCTTGTTATAGAGCTTAAAGAAAAATTAAGAAAAACAAAATCGATGCAAGCGAGAATGAAACTTGCAAAAAGGCTCAAAATTGTTGAAGGATTTACTTCTTCTACAAATAATCCAGAGTCGATGGTTCTTGCTTGTGTTCCTGTAATTCCTCCTGACCTTCGTCCTTTAGTTCCCTTAGATGGAGGAAGATTTGCTACATCTGATCTGAATGATTTATATCGAAGAGTAATCAACCGAAATAATCGTTTAAAATCGATTTTGAAACTCAAAACTCCCGATGTGATTATTCGTAATGAAAAAAGAATGCTTCAAGAAGCAGTCGATGCTCTTTTTGATAACGGACGCCATGGTCATCCAGTAATGGGTGCAGGTAATAGACCTTTAAAAGCACTTTCTGAGATGCTTAAAGGAAAATCAGGTCGTTTTCGCCAAAACTTGTTAGGAAAAAGGGTCGATTATTCAGGCCGATCTGTAATTGTTGTGGGACCTGAGCTTAAAATTAATCAATGTGGACTTCCCAAACAAATGGCTTTAGAGCTTTTTGAGCCATTTATTGTCAAACGATTGAAAGATCTTGGCTATGTTTACACAATCCGAAGTGCCAAAAAAATGATTCAAAAACAATCCACCGAAGTTTGGGATGTATTGGAAGAAATCATTAAAGGACACCCGGTTTTATTAAACCGAGCTCCGACGCTTCACAGATTAGGAATTCAAGCATTTGAGCCTATATTGATCGAAGGGAAAGCGATCCGTATTCATCCGCTTGTAACACCCGCATTTAATGCAGACTTTGATGGAGACCAAATGGCGGTACACGTACCGCTTTCAATTGAAGCACAGTTAGAAACAAAGCTTTTGATGATGGCTCCTGATAATATTTTCTTACCATCATCAGGACGTCCTGTCACCGTACCGAGTCAGGATATGATTTTGGGGCTTTACTATCTTATGCATGATCCTATTTATGATCCTACAAAAGATGGTAAGCAGGTTAAGGTCTTTAGAGATACAAATGAAGTATTATTAGCTTTAGCTGCATCTGGAAGTCATAACTGGTATAACAAGAAAGAACTAAAAAGAAGAGATGATTTAGGACAGGGAATCAATCTTCATGAAAAAATTAAAGTTCTTATCGATGGTGGGATTATTGAAACCTCACCGGGTCGTGTCATATTTAACACTATAGTTCCTAAAGAAATGGGATTTCAAAACTATGCACTTCGTAAGAAAAAGCTAGTAGAGCTTGCGATCGAATGTAATAAGAGAGTAGGTCTGGAAGCTACAGTGCAATTTCTCGATAACATGAAAAGCTTAGGATTTTCTCATGCTACAAAAGCGGCTCTTTCTATGGGTGTTAAAGATGTACGTATTCCTAAAAACAAAAAAGAAGTCATTGATGAATGTCACGATAAAGTTGAGAAAGTGCGTGAACAGTATAATGATGGAATCATTACCGAAGGGGAAAAGAAGTCAAAAATCATTAACCTTTGGACTGAAGTTACTGAGATGCTATCGGATGAGCTTTTCAAACGCATCATCGAAGTTTCTGATGATGGGGAACTCAATCCGCTTTATCTTATGATGGATTCAGGTGCTAGAGGAAACCGCTCTCAGGTTAAACAGCTTGGTGCTCTTCGAGGTCTTATGGCCAAACCTTCAGGTGAAATCATTGAATCTCCTATTACAGCTAACTTCCGTGAAGGGTTGAGTGTTTTAGAATACTTTATCTCTACACACGGGGCTCGTAAAGGTCTTGCCGATACTGCTTTGAAAACAGCTGATTCGGGATATCTTACAAGAAGGTTAGTTGATGTAGCGCAAGACGTAATTATTACTGAAGTAGAATGTGGAACCTTAAATGGAATTGAAGTTTCTTCTATTAAGCAAGGACAAGAGGAACTTCTTCCTCTTCGGGATCGTATTTTTGGAAGAACGGTTCTCGATACTATCTATCAACCTGGAGATAGCACAAAGGTTCTTGCAAAATCAGGCGATATTCTGAATCGTAAGCAAGCAGAAGCTATTGATGATGCAGGAATCGAATCGGTAAAAATTCGCTCAGCTCTTACTTGTGAGAGCAAGAGAGGAATTTGCGCAAAATGTTATGGCTTAAACCTTGCGATTAATAGTCTTGTGGGATTAGGCGAGGCTATTGGAGTTATTGCTGCGCAATCCATCGGAGAGCCTGGAACACAGTTGACTATGCGTACATTCCACACAGGAGGAATTGCTGCTGCTTATTTAACTCCTGAACTAGAAGCTACACATGAAGGAATTTTGGTTTACTCAGATCTTCGTGTGGTACGAAACGAAAAAGGAAATTGGTTAGCTTTAAATAAGAATGGAATACTTCATATTGTAAGAGATGAAAATCGTACTCTAGAAGAATATAAAAAGCTTTTAGGAACTAAATCAATTGAACCTCTTCAAACATTTAATGTAGAGCTTGGGTGTGAAATCTATTTTGAAGATGGCGCCAAAGTAAAACTGCATGAAAAAATTGGAGAATGGGAACAACATAGTAGCCCGATTATTTGTGAGCGTCCTGGTTATGTGAAATATGAAGATTTAGTAGAAGGAATCTCAACACAAAGAGAAGTAAATAAACAGACGGCTCAGACCGAATTGATCGTAAAACAACACCGTGGTGAGTTACACCCACAAATTTCTATTTTTACAGACAAAGCCTGTGCAGAATTAGTGGGTACTTATGCAATTCCATCAGGAGCTGTGATTACAGTAAAGGAAGGACAAGAAGTAACTGCTGGTATGATTCTTGCGAAACTTCCTCGAGGAGCGATTAAAACAAAAGATATCACAGGAGGTCTTCCTCGAGTTGCTGAGCTATTCGAAGCAAGACGTCCTAAAGATGCTTCTGAAATTGCAAAACTTGATGGTATTATCGATTTCAAAGGTGTTCAGAAAAACAAACGTATCGTTGCTATTAAAGATGAAATTTCTGGAATGGAAGAAGAGCATCTGATTCCACTTACAAAACACTTAATCGTACAAAAAGGCGATATGGTTTTCAAAGGACAACAGCTTACAGATGGTTTGGTTGTTCCTCAAGAAATCTTAGAAGTGTGTGGTGTTCGAGAGCTACAAAAGTATCTAGTTAACCAGGTACAAGAAGTTTATAGACTGCAGGGTGTAGATATCAACGATAAGCATATCGAAATTATTGTCAGACAGATGCTTCAAAAAGTAAGGGTGACAGATCCTGGTGATACAACCTTCTTGTATGGAGAAGACATCGATAAAAAACGTTTCCATGAAACGAATTATAAAACTCTATCAGAGGGAGGGAAGCCATCACAAGCAGCCCCCGTTCTTCTAGGGATTACAAAAGCTTCTTTGGGAACAGAATCTTTTATTTCTGCTGCATCTTTCCAAGAAACGACTCGAGTTCTTACCGAAGCTTCTTGTGAAGGAAAGACAGACTATCTTATGGACTTTAAAGCCAACCTTATTATGGGACACATTATCCCAGGAGGAACAGGATATCAATATCATAAAAAGGCTAAGAAATTCATCGATAGAGAAATGGAAGAAGAACTTGATTTTTCTTTTCAAGATGAAGAAATGGTAGAAGTGTAATTTAATCAAAAATTTCTAAATGTAAAATCCTGCTACTTACCGTGGCAGGATTTTTTTTTGTGAAAATCTGAATAGTAAATTTTTTATTTTTAAGAAAAAAGGGGATTTAAAAGTCCCTGAATTTTAAGAGGAATGAACCCAAAACTGAGGTTGAAAGTTCCTGGATTTTAACTGAGTAATTTTTTTAGGTGATCTTCAAGTTTTACAATATCTTTGCTAAAGCGACGGATACCGTCTCCCAATTTATCTGTTGCCATTGGATCATCATTAAGCAAAAAGCGATAACTTTGCTCATTGATATCCAATTTTTCAATTGAGATATCTACTTTTTTAGGATCTAATTTTCTTTCAATAGGATCTTCTGAATTTTTGAGCTCTTCTAAATATTTAGGAGCGATTGTGAGAAGATCACATCCCGCAAGCTCTGTAATTTCATCTTTATTTCGAAAGCTTGCTCCCATAACTTGAGTATGGTAGCCAAATTTTTTGTAATAATTAAAGATTTTTTGTACGGATTTTACTCCTGGATCTTCCTGAGGAGGATAGCCTTCAGGTTTTTCGTTTTTTACAAACCAATCTAAGATCCTTCCTACAAAAGGAGATATAAGAGTGGCTCCTGCTTCAGCACAAATCACAGCTTGAGGTAAAGAAAACATCAATGTCATATTACAGTGAATGCCTTCTTTTTCTAATTTACGAGCAGCGAGAGCGCCTTCCCAGGTTGATGCGAGTTTGATCAAAATTCTTTTTCGATCGATTCCGGCAGCCTCATATAAGGCGATCAATGTTTTAGCTTTTTGAATGCTTTTATCCACATCAAAGGAAAGCCTAGCATCAACTTCAGTAGAGACTCTTCCTGGAACAATTTTTAAAATTTCTAAGCCAAAATTAACAAATACCTTATCCATGGCAGCATGAATTTGCTCAGAAGCAGGTTTTGTCTTAGCAAAGGTAACCGCATCTTCTATAAGATGTTTATATTCTTCTTTTTCTGAGGCAGCGAGAATTAAAGAAGGATTAGTTGTTGAATCGGTTGGTTTGTATGCATTAATCGATTCAAAATCGCCCGTATCAGCAACTACAACGGTCATTTTTTTGAGTTGTTCAAGTTGATTCATTTTATTTCTCCTGGAGGTTGGCGATTTTTTTTAAATTAAGAAAATCCTTCTCTAATGCGTAGTGTAAAAAAATTAAAGTTTTGAAGCAAGAGACTACCCATAGTGATTCAAAAATCATTTTTTTTATCTCCTCAAATAAACTAAAACTTTATCTATACAGGCGGGATGTTTTTTAAGACGTTTTTTAATTTTTTTAAAAAAAGAGGGTGGGGATTAAGAGTATTTTCCAAGCCATTCATAAAAATATGAATTTCTTTTTCTTCTTTTAAAGAAGAAATTAAGATGTTGGTTAAAGATTTAGGGAGAACAACACGTTGTTCACCTTGTAAAAGAGTCGCTTCTTCTTCAATAATTTTTTCCTCAATTTGGACAGAAACAAGGACCTGATTAAGATGAAGGGGATGTATTTTGTTCGATTGAACTTTAAGATACGCTTTGATTTCATCTCCAAAACGTAGAAATTCTACATCAAAGCCTCCAAAAGATGTCTGGGAATTATAGACAATTTTAGAAGAGTTTTTATCTATTGAATCATAAGTCCAGGAGCTTTTATTTTCAGAGCAGCCGAAAAGTAAAATAAAAAAAATCCATCCTTTCACTGATGAGCTGTTTTTCCTTTATCCGAAGAAAGAGCGTACAGTCCTAGACCTGCAATTACACTTGCACTTCCTGCAAAAGCCCAATTACGCCAAGTGCTCGCATCACGAGCTGCATGTTGAGATGCCTCTCCAACTATTTTGGGGTCAGAATAGACATTGCCTACTAAAAAAAGAAGAAGCACAATCATTAATCTCATAATCCCTCAGAATTTTATTTTTTATCTGGTACAAGAAGATCGTGTAGATCTTTAATAACAAGATATTGCCAGTACTGTCCCATATCTTGATATTTTTCAACAACATGTGAATGAAAATTAAGTAATTTTTTCTTTTTTTGATCGCTGGTAAGCTGAGTATCAATATAGGATGCTTTAGTGCTTTCTATAAGAGCCTTCAAGGTATTTTGTTGTTCTTGTTGAAGAGGTGCATAAAGATCATCAGTTAAAGAAGTGCTTCGAAAAGCTGAAATGAAATCTTTTCGAAAGGAAGGTAGGTCTTCTTTTAGAGAAGATCCTGTTAAAATATAGGCAAACCCTTCTGTGATTAAAATGATCTGTAGCATTTTAATCTCACCTACTTGATGTTTCATCGAAATCTCTGTGAGATGTGCTTTACCTGCTTTTGTGTGAAAGGCTCCAAGATCTCTCCAAACAGTTGAACGATTGGATTGGTGAATTTCTTTTACGATTTTTAAGTATTCTTTAAGAGTGACATCATCTACTTGTTCCACAGCTAAATTGATAGATGGATGAAAATTTTCATTTCCTTTTCCAAAATATCCCATTTTTACCGATGAGGAAAGTAATTTAGGATTTGCATCAGACCAATTTTTAGGAGGGGTAAAATAGCAAATCTTTTCTGCTCCCCATAAATGCCCCATAGCTAAAAGCAGAATTAAAGTTTTATGAATGACCATGGTTGTGACCGTTACTTCCATTTCCTTTACTTTGAGGAATCAGCGATGCGACAAGTGCAATACCTGCTGCTAACCCAAGTCCCCAGATGCTCATAGACAATGCGACAGCGTCATAAGCACTAGCGGTAGCTGCAGCTCCTTGTCTGTGAGTAATATCAGAGTTTGGAGTCCTAGGCGCTTGAGCATAAATAGTCTGTACATTCAAAAACGCCGTAAGAATCACTAATACAAGTAGTTTTTTTATGATGAACGCCCTTGATTACTTAATCTTCTTTTCATTATGTTAACGAAGAGCTCGATTGCGTTCAAATTTTTAATCAATACATAATCAAAGTTTCAGATTTATCTACTTGATCTTTAAAGACCTTTTTCTAATATGTTTTTGAATTTTTGCTTGCACTTGAAGCTATAAGTCCTGCCATAACACCTAATACAACAAGACCTCCAAGACCCACGCCCCAAGCAAAGTTTGATGCTGTATCAGCACCTTCTCTTGTGGCATATCCTGTGCCATATCTTCCATATGTATCTCCATAAGCAGTTGTAGAAAACAGAGAAAGAGTTAAAACCGTTAAAATAACCATAATGTTTTTCATGATTGGATTCTCCATATTGAATTAATAATTTTTTGCTTCTGCCGTGTAACATCAGTTAAAAATCAAAAGAAGCCGAAAAAGACTTCCTAAATTATTCATACAGATTTTTTTTAAAGATTTCCAGTATATACTACTTCCACTTCAAACGCATGAATTTTGAGTGTGCTAAAGCTTCTAGAATTAACGGTCATAAATAGATCAATATTAATAATATGGACCCATTTACGATCGTTGATTCTAGGAGCTTTTTCAAGGCTCAAAATCATACTTTTGAAGCTGTGCCTTAGCAGAAGAAGATGTAAGTATTTGAAGCTCTTTCTTATCAGGACCTATATCTTGTAATGATTTAACGTCTTCATATTGGTCTACGGTTCGTTCTGCTTCTTGGAACAATCTTTGAGCTTCTGGTAAATTTTGGAGATAAGCAGCAGCAAGAAATTTAGATATTACATCTACAGGAGGATCTTTTTCATTCAAAAGCCCTATTGCAATATTTGGTTTATTTTCACGTATTACACTTTCTACTAGCCAAGGATACTGTATTCTTTGGCCAAGCTTCTTTTGTATTGTTTCATCATCATCGCTATCGCATGGATCTGTTTGTGCTGAATTTTCTTTTAAATAAAGCCTAAAGAGCTGATAGTTATCACCTGTAAAACCGTTTGGAACTACACTGGTTGCCATAAAAACTCCTTATTCTAAATATGCTGTTTATTTGGGCTGAATATTTTACATGGGCATAAGATTTTAATCTATAAGAAATATGGATAAGCTCTAAAAAAAGCTTTCCATGTTTGAACCTAATGTCTTTTTCTCCCATTTTTACAGTTCAAGAAATGCAATTGATATAAGATTCTTCAAACTTCTTTCAATATTCTTCGTCAAAAAATCATCTTTTATGTAAGCTTTTCTCTTGAATTGCAATGAGAGCAGAGAACCATGAAAGAACAAATTACAGCTAAAGGAAAAATTCAGCAAATTTGTGATGTTTTAAAAAAAGAAACAATCGAACCTGCCAAGCAAGAAGCGAGTGAAATTATTGAAAATGCTCATCTTCAGGCACAAGAAATTGTAAAAAACGCACAAAAACAAGCAGCTGAGCTTCTTGAAAAAGCAAAGATTACAAGAGAGGAAGAAGAGAAAACTTTTACTTCATCTCTACATCTTGCGATGAAACAAACATTAAATTCCTTAAAACAGTCCATTGAAAATGAACTTTTTAATAAAGAGTTAACCACTCTTCTTGAAAAGCCGATGATGGATGCCAAAATTATGGCTGAATGGATCAATATAGTCGTACAAGCTATTGAAAAGGAAGGGATTGATGTAGATCTTTCTGCCTATGTAGGTAAAAAGATACCGACAAAACATGTAACGGAACTACTTGCGCAAAATACTTTAAAAAGGCTTCGAGAAGATGAGGTTAAAGCAGGGGATTTTGAAGCAGGTCTTAAGATCAGACTCCATGAAAAACAAATGACTGTGGAAATTACAATGGATTCTTTAAAGGATCTATTTAGTCAATTTCTTCGAAAAGATTATAGAGAAATGGTTTTTAATACGTGAAATATTATTTTTTAATTGCTTCTTTTCCTGATCTAAATTTGGACACGCAGCCAACTCTGTCTTTTAAAGAGCTTGTGTCTATGTTGAAGTTGAACGTATTTCAGAAAGATTTGGATTTAGTCAAAGAGCTTTTGCTTTTAGTGGATATCAAAAACATCCGTGCTTTATGGAAACAACAACCCATAGATTCTCACGGAAATCTTACAAAGAAAGAACTAGAAGAAGCTCTTTTGATTCAAGAAAATTTACCCGAATATATTTTTGATTTTTTAGATCGTTATGAAACTTTGGAAGATCGCCTTCACTATTTTGCCTTTATTTACTCACGATTTTTTCAAGAAGCGGCAAAACATAAAGGATTTCTACAAAAGTATTTTACCTTCGAAAGAGAAATACGCCTTGTTTTAACAGCTCTTAGATGTAAGGCGTTTGAAAGGGATCTGCTTCAAGAAATGCAATTTGAAGATCCAACGGATGAGTTTGTTTCTGAAATTATGATGCAAAAAGATGCCGAAGAATATGATCCTCCAAAAGAATACGAAGCTTTGAAAATTTTGTTTAAAGAAAATGTCTTAAATCCTAAAGAATTGCAGCGTCGATTTTTACAGTTTAAACTGCAAAAAATCGAAGAGATGGAAGAGACTGAAATTTTTTCAATCGACCAAGTTTTGGGGTACATCGTTCGTTTAATGATTGTGGAATCTTGGTTTAATTTAGATGAAGAAAAGGGCTCAGCTATAATGAGTTCAATAGCATAAGGAAAATATGAAAAAAGCAAGTGGTATAGTAACAAGAGCGCTTGGCAATCTTTTGCATGTGCGTTTTGAGGGAAATATTCATCAAGGTGAGATCTCAAAGGTGAAGCTAGGAGATCTTCATTTGATGGGAGAGGTAATCGAGATTGCAAATGATGAGGCGAAAGTTCAGGTGTTTGAAGATACAAGAGATATTCAATTGGGAACATCTGTTGAATTTTCAGGTCATCTTCTAGAGGCTGAACTAGGGCCTGGTTTAATTACATCGATTGTAGATGGGCTTCAAAATCCCTTGGAAAAAGTTGCTGAAAAAACAGGCCTTTTTTTAGAAAGAGGGGTGTATTTATCTTGTTTAGATAAAACTAAAAATGGTCCTTTACTCCGAGCTGTAAAAAAGGTGATGTTTTAGTTCGAGCTGAAAGCTTGGGTTGGGTGCCAGAAGGACGTTTTCAACATCAAATTATGGTTCCTTTTTCTAAATATGGAAAGTACACAATCACTTGGGTTGCGGAAAGTGGTCCTTATGCAATAACAGAGACCATTGCAAAAGCTTTAGATGAAAATGGAAAAGAACATGAATTTCAAATGATGCAAAGATGGCCTGTAAAAGCGCCTCTACAAGAAGGAATAAAAACAAAGCCTGAAGGTATGATGGATACGGGGCTTCGTATTTTTGATACCCAGTTTCCAGTAGTTAAGGGAGGCACCTTTTGTTCTCCTGGTCCTTTTGGCGCGGGAAAAACAGTCTTACAGCATCATCTTTCTAAATATTCTTCCGTCGATATCGTTGTCATTGTAGCCTGTGGAGAAAGAGCCGGAGAGGTAGTCGAAGTACTGCGAACATTTCCTGAAATTATAGATGAAAAAACAAAAGAGCCTTTGATTAAACGAACTGTAATTATTTGTAACACTTCCTCGATGCCTGTTTCAGCTAGGGAAGCTTCTGTATATATGGGAGTCACGATTGCTGAATATTACCGTCAGATGGGTTTGGATGTACTTCTTTTAGCAGACTCTACATCTCGTTGGGCACAAGCAATGAGGGAAATGTCAGGTAGGTTAGAAGAAATTCCAGGTGAAGAGGCTTTTCCTGCTTATCTTGCATCTCGAATTGCTTCTTTTTATGAACGAGCCGGTGTTATTCGTTTAAAAAATGAAAAAACAGGATCGCTTACCATTGGAGGGACGATCTCTCCTGCAGGGGGAAACTTTGAAGAACCTGTTACGCAAGCAACCTTATCTGTTGTGGGTGCTTTTCATGGTCTTTCCAGAGCAAGATCTGATGCACGTCGGTATCCTGCTATCGATCCTTTAATTTCTTGGACCAAGTACTTAGATAAGGTAGGTAAAGAACTAAATGTAAAATTGGAAAATTGGGCTGACAAAGTTCGGTTTGTACATAAAATTTTACAAGATGGTGATGAAATCGGTAAAAGAATGGAAGTTGTAGGTGAAGAGGGGATTGCTATTGATGATACAATTATTTATCTCAAATCAGAGCTTTATGAAATTTGTTATCTACAGCAAAACGCTTTTGATAAAGAAGATGCCTATTGTCCTTTACCAAGACAAATCGAATTATTTTCTCTTCTGTTAGAAATTTTTGATACTAAATTTGCATTTGATGCACATGATGAAGCAAGATTCTTTTTCTTGGATTTACAAAGTACTGTCAAAAATATCAATTTTTTACCTTTTCAATCAGATGCTTACCATCATGCTATGAAGGAAGTACGAGAAAAACTACAAAACATAAAAAAGGATGAGTCATGAGAAAAGTCTACGACCGCATTGTTGATATGCGGGGCAATTTAATCACGGTGAATGCCGAAAAGGTGGGCTTGGGGGAAATTGCTCGTATTCATAAATCTAATGGTCAAAGTACTTTCGCATCTGTTCTTCGTTTTGATGAAGATCTTGTAACATTACAGGTATTTGAAAATACAAGAGGGATTTCAACAGGGGATAAAGTTACGTTTTTATCCCACAATATCCAATCTACTTTTTCGGACTCTCTTTTAGGAAGGAGATTGAGTGGTTCCTCGATGCCCATAGATGGAGGGCCTGAGATTCAAGGAGAGCCTACTGATGTAGGGAAACCTTCTTTTAATCCGATCAATCGAATTATACCTAGAGATTTAGTTCGTACAAATATTCCCATGATCGATGTGTTTAACTGTCTTGTCAAATCGCAGAAAATCCCTATCTTTTCTTTAGCAGGAGAGCCCTACAACGAGCTTTTAATGCGTATTGCCAATCAAACTGATGCAGATGTAGTGATTATCGGGGGAATGGGACTTCGATTTGATGATTACCAAGCTTTTATTGAAAATGCAGAAAAATCAGGATCAATGGAAAAGACAGTGATGTTTATTCATAAAGCAACCGATCCTTTGGTAGAGTGTTTGCTTGTTCCTGATATGGCTCTTTCTGTTGCAGAAAAATTTGCTGTGGAAGGAAAGAATGTATTAACTCTTCTTACAGATATGACAGCATTTGGAGATGCGGTAAAAGAAATTTCAATCACTATGGACCAAATCCCTTCTAATCGAGGCTATCCTGGATCTTTATATTCAGATCTTGCTGCTCGCTATGAAAAAGCGGTCGATATCGATAATAGTGGGTCGATCACAATTCTTTCCGTTACAACAATGCCTGGTGGCGATGTTACGCATCCCATTCCTGATAATACAGGATATATTACGGAAGGGCAGTTTTATTTACATGGGGGAAGAATTGATCCATTTGGATCTTTATCTCGTTTAAAGCAACAAGTGATCGGAAAAGTAACAAGAGAGGATCATGGTGATATTGCAAATACGATGATTCGCCTTTATGCTGATTCTAAAAAAGCAAGGGAAAGAGAATCAATGGGTTTTAAACTTTCGAAGTGGGATGAAAAACTTCTACGCTTTTCTTATTTTTTTGAACAGAGATTGATGAGTTTACAAGTGAATATTACTTTAGAAGAGGCTTTAAATACCTGTTGGGCAACACTTGCAGAGTGTTTTTTATTAAGTGAAATTGGGATGAAGAAAACTCTAACAGAAAAATACTGGCCTAAAGAAGCATGACTCAAGTAAAACTTACCAAAAATGAGCTGCGTGATCAACAAGGGAAACTTGGGCAATTGCAAAAGTATCTTCCTACTTTGCAGCTAAAGAAATCTCTTTTACAAATCGAAGTGAACAATGCTTTGATTGAGTTAGAAGACTTGAATGATGATTTAGAAAAATCTAAGCAAAAAGTGAAAGAATTCGCCCCACTTTTTGCGGAAAAAGTAGATTGCGATCCCATCCAGTTATTAGAAGTATTCCACGTTTATAAAACGTATGAAAACATTGCAGGAGTGGAAATTCCTTTGTTTGAGAAAGTTTCTTTTCATAAAGATGATTACTTTTTCTTCGATACTCCGATTTGGCTCGATGCTGCTGTTCGTTTAGCTAGGCAAATGGTAAAGGTAAAAGAAAATATTTATGTAGTTTTGGAAAAAAAAAGAGCTCTTGAAAAAGAGCTTCGAGAAGTTTCCATCCGGGTAAACCTATTTGAGAAAATTTTGATTCCCAGATGCATTGAAAATATTAAAAAAATAAAAGTCTTTTTGGGAGACCAATTATTAGCAGCGGTTGCTCAGGCAAAAGTTGCCAAACAAAAAATAATAAAAAAACGTGAAAGCCAATGATTATTGATGTTGAGAAATATGTGATTTTTGGATCGAAGGATGAATTGGATCCTTTTTTACAAAAAGCACAAGAAAAAGGTTTTATTGAGTTTATTGGATCCTCACGAAAAAAAGAATTATCAGAGCCTATACAAAATATTCTATCCGCAATCAAGATCTTAAAAAAAAGACCTCTTCTTGATGCCAAAGAGGATCCTCAAATTTTGCCTTCTAGTATTGCTGAGAGAGTGATTCATGCCTCTTCCTCACTAGAAGCTCTTTATGAAAAAAAACGTATCACAAAAGCAGAAATAGCACGCATTTCTATTTTTGAAGATTTTAATTTAGATGATGTGGATTACATAGAAAATGAAGCAAAGCGCTTGCTGCAATTTTTCTCTTTAAAAAGCTCCAAAAAAAAAGATCTCACACTGCCTGAAGAGCTCATTTATATCGGTACTGAATATGATTTAGATTACTTTGTAGCCGTTAACAAAGAAAAACAAACCTATAAAGGGTTGATCGAAATTTTGATCGAAAAACCCGTTGGGATTCTAAAAGGTCATTTAAGTTCTATTGAACAAGAGATCAAAAAGTTTGAGCAAGATCTAAAAGAATATTCTGCCTATTTTGATTTTTTGCAAAAAGGGTTGATCCGTCATATGAATGAATATCAACTTGCTTGTAGCAAAAAAGAGGCAACTCTACATTTAAACGATAATTTTTTTGCATTTCAAGCGTGGATTCCAGTAAATAAGATCGAACTTTTAAAAACTACCATTGGATCCTTAGCGATCGAATTTGAACATGTAGATGTTGAATCAAAAGACCGTGTTCCTACCTATATGGAAAATACAGGCTACGGAAAAATAGGAGAAGATCTCGTAAACATTTATGATGTTCCTAATCCTAAAGATAAAGATCCTTCGAGATGGGTAATGTGGGCTTTTGCACTTTTTTTCGGAATGATCGTAGCTGATGCTGGCTATGGAATGTTGTATTTATGCCTAGCTCTTTTTATTAAATTCAAATTTCCAAATCTTAAAGACAGTGCCCAAAGACTTTTAAAACTTCTTTTCGTTTTAGCCTTATTTTGTGTGGGATGGGGAATTTTGACAGTTTCTTTTTTTGGAATGGAAGTAGGGCCGAATAATCCGGTTCGAAAAGTATCACTCATCCATTATCTAGCTAAGAAAAAAGCAGAGTATCACTTAGAGCAAAAAGATACCGTCTATAAAGAATACAAAGAGCGCTATCCTAAATTAGCTAACGTACAAAATGGCCATGAATTTTTAATAACGGCAGCGAAGGAAAAAGAAGGAAAAATGGAGTATGAAGCTTTAAAAGAGTTTTATGATGCCATATTAATGGAAATTTCTTTACTCGTTGGCGTGATTCATATCACTCTTTCCTTTTTCAGGATGCTTTTTAGAAATTGGGCTGGATTTGGTTGGATTGCATTTATGATTGGAGGATATCTTTTCTTTCCATCGATCTTAAGTGCGACCTCTTTGCTCAATTTTCTGTATCTCATCCCTAAACCTCTTTCTTATTTATGGGGCGAAAGATTGCTTTATGGAGGGCTTATTGCAGCTCCTATTATAGCTATTATCCAGCATAGATTAAGTGGTCTTCATGAAATTATGAATGTGATTCAGATTTTTGCTGATGTTCTTTCTTACTTGCGTCTTTATGCACTTGGTCTAGCGGGCATGATTATGGCAAATACTTTCAACCAGATCGGTATTTCTTTAGGGCTTGGCATTGGATTTCTTGTAATCATTGTAGGACATGGGATGAATATTATTTTAGGCATTATGGGAGGCGTGATCCATGGCCTTCGTCTAAATTTTTTAGAGTGGTACCATTATTGCTTTGAAGGTGGAGGAAAAAAATTCAACCCCTTAAGACTTTTAAAATTCAAATAGGAGATAGATAATATGGACTTAGGTATGATTGGACCTGGACTTGTTCTAGGATTGGGATGTTTGGGGAGTTCCATTGGCTGTGGAATTGCAGGAATGGCATCTCACGGAGTGATGACTAAAGTTGAAGAGGGGCATGGAAAATTTATTGGAATCTCAGCGATGCCTTCTTCTCAGTCAATCTATGGCTTTGTACTTATGATTTTGATGAAAGGGAAAATCGACGAAGGGACATTACCGACTCTCTCTGCGTTTGGAATTGGTCTATTTGTAGGG
>PVBE011964829.1_pt1 | contig 15830 bp, 15 predicted proteins | sample 1631181 | NCBI WGS metagenome assembly PVBE01 (sample SAMN08397723, study PRJNA350692) | Marine metagenome, whole genome shotgun sequencing project. | isolation source: water | place: Pacific Ocean | collected 2012-04
AGCGCGTCAGCTTGGGTATGAAGCAGACGCAGGAAGATCCGTGGCTCAACGCTCCGGAGGCATTCCCCATCGGCAAGCGCGTGGGCGGCAAGGTCATGAGCCTCACCGACTACGGTGCGTTCATCGAGCTGCTACCCGGCGTCGAGGGCCTGATTCACGTCAGCGAGATGAGCTGGACGAAGAAGGTCAAGCATCCGTCCAAGGTGCTCGAGGTTGGCGTCGAGGTCGAGTGTCAGGTGCTCGAGGTCGATTCCGAGTCGAAGCGCATCAGCCTCGGCATGAAGCAGCTGGAGCCGGATCCCTGGAGTCAGTTCACGGACAACTACGCCCCCGGCGACAAGGTCAAGGGCACGGTTCGCAGCATCACCGACTACGGCATCTTCGTGGGTATCGAAGACGGCGTGGACGGCATGGCACACAAGACCGACCTCTCGTGGACGGTTAAGGTCAACAACCCCGCCGACCTCTACAGCAAGGGCGACGAGGTCGAGGCCATCATCCTCTCGATCAACCACGACGAGAAGAAGGTCAGCCTTGGTGTCAAGCAGGTGCACGACGATCCGTGGGGCACCATCCTCGACAAGTACAAACCCGGCGCTGTGGTGGAGAAGTGCAAGGTCATCTCGATCGCGGACTTCGGTACCTTCGTCCGGCTAGAGGACGGCATCGAGGCCGTGGTTCCCGCCAACGAAGTAGGCGCCGAGACGGCGCTTCGCCCCGGTGACGAGGTCAAGGCCGAGGTTGCCAACGTGGACGGCATCGACCGCCGCATCACGATGACGCTGCGCAACGTCGGCGGGACCCCGCAGGCGGAGCAGTACCAGGCCCTCAAGAAGGAAGCCGCCTCGAGTCGTACCGCGACTCTCGGCGACCTCATGAAGGCGAAGCTCGGAGAAAAGCTGGCGGGCATGTCCGCCAGCGACTCGACCCCGGCTCCCGCCGAGGCGGCGCCGGCCGACCCCGAGGCGGCGCCCGAGGCTGCGAGTGACGCTGCGTCAGAAGCCAAGACAGAGGTCGACGCTGCGCCAGCAGCGGAGCCCGAAGCCGAGCCAGAGGCTGAGCCCGAGGCCGAGCCCGAGGCTGAGCCCGAGGCTGAGCCCGAGGCTGAGAAGAAGACCGAAGAGTAGGCCCGAAAGGCCGGCTCTAACGTCCGCCCAGCGGGCGGCGTCGCGAATCGCGATGGCCGCCCGTTGGCGTTTTGTACCGTGTCCGGCTTGCCGGGCACGCCCCCATGTCCGCGAAGCGGGCATGCCACCGTGTCCGGCTTGCCGGGCACGCCCCCATGTCCGCGAAGCGGGCATGCCACGCGCCGCCCGCGGCAGCACCTGCGCTGTTTTGTCGTTTATCGCGACAAAAACGGGGGTCGTGCCGCCACTAGGGGCGGTTTTGTCGCGATAGGCGACAAAACGCCGAGCGACGCACCGCCTGCCGCGCGCCGCCGCGCCTCCGCGCCGCCGCGCCGCCCGCGCTGCGTCTCCGCGACGCAGCCTTTGACCCCGACGTGTGCGGCGCGGTATTCAGACCGCCGGTCCGGTGGCCGTATTGCCTACAGACCGCTGAATCGCGCGCTCCATGCCTACACCGACTACCAGAACCGCCCGCAGAAGTATGGGCTCAGGCCCCGGGTGGACGCGCTCGCGAGTGCTCTTTCTGGCGATCAGCGGCGCCGTGGTGGCCGGCGTGCTCATTTGGTCCTCCGCGATTCTCTTGCCTTTCATTTTGGCGATGATCATCGCGTTCGTGCTCACCCCTTTTGTTGAACTCTGTGAGAGGGGGCGCATACCGCGCTCGCTGTCGATCATCATCGTCTACATCGTGAGCCTCTCGCTCGTGTCCGCAGGCGTGGCTCTGGTGGCACCGCGGCTCCTGTCGGAGATTATCCAGCTGGGCAAAGAGACGCCGGCGCTCGCGCGAAAGCTCGCCACCGAGTACGGACCGGTTGTCGAAACGAGGGTCAGCGGCCTCCTCGATCTGATGGCGCCACCGCCCGAAGACGCCGCACCGGAGCCGCCAAAACCCGCCGTGGTGATAGAGCGCGAACTCGACGGCACCATCGCCGTCGATGTGGGATCCGGCATCGAGATCATCCAACAGAGCGAGACGCATTGGCGTGTTGCGCCGGTCGAGGACGGTAAGGGCTTTCATCTGGCGGACGTGATCAGCCAGGGCACCGAGGACACGCTGACGTACATCCGCGAGAACGCGATGGGGGTGGTCAAGCTCGGTCACGCCATCGTTACGGGGATTTCGCGCGGGGTGTTCCTGCTTTTCATGACGCTGATGGTGGCAGGCTATTTGATGCACACGCGCGAGAGCGTCGTGGATTTCTTTCGCTCGTTGCCGCCGCCGTCGGCTCGTCCCAGTTTCGATCGCTTGCTGCTGCGTCTCGACCGCGGACTATCAGGAGTGGTGCGTGGCCAGCTCGTGATCTGCGCGGTCAATGGCGTGCTCTCGGCGATTGGGTTTTGGTTGCTCGGTCTCAACTATTGGCCGCTGCTCGCGCTTATCGCCGCGGTGATGAGCATCATCCCGATCTTTGGTTCGATCCTCAGCACGATCCCCGCCGTGCTCATTGGTCTGACGCAGGACTTCTGGACCGCGTTTTGGGTCCTCATTTGGATTGTGATCATTCACCAGATCGAAGCGAATCTGCTCAATCCGAAAATTATCGGTGTGTCCGCCAAGATCCACCCGGTGATGGTGATTTTCTCGCTGATCGTGGGCGAGCACTTCTTCGGGCTCTGGGGCGCGCTGCTCGCCGTGCCGGTCTATTCCGTGATGCAAAGCATCTTCCAGCACTTCCGTTACGAATCGCTTCCCGACGCGTCGGATAGTCTCTTGCCGCCGTCCGCGCGCAGCTCAGGGGTCGGCCAGGCGGAAGAGCACTTGGAAGTGTTGAAAGGCGAGAGCTGAGTAGACGGCGGCGAGAGCTGAGTAGACGTCGGCGAGAGCTGAGTAGACGTCGGCGAGAGCTGAGTAGACGGCGGCAAGAGCTGAAGTAGACAGCGGCGAGAAGGCGCGGCGCCTCAGAGCGGCGTCACGCTCAATGTCTGCACCGACACCACCTTGCGCCGCGGCTGACCGATGTCGGCTACGTCGAATTCGAGGCCTAGCAGGGGCACCCCTTTGGCGCTTCGTTCCGCACCGGCCGTGCTCGTCGGCGCATCACGGTACTGGCGGGCCGCTTCGGTCGGAGGCGTAACCCGGACGGGCGCGAGAGCGCCGCTCGGCAAGCGCAGGGCGGAGGCGATGCGCGTAACGATGCGCACGCCCCGCTTGGCCATCGCCGTCCCCAGCGGGATCGTCAGGTGGCGTAGCGCACGGAAGAGGGCGCGCGGTACGCGGGTCCAGCCGGCCCCCGCCGCGTCCAGCAGCTCGACGTCCACGACTCTGCCGTCGCTGCCGATCACCGTGGCGAGCAAGACGCTGCCCCAGTTTGGTCCAATCTCCCGGGCGATTTCCGAGGCGGCGGTCGCAACGGCGCCGCCCGGTCCTCGACCGCTTGCAAGATCGCTCGAAGCGAGGGCGCGGTCCAGCTGCGTTTGGATGGCGGCTGGGCGCGCTTGATCGGGGGACTTGCGCACCATGGCGAGGGCTTCTGAGAAACCGAGGCCAAGCCGGATCCCCCTTTCCGTTGTGCCGAGGGTACCGGGGATGTGGTCAGCCGAGTCGCCTAGGCCCGCGGCCTGCGCTTCGGGACCTCTTGATTCGCCGTCACTTGGATGAGAACGACCGGGAGGCGGCGGCGCCACGTTCTTGGGGGCGGCGTCCGGCGCTTCTGCGCGAGCGCCCCGCGACACGCCAGGCACGTTTGGGACGTTTGGCACGTTTGGCGCGTTTGGCACGTTTGGCGCGTCCACCGACAGCCACACGGTGCGCTCCCCGCCGATACGGCTCGCCCCCGCTTCTTCTCCGGCCATCACGGCGCGCGGCGGCACCAGCGTTCGCGTGACGGGGACAATCAACGTGAGTACGAGCAGCACGGCGACGTGTGCGGCCAGCGCCGCAGCGAGCCATCGCCACATTCTCTACCCAGTGTGAAGCGCGCGCTCCGAGCGCCCAAGACTCGACAATTCCGTCCAGTGAGGGCGCGATCACAGCCGTCGCAAGGGAGCGCAATGATAGCTCGGGGGACGGCTACCGCCGCTATCGACCGGTTGCTCGTTCAACGCTCCGCCGCCTCTTGTCGCGTGCCAAAACTGAGACAGACGCACCCCAGAAAACCCAAAAAAAGCGCGAATTCCGCCTACCGGCCCGTGTCTCGGACGCTCTTCTCGATCGTCTGACCCGACCCTGCTATAGCGCCTTCGTGGCGAAACAAGCTCGGAAGTTTCAGCGAGCGCAATCCGAACGCGCGCCGAAGAAAAAGCTCACCGACAAGAGCGATCTGTCGCAGCTGCAGGATATGCCGGACCCCCTGGGGGGGGGGCGCATCAAGCAGATGTTTGTCCGGCTTGGCATCCCGCTACTGGTCGTTTGGGTCGTCGGCATCCTCATCGCCGGCTTTGTGACGTCGCCGGTGTGGATCGGCGTCTCGCTGGGTGTTCCCGGGGCGCTCACCGTGGCGGCCCTCGGGCTCGTGATCTGGACGCTCGGTCAGGCGAAGAAGGCGCAAGGTGTTGTCGGTATTCTCAGCGGCATCAAAGACGACGACGACCGCAAGGCTGCTCTCGACAAGCTCGATGCGGTCAACAAGAAGGGCAAGGACACGGCTGCGATCTTCGCCAAGGCGCAGCTCCTGATGCAGGACGATCCCCGCGCCGCCCTAACGACTCTCGAGACCATCAACTTGGACAAGGTGATGGCGCCCATCGCCGACGAGGCTCGCGGCCAGCGCGCGATGATCCACCTGATGCTCGGTGAGGTGACGCCCGCCCGCGATCTCGTCGACGATATCGAACTCAAGCGCCAACAAGAGCCCAAGTCCCGGGCCATGCTGGGCGCGGTCATTTCCGAAGCCTGGGCCCGCTCCCGTCAGGCCAAGAAGGCCGTCGACACCCTGGCTCTCTTCGACGCCGAAGATCCGGAGTTCGAGCAGGTACGCCCGCAGCTCTATCGCGCCCAGGCCTACGCGTTTGCGTATACGAATAAGATCCCCCAGATGCGCCGCGCCTTGCGCAAACTGGTCGAGCAGGATCCGCGCATGCTCGGCGGCTTCATGATGAAGCGCACGCATCCGCTGCTGCAAAAAGAAGCCAAGCAGATGCTCGAACGCTCCGGCGCGATGCCGCGCAAGATGGTCGTTCAGCGGCGGATCTAGCCCCGCGTTTCGAGCTTCGCGAGCGCACGTCCGTTCTCGAATTGAGACCGCGTCGCCGAGGGCTTCGCGCCGGCCCGCTGGTCCGGGTGATTCGTACTCATTCGCTCTCCGGGGCGGCGTGTGGCTATCATTCGCCCCCGAATGCCGGAGCGACGCGTCTTGTTTGCGCCCTAATTGGTCGGTTAACGGGAAGCGCGCTAGTTTCCTCTTGTGAAGAAGGGGAGCGAGATGCGGGCGAGGCAAAGGCGATCGACGTTTATCGAAACCACAGCCGGTCTTGCGCTCGTCGTCGGGAGTCTCGTGGGCTGCAGCGGCGTCAAGGTGGCCGCTTTTGAGGGGACCTGGGACTTCGAGACCGTTCCTGAAACGGGCGAGCCAATCCGGGTCAACGACGTCGAAGTCGACTCCGACGGGACGTTCGACACCGGTGATGTGGAGGGCAGGAGACTCGCGGGCGGGATAGTGATCCGCATCGCGTCGAGCTCCAAGCCGGGGGAGCTCTCGGGCACGCTTACCGAGACGGCGACGCCGGACGAAGAGATTCGATTCAACGGCACCTGCAGCACCGTCCAGTGCATCGGAAATAGCGACGTCGGGCCGATGACGTTTACCAAGCAGTGACGCCGCCCGCGTTTCGACTACGTCACGTTACATGCCGACGCCGCGCAGGCTGACCGTGCCGCGCGGACTGAGACTGATTTCCGGCTGCAGCTCGGCGTAGGAGACGACGCGCACGGTGGGCAGGTCGGTCTCGACGAGCTTACGCACGAAGCGGCGGATGTCGGGCTGCGTGAGGATGACGGCGCGCTGGTGTCCGGCGGGCGGTGCGCTCTCTAGCGTGCGGCGTGTCGCCGTAACGATGTCGCGGCCAGCGGCGGGCGAGAGCGCGAGGAATGCGCCGGCCGATGTGCGGCTGATGGCGCTGCGGATCGTCTCCTCGACGCCCGGATCGAGCAAGAAGACGCTGAGCTCGCCGGCGCCGCCCGTGAGCGAGTGCGTGATCGGGCGGCGAAGCTGCGCGCGTACAAACTCGGCGAGGCTGAGCGGATCCCGGTCGTTCTTCGGCGCCTGGGCGAGCGCTTCGAGAATGCCCTTGAGATCGCGGACGCTGATTTCTTCTTCGGCCAGGCGTCTCAGGACGTCTGAGAGCAGCGTCACCGAGATCGGCTTGGGCGTAACCTGTCGCACCGTAGCGGGCGCGACCTGTTCGAGCTGGTCGAGCAACACCTGCGTCTCCGAGATGCCGATGAACTCCGACGCGCGCGGCCGGAGCGCATCGAGCAGTCCGGACGCGACTGTATCCGCTGCGGCGCGGTCTTCGAGATGGTTCGGCAGCACGAGGACCTTTGCCGGCAGCTCGTGAACGGAGAGCACGACATGCCGGGCGGGCAGCGAACTCTCGACGTGCACGTCCGGCGCCGGCAAGAGCACGCCAAGATCGCGATAGAGCGATTCGCGCGTCGCGCGGACGGCCGAGCGAAGTCCGGCGTACGCCAGCTCCTGGCGTTTGCCCTGGCTCTTACCCTGGCCTTGGCGCTTGTCGTCGAGCAGCGGCTCCAGATCGGCGCTCACGCCGACGCTCCACGGCGCCACCATCGGCAAGAGCGGACGGGCGCCGCTCGCGCTCAAGCCTGCGCCCGCGACGGCGCCAGCTTCCGTTGGCCCAGCCGGCAAGGGCAAGACGGAGACGCCCGACTCATCAATTTGCAGCGCAGTGATCTGCTGCTGCCGCGCACGTGACGCGAAAAAGAGAAAGCCGCCAATCAGCAGGAAGGGAATGGCCGGCAGTCCGGGCACCAGCGCGAGCCCCACGACGAAGAAGGACGCCACCTTCAGCGCCATGGGCACGCCGAGCAGCTGCGAGCCGAGCTCTTGGCCGAGGGACGTTCCCTTTTCTTCGGAGGCGACGCGCGTCACGAGAACGCCAGCGGCCGTTGCGATAACGAGCGCGGGGATCTGCGAGACGAGGCCGTCGCCGATGGTGAGCAGGCCGTACTTCTTGAGGGCGGCGACGGCGCTCATATCCTCTTGGCCGATGCCAATGGCCAGGCCGCCCAGGATGTTGATGATCGTGATCAGTAGCGATGCGATGACGTCGCCCTTCACGAACTTCATCGCGCCGTCCATGGCGCCGTAGAATTGGCTCTCGCGATTCAGTTCGCGGCGACGGTGACGCGCCTGTCCGCTGTCGATGGCGCCAGTCCGTAATTCGGCGTCGATGGCCATCTGCTTGCCGGGCATGGCGTCGAGCGTGAAGCGCGCGCCAACTTCGGCAACGCGTTCGCTGCCTTTTGCGATGACGATAAATTGGATGATCGTGAGGATCAGAAAGACGACGGCGCCGACCACGTAATTGCCGTGCACGACGAAGTCGCCAAACGCGCGGATCACTTCGCCCGCGTTGCCTTGGGAGAGGATGAGGCGCGTGGACGAGACGTTGAGCGCTAGGCGAAAGAGCGTTGTGATGAGAAGCAGGGTCGGGAACGCGGCGATCTTGAGTGCGTCGGTGACGTAGAGCGTGACGAGCAGGATCGTGACGCCCGCGGCGAGGTTTGTCGCGAGCAGGATGTCGAGCAGCCACGTCGGTAGCGGGACGATCATCAGACCGACAACGCAGACGATCAGACCCGCGAGCGCCGCGTTGGCGTAGCCGAATCGCGAGCGCGGCTGACTCGTGGGGCCGACGGGAAAGACGTTTGCCATCAGCTCGCCGCCGTGAACACCGTGAGCACGCCGGTATAGAGGTGAAGCCGAGTGCCCTCGGCGTGGGGAGCCAATTCGTACGACGACTGCATGCCAATGATGGGCACGCCAGGGAGTGCCTCTTGGATGGCGGTGGTGTCCACGCTGGGCATGCCGTAGAGCGCGCTGCCTCGGGCGGCGCAGTCGGTGTAGATGCCGAAGCGCGGCAAGGCGCCGCCGAGCTTGCGCGTGATCTTGCGCAGCGCTTCGTCGATGTTTCTGCGCGCGGCCTCAGGGTCGAGGACGGCGAAGGTCATCTTCGTTCCGAGCGGGAGCGGGTCGCCGAGGTGGATCTCGCCCTTGTCTGGATCGACGCCGCGGACGGGGCGGGTGATGAAGTCGGGTGCCCAGTCGTCGTCGCCTTCCTCCGCCGGTTTGTCGTGGCCGATTTCGCTTGGCCGTTCGCTGGTGAAGGTGACGCGGTCGAAGCCTTGCCGAGGCTCTTCTTCGATGGCCGCAAGTAGCGCCATCTCGCCTTCGACGGATTCGGCGAGGGTGCCGAGGACATCAAGGACCGGGTGGCCGTCGAGTTCGGTGACGATGGGGCCGCGGCAGGCGGTGATGGGCAGCATCGGGCCCAGTAGACGGCAGGCCGACGCCGCCTCGACGCGGGGGTTGCCGATGCCGCGGGGGATGGCCAGGACCATGGAGCCGTCGGAGATGAAGCCGTCGGGCTGGATGGCGATGACGCCCGGGTTTCCCACGGCGCCGCCGCCGATGATGCAGGGTTGTTGACGCAGATCGGCGAGGGGGTGCAGGCCCTCGGCGTTGAATGCGTCGCCCCGCGCGAAGGAGATGACGGGTGGCTGTCTGCGGGCGGCGCGATCGCCCAGGCATCGTGCCAGGGCTTCGCCGAGCTCTTCTGGGGCTTCGCCGTAGAGCGAGACGAGCTCTGTGGAGCCGCCGCACCAGATCAGGCCGGCCGCTGCGGGGCGGCCTTCGATGGCGCGGCGCTCCGTGAGGACGCCCGCGCCGGCGGCGAGCAGGATGGGGGGACGGTGCGGGACGGCGAGCAGTGCTTGCGCCAACGCCGGAAGGTCCGCGCCGAGCCGCCCACTGACGAAGATGAGCGCGCCGCTTGGTCGCGGGACGCGCGCGAGGGCCGCGTCGAACGAGGCGGCTATCTGCCGCATATTCGCCGTGTCGGCCTCGAAACTCGTTGCGAAGGAGGGCATTAGCCGGCGGAGACTAGACGCTGCCGGCAGATATGGGAACCGCCGCGGTTCCGTCAGCGGCGGCGTGCCGCTGTTGTGCTGCTGGCGTGCTGCTGGCGTCCCGGTTTCGCTCCCTTTGCACTGCGATTTGAGGCCCCGGCCGCCGGGCGGGCATTGATTTCGTGGGGCTCCCGAATGCTGTGGGCCTCAAAAAAATCCAGGCGAAGAGCCCTCCGGACACGGGAACGAAAGTTGTCCTCAGAGGCGTGTCTCCGATAACTCTCTCGGTCGATGGGCAGGTCACGAATCATGGTCGCCGGGGCGTCGCGTCCCGGCGAGGAGCGGGAGATCGAAGGTCGCCTCACAGGCGTTGCGAGCGCACTCAGCGAATACGGCCACGACAGCGCCGTGACGCCGCTTCAGCCTGGCAAGACGGAGCCGACGACTCTCTGCGGAGAGCTTGCGTTTCTCTGCCCCTCGGGCGACGGCAAGCGGGACCTGGCCGCGGCGGCGCTGCTTGAGGCGGCGGGCGCCCGCATCATCGGGCCCAAGCGGCTCTCGCTGGCTCTCTCCTACGATGCGCTCAAAGTGAGGGAGCTTCTGCGCCTCTACAACGTGGCGACTGCGCCCTACTATCGAGCTGAAGCGATGCATCAGGCAAAGGTGCCTAGTAGCCACGGATCATTCGGGTTTCCGGCGTTCGTACGTGCGCGGGACGGCGCTCGTGGGCAGCACGTCAACGACCTTGGTGAGCTCGGCCAGGCTTTGGTGAAGCTTGGTTCTGGCGACGGGGTCGTGGAGCGGGCGCACGGGGGCGACCGGGTCGGCGTGGCGGTTTTTCATGGCACGGTGCTGGGCATGATCGACTTGCGCGGGCAAGCCGTGGCGGGGGGTCTGTCGAGCGCGCGGCGCGGCGGGATCTACAAGGTCGCGGAGCGAACCGTGGAGGCGCTTGAGGCAGCCGGGGCGGCATTGGTCAAGTTGAGTGTTTCGGAACGCGCCAACGAGCAGGTGCTTGATGTGGATGTCTGTCCTGAGCTGAGCGCTCGGTCCGCGTTTGTGCGAACGGCGCGGGATGCGGGCTATTGCTTCGGTGAGATCTGCGACTTGCTTGTGCGACAGACATGGGCGTCGATGGGAGAGCGTCCCGGAATGATGTCGCGGCGTCCGCCTGCGCGGCAATTTGAAGCGGGCGCGGCGGACAGCGCCGACGGCGGATCCGCGGTAGCGGTTGCTACGCTCGCGCAAACCGGATAATCGACCTCCCTATGGGGGAGCACGGTTCATCGACGCAGCGCGGCTCTAACGGCGGCTCCAACGGAGCCAACGGCGGCTCCAATGGCGGCTCCAACGGAGCAAACGGCGGCTCCAATGGCAACGGCAGCGAAAACGTGAGTCCACCGCCGCGACGGAGTTTTCCGCCGCCTGGGATCCGCCTCGACGGGACGTCCTCGGATACGGACGCCAACGCCCTTCCGGGTGAGGTGTCGCGGCGGGTGGGCGTCTACCACTCCTACGCCCAAGTCCTGGCCAAGCTCGAAGACTGGGACCGCGGCTCGGATGCGGTTCGACTCGAGACGATTGGCACGAGCCACGGCGGCGAGCCGCTGCGAGCGCTGATGGTCGGTCCGGGTCCGGAAGACGCGCGCGGCGTATCCGTCGTCCTGAGCGCGGTCCACCCGATGGAGTGGATCGGTGTCGAGTCGCATCTGCGATTGCTCGAGCGTCTGGTGGGGCGACCGCCGAAAGACCTGCTCGTGGTCTCGATCCCGATCGTGAATCCCGACGGCTACAAGACCGTCGAGAAGAACCTCCGCGAAGGGCGCCGGCGCTTTGTGCGGCATAACGGCGCGGGCGTGGACCTCAACCGAAACTGGCCCGCGTTTTGGGATAAGCGCGGCCTCTCGACGCGGATTGCCGGGAAGATTTTTGCGCGCGGCAAAGGACCCGCCAGTGAGCCCGAGGTGTCGGCGATCACGACGCTCTTGGGGCATCGCCGCATGGCGCGCGCGCTCTCGCTACATAGCTTTGGCGGCACAGTGCTCTTCCCTTATGGGTCGCGTTTGGCGCCCACGCCGCGGCTCGCGGAGCATTCGCGCTGGGCGGAGAGCATCGCCAAACGCATCGACGCGGACCGGCCGTACAAAGCCGTGCAAAGTTCACGCTGGGTGCCCGGGCTCACGTCCTCAGGCATGGAACTCGATTGGTTTCACGAGCAGGGCGCTCTGAGCTTGCTCGTCGAATGTTCGCGGGGTGGCGTGCGGCTCAAGAAGCCAAGGAGCCTGCTCGAGCCTTTCCAATGGTTCAATCCGCGCTCGCCCGGGCCCTGCGCCGAGCGTATCGCGGCAGCGACGGAACCTTACGTCCGCGGCGAAGAGCCGAGCGACTGAGCGCGCGGACGGCGTACGGGCGTGCGCGCTGCGGCGCGGGCCGCGGGACCGCGCGATCAAAATGTCCCGAAACCCGGACATTTGCCCCCCATAGACCGGTCGTTGGACCCCAAATGTCCGCAAATGCGGACATTACACCCGCAGCGGCCACCGCGCGCTGCGCTCCGCTCACAAATTCGCCGGCTCGAGCAGAATCGTGAACGCTCCGTACACGACGGACGCCAGCACAAACGCGCCAACGTCTCCGTCGCGCTCCGTGTCCGGCAACTCGTGTCGCAAGATGTTCATCACCGTACCGCCCGCGATGTACGCCAGCACCAACGCGAGGGCAGGGGGCGGGATCTCTAGGCTCGGGATCGCACCAACGGCCCAACCCACCGCGAGTCCCCCGATCAGCAACCACCGCCCCTTCTCGTAACGCGCGCCGTGGTGCGCCGCGAGCACGTGATCGTTCACCGCAAAATGCAGGCCCATTGCGATGGCAAACAACCAATAGGGTTGCACCGTCAAATCGCCCGGATCAGCGACCACATACCCAATCGCCGCGTTGTAAAAGGCGAAAGACCAAATACTCAGGCGGTACGTACCCACGCTGGTCGCACCCGGCACCCCATCCTTCGCGTTACTCCGCTTCGAACGACGGGTCGCGACCTCTACCGCATACGCAACGATGAGGCCGATCAGGGCACACACGTAAACGTGACGCTGGATGCTCGGCAAGAAGCCAAACCCGTTCACCACGTCCTGCTGCTCCACGAGTCCCGGCAACAGCTCCAAGAAGACATACGTGACGCTGATCCCCCCAGCGACGGACAGACCCCGATGCCGCCACTGATGCCGCTCCGCACCCCCGCTGCCCGAGTACGCATGGACCAGCCCCAGCGCGATGACCGTCAGCAGTGGGGCGATAAACTGAAACATGGCTGCAGGCGCGATACCGAGCGGCTTTCCCGTGAGCGCGACCGCGGCAAAGCCCGGCCCCATGGTAGGCGGCAGGCGCGACGCGGGCCAAAGATGGGAGGCCGTTCTGAGCCGCACGACCATCAGACCCCTGTATTTATCGAGGCTCTAGGCGGTTTTTTTGTGTCCCAAACCCGTGGCGAGAGCATCCGAATGCGGTCAGGCTGAAATACGGTGTTGACAATACGAGCCACTCGTTCAAATTGTGCCGCCGCAGCGTCGGAATCTACCCGGTTTTCGACGTTAGTCCCCATCGTCTAGTCGGCCCAGGACCCGGCCCTTTCAAGGCTGTAACAGGGGTTCAAATCCCCTTGGGGACGCCACAGAAGCCCGCTCCGCTTGGAGCGGGCTTCTTCTTGCGGGGGAACGGTCAAACGGTCCGGCGAGTCGGGAGCTTAGGTGCGGTCTTGCCAAATCCGCGGGTCGCGCCGCGCGTGAAAGACGGCGAGCACGACGATACGCTCGGACTCGACGACGTAGAACACGCCGTACGGGAAGCGTCGCGTGAAGAGCCGTCGGATGTCCGAGTGGACGACCGCTTGAGCCAGTGGCTCGCGTCGGATCTGCTCGACGGCTGCCTCAACGCAACTCCGGAACTCCTCGCCAAGCCCGCGGCGCTTCTCTTCGTACCAGGCGTACGCCTCCAGCAGCTCGTGCTCGGCAGCCCGGCGGAAAACGACGGCGAGTGCGCTCAATGTCGAGTCCGGAGTCCGCGCTTCACATCTTCCCAGGCGACCACATCGTCGGGCGATGCAGCGTGCGCGCTCCGGCGTCGGTCCAGCTCGGATCGCTGGGCCTCGCTAACCTCGACTTGATCGGGGTCAGCGGCGATCTCGTCCCATTCGTCTTGCAGGCGGAGAATCCGCTCCGCGACGCTGAGCTTGGTTGAGCTGGGTTCCGGCATTCCGTTTACTATATCGCTGCCTTGGGGTGTTGTCAGGGTGTGAGTGCTGACCCAGCGGCCGAGCCGCTGCGGGCGGGCGACTACGCCACGAACCAGACCTTCAAATGGTTGCCTAAGGGGTAAAATCCCCTTGGGGACGCAAAAATCCCAGCCCTCCCCAAGTGGGGGCTGGGATTTTCTTTGTCCCCAAGGGTACGTGCGGTGCCGGATCGGCTCCGTGCGGATATCGTTGAGAACCGGGGTGCCCGGCCTCCGCGCGGGGCCAAGGGCCCCGTGCTCGCCGGGACCTCGCGTTCGTCTGCGGGCGACACGCAGCGAGCCGTGCGGTGAGTTGCGGTGCGTGCTGGTGGCGTGTCTCGACGACACGCCAAGCACGGATCGGGTTGCCGGTTTCAAATCCCCTTGGGGACGCCACAGAAACCCGAAGAAGCCCGCAGGTTTACGCCCGCGGGCTCTTTCGTTCTGGGTGTTCGAGTGCACGTGCTAGCCTAAGTGCTGATGCTGACCGCACCCGACAACGAGTGGATCGTCGCGACGCCTGGCGTTCAGGGCGGGCGTCCATGTCTGCGCGGAACGCGACTTACCGTCGGGTTCATTCTCGAGCTGTTCGCCAGTGGCGCGTCCATCGACGACATCTTGAAGACGTACCCGCAAGCCACGCGTGAGGGGCTCTCTGCGGCGCTGCGGCACGCTGCCAAGTCCCTCAAGAATGATGTCATCTGGGACGTCAAGATCCCAGCGTGAAGCCGCTCGAGTTCCCGCTCCTCGCGGACGAGAACATCCACCCCGACGTCGTGTCGGCACTGCGCGAGCGCCGGTGCGATGTGACCACCGTCGTCGAGGCGGGCCTTGGAGGCGCTGCGGATGACGCCGTCCTTCGCCACGCCGTTGCCGAAGGAAGAGTCGTATGCACACATGATAGCGACTTCGGCAGCCTTGCGTTCCAAGGCGACGAGCCGTTCGTCGGGATCATCTACCTTCGTCCGGGGCACATTGACCCCCGGTTCGTCTTGGAGATGATTGATGCGGTGGGGTCTACGGCAGGCGAGGTAGAAGCCCCATTCATCATCGTGGCCGTCCGAAGCGAAGAGAGCGTTCGTGTGCGTCTTCGGTCAGCGCTCGGCAGAGCGGGAGAGTAGGGGCCGGCCGCACGAGTCGTGCCCACCGAGTTCAGGCGACCAGAGCGATCTTCAAATGGTTGCCTAAGGGGTAAAATCCCCTTGGGGACGCCCGAAAACCCAGCCCACCTTTGGTGGGGGCTGGGTTTTCTTTTGTCCGTTGTCTCGTGATGGGTACGTGCGGTGCCGGATCGTCTCCGTTCGGAAACCGTTGAGAACCGGGGTGCCCGGCCTCCGCGCGGCCTTCGGCCGTGCTCGCCGGGACCTCGCGTTCGTCTGCGTGCGACTCGCAGCGAGCCGTGAGTTGAGTGACGGATACGGGTTGCCGGTTTCAAATCCCCTTGGGGACGCCGGCGGTGTAACGGGGGCGTGCGGAGACCGTCGCGGTTCGGGTGTCGGCCTGCGGGCGGGGCCTGCGGCCCCGTGCTCGCGTGACCTCGCGTTCGTCTGCGTGCGACGCGCAGCGAGTCGTAAGGTGAGTGACGGTCACGGGGTGCCTGTTTCAAGTCCCCTTGGAGACGCTCCGGAAAGCCGGCTCCGTTTGGAGCGAGCTTCCTCTTCGAGCATGGCCGACCGGGGAGTACCCGCCACCGGTTTTCGTTCCGGCCAACGCGCCACTAGAGAAGTGAGTGGTCCCAAGCACAGCTCGATCGAGCACGGATTGTGCGGGTGTTCGGAGGCGGAGCCCGCTCACCGCTCGCGCAGGGCGTGGGTGTCGCGTCTGGCTCGAATCCGCCGGCAGCAGCGCGCAGTAGCTGGGTCTCACAGATCACGCGGCGGGAGTGAATGGGCTTTCTCTCTCGGTGGACGGACGGTGGTTACAGATAGCCTCGGTCGCCAGACGGCTGTACTGAGGCCTCAATGACTTTGTATCTCGGCTATGACCCGGGTGGCGACAAGAAGCACGGCGTCGCGGAACTGTCTCTTGATCATTCGACGGGTGCGGTGACGCGAGTTCAGACTTCGCTCGCTTCCAATGCGGACGCGGCGCTCGCTCATTTTCGGTCCCGAGGTGCACAGGATGAACCTATTGGAGGCATCGGAATCGACACGCTCACGGAGTGGTGTCTCGGTAACGCGGGTTGGCGTCCGGCTGACCTTTGGCTTAGGGCGACTTACCCGGCGGCGAAGAATAGCGTCGTCAACCCGAACTACATCAATGGTAACTGTTCACCCCCCCGCCGGGCGCCAGCATTTTTCTCGTAGCTGGGCGCGTATGTGATCGAAATCCATCCATAAATAGAAAGTGCTTTCCATTGGCGACGAAATCGTCGATGGCTTCGCTCGTGGCCGAGGACTGGC
>PVBE011275145.1_pt1 | contig 15829 bp, 13 predicted proteins | sample 1631181 | NCBI WGS metagenome assembly PVBE01 (sample SAMN08397723, study PRJNA350692) | Marine metagenome, whole genome shotgun sequencing project. | isolation source: water | place: Pacific Ocean | collected 2012-04
AGGACACCCTCGGACATGTTGTCGAGGATCGTTGAGAGATGCCGCTTGCCTCGTGCACCTTTTCGAATGCGCTTGAAAAGCTCGTTGCTGATCTTCTGAATGCTCTCCCTCATCACGCGATACTCAATACCTCCCTGACTTCGGTCCAGAGTCACATCGTGATCACCGCTTGCGATCCGACGCAGCGCGATCGCGAGGTGTTCAAGAGGTTCTGCGTGGCGTCGATCCAGGATCCAGCCGCTTCCCGCAACGACGAGGAGCGTGAAGATGGCACTGAGAACCCAGGGTCGTAACGGTGTCGGGGGCGGGATTGAACCGACTGCCGGGGTGAGCGTGAGGATTGCTGACGGCGTTCCGTCTGTGTACGTGAGTGGCATGTGACCAATGCCGGTTTCGCCGTCGACTGTGATGCCTGACGAGCTTGTGTCAGTCTGGCCTGTCAGTGCCCACTCATAGCGGGAGGTGTCCACGAGGTCGGACCACAGGGTTGTTGCCGTTGGTGCTGCAGCCTCGCGCAGTCGCAGTAATTCAGTCGTGGTTTGGCTGACGCGAAGCTTGGCGTTCTGCGTTCGAACATAACGGATCGACAGCGCCAGGATGACCGTGAGCGCAACCGCTACGCCGATGGTGCGATTGAGAAGGAGTTGATGGCGGAGACTGAGGCCCATGGTCAGCTACTATACAAACGATAGCCAACTCCACGAACAGTCTCGATGAGGTCTCGCTGCTCACCTAACTTTTTGCGAATCGACTTGATGTGAACGTCGATAGAGCGGTCACCGGGATACAGCGAGCGTCCCGTGAGGTGCTGTGAGACTTGATCCCGCGAGAAGGCGCACCCCGGGCGCTTGGCGAACATCTCGAGGATTCGGAATTCGGACGCAGTCAAATCGACTCGTTTTTCTCCGACCGTCAGTTGATGGGCCGTGATATCGAGAACCACGTCTCCAAATGCATAGGTCGCTCTGGTGTCCTCACTGCGTCGTCGCAGGACGGCTTCGATTCGAGCGATGAGTTCTTGCACTCGGAAGGGCTTGGAGACGTAGTCATCGGCACCGATTTGGAGGCCCTCAATGATGTCCTCTTCCGCGCCCCTCGCCGTCAGCATGATGATCGGGATCGAGGCAGTAACGCTGTCTGCTCGGAGTCGGCGGCAGACCTCGATACCGTCTACGCCAGGTAGCATGACGTCGAGCAGGATAAGGTCGGGAAGACTCTCGCGGGCGATGATAAGCCCTGCCTCACCTCCCAGCGCCGGAAGGAACCGATAACCATTGCGCTTGATGTTGTGTTCGAGGACGTCAAGAATATCGACCTCGTCTTCTATCGCAAGGATCGTCAGTTCCTTCTGGCTCATGAGGAAGGTGTCTTCTAGAAGTCCACTTGGAACCGAATCACGAAGAGATGAGCGTTGCCATCGCCCCAGGTGTCTTCGACGTCGGCCCAGATGTAGTTGAAGGCAAATTTCGTATTTGGATTGAGGTACCAGTTGACACCTGCTGTGAGCGTCTGCAACTCACCGCCTGAAATGAGGTCTTCAGTGAGGTCGAGATGGGAGTAGCGCAGGGCGACTTCCCACGCGCCACTACCGGCTTCCGAGCCGTAGTTTGCGTGGGGGTTGATTCGCCCGAAGACAGCCTTTGATTTGCTGTAGGGTCGGTACTCACCTGTGATGAAGTAGCTGGCCTGAATGTAGTAGGAAAGGAAGTCAGGATCGTCTGACAAGTCAGAATCGACACTGGACCAAACCAGTTCAGACTGCACTGAGAAGGCGTCCAGGACGAGGGCTGCTTCAAGTCCGAGGAGGAATGAGCTGTCAGCCGTCATGGTGCCTGTATCGACGAAGTTGGGCACAAAGTGAGAGCCTGGACGTTGATCATATTCGATGGCGTCGCCATTGGGGTTGCGAAAGCTGATGGCGGCACCGACGTGAAGCAGGTTTGAGTCATCCTGATACCACGGGAGCCCTGTCAGACGCGCTGTGAAATTGTATTGTCCATCTTCAGGAGTGTCCGAATTGCCATAGGCACCTGTGTCGCGGAAAACCCCGGCGGCCCAGGTCACTCGATTGTCAGCTGCGGTACCATGAAGCATGAGCCCTGTGTTGCGTGACGGGATAAAGGCGTCGGCTGAGGCGCGCTCGGCGAATGTCAGAAACCGGCTGCTGGTCAGTTGCTCCAGACCGAATGGTTCCTTGAAGTGACCGATACGGATGTTCTGCACGATCGGGACATCCTTCAGCCCGATGTAAACGTCCTTCCAGTCCACGTCGCCGCCGGCAAAGTCATATTGACCTTTGAAAATCACGTTGTCGTAGAGTTGCCCCTTGATGTACAGGCGTGCGCGGCGGAATTCTGTGCCGTCACCGAGATGGCCGATGTTCGCTTCTACATCGTTATCCTGTGTGGCGAACGTCCAGTCATTCATGATTCGGCCGCCAATGGCGAGCCTGATGGCCTTGTTGGCCGTGTCGAGCTTGAGGGTGTTGCCCCAGTAGGCACCGAAGTCCATGTCGTCGGCATCGCCGCCGGCGACGAGGTTGTTGATCGCCGTCTCGACGGCGTGCTCGCGATCCTCGACGGTTTGTGTCTTCTCGAGAGAGCTGATGCGACCCTCAAGCCGCTTGATCTTCTCTTCTAATGAGCGCTCACGCTCTGTTTGAGCGAAGGATGGGATGCAGAGGATCGCTATGGACAGGGCCGTGAGCGCCTGTGCTTTCATGAAGGACATTTCCAGCTCCTATGTAGATGTGAATCAGGGCAGCCAATTAGTACCCGCCCATAGTTAACAGACTGCAAAGGCTGAGACACTACTCGTCCGCGTCTGACAGATCGAGTGAGGCAAATGCCTCGGGCAGAAGCGTGCTCAGATCTGTTGTTCGGTGGGGGCCTGCTGCGTCTGCCATGTGGATTGGGAGATCGGCTGAGAACTCACGCAGAACTTGCCTGCAGGCGCCGCAGGGGGCGACACCGCCTCTTGAAACAACTGCAATGGCGGAGAACTCCGAGTGGCCGGCTGCAACGGCGGCCACTACCGCGCTGCGCTCTGCGCAGATTGTGAGCCCGAAACTGGCGTTCTCGACGTTGCAACCCGTGAAGACCTCGCCGCTCGGGGTTGCCAGTGCGGCACCCACCATGAATCGAGAATAGGGAGCGTGGGCGCGGGATTGGACATCGCGGGCCGCTTTGATGAGAGCTTCCGCAGAGGGCGTCATTGGTCGATCTCCTGAATGATGTCGGCAAGAAAACCCGAGAACGCAACAGCCGTCGCAGCCCCGGCCTCCATGACTTCCGCGTGGCTGAGTTCGGCCTCGCCCATACCAGCTGCTGCGTTCGAGATGAGCGAGAGCCCCAGTACGCGCAGGCCCATATGTCGGGCGACAATGGCTTCCGGCACAGTGGACATGCCGACCGCGTCGGCGCCCAATCCACGGATCATCTTGACTTCTGCAGGCGTTTCGTACTGCGGCCCCGGCAGTGATGCGTAGACTCCGCGCACCAGATTGATGTCGTGCGTCGGTGCCAGGCGCTCGGCTATCGCGCGAAGGTCTTTGTCGTAGACCGTGGACATGTCAGGGAATCGGGGGCCAAATGAATCGATATTGGGACCCGCGAGCGGGCTGCCACCTTGCAGATTGAGGTGGTCGTCGATGAGCATGATATCGCCGGGGCGAAAGCCCTCGCAAATCCCACCTGCAGAGTTTGTCAGGATGAGGCTCTTGATGCCCATCAAGGCCATCATGCGAATCGGGAGTGTCGCTTCGCGGAGAGAGTAGCCTTCGTATGCATGGACGCGACCTTTGAGGAGAACGACCGCTCGGTCGGAGAGCGTCCCCATAATCAGTTCGCCATCGTGCCCCTCGACAGTGCTCGGCGGGTAGTTGGGAATGTCGGCTGTGGAGCAGGAGAAGACGCGCTCTGCCTGATCGGCAAGAGGTCCAAGGCCTGAGCCGAGGACGATGCCGATCTCCGGTGTGAAGTCAGTCTTGCTGCGAAGAGACGCGATGGCTTCATTGATGGGTTCAAGCACTGAAGAACATCCCCGCGATAGTCGCTGTCATCCAACTGGCAAGGGCACCGCCAATCATCGCTTTCATGGCAAGCTTGATAATCTCCTTGCGGCGTTCCGGGATGATCGGAGCGATGCCGCCGATCTGAATTCCCACCGATGCGAAGTTGGCAAAGCCGCAAAGCGCATAGGTAGCCATGAAAAGAGACTTCTTGCTCATGGCGTGTGTGACACCTTTGCCTTCCATTTGCTCCGGGTGCAGGTTGTAGGTGATCTCCTGCTGCAGTTCGAGGAAGGCCATAAACTCGTTCAGGCCGATCTTTGTGCCTAACAGCGCACCGAACCGAGTGGCGTCCTCCCACGCCACACCCATCGCGTAGGAGATGGGCGCGAACACCCAGCCGAACAAGCGGCTGAGTGAGAGGCCACCTTCAATCTCGAATCGATTGCCGATGGCTTCAAGAGGCCAATCAACCAAGTGAACCAGCGCCACAAACGCCAGGAGCATGGCGACGACATTCAGATAGAGTGAGAGTCCTTCGGTCACACCTGTCGTAGCTGCATCGAGGAGGTTGCCGGCAGTCTTCTCTGTCTTCAAGGACATCGTTTGCCCGGTCTGCGTCGGTTCGGTCTCAGGCAGAATGATCTTGGAGATGGCAAATGCCGCCGGGGCCGACATCACGGAAGCAATGAGAAGGTGGGGGATGTACTCGGTTCCGCCAGCATCACTGAAGAACCCAATGTAGGCGGCGAGTACACTTCCTGCCACTGTGGCAAAGCCACCTGTCATCAAGCTGTTGATTTCTGATGTTGTCATCTTCGGGAGGAACCGTCGAACCACAAGCGGCGCCTCCGTCTGCCCCACAAAGACATTCGCCGCCATCGCCATCGCTTCGGCGCCGGAAACACGCAATAGCCGCGTCATGACCTGCGCCATGAGCCACACCACCAACTGCATGATGCCAAGGTGATAGAGAATCGCCATCAGACACGAGAAGAAGATGATTGTCGGCAGCGATCGGAACGCCAACCCGGGTTTTCCTCCCGGGAAATTCTCAACATCGCCGAAGACAAACTCGGCACCCTTCTGGGAGAAGCTCAGCAATCTTGTCATGCCATCGCTCATGGCCTGCACCATGTCATTACCCAGATCCCACTGAATAAGGAACATGCCCAGCACAATCTGCATCCCGATGGCGATGCCAATAAGCTTCCAGGGCGTGCGCTTTCTATTCGAACTCACGCACCAGGCGATCCCCACCAAAACCACCAGCCCAATCAGGCCTCTAAGAATGCTCACACAGTTCTCCTGTTTTCCATCCGTCCGATGCTGAGGATTCTACAGAGTTTCCTCCAATTCGGCACCGCGCACTTGATCTTGACCTTTCGCACCCAAAGTGTCACGTGCTCGCCTGCGGCGGCGCTGGCCGACAAGTGGGCGTTCCGCGGGCGAGTCGCTCGCATTCCAGCTGAAAGGTGCGTGCTCTTGTTGGAGCATCCTGCTTTTTGGAGTGGACAGGCGGTACCCTGCCATCGGGGACGGTCTGCTCGGCAACAACGCTTTAGTAGCCGAAGAAATGCCCCTGATCGTCAAATGGCGGACTCGACGGTTTTTTTCTCTGAGAGTGGTCTGAAACGGGTAGACAAGTTAGCCGTAAAATTAGATCCTATACGTCCCGCTTGACGCGGGAATTATGCCGCATTGCGCGGTCAGGAGAAGATCTGGAGCCCCCATCATGTCCTTGAATTTGTTGCGTGCCGCCGTTGCTTGCTTGTTGATTGTGTTTTCTGGCTCTGGGGCTTTGGCTCAGAAAAAGGCAGATGCCAAGCCGCAGCTGACGGCAGGGTCGTTGAAGTGGCGGTGCATCGGGCCGGCCAATATGGGCGGGCGCATCACGGCGCTGGCTGTGTCGGCAAAGGACTCATCGACCTGGTGGGCCTCGACTGCCTCGGGCGGGTTGCTGAAGACGAGCAACAACGGCGTGACGTTTGAGCATCAGTTTGATGGCGAGTCCACTGTGTCCATTGGTCATGTTGCGGTGTCGGCGTCGAACCCTGAGATTGTCTGGGTTGGTACAGGTGAGTGCAACCCGCGCAACTCGGTGTCGTGGGGCGATGGCGTCTACAAGTCAACGGATGGCGGCAAGACCTGGGAGTCGATGGGCCTGACGGACAGTTATCAAATCGGCCGCATCGTCATTCATCCGACCAATCCGGACGTAGTCTATGTCGCTGCGTTGGGGAGGCTCTGGGGGGATAACGAAGAGCGCGGTCTGTATCGGACAACAGATGGAGGCAAGACATGGAAGTGCATTCACCATGTCGATGCCAAGACCGGTGTCATCGAGTTGCGGATGCATCCCTCGAAACCGAAAACAATGTTGATGGCGACCTATGTCAGACGACGAGATGGATTCGATACGAACTCGCCAGCGATTAAGTTCGGCAAACAGACAGGGCTCTTCAGGACGACAAATGGAGGCAATACCTGGAAGCGAATCAGGAAAGGCCTGCCGAAGTCTAACCTCGGTCGCATTGGTCTGGACTACTATCAGGATGACCCGAAGATCGTCTACATGATTCTCGAGTCTGAGAAGATTGGCCAGGAGCCCGAGGATAAGGCGTACGCCGGCATCAACGGTGAGAATGGCAAAGACGGAGCCAAACTGACGCGGGTTGTCGCGAAAGGGCCGGGGGCGAAGGCTGGATTCAAGCGAGGCGATCTGGTTGTGAAGGTTGGGAAAAAGGACGTGAAGTCCTTCAAAGATCTTACATCAGTTTTCTCGAAGCACGCCGCGGGAGACAAGGTCAAGATTCAGGTTATGCGGAAGGACAAGAGAGTCTCTCTGACGCTGACCTTTGGGAAGCGAAGTAAGAAGAAGGATGCGAAGCCTCCCTATGCGGGGCGCCTCGGAGGTCAGACCGAGAACATCCAGGATCAACAAGGTGCCGGCGGGTATGAGTACGGAGGCGTGTATCGTTCTGAGGACGGTGGCCTTTCCTGGAAACGCATGAACTCGCTGAATCCCAGGCCCATGTACTTCAGCCAAATTCGCGTGGATCCTACCAATGATCAGAACGTCTATGTCTTGGGGGTTTCGCTGTATCGCTCTTCGGACGGTGGCAAGACATTCAAGGGCGACGGCGGCAAGGGCGTTCATGCTGACAACCATGCGCTTTGGATTGACCCGACCGATGGCCGCCACATGATTCTGGGCAACGATGGCGGTCTCTACATTACCTGGGATCGGATGGATCGCTGGGATCATCACAATCACGTTGCCATCGGACAGTTCTACCACGTCGGTGTCGGCCCCAGGCGAAACTACCGTGTCTTCGGAGGCCTTCAGGACAATGGGTCGTGGGGAGGGTTCGCACGTTCGTCTTCGGGCGGTGGGCCTACCAACGAAAACTGGATGCGGATCGGCGGCGGCGACGGATTCGTTTGCCGCGTTGACCCTGAAGATCCCGATCAACTATTCTACGAGAGTCAGAATGGTGCGATGGGGCGTCGGAACTTGCGGACAGGGGAGCGCGGCTCCATTCGTCCGGCACGGCCCAAGGCGAAGAAAGGCGAGAAGAGAAAGAGCTATCGCTTCAACTGGAACACACCATTCATCCTCTCAAATCATAATTCGCGCATCTACTACACTGCAGGTAATCACGTCTTTCGATCAATCGATCGCGGGAAGAAGCTGAAGGTCATTTCACCAGATATCACCGAAACCGAGCGGGGGAGTGCGACGGCGCTGTCCGAGTCTCCACGGGACGCTGATGTTCTCTATGTCGGCTCCGACGACGGTGCAATGTGGATGACAAGGGATGGCGGTCTGAACTGGACCAATATGCGGGCGTCGGCGCAGAAAACACCTGCATCGCCAGCTGCACCTGAATCTTCGGAGGGCAATGAGGAGGAGGAATTGGTTTCCCTCGTCTCGCCTCAAGAGGATCTGATTACGGGTACATGGAAGGGTGAGGCATTTGGCGGTCGCAATCAAAACGAAGCCCGCCCCTTTACATTGAAACTGCATCGCATCAGCTCGAAGAAAATCCGTGGGCACATCAAGACCACCATGGGCGAAGGCGATATCACCAGTGTTGTGTTCGATGAGAAGACCAAGAAGCTGACTTTTACATTAAAGGCGGAGCGCAGCGAGATCGAGGGGATGGTGATGATCGCCGAGGGGCGGACGTCAGGTTCTCTCTCCTTTGGTGGGCGATTCACCATGGAAGCGGATATTGAACGCACCTCGACGAAGCATGATCTGCCCAAGGTGTCCGCTAAGCCGACCAAAGAGCCGTCGTCTGTTGACGATGGCCAGCCCATGATCGATCTTCAGCCGAAACCCATGTGGGTGTCGTCCCTCACAGCTTCACGCTTTGAGACCGGTCGAGTCTACGCCACAGTTGACGGCCATCGCTCCGATGTCGATGCGCCGCTGGTCTATGTAAGCGAGAACTACGGGAGGACCTGGAAAACTCTCCACGGCGGATTGCCTGCAGGGACCGGGTCGGCTCGAATGCTGGTGGAGGACCTCAAGAACAAGAACCTCCTTTTCCTCGGTACCGAATTCGGAGGCTTCGTGTCTATTGACCGCGGTGAGTCCTGGGAGAAGTTCGATGGCATTCCGACGGTCTCGGTACACGACTTCGCTGTTCATCCCACAGCCAATGAAATCGTTGCCGCGACTCACGGTCGCAGCCTCTGGGTGGCCGACATAACGGCCTTGCGACAAATGACGACAGAGCGCTTGAAGTCAAAGGCCTATCTCTTCCAGCCAAACACGGTGGTGCTTTGGCGTTCAGAACCATCAAGAGGCACGACGATTCGCAAGTTCACAGGTGCGAACCCGCCCACTGGCGCTGAAATCTGGTACTCCCTTCGTGATGCGAGCAGCGACCTGAAGCTTGTCGTTGAAAATGCAGAGGGTGAGGTCGTCGGTGAGCTGAAGGCATCTGGAGACGCTGGTCTGCACCGAGTGACTTGGGATCTTCGGCGCAGCGGCGGCAGCGCTGGTGGCCGTGGTCGAGGTGGGCAGGGGCGTGGTGGTCCTGGTCGAGGTCGAGGCAGCGCCGGTGTCGGCGAGTATCAAGTGGTCTTGACGTCAGGCGGCGAAACCAAGAGGCAGAAATTGACGATCGTGGGTGACCCTGATGCTCCTGATGATCGTTGGATGGAGTTCGAGTCGATTGATGATGATTCCCATGAAGAGGGTGGTGCGCCTGCTGCCTCTGTTATTGACATCTAATGGCAAAGCGTAAACTCGGGCTCGCTGCCAAGTGGAATAGGAAGATCCATCGGTGGGGCAGTATAGTCATAGCCCTTCCTCTTCTGCTCATCATCGTCACAGGTGTTCTGCTTCAGCTCAAAAAACAGTCTTCCTGGATTCAGCCGCCTACTGTTCGTGGCAGCAGCTCAGAGCCAACCCTTACGCCCGCGGAGGTACTTGTCGCTGTGCGCGCCATTCCTGAAGCCCGCGTCAGCACATGGGAAGACATTGATCGTCTGGACGTCCGACCTTCAAAGGGTATCGTCAAGGTACGCTGCATGAATCGGTGGGAAGTGCAATTGGACGCCTCCACCGGTGAGGTGCTTCAGTCCATGATGCGTCGTTCGGACCTGATCGAAAGCCTGCATGACGGCTCATGGTTTCACGACTCCGCAAAGCTGTGGATTTTCCTGCCTGTGGCTCTTATCCTCGGGGGGCTCTGGGGGACGGGACTCTATTTGTTCCTGCTCCCCTACATTGTGAAGCGCCGCCGCGTCAGGGAAAACAGCACCACTGGAGAGACCGCACCATGAACCCGCAGTTGTTTCGAGAGTATGACATCCGAGGTATCGTCGGCACTGACCTCAATGAAGAAGTCGTCGAGACCATTGGTCGTGCCTTTGGAACACGTTGTGTGCGCGAGGGGCATGCCCGTATCGCTGTAGGTCGGGATACGCGCTTGAGCAGCCCTGCTTTTTCTGAGGCACTCTGTCGAGGCGTTGCTTCGACCGGCGTTTGCGTTGTGAATGTAGGGATGCTCCCGACCCCGTTGCTCTATTTTGCAGTGATCGACGGTCCTCTTGACGGTGGCGTCATGATCACCGGCTCTCATAATCCTTGTGAGTACAACGGGCTGAAGTTCTGCGCCGGTGGGCTGTCTCTCTACGGTGATGAGATCACCGAGTTGCGGACCCTCTGTGAGGCTGGTCGGTTTGCAGAGGGCTCTGGCAGCGTCGAGGAAATTGCGATTGAGCGGTCCTACCTTGCCGACGTCGCGATGCGGTTTAAAAAACAAACGCCTCGAAAAATCGTGATCGATTGCGGGAACGGTGTCGGTGGCCTGATTGCCCCGGAGCTTTTCCGAGCCGTGGGGCACGAGGTCATCGAGCTCTTTACCGAGCCAGATGGGACCTTTCCGAACCACCTTCCCGACCCGGAGGTGCCCGCCTATATGCAGGACTTGATGCGCACGGTTCTTGAGACAGGTGCTGATGTCGGGTTTGGGTTTGACGGGGATGCGGATCGCTTAGGTGTGATTGATGAGACAGGTGCGAAGATCAGTGCTGATTGGCTCTTGGCTGTTTTTGCGCGCGACCTGCTACAGCGTCACCCGGGTGGCATCGTCCGTTACGATGTGAAGTGCATGGATTTTCTCGAAGAGGACATTCTTGCTCACGGAGGGGTGCCCGAAATGGGTCGCACGGGACATTCGATCCTGAAGCGCGATATCAAAGAGCTCAATGCAATCATTGGAGGCGAGCTGAGCGGCCATATCTGCTACGGGCGCGAGTATTACACAATCGACGATCCGTTCTATTGCGCTCTGAAGGTGCTGGAGCTGATGGAGTCCACAGCGAGTTGCCGCGGTCTCTTCGACGGATTCCCGGAGATCTTCGCGACGGCTGAGATCAAGGCACCTGTTCCTGAGCAGGACAAGTTCAGGGTTGTTGCAGAGCTTGTGGAGTCGTTTCGTGCAACTCATGACGTGATCGACGTTGACGGTGTTCGAGTCCGCTTTGAGGACGGCTGGGGGCTCGTGCGCGCCAGTAACACAACTGCCAATCTGACCGTCCGTTTTGAGGCGAAGTCTCTGGACGGAGTCGAGCGCATTCGCGGGGTTTTCTTGAAGCACCTCAGCATGCATCCGTCGATCGATCTCTGCGAAGTGCGAACCGCAGGTGTGGCATGAGTCGCGCGGCATTTTGCTTCCTGTTCCTGTTCGGCGTCGCATACAGTCAGGACAGTGCAAGCGGTGAACTGTCGGATCGGCGGGTCACGCAAGTCAGTGTGTGGCGCGCGCAGCTTGAAGCAGCTCAAGAAGGTGAATCCCTTGGTGCTGTTATGCGAGACCTGGGGCGGGTCGGTGGTCGTGAATTGGCAGGACTGGCCATTGAGTTTGTTCGCGGCCTGTCCGAGGCGAAGCGCGTGCGATGGTCTGCGTCAATCGCACTCATGGCAGGTGAACTCGACTGGGGAAGTTACGAGTTGTGGGCACCATTCGTGTCTGCCGATGCCGACCGAGCGTGGCTGGCGGGGCAATTGAGCCGTCCTGGTGATGTCCCGTTCCCGAAGCCTGTTTCAGCTGCGTGGTTTCTGTATGGCGGTCGGTGTCTTGGATCGAGATTGACCACCGAAGCAATACAGGTTGTTCAAGAATCAAGCGGTAACCTCAAGACGCGTCGGGTTGCGGCCTGGCACTTGAGTCGGTTCAGTAAGCCTGATCACATCAAGGGGCTACTCACTTGCGTCGGATCGACCGATGCTCGCGTTGCGGCCTGGGTGGCAAAGGCGCTCGGTCGGACGAAGGCAACTGATGCCATTGCGCCATTGGTCGCCATGGGGCTGGGATCAAAGGACAGGTCGGTGCAGGTCAACGTGCTGCGCGCATTGCAAGCCATCCCGTCGGTAGCGGCAATTCCGGTTGTCCTGGCGTGCATCAGATCTGATGATTCGCACCGAATGCGAGAGGCGTTCGCGACGCTTGCGGCCTTGGGGAAGTCAGGGTGTCTGGGTAAACGCGACAGGCGTGGTCTGACGACCCTCGCTTTTGCAGTCCTGGATCGAGATCCGCGTTCGGCTGTGCGCGCCGCAGCTGTCAGTGCGTGCGCAGCGTTGGATCGAGGTCACTTCCTGAAGCTCGCTGTGGATACGCGCTTATCTGCGCACCATCGAGTGCGGGCTGCGTTTGCCGGGGCGCTGGATGCAGGTGTTGAGGCGGAGTTGGGGCTGTTACGTCGCGCCCTCATCGATCCCGATCGGCGTGTTGTTATCGCCGCGACCGAAGCGATCTCCCGGACAGAAACGGCCGCGGCGCGACTGCTGCTCGCTGAGGTCGCTCGCGGAAGTGAAGACACAGTGGTTTGGGCTACGGCCCTTGCTGGAATCACAAAAAGCGTTGCGCCTGGCGATTCTCTTGCTGAGCAATTCCAACGGCTTTCGCGGGAGCTCTTCGACGCGATGCCGACCTTTCAGGTTGAGCAGCGGTTGAGCGCCCTTGCTCTGAGCGCGAAGCTCCGAGACGGGGCTTTTCTCAAGCGCGTTGCTGCGAAGTCAGATGAGATTGCGATTCGTCATCAGGCGAGGGCAGCTCTTCGGGGGCTGGGCGTCGAGGGAATCCCTCCGCACCGCTCGCTGAGTCCAGCCAGTGCCTTCGCCAGATCCTCAACGGAGGCGGTGAAGGTGCGAGTCCACACGAGTCGAGGGGATCTCGATCTGAGCCTCGACCTCGGTGCCGCACCGCGAACGGTGGCGAACTTCCTCAAATTGGCCAAGGCCGGCTTTTACGACGGCATCCTGTTTCATCGAGTTGTTCCGGACTTTGTTGTGCAGGCAGGCTGTCCCAGGGGCGACGGCTGGGGAGGGCCGTCCTGGACCATTCGGTGTGAGATCAACCGACGCCCGTACGAACGGGGCAGCCTCGGTATGGCATTGGCTGGCAAGGATACCGGTGGCAGCCAGTGGTTTATCTGCCACTCGGCTCAGCCACACCTGGAAGGACGCTATACCGTCTTCGGGAAACTCATCGAGGGTTGGGACGTCTTGGATGCCATCGAGCAGGACGACTACATTATTCGTGTCGCAGTCATCCAGGGGCCCGACAAATAGCGATCAGTTGTTGTTGTTGCTGCTTCCTGTCGCATTCATGCCCTGACCAACGGAGATGATGCCGTTGAGCCCCCTCATCTGCTGCTGCTGCATTTGCGTAAACTGCTCGTACTGCTCCGGATTGAGGTAGCTGGAAGCCTGGGTCGTCACATCAGTCATGGTCTGCTGAACGGTTGTGATGGCTTCTGTTCGTTCTGAAACAGGTGTGTCCTTGTCCAGTATCACACTCAAATGTGGCAGTGTCTTGTCAATGGCTTCGTTGAACGATGTCTCCATCTGTCCTTTTTGCGTCTCATTGAGATTGAGTTTCTTGACCATCTTGGTCAGTTCTCTCTTCATGCCCATCTCGATGAAGGGACGGGCATCCTTGAAGCGCTTCTTACGGGCATTCTTCTCAGAGACTTTGGCGGCAGCCGCAATGCGTTTTTCGATGTAGTCTTCAACCGCGACCACTTGCTCTTCGCCGTTCGAAGCGATCTTCATTTTCAGTCCGGCGGGGATCTCTGCAGCAAGGGATGCTTTCAGTTTCTCAATTTGTTCTGTGAGGCGCTGAACCTGTTGGGCATTGGCTTTGACGGCACTCAATTCAGAAATATCGCCGGCGGTGCGGCGTTGAAAGCCGGCGATCTGTTCGGAGAGGTCATCGATGCGTTCGGCGAGTGCAACGGTGTTGTCGGTTGATCTGTGTTCGTTCAGCCCATTTTCTTCATCGCTTTGCTGTATGAAGCTCATGGTTCCTGCGACGGTGGCGATGACACAAAGCGTGCCCAGGAAATAGTCGAGTGGTCTCATGGATCAGGGGCCTCTTGGGTTAAGTCTCAGATCATTCGATTGGAGAAGACGGTTCCGCGAACAGCTGTCCTCTCATGAGGACACAGCTGTTACTCTATAGGCGCGACTGTCTTTTGCAACGGTTCGTGTACATTCTCCCAAACCTACCAGCTTGCAGAGGGTTACAGGCGGCCTTTCTCTTTTTGTTGCGCAGTAACCGTCGATAGGAACACCGTTTGTGGTGGTGGTGCCGTTGATGCCCTGGTGCAGGTCGCTTTTTCCGCTCCATCAACGTGATGACCTGTCTTTAGTTTACCAGAGGCATCTTGATGAGGACTGCGTCGCTCCTGCGGCGTGGTCCTCACTTTTTTGTCCGCTATTCGTCGGTCGCCAGCTCATCCATCACTTGGTGATAAACGTCGATTTCATCCAGAATCCCCTCGAATGTGCGGCGGACAGATCCGTTCACGAACAACTTGAGGCAGGGAGGCTTGACAGGAGAAAAGCGATTGACGACATCGGGCGATTCCTGAATGTCGATGAAGCCGACGCCGAAGTCGTTGATAGCTCGGCGACCGAGGCGCTCGACCTGTGCAATCATGCATTGGTCGCCCACATGACGGGGGTCGTAGAAGTGGATCAGGACAGGGACAGGGCTTCTGATAACGACGTCGTCAAAGTCGTCCTCTATCACTTTGGGAACAAAGTACTCCCTGCGCTTGCGTTTCAGAATTGCCAGCGAAATCAGGACGATGACCGGCACGACGATCCAAAAGAGCAAGTCGCGATCCATGAAAGCGATCTGTTCCTGTTGAATAGTGCGGGAGGTGTCTTGGAGGCTCAAGTGTCTTGCTCCGCCATGTGGCGCGCCTTTTCGCGGCGCCAGTAGATCATTGTCCAAATCCAAAGGAGCGCAGCCGGAATGAGTTGCACCAAGAGGAAGCCGACGATGAATTTGTCGGAGGCGTGGTAGGGATTGGTCACGAGGAAATGTGATGCGACGGCACCGACCATGGCGAGGAGTGCGAGGAACGTCCCCGCCCGTGACTTCAGCCCCATGTCGCGCAGGAGTGTCGTGTAGAAGACAGTCCATGCCCCGAGAAGCTGCCCGACATAGATGAACAGGTCGTATTGGCGCACAACGGGATGGGCACTGAACCGAGTGAGGATGATGACCTGAAAAACAACGTAGAGGAAGCCGGGGTGCGCCAGATGAAGCACCATGTCCCAGACACGTTCGTTCATCTCTTCGGATTCATCAGGGGATCTGTAGTCGGGTTCGGACACTTGTGGGCTCGATTACGTTTTGCAAAAACTGCGGTCGTTCGCAGGGCTTCAGTTCAACTGTACGCTATGATACCGCTCAGCGAGTTGTGCTGAAGGGGCTTTCCACGAGGATTTGGAGATCGAAGAAATGAGAGCGTTCGCCATGATCGTGATGACTGTCGTTCTCATGGGGTGTGGTGAGGAGGAGGCCGATTCCCCGCCATTGGTTGAGGACAACCCTCTATCGGTCGAGCAGGCCTCCAATGCTCCTCAGTTTGCCCTGGTGGCCGATGGCACAGGCGTCCGCTTGCTCGTTTCCTTCCAGATCGGCGCCTCTCCCGAAGCAGTTGTACTCTCAGTCGGTAACGCTGCTGAGAGCGTTCGGTGTGCTGTGAGTTCGGGTGTCGCTGTCTTTCAGTTGGCGTCGACACCCGATAGCGTTTCTGTCGTGGTTATTGAGCGAGACGGCAACGAGCATACACATGAGTGGATTCCATAGATGGCTACAGACCAGAAACCGCGCACTCCCTGGCTGCTTGTTGCCCTGGCGTTGATAGTGGTCGGAGGTGTTTACCTCGTCTACGATGAAGGACGGTTTGGCCAGATGCGGGACTTGGATTATTGGGCGTCAACCCCATTGACGCGGCAGGAGATCGAGCAGCGCCTGACGGACGAGTCGGCTGATTCCG
>PVBE010136019.1_pt1 | contig 15827 bp, 14 predicted proteins | sample 1631181 | NCBI WGS metagenome assembly PVBE01 (sample SAMN08397723, study PRJNA350692) | Marine metagenome, whole genome shotgun sequencing project. | isolation source: water | place: Pacific Ocean | collected 2012-04
AACTTTGAGCTTTCCAGGGTTATCAAATACTAGGGGCCCAACCTCAACTGTTTCTAATGGCGGTACATACACCATAAAGTCTTGGCCATCTATATAGAAACCATGGCCAACCACTGTGTCACCCTCAACCCTGAAGATGACTTGTTCTCCAGCATCAACATGAATAATCTCTGGTTCCCACCCAAATTGAAAAGCCCTAACGTCTATGACTCTTACCTCGGAATTCTGGGCTGAAACACTTGGGAAAATAGATACAGCGGAGAATTGTGTGAAAGCAAAAAGTAAGATAATAATTGCTAAGGGAAGAGTCGCCAAAACTACTTTTTTATTCTTCTTCAACTTTTCACCTTCTTTGTTTCGAGTAACAAATCTGCAGTTTCAGAGACCATATTATTATATGCTGAAAGATCCCCCTTGGATACGTCTAACTGTTTCCACATTTGATCCGCCATCTTTCGCCCAATTTCAGTGATCTTGTTTGCTTCCTCAACATCCGATGTAAATCTCCTCCCTGTACATTGCAAGATAAAATCAAAAAGTAACGCTCCTGCATAATGGGTTTCACTCCTCTTATCCAGACCAGCCTTCCATGCCTTGTAAACATAATCTGTCATTTCAGAAAAGGGTTTCAATTTAGACTCTGTAGTAACATCGCTATCTTTACCCAGTTTGCTCCAATAATATTTTTTTAGCTCCTCACGAGAATTTTGGAGCAATTTACCATCAATTACAGACAATATTACCTTAAAGCCAAGATTTTTGGATTATATTAATCTTTTCAGGAACGATATTAAAAAAAAAGCGTAATAGGATCTTAGATTGAAGTCACATCATTTGTAATTATACTATTGGAAAATATGTAATCCCAAGAACCTCTTTCTTAAAGAAGGGGGCTCTCAACACATCCTTTAATTCGAAAGAAAGCTCTGTTATACATTACTCTTTAAAATTTATAGGTTGAATTGTTCATTATAATTCAAGATACAATCATTGCTTCCAACAGAAATAGAAAATCGATTCCTAAGTAATGGTGGGGACGATCGGACTTGAACCGACGGCCTACAGGTTCCTCCTGCGCTCCAAAGGTACATCATCCACGAATGTCAGCGAACCTATAGTTTTTCGCCTCTGGAGCCTGTCGTCCTACCTTTCCAGGGTTCCCAATAAACCAGGCTGGACTACGTCCCCACCCAAGCAATAAATTCTTTAAAGCCACGTAAAAACATTATCGTCCAGAGTATCAAGCATTGATTTCTTATGACATTTGAAAAACAACCTATAAATCGAATATTCTATACTCGAGATACTCTAAAAGTTGCCAAAGCCATCCTTGGGAAAATCCTTGTAAGGCGTACTCCACTTGGGTTTCTTACAGGTAAAATAGTTGAAGCTGAAGCTTATAGAGGAACTGATGATCCAGCAAGCCATTCATTTAGAGGAAAAACTATCAGGAATGAAGTGATGTTTGGGAAACCAGGTATCACATATGTTTACTTTACGTATGGGAACCATCATTGTTTGAATATTGTTACAGAAAAATCAGATATCCCAGCTGCTGTTCTGATCAGGGCAATAGAACCGCTTAAAGGAATTGAAATCATGAAGAGAAATCGGTGTGTAGAGAAAATCATAGACGTAGCAAGTGGACCAGGAAAACTGACTAAGGCTTTCCAAATAACGCTGAACGATAATAATCTTGATATCACAAATTCTTCTTCAAATATTAGCATTTATACACCAGTAGAAGATGAATCATTTCAGATTGTGCAGACAACTCGGATAGGTATAAGATTAGCTCAGGAGTTACCTTGGAGATTCTATATCAAGGGAAATCCACATGTCTCTAAAAAATAGATTTAATCTGAAATAATAGGTAACAATGATTCAACATGATTTAGATTATGGTTTGAATCTTTTTATTGAATAATTCTTTTTAATTGCTTTTAAATCATCTTCCAAATTAATGGTAGCATTTTCTATGTCTTTATGTGAGTCGATTGATATCCAGAAGTCGTCACTATATCTCACTGCCTTAATTGTACCATTTGTTGCCAATTCAGGGAAGGCTGTGGTTTCGATATTTCCTTTATTTGGTAAATGATCTAGAATACTTGTAGATAAGCAGTAGGCTCCAGCATTCATCCAATAGCCGTCTAGAAGTGGTTTCTCTCTAAATCCTAGAATTGTGTCGTCTTTTGCAATATCAATTACTCCAAATGAACTTGGTAGAGGAACTACTGCTAACGCTGCTTTTATATTTCCATTAACTCTATTGCAAAGTTTTTGAAGATCTAGCTTAGTTAGAATATCCCCGTTAAGCATAATAAAATTTTTATCATTCTCAAGTATTTTTTTTGCATTTTTCAATGCGCCACCTGTTCCTAATGGAGTTTCTTCAAAGACGAATTCAATTTTCATCCCGAAGCGACTTCCATTTCCTGTGTAATCAATAATTTTCTCTTGCAAATAACCAGCTAATATTACAACCTCAGTGATTCTATTTTGTTTGAGCCAATTTAACTGCCACAATAGAATAGGAACACCAGAGATTTCAATCATAATTTTAGGTAATTCATCAGTTAAAGGCCTTAATCGCTTCCCAAAACCTCCAGCTAAGATAACTGCCTTCGTTCATTACACCCCAGAATAGAGATTATCAATTTTCCAATTGTTTTAAGTTTTCCTTCCAAAAAGTTAATCAATATGGTAAACCTGGGCAATCATAGCCGGCCATAGCAATGGGGTTCCACCCGGTCCCATACCGAACCCGGAAGTTAAACCCGTTGACGCTACCGTGTTAGTGAGGTCCGCGAGGTCTCGTGAAGCGGTGGTGCCGGCACCTTATCTAATTCGTCTATTATTACAAAATAAAGCCTTAACAAAACCTAAGACAAATTAATGTAAAGAATATATTTTAAACTTGAGTCTTAGCTTTTTTAGAGATCAGGCCAAATGACTTGGCAAGATAAATGATGTTTACACCAGCTATTATTGCAGTTACACCTATAATTGCTAAAAGCAGTATTCTCAAATCTTCGAATATGTCAGTCAGAAGATCGTCTGCAGAATTTTGGGTAGATACTATCCGTTGATCAATATTATCAAGCTTTGAGTTCGTATTTTCTTGCTGAGATACAAGGTCAGCTATTATCTTATTAGCGGATTCTAGCTGCGATGTAACTGTATTTAGTCGATTATTGGCTATCAATAATTCGGATGTGATACCAACGAGCTTGCTGTCGGAAAGGCTAAGCTTTGTGCTTACATCATCTAACTTCAGATTAGTTTCATCCAGAATTGATGTAATGCTCTTCAATCGAGATGACATTGATGCTAGTTCTGCATTCACTTCATTTACCCTGAATGAAACTTCACCTAAAAGTGATGAAACTTCTTTAATATCAAATGAGATATCTTGTATGCCTACTGAAACTGCATCAAGTTTCTCGTTTGCTAATGGATCTGTAAAGGGTACAGCTGACATACCAACAATTGGTACTCTGAAACCTTGTGAGATGTGCTCTGCCGGAATAATATTAACAGTTGTAAGACTAAGATTCTCTTGGATCCCAACATCCTCAACCACATCGAGAGTTGTTCTCCAAGATGGGGCTTGAGCGTAGAAATCAACAGCAGAAGAAGCTGCAAGTGAACCAGCATAAGCTGTTGCATCTGATGGAGGAGTAAATTGGATAGAGGCAAGCCATATACTATTGGCTGGAATGATGATAGGCATATCTTCCACTATAGAGATTACACCTCTTATCTCTCCATCATAGAATCCAAACCATGGAAAGACGATTTCTATGCCAACCAGTGTAATTGGGTAACTGCTATTCAAGTTCCAGATAGAAATATCTATCGCATTACTTTCACCAGGTGTTATCAATTCCTTGACGGTTGCCGATGACAATATCAGGCCAGAATATGGGATACGCTCGAGAGCAGCCCATCTAATGTTCGCTCCTCCCTCTAAAAATGATGATATACCGTAGACATCGTTATAGTGTTCTGCACTCACGGTAATAATATAGACTCCTTCCGAAGGGAGTACAATCTCAGCTATACCATCGATATTTGTTTTATTTTCCCCAATTAGGGTGTAGTTGAGTGGAGTGTATATTCTAACAGTTGCATTTTCGATTTGTTGAGTTGTAATTACATCAAAGACGTTTAATTGTATAGATGGAGGCAAAGCATATCTCATATGGATGCTATATCTACCAACTCCGTACATAGAGTCTGAATGCTTTACTTCAATGTAATAGGTTCCATTTTCTAAGATGTCACGTTTTATAGTTTCGTAACCCCAGGTCAGAATAACTGCCTTAATTGTACCATTTGATTCTTCCGATGAATAAAGGGTAAAGAATGCACTCATAGCTATGCTTTGATTAGATACCTCTATTACAAACGAATCTCCAGCAGTCGCATTAAACTTGTACCAGTTTATGGCTCCAGGTGTAGATATGACTCCATCAAGCCAAGTGTTTAATTCAATTTCTATTGCGTCGGCACCGAATTCGTCTTGAGCGTAGATTGGTAAGGTTATTTCTGATGTAATTAGACTAAATAAGATTAAAATTGATAAGATTATGACTAGTTTTCCATTTTTTACCATACATTTCTTCATAGTATAATATATTATAAATACATTCATTGATTGTTATAGATACTATTCAAATTTGGTGAAATTGTTTGTTATTTGTTTAACACAATGCTAAAATACTTTACTTTATTCTCCAGATGTAGTATAAAACATGTCGATAATTTCACCTTTATTTGGTCTGCCAGGAGGAGGTGCATTAGATAATCCAATTTGGTATATTATAATGTATTTGCCGATACTCCTATTCTTCTTTTATGGACAGAAAATGCAGTCTTGGATGATGTTAAATGATGTCTCAAAATCTCTTAATCGAATCAAGGTCATGAGAGAAGATACAAAGAAAGAGGCGGTAGATTATATCAAGAACGTTTTAAATCCAAAAAATGATCCTGATGAGAGAATAGATGAATTCCTTGAGTACTTCACAATTATGCCCGTGGATACTGATCCGTCAGGAATAATGAATAAGATAGAACACCTTATGCTAATTAGAGATGGACGCGTAAAAGAGGAGATAATGATGATGGGTCCCAAAGCAGATAAAGTTCAGATAAGTATTGCTGAGAATATGCTTGAAGTTGCTTCATCAATGAATCTCATCTTCAAGATTGTGAGACATTTTTACATAATGGGGAAAAAAACTTCCAGTATCTATGTGCTGGCTCAACTCCAGATGCTTATGCCGCTCATTCTGCAAGAGGCAGAGGCACTCACTAATGCAGTTGATACATTCAAGAAAGCCCAACCTATTGGGGATGGAATAGGTGCTATGGTTGCTGGAAAATTAATGCTGAAAACTAAAAAGAAGCAAATAGCAAAGGACACTGTCTATTCTGTATCAAAGCACAATGGTAGAACTCTTCACCTTATCAAGGCTGAAGGACCAGCTGGAACCGTTGGTCAACCAGGTGTAGCAGTTGAAAAAGTTATTGGAGAAATGGGAGAAAAGGTGGATGTAATAATCATGGTAGATGCAGCATTGAAACTTGAAGGTGAAAAAACAGGTGAAATAGCTGAAGGTATTGGAGCAGCAATAGGTGGGATAGGTGTGGAGAGATATCAGATAGAAGCAGTTGCTACAAAAAATGGAATACCACTTTATGCGATCGTAATTAAGCAGTCGCTAGTGGAAGCTATTTCCGTTATGAGAAAAGATATTGCTGAGACCTTTGATACGGTGAATAAAAGAGTGGATCGGATCATAGATGAGAAGACCAAAAAAGGTGATAAGATTCTCATTGTCGGTGTGGGCAATACTTTTGGGGTTGGTCAGTAATTGAGTAAAACAAAAGCAAAGCCCATTAAAAAGCCTAAGTTTACAGTATATACAATAGAGGTGTGTCCCTCTTGTGACTTCAAGACAAAAAGACCATTTGCACCAGGTGATTATGTATTTCAAGAATCTGCAGAATGCTCACATTGCAAAAAAGCCAAAAGCAGAATTAAAATGATTTACGCAGAACCAATAAAGAAATCTTAACAATAATTAGGTTATAATAACTGACCCAGTTTCTGTTGGCATAATTGTATGTTCAAATTGTGAGACATACATACCTTTCTTTTCCACAAGAATGGGGTAACCTCTCAAAATCTTTCGATTAACAAGCTCATCAATAATACTCTTCATTTTTTCTTTTTTGAATAAAGAAAGATACCAGCGAGGAGCGAAAGGCAAGGTTTTTCGACCATTCCATATTTCATCAATCAACATGTCTAAGTGCTTCTTTCCAGTCTTCTTCCGAGAAACTAGCGCAAAAATACGTGGTGCGCCACCATCAATTACTAAACCATCTCCATCTTGAAGTGTGAGGAAAGGCTCGATTGCATAAGATGTACCTAGATTGAGTCGTAGTGTTCCAGGTATCCAAACATTGGGTATGGATGTACCTGCGTGAATCATATATTGTCCAGTTGAATGTCCAGTAAGGTTTGAAATAGGTCTAAATCCCCATCGTTCAGCAGTTTCAGATATTACTTGTCCTATTTCTCCTGCGGATACATCTCTTTTTACTTTCTTAATCGCTGCATTTAGAGTTTCTTTTGCTGCTTGATTTAATACATCATAATCAGAATTATAAGAGATAGTAGTAGCTGTATCTGCAATATATCCGTTAATATGAACTCCTAAATCGATTGTGACTAAATCCCCATCGTTTACTATTTCATCATGGTCATCCAAATCAGCAGTACAATGCGCAGCAACCTCATTTAGAGATACATTACATGGGAAGGCTAATTCACCTCCAAGTTTCTTTATATTTCCTTCCACCATATCACATATTTCTGATAAACTGTGATCAACAAGATCATGATTCTCCACCATTCCACGGGTCTTTGCAGCTATTTTTCCCGCCTTAATTTGGTCTGAATGAACTGACAAGGTTTACAAACTAAGATATACTATATTAATATATTAATTGTTTAGTGAAAAAGAAGAGTATTCCATATTGAAAAAACGATTTAGAACAGCAGTATTAGGTGGAACGTTTGATATTATTCATAAGGGTCATCAGGCTATCTTTTCAAATGCTTTTGAATCAGCTAACAATATTTTGATCGGTGTAACAACTGATGATTTTGTGGTACGACTCGGAAAGAATATAGATCATAACTTTAAACAACGCGTAGAGAAATTAAGAGATCATCTTGACCAAAGCTTCGATGAGAAAGATTTCCAGATAGTTCCCCTTAATGATTATTTTGGAGTTGAGACTTATGCAGATAATGTTGAAGTCATTATTGCCAGCCATGAGACCTCGTCCAGAATAATTGATTTCAATAAGAAAAGGGTTGAAAAGGGGTTTAAAACACTTCAGTTAGAGATTGTAGATACAGTCTTGGCAAATGATGGAAAACCAATATCTTCCGATAGAATAAGAATGGGGGAAATAGACAATGAAGGAAATCTGCTAAAAAATGATTAATCTTTATATCGTATCTTAAAACTCTCCTTCAGAGAATGTCCACCAATGCGGAGTTCGTAGTAACACCGTGGCAAGTAGACGGTGAAGTTGACTACGAGAAACTCATAAAAGAGTTTGGAACTACCAAAATAACAAGTGATCTAATAAACAGATTATCAAAACATACCGGCGAAATTCATAATCTTGTGAGACGGAAGATATTCTTCAGTCACCGAGACCTAAATTGGATTCTTGATAAATATGAAAACGGTGAAAAGTTCTTTTTATATACTGGAAGAGGGCCATCAGGTCAAACTCATCTTGGACACCTTGTTCCGTGGATGTTAACCCAGCATTTGCAGGAGAAATTTGGCGCTGATTTGTATTTTCAAATGACCGATGATGAGAAGTTTCTACACAATCCTGATTTAACATTGGATGATACTCTCAATTATACATATGAAAATGCTTTGGATATTATTGCATGTGGTTTTGATCCAAAGAAAACATTCATATTTTCAGATATAGAATATAGTAAAACTCTTTATAAAATTGCAATCAAGATAGCAAAACACATTACATTTTCTACAGTAAAAGCAATATTCGGATTTAAAAATAGCACTAATATAGGTATGAATTTCTTTCCAGCCATTCAAGCAGCTCCATGTTTTCTACCTTCAATACTAAAGGGGGAGAATATTCCATGTTTAATACCTGCAGCAATTGATCAAGATCCCTATTGGAGAGGTATCGCTAGAGATATTGCTCCAAAACTTGGTTTTTACAAACCTGCACAAATTCATTCAAAATTTATCCCAGGATTAGGTAGAGGAGGTAAAATGAGCGCAAGTCTACCGGAAACTGCGATATTCACTGTAGATTCTCCAAAGGTGGTTCATAGAAAAATAATGAGAGCCTTTACAGGTGGTAAAGCAACTGTTCAAGAACAAAAGAAAGAAGGAGGAATACCGGAAATTTGTCCGATATTCCAGTATTATACAGTATTTCTCAAAGATGATAAAGAAATTGCAGATATTCACAGACGATGTAAATCAGGAGAACTTCTCTGTGGTGAAGATAAAATCCACCTATCTGGGGTGATTAAAGGATTCCTCGATAATCATCAAAAGAAACGCAAAGAAGCCACAAAAGTACTTGAGAAATTTATGTTACGAGATTAAGATGATTAATCCTTAAATGACAGCCACAAAAAGTATAATGTTTGACAGTGATGGGCGTGGCCAAACCTCTACATACCCTCGAAAAAAGAATTCTGAAAACTCTCAATAAAATAAACACGGGTTTACTAGAGGAAGTTGCAGTTGATGCAAACCTAAGTCTAGATCAAACCAGAAGAGCAGTGGAATGGCTTAAGGCAAAAGGAATGGTAAAAATAGAAATTGAGCAAACAACGATATTACATTTGGATACTGGCGGCAAAAAAGCTGCAAAAGAAGGACTTCCTGAGCGTAAACTTGTAAACCATATCATTGATATGAATGGAGAAGTAATCCTAGCTGACCTTAAGAAAAAGTATAGCACTATACCTCAAGAGTTTTCAGCTGCTTTTGGAAATGCCAAAAAAAGAAATTGGATAGCTGTAACTTCTGAAAATGATATCATGTTAGTTAAGGTGAAACAAGTAGCTAAGTCTTTACCTGAAGAAGACCTTATAAAAAAACTAGATCAAGACAAAGTTTTCTACACTACCTTAACAGATGAGGAGAAGACAATTCTAATAAATCTCAAGAAACGACCTCATTATATCAAAGGGAAAGAAATCAAGAAGACTAAGGTCAGCATTACAATATCTGGAAATAAAACTGTTAATTCACTTAGTGAGGAAGCTGAGTTGGAATCATTAACACCAAAACTTCTAGTTTCTGGTGGATGGAAAGAAAAAAAATTAAGATCCTTAGATGTTGAAGCACCTTCTCCACCAATTTATCCAGGTAAGAAACACCCTGTTCAAAGTTTCATAGATGAGGTTAGAGAGATATTTTCAGCATTAGGGTTTGAAGAAATAAACGGTCCCATTATCCAGTCATGTTTTTGGAACTTTGACGCTCTCTTCATACCACAAGATCATCCAGCAAGAGACATGCAAGATACATTCTACCTTTCAAATGTAAAGAGGGATAAGATCAAAGATGAAGTGGTACTAAATAATGTTTCAAAAGTGCACGAAAATGGTGGTGACACAGGGTCGACGGGTTGGGGATACAAGTGGAAGCTTGCAAAATCTAAAGATACTGTTCTGAGAACCCATACCACTGCTGCCACAATAAAATATTTAGCTGATTACAAGCCTAAAGAGTCACGAGTATTCTCGATTGGAAGAGTCTTCAGAAATGAGAAAGTTACATTCAAGAATTCTGCTGAATTCCACCAGATCGAAGGGATAGCTGTTGGAGAGAAGGTAACTCTCAGAGATCTTATGGGATTATTAAGTAAATTCTACTCAAAGTTAGGTTTAAAGAAAGTTAAATTTTGGCCCACATTCTTCCCATACACTGAACCATCTCTTCAATCAATGGTTTTCTTTGAAGATATGAATAAGTGGGTTGAGCTCTGTGGCATGGGTATTTTCAGGCCAGAAGTTACGAATCCAATGGGTGTAACGAATCCTGTATTGGCTTGGGGTGGAGGTCTTGAAAGACTTGTTATGCTTAGGCATGGTATTACAGATATAAGGGAACTCTACAGTAATAATTTAGACTGGTTAAGGAGGATACCGTTGTGCCGGTAATCAACTTATTTTACGACAAATTATCAAAAATATTAGGCCAGCCTCTTTCAAAACAAAGTATACTAGATAACCTTCCTTACCTCGGTATTGACCTTGAAGAGGAAACTGACGATTATGTTAAAGTAGAGTACAACCCTAATCGACCAGACTATTCGAGTGTATGGGGAATAGCTAGAGCACTTAAAGGGTTTTTAGAGGTTGAAACAGGATTACCTCAATATACGATAGGGGATTCCAACATAGTCTTAAAAGTTGATAAATCTATTGTGGAGTTCAGACCATTTTTTGTTGGTGCTGTAGTTAAGGGAGTGAATCTTGATGACGAGTTAATAAAGCAAATCATGGTAATGCAAGATGATCTCGACAACGGAATAGGTCGTCGTAGATCAAAAGTATCTACGGGTATTCATAATCTAGACGCAGTGGATCCACCATTTGAGTACAAAGCTGTAACTCCAGATTTTCGATTTAATCCTTTGGGATACAAGTCTGAGAAAAGTATGAAAGAAATTCTTCAAGATGTTGAGACAGGCCGGAATTACAGTTATATCGTTAAGAAGTTCTCAAGATATCCCTTATTAACTGACAGTAATGATATTGTTCTCTCTTTCCCTCCGATAATAAATGGTGAATCTACTAGAGTTTCAACGGAAACTAAGAACCTGTTCATTGACATCACTTCTACAAATATGAAATCAGCTGAAGATGTACTTGCAGTTTTATTAACGGCGTTTGCTGATATGGGAGGTAAACTTGAAACTATTGAAGTTCAATATCCTACCTTCAAGAAGATTACACCTGATCTTACAGCTTCAACGATGATTATAGAATCTGCTTTCATCAATAGTCTTCTAGGTATGAATCTCAGCATAACAGAAATTATAAAATATCTGAATCGCAGTCGTTTAGACGCCAAGGCAAACAAAAATTCTATTGAAGTGTTTGTTCCGAGATATAGGTCCGATATTATTCATCCAATAGATATCGTAGAAGAGGTCTTGTTAGGTTATAATGTCGCTAATCTTACACCAACGATCCCTGAGAGTTCACATGTTGGTAGTCTCAACAGTCAATTATTAGATCTAGATTCAGCACGTAATGTGTTCATTGGTTTAGGTTTGATAGAAGTTATGCATTATAGTCTAATAAGTAGAGAGACCATTGTTAGAACGACAGGGAAAGAGCCAAAACAACATCTAAAAGTAGAAAACCCAAAAACGGGTGAACATGAATATCTTCGCTATTCACTTATTCATTCACTTTTATCTACTCTCTCCAAAAATATTCATGAAGAATATCCACAACGAATTTTTGAAATAAGTACAGTGTTCAATAGAAATAGAGAGAATCCAAACAGTATAGATGAAAATAATGTAGCGTCAGTAGTTATTGCCCATACTAACGCAAATTACACAGAGGCCAAATCTTATTGTGAATCTTTTCTAAGTCAATACAAGGCTATCCCTTGTACCGCAAAGGCTGTAGACCAATCTATATATATTCCTGGTCGTTCAGCTGAACTTGAATTAAAAGGAAGTAGAATTGGAAAGATTGGTGAAATCTCACCATCCATCCTTGAATCATTTAGTCTGAGAGTTCCCGTATCTGCATTTGAGATTAATTTAGATTCTATCTGAAGATTTAAACCTAAGATAAACACACTAACATGCCTCCATCGATAAACGCACGCAAAACGGCGGGTGTTTGAAGATGCAATATGTAAACCCTGTTAACCCAGTCGTGTTACAGGTGGAGAAAAATGCCCCGATAGAAAGGCGTAGTGAGATGAAAGACCATTTGGTCTTGCAGTGAACCACGTCAGTCAGAGTCGGGGCACATTAATATCTAGGCCAGTATTTTGACCATTTGAGTCACTTTAATAATTTCCCTATTGTTTGACAATATAGATATGATGTCTTATCGAATATAACCCTGCAACTACTTAACATATATCAACTACTAATAACGAAAGGGTAAATTAGAATTCCTTGGTAACTGTTGAACTCATAGTGAAGAATTGTAGGTTGGTTCAGAACAACCGAATACTGGATGCAGACATGATAATTGACGATGGTAAAGTGAAACAAATAAAAAAAAGTGGATCCGATATAATAGCAGATCGAATCATCGATGCAAAAGAAAATTTAGTTATTCCAGGTTGCATTGACCCCCATATTCATAGTCGAGAACCACAGAGACCAAATACACCAACAAATCAAGAAGATTTTTCATCAGTAACAAAAGCTGCAGCAGCAGGAGGATATACAACCGTTTTTGATATGCCTGTAACTGGACATCCACCGACAACAACTCTAGAAGGCTTTAAAATAAAAAAGAATTTGGCAGAGAAGAAGTGCCTTGTAGATTATGCACTATATGGGGGTGCAGGATATGGAAATAAACAAGAAATAATGCCATTAGCAATGGCTGGAGTAATAGCCTTCAAAATATTTACTCGCGAAATAGAACCTGAAGATAAGAATTGGAAGGGAGTAATTATAGGTAAGGGAGGTTCAGAGACTTTCCTTAGAATTATGAATGAAGTTTCTAAGACAGGACTACCTTTGAATATTCATTGTGAAAATGATAAGCTAGTAGAATTTCATACTAACCAGTTAAAGTCTCAAGGAGAATTGAAACCATCAGCATATAGTAAATCAACACCTAATGCTTCTGAGTTTCTCGAAGTATCTCGAAGCATCAAATTAGCACAGAAAACTCGCACAAAGATAATTATTGCGCATCTAAGTACAGCTGAAGCAGCTTCTATGGTGAAGAAAGCAAAACGTGACGGACTTCCTGTATATGCTGAAACCTGTCCACATTATTTACTCCTAACTGATACAGATATGGTTGAAAAATTGGGTCCATATGGGAAAATATACCCACCACTACGATCAGCTCATGATCGAGAATCATTATGGATGGCATTGAAAGATAAAACTATAGATTATCTAGCGAATGATCATGCACCACATTTGGAAGAAAGCAAAGAACCCGGTTGGAAAAATATATTCAATGCATCCTTTGGTGTACCAGGCTTAGAAACTGCGCTCCCACTAATGCTAACACAAGTGAATCAAAAAAAGATAGATATTTTTAGGTTAGTGGAAATAATGTCAAGAAAACCAGCTATGATCTTTGGAATTAATGAAAGAAAAGGAGATTTAGGTGTCGGAATGGATGCTGATTTTGTGATTGTCGATATAAAACGTGAAGATGTTCTCAGTAAAGAAAAAATGTATACAAAGAGTTCAGCCAATGTCTTTGATGGACATCATGTGAAGGGCTACCCTATACTTACTGCAGTTAGAGGTGAGATAATAATGCAGAATGGAGAGATTGTAAGTAAAGCTGGATATGGTGAATTTGTGTCTCCCGAGTTATTTCAAGGTAAATCTTAATTTTTACAAGAATATTCAATTCTTCCGGCATGATAATTATGCGTAATGAAGATTTAAACCGTGAGATTGCAGAGTCACTAGTTCTGTACATCAAGAACTTGAACGACGAAAGTAATAACGGTTCCCTTGTAGTAGTTGAAGGCAAAAGAGATGTTAATGCCCTAAGGTCTCTGGGGTTTACAGGTAAGATTTTGATGCTTTGCCATAATAACAATTTTGATAGACTTGTATCTGAGGCAGAAAAGTATCGCAAGATAATATTGCTTCTCGACCTCGATAGGAAGGGACGTTCGCTTACAAAAAAATCTGCAATATTATTAGAAGGCAAGAAGCACAAAATTGATCTTTTTTTCCGTCGTAATCTTTCATCAATTACTTGTGGAAGAATAAAGCAGATAGAGGAATTGAGTAAATACACTGAATACATTATTACTTAATCATAATATTATTCAGTAACAAATAATCAATAAGAAATCTAAAAAGACGATTATTGAATTTCAATCATAGGTTTTAGCTTTTATATCTCCAATTGCTCTAAGCGAGAGAATGAAAAGAATCGATGTTGTGGTTATTGTTGGAATAATTGTACTTACGATAATGATTTTCATTTATTATTCATTTCAAACACCTATTGAATCTGAAGAAGTCATCAAAGCAAGTGTAACGATAAATGGAAAAACCATCGTAGTTGAAATAGCCGATGAACCAGATGAGAGGAGTCGAGGCCTCATGTTTAGAGACTCACTTTCAAAAGATACTGGAATGCTTTTCCTTTTTGATAAAGAAGATTTCTATTCATTCTGGATGATGAACGTGAATTTCAACCTAGATCTCGTTTGGATAAACAGTAACGGGAACGTAGTCCACATAGAAAGAGATGTTCCTTCATGCTTCATGAGTTGTCCAACTTATGCACCAAGAGAGGCTGCGAGATATGTGTTAGAGTTAAACTCAGGAGTTGCCAATGAACTAGATTTATTGGTTGGATCATTTGTGAGTATCAATTTACCAATCTAATAGTTTGATTTTAGAAATTCACTAACCTAAAATTTAATTTAAACCTTCGTTTAGATGACCAAAGCACATCTAGAAAAAGGAAGTGAATATTCAATTCAGATTAATCAATAAGATATATCTTAATGCACAACTAAGGGAGGGAGTTAGAGAATATGAAAAATAATTCAAAGATTATTGTTGCAATAATTGCAATTGTAGTTATTGTTGCATCAGCTTATTTTATATTAGACCAAAATGGAATAAATGAAGGGGAGAATTTGAGTAAAGTAGCAGTAATTGAGACAAATATGGGGACAATGGAAATTGAACTTTTCGAGGCTAAAGCGCCTGAAACAGTAAAGAATTTTGTTAAGCTAATAGAGGAAGGTTTCTATGATGGAGTAATATTTCATAGAATCATAAGCGGATTTATGATTCAAGGTGGCGACCCAACAGGAACCGGGAGAGGAGGGCCAGGGTATACAATTGATGATGAGTTTCATCCAGATTTAAAACATGATTCAAAAGGGATACTTTCAATGGCTAACGCAGGTCCTAATACAGGTGGATCTCAATTCTTCATAACCTTAGCACCAACACCACATCTTGATAATCGTCATGCTGTATTCGGTAAATTAATTTCAGGAGAAGAGGTTCTTGATGAAATTGGTGCAGTTCCTACTGGTCCAAATGATAAACCAATCAACGAAGTTAAGATGATTAAGGTAACAATAAAGTAACGGATTTTCACATAAACTGTTAGAATCAATTCAAAACAAGAATAATCCTAATTAAAAAATAATCTTGGTTAATTAGATAATCTTTGACTGAATATTAATGCAGATATTACGTATAAATAAAAAAAGGAAATAAATATCTAATTAGTGAAACACCAAATAGTTATATATACACTATTTTCTATTTATCAAACGTTAAAATTGAAATTAACTAATATAATTGGAGGCATTATTAATGCCAGAGTCTGGTATTATCAAATATCACGTAAGGATAAGATTTGAAGTAGAAGGCGTAGTAGAAAAAGCAGATTTAATAGGTGCAATCTTCGGGCAGACAGAAGGACTTTTCGGCCCCGAAATGAATTTACATGAGCTTCAAAAGAATTGGAAAGTAGGACGCATTGAGATAAAACTAGAATCAAAGAATGG
>PVBE011972097.1_pt1 | contig 15827 bp, 16 predicted proteins | sample 1631181 | NCBI WGS metagenome assembly PVBE01 (sample SAMN08397723, study PRJNA350692) | Marine metagenome, whole genome shotgun sequencing project. | isolation source: water | place: Pacific Ocean | collected 2012-04
ACCGACCTCAACGCGGCCATCGAACACTACCTGGAGCACCATAATGCCGATCCCAAACCCTTCGTCTGGACCGCCTCCGCCCCTGATATCCTCAAGAAGGTCGCCAGAGGACGACAAGCGTTAGAATCGGTACACTAGTATATTCCGGTGCCCCGCGCGGGACCCCTTGCGAACAGCGCCCTTCGGCATATCGGTCGCCTCCGGGACACACTCCGGCACCAACGCGAGTTCGTCATGCCCGGACTTGATCCGGGCATCTCCCAACTGATTGAAAAGAAAGAAAACCTAGGCGGAAAGAGATGCCCGGATCAAGTCCGGGCATGACTCGGAAAGGCGATATCACGGACGGGTATTGGAAGCGTCGTTCGCGCAGAAAGGTTCTGTTCGAAAGGGACCTGGAACGGGGCGCCGGAACAAACCGGGCAGTCGCCGGCGTCAATCGGCTTCACATTCTCGTATTTTAGTACTATTATGCATTTAGCACTTCAATTCGAGGCGTGAAATTGCGTTGCGCCGAGGGCGGGATTGGGCGCGGAGGTGCCGATGAATCGTGAAAATGAAGCCATGGCGGAGGGTCAACACGGTGCAATTACCGTCCGCGACGGCCGGCCGGATGATGTTTCGGCGGTCATGGCGATCGATACCGCGGTCACGGGTCTCGAAAAGGCGGATTATTGGAACAGGCTGTTCGACGGCGCCGGCGCGTTGGCCGGCGAAAAGCGGTATTTCATCGTCGCGGAGGACGGTGGACGGGTGATCGGGTTCGTCATCGGCGAGGTTCGCGCCTGGGAATTCGGCTCGCCGCCCTGTGGCTGGATATTCGCAATTTCGATCGATCCCGCCTCGCGCCAACAGGGCATCGGAAGTCTCATGCTGGCGGCGCTTTGCGACCGGTTCGGCGCGACCGGCGTAACCCACGTGCGGACCATGATCTCGCGTGACAACCACCTGCTGATGTCGTTCTTCCGCAACCACGGAATGATAGCCGGACCTTATATTCAGCTCGAAATGGAGCTCGCGTGACCGATCGCGAGAATCCGCAATGAAACTCCAGAAAGCCAGCCGATTCGCCCTTTACGCCGTGCTCGAGCTCGCCAGCCGGCCCGAGGGATATTTCACCGCCGCCGACCTCGGCGATACGTTCGGGATCTCGGTCAACCATCTGGGCAAGGTCATGCGCACGCTGGTGCGCGCCGGGCTCGTGCAGTCGGTGCGCGGCTCCAAGGGCGGATTTCAGTTCTCGGGCAACGCCCGGCGCACCACCCTCATGGACGTCATTGAACTGTTCGAGACCGTGGGCGGGCCGGAAGGCGGCGCGCTCGAGCCTGGTGGACATACCGATATCGGTGGCGCGCTCGGTGAAGTGCTCGACGAGATCGACCAGATCGCGCAGGCGACGCTTCGCTCGATCACCATCGCGACGATGTTGAAGCTGGTCGCGCGCCAGCGGTCCGGCCGCGACGGGGCCGGCACCGGTTGATCTGGATCAACGACCGGACAACTCCGGTGTCTCGATAATTATGATGCATCAACGTGGATTTGGCCGCGCTCGTTAGGGACCGGGGTGGAATCATTTTGTGTTCCGGTCCCGCTCGAGCGTTGCGCCGGCAACGCAAGAAGGAGCGCCCGATGACCGCCACACCGAGACCGAGACTGACCCATTTCGCCCTGTTCTGCAGCGACCTCGAGCGCATGGAGGATTTTTACACCCGCCTGATGGGGCTCACGGTGACCGACCGCGGCGAGGCTTCATCGGCGCCGGTCCAGATGGTGTTCATGTCGAGCGATCCGGGCGAGCATCACCAGTTCGTCCTGGTCAGCGGCCGGCCCGACGACGTCAACTTCAAGCTCAATCAGCAGATGTCGTTCACCGTCGATTCGCTCGACGAGCTCCGCACCATGCGCGACCGCGTCGTCGCCGAGGACGTGGAGATCAACAACTGCGTCACCCACGGCAACGCCTGGTCGGTCTATTTCAATGATCCCGAAGAGAATATGATCGAGATCTACGTCCATTCCCCGTGGCACGTGCCCCAGCCGCATATCCATGCGTTCGATCTGTCCAAGCCCACCGACCAGATAGTCCGCGAGACCGAGGAGCACTGCCGCGAGACGCCGGGCTTCATGACCAAGGCCGCGCGTGAGGAAGAGATGGCGCGGATGATGCACATCGACGCCTGATCGATCACCGCACGACGGCTCGACTGCACGAGCCGCCATCGCGGTTGGCGCATCGAGGACCCACGCATTTCAAGGGGCCGGGCCCGACGGGCGCGGCCCCTCGATCGCACGAAAAGTGTCAAACCCGGGACCTTTGGCATTACTATGCGGCCGTGAAATCAGACCGGGAGGTTGTCATGGCCAAGGCGAAGCTGCGCCACATCGCGTTCGCGGTAAACGATCTCGAAAGATCCGCGCTATTCTACGAGAACGCCTTCGGGCTTGAGCGGGTGCGGCAATCCGATGTGGCGATCATGATGACCGACGGCGTCATGAGCGTCGCGTTGCTGCATCTGCCGACCAACAACAATACCGAGCAGGACGAGCGCGGCCGGGACTTCATCGGGCTGCACCATGTCGGCTTTCTGGTCGATGACCTGGACGCGACATGTTCCGCGGTCGAGCACAATGGCGGCGCCTATCACGGCCAGATTCACAATGTCGGCAAGGGGCCGGAGACCGAGCGCAAATACCGCGATCCTGACGGCATTATCTTCGACATGGTGATCCCGGAACATGCAACCACAGTATGGCGCGTGCCGATCGACGCCGCGCCCTGACCGCGCGCGGCCGAGCGCCGACCGATAACCAGCAAACCGCGAAGGATCGCCCACCGTGGCCGGTAAGATTTTCGGCACCAGCGCCAAGCGGCTCGAGGACCCGTCGCTGCTGCGCGGGCGAGCGCGCTTCATCGACGATTTGTCGCCGCCCGGCCTGGTGCAGGCGGCGTTCGTCCGCTCACCGCTAGCGCACGCGGCGATCGGGGGCATCGACGCCTCGGCGGCGCTGGCCCTTCGCGGCGTTCACGCGGTGCTGACGCTCGACGATCTCCGGCCTTTTCTGATCAACGAGGAGCTCGTCGTCGGACTGCCGAGCCGGAGCTATCGGCAGGACCGCAATCGCCCGGCGCTGGCGCGCGGCGAGGCGGTCCATGTCGGCGAGCCGGTGGCGGTGGTGATCGCCGATGACCGTTACGTCGCCGAGGACGCGGCGGCCCTGGTTAAAGTGGACTATGATCCGCTGCCGGCGGCATCGGACTGCCGCGACGCACTGGCCGACGGCGCGCCCGCCGTCCACGCCGGCGCTGAGCATAACCTGCTGGCCGAGTTCGATATGGCGTACGGCGACGTCGACGCGGCGTTCGCGGGCGCGGCGCATGTATTCGCCGAATCGCTCTGGATTCACCGGGGCGGCAGCCACTCGATCGAATGCCGCGGCTGCGTCGCGAGCCACGATCCGATCCGCGACGTGGTGACGCTGTGGAGCTCGACCCAGATGCCGCATTCGCTGCGCAACGTACTGGTCGACATGACCGGGCGCGACGAGGACCGGTTCCACGTGCTGACCCCCGATATCGGCGGCGGCTTCGGGCCCAAGCTGGTGGTCTACCAGGAGGACGTGGCGCTCACTCTCGCCTCGATCATCATGGGCCGGCCGATCAAGTGGATCGAGGATCGGCGCGAGCATTTCATCGCCACCACCCAGGAGCGCGATCAATACTGGGACGCCGAGATCGCGGTTGACGAAAACGGGCGCATACTGGGCCTGCGCGGCGGGCTGGTTCACGACCACGGCGCGTTCACGGCGCGCGGCGTCAATATTACCTACAACGCCGCCGAGACGGTGACGCTGGGCTATGACGTTCCGGCCTACCACATGAACGTCAGGCTCGCGCTCACCAACAAGGTGCCGGTCACGCCGGTGCGTGGCGCGGGGCATCCCCAGGGCACGTTCGTGATGGAAAGGCTCTTGGACCGGGCCGCCCGCGAGCTCGGCCTCGACCGCGCCGAGATCCGCCGGCGCAACCTGATCACCGCCGATCGGATGCCGTGCGAGCTGCCACTCAAGACCCGCGGCGACCTGCCGGTCGTGCTCGACAGCGGCGACTACGGGGCGTGCCAGGACACGGCGCTCACCCGCGCCGGCTGGGACGGCTTTTTGGCGCGCCAGGCAGCGGCACTGGAAGAGGGCCGCCACATCGGCATCGGCATGGCGAACTTCGTCAAGGGCACCGGGCGCGGCCCGTTCGAGATCGTCACCGTCCGCATCGGCGGCTCGGGCCATATCCACGTCTATACCGGGGGCACCGCGATCGGCCAGGGAACGCGAACCATGTGCGCCCAGATCGTCGCCGAGCAGCTCGGCGGCGACATCGGCAACATCGTCGTGACGACCGGAGATACCGCCGCCACACCGCTCGGCCTCGGCGCGGCCAACAGCCGGCTCGCCGTCACCGCCGGAAGCTCGGCCCATGTCGCCGCCGTCAAGGTGCGCGACAAGGTGCTCAAAGTGGCGGCGCACATGCTCGAGGCTCCGGAACAGGATCTCGACATCGTGGGCGGCGAGGTCCGTCTCCGCGGCGTGCCCGACATCAAGGTGTCCCTCAAGCAGGTCGCCAAGGCGGTCGCCGGGACCCCGGGATACACCCTGCCCGGCGGCATCGATCCTGGAATGGAGGCGACCGAGACCGTGGTCCTCGACAACATGGCGTACTCCGGCGGAACCGCCGTGGCCGAGGTCGAGGTCGACGTCGAGACCGGCGCCGTCGCCGTCGTCAACTACGTGATCGCCCATGACAGCGGCACCATCATCAACCCGATGATGGTCGACGGCCAAGTGCTCGGCGGGGCCGCTCACGGCCTCGGTGATGCCTTGTTCGAATGGATGGGTTACGACGAGAACGCCCAGCCGCTGACCACCAATTTGGCGGACTATCTGCTGGTGTCGGCGACCGAGATGCCGCCCGTCGACATCATCGATGCCGGTATGCCAACGCCGCAGAACCCGATCGGCGTCAAGGGGGTCGGCGAATGCGGCGGCGTACCCGCGCCGGCGGCGATCATCTCGGCGATCGAGGACGCGCTGGCGCCGTTCGGCGTCCGTCTGTCCCGGGCGCCGGTCACGCCGGGTGACATCGTTTCACTGATCCAAGGGGAGGAGCGGGCATGCTGAGGCCCATCAGGCGCATCGTGACGGGACACGATGCGGACGGAAAAGCGGTTGTCGTGTCGGATGGACCGGCGCCCAACATCGTGACCTCGGAACACCGTCCGGGCGGGCGCACCAACCTCTGGCGGACCACCTCGTCACCGGCCAACTATGGCGGCGAGGCCGATGAAGCCGCGTCCGATGTGTCGTTCACCCTCGAGCCGCCGGCGCACGGAACCAACTTCCGGATTTCCGAGTATCCGCCCGAGCCACCCGACGCTACCGCGCGGATCGACGGCAAGCGGGCCTTCGCCGAGGTCGGCGCGGCGCACAGGATCATCGAGGACTCGCGCCATCCGCTGATGCACCGCACCGAGACCGTTGATTATGCCATCGTGCTGGAAGGTGAGATCGACCTTCTGCTCGACGACGAGGACGTCCACCTTACGGCCGGCGACGTGGTGATCCAACGCGGCACCAACCACTGCTGGGTCAACCGCTACGACAAGCCGTGCCGCATGGCGTTCATCCTGATCGACGGGGCCGACGAGACCGGCGCGGGCGGCGAATAGATCGCTCAGATCGTCACGTGCCAGGCGCCGTTGACGTGCATTGACTGGCCGCTGATGAACCGCGCGCCCGGCCCGCACAGGAAGCGGGCCAGGGCGGCGACTTCCTCGGGCTCGCCGGCGCGGTTCATGGGGATCGGGCGCCGCGCGTAATGGGGCGGGATCTCGCCGCCGTCGCGATCGGTGTTGATCAGCGCCGGCACGACACAGTTGACCGTGATGCCATGGGGCGCGAGCTCGGGCGCCAGCGCGCCGGTCATGCCGCACAGCCCGGCCTTGGCCGCCGCCACGTGGGCGCGCTCGGGGAACCCGGCGTGGCTGGCGATACCGCCGATGTTGACGACAGCGGCCGCGCCGCTGGCGGTCAGATGCGGCAGCGCCGCCTTGGTGCACAGGAACGCCGCGTCGAGGGTGCTGGCGATGACCGACCGCCAGAGATCGAAGGTCATGTCCGACAGCGGGCTTTGGCCGCGCTGCGAGACGTTGTTGACCAGGAAATCGAGCCGGCCGAACGCGGCCACGGCGGCGTCGACCATCGCCGCGGCCTGTTCGGGGACGGTGACATCGGCCATGAAAACCTCGGCCTTGCCGCCGCGCGAGGTGATCTCCCCGGCCACGGCGTCGGCGTCGGTCTTGGAATTCCGCGCGTTGATGAGAACCGCCGCCCCGCCGGCGGCGAGATCGAGCGCGATCGCGCGGCCGATGTTTCGCGAGCTTCCGGTCACGATGGCCGCGCGCCCGGCCAGCTCGTCGGCCTTATCCGTCATCGCCCGCTCCCCGTTCATTCGAGGGCCCGCGCGTTAGCCGATATGGCTCTGGTGGTTGTCCAGGTACCACTCGGCGATCTCTTCGCGCTTGGGGAACCACACGTCGTCGAAACGCTTGACGTAGGCGAGGAACTCCTCGAGCGCGCGCACCCGGTAGGGCTGGCCGATGACGTGCGGATGCAGCCCGATGGTCATCAGCATTCCCGTGTGCTGGCCTTCGCGGTAGAGCACGTGAACTGGTCCTTGAACACCTGGACGGTCTGATCGACGGTCATGCCACGGCGGAAGAAAGTGGCGAAGTCGTTGAGCTCGTTGGTGTAGGGGATGCAGACCAGCTCGCCGTTATCGGTGTGGACCAGATAGGGCTGGTCGTCGTTGAGATAGTCGGCCTGGAAGATCAGCCCGTTCTCGGTGAGGATGTCGGGCGTGTTCGACGTGCACCGCATCGAGGTCGACAGCCAGCCCTTGGCCGGCCGGCCGACCACCTCTTCGTAGACCTCGAGCACCTTTGCGATCAGCGCGCGCTCCTTGTCGGGCTCGTGGGCGTAGTTGGTCAGCGAGTCGGTCTGGGCGTAGTTGTGGGCGACCAGCTCCCAGCCGCGCTCGTTGACCGCGTCGATCACGGCGCGGCGCTCGACGCCCATCATCGCGTTCATGGTGCAGCTCGGCGCCACCCCGGCGCGCTCGAAGATGTCGAACAACCGCCAGCAGCCGACCCGCTGGCCGTATTCGCGCCACGTGTAGTTGGGCCAATCGGCGACGTTGGCGGGCAGCGGATCGGGCAGGATCGACGGGCCGCCAGCATAGAACGTCTCGTCGCCCTCGCGGCTGACCTCCCACCATTCGAGATTGATCGTGAAGACCAGCGCGAGCCGCGCCCCGCCCGGCCATTTGAGCGGCTTGCGCTGCGGCATGGGTACAAAATCATAATGCATCGGATGTGACCTCCATGAATTGGCCGATGCCGACCGCGTCGGCCGATCTCAGGATCGCGTATTTCAGCGCCGGGCGCAAAACGTTCCGCATCGATTTGCTGCGCGGTCGGCGCGCCGCTGTGGCATCATCCGTCAGCAGGTGCGGTTTCGAAGAGGACGGGGCGATGACCGGAAACGATGCGGCGACATGCGACGTTCTCGTGATCGGCGGTGGCGGCGCGGGGCTCGCAGCCGCCATCGAGGCGGCGGACCACGGCGCGCGCGTCACGCTGGTCGAGAAAAACCCCGAGCTCGGTGGCACCACGGCATGGTCGATCGGATCGTTCACCGCGACCCAGACGCCGCATCAGCTTGCCGCCGGCATCGTCGACAGCCCCGACGAACACTTCGCCGACATGCCCAAGTTCGCCGGCAAGGACGCGGACCGCGACAACCCGGCGCTACGCCGTATGTTCGTCGACAACGCCAACGAGACATTGCGCTGGCTGATGACGCACGGCGTCGAGTTCTTCGGTCCCATGCCGGAGCCGCCGCACGCCAAGCCCAGAATGCACAACGTCCTGCCCAATGCGAAGGCCTACATCCACCGGCTCGGCCGGCACGCGCGGCGCATCGGCGTCGACATCCGCCCGGCCACCCGCGCGACGCGCTTCCTGGTCGACGGCGGTCGCGTGACCGGCGCCGCGTGCGAGACCGACGGCGCGGGCGAGAGCGAGATCGGCGCCCGGGCGGTGGTGCTGGCAAGCGGCGATTACGCTGCCTGCGAGGAGCTCAAGGCGCGCTTCATCTCGCCCGAGGTGGCGCGGGTCGACGCCATGGTGCCGACCGCCACTGGCGACGGCCACAAGATGGCGTTTCCGCTCGGTGCGCATGTCCTAAACGGCGATGTGCTGTCGGGTCCCACTCTGCGTTTCGTGCCGCCGCCGCGGCCATCGCTCGACCGGTTGCTGCCGCCGTCGCGCTGGATCGGAAAGGCCATGCGCATCGCGCTGAAATACGCTCCGGCACGGGTGCTGCGGCCTTTCGTGCTGCGCTTCACGGTAACCTCGATGGCGCCGGAGCTCGACTTGTTCGCCAAGGGCGCCCTGCTGGTCAACCGGAACGGCGGGCGGATCGCCGGCGATCCCGCCGCGCTCGGGCTTCTCATCGCCGAACAGCCGGACAAGATCGGCTACGTGGTGATGGATGCGTCGCTGGCGCGGCGTTTCTCCGCGTGGCCCGACTTCATCGCCACGGCGCCCGGCGTCGCTTACGCCTATTTCGATGATTTCCGGCGCACCAGACCGGACATCTTCCACGAGGCGGACAGTCTCGATGCCCTCGCGGCGGAGCTATCGATGGATGCCGATACGCTGCGGCAAGCGGTCGCGGCGCACAACGCAGACGCGCCGGTGCAGCTTGCCACGCCGCCGTTCTGCGCGCTCGGCCCGGCCAAGAGCTACATCGTGCTGACCGACGGCGGTCTCGCCGTCAACGAGGCGCTGCAGGTGCTCGGCGAGGACGACGCGCCGATCCCCGGTCTCTACGCCGCCGGCTCGGCCGGTCAGGGCGGGCTGATGCTCAAGGGCCACGGGCACCACATCGGCTGGGCCTTCACCTCCGGCCGCATCGCCGGGCGCCACGCGACGCGGGAGGCGAAAGCCGAATAAACGCCCCTCACGCCGTCGGCAGCTTGTGGTCCTTGAAGTCGTCGCGGAGCTTGGTCTTGAGGAGCTTGCCGGTGGCGGTGTGCGGCAGCTCGTCGACGAACACCACGTCGTCGGGAATCCACCACTTGGCGACCTTGCCGTCGAAATAGGAGATCATCTCCTCCTTGGTCAGGTGCGCGCCCTCGCGGCGGACGACCAGCAGCAGCGGACGCTCGTCCCACTTGGGGTGCGCGACGCCGATTGTCGCGGCCTCGGCGACGTCGGCGTGACCGACGGCGATGTTCTCGAGCTCGATCGAGGAGATCCACTCGCCGCCCGACTTGATGACGTCCTTCGACCGGTCGGTGACGTGCATGAAACCCTCTTGGTCGATCGTCGACACGTCGCCGGTGGCGAACCAGCCCTTGTCGTCGTGCACCCCCGACGCCTTGTCGTCTTCGTAATAGCTCGAGCACACCCAGGGCCCGCGCACCTTGAGCTCGCCGAACGAGACGCCGTCGTGCGGCAGCTCCTTGTCGTCGTCGTCGACGATCTTCATCTCGACGCCGAACACGGCGCGGCCCTGCTTGACCTGGCGGTCATAGACCGCCTCCGGCGGCTCGTTCCCCATATGGTACTTGGGCTGGTTGACGGTGCCGATCGGCGACATCTCGGTCATGCCCCAGGCATGTAGTACGTCGACTCCGTGTTTCTCGGCGAAGATCTGGGTCATCGAGCGTGGCGTCGCCGAGCCACCGATGATGGCCCGCTCCAGCGTCTCGATCGACTTTCCCGAGTCCTCGAGATACTGCAATAGCCCGAGCCACACCGTCGGCACGCCGGCCGAGAACGTCACGCCCTCCTGCTCGATCAGCTCCTGCAGGCTGGCGCCGTCAAGATCGGCGCCCGGCATCACCAGCTTGCAGCCGACGAGCGGCGAGACGTAGGGAATGCCCCAGGCGTTGACGTGGAACATCGGCACGACGGGCATCGCCGCGTCGCGCGCCGATAGGCCGAATGCATCCGGCAGCCCGCAGGTAAAGGCATGCAGCAGCGTCGAGCGGTGACTGTAGAGCACGCCCTTGGGATCGCCCGTCGTGCCCGATGAGTAGCACAGCGACGATGCCGCGTTCTCGTCGAGCTCGGGCCAGTCGTAATCGGCCGAATGGCCGTGCACCAGCCGCTCGTAGCAATGGACATTGGGAAGCGTGGTCTTGGGCATGTGATCTTCGTCGGTCATGACGACGAACGCCTCGACGCCGGCGAGGTCGCCGGCGATCTCTTCCAGGAGCGGCACGAAGGTGAGGTCCGTGAAGATCACCCGGTCGCCGGCGTGGTTGGCGATGTAGGCGATCTGCGGCGCGAACAAGCGTGGATTGATGGTGTGGCACACCGCCCCCATACCGGAGACCGCGAAATAGATCTCGAGATGGCGATAGCCGTTCCACGCCAGCGTACCGCAGCGCTCGCCGGCCTCGATGCCGAGCGCGGTGAGCGCGTTGGCAAGCTGGCGCGAGCGTATGTGGGCGTCGCGGTAGGTGTAGCGGTGGATGCCGCCCTCGACCGTCCGCGAGACGATCTCGGTGGTGCCGTGATTGCGGTCGGCATTCCTGATCAGGGACGAGATCAGCAGCGGCGCCCCCATCATCAGGCCCTTCATGGCGCGGTCTCCCGGTTCGTGCGCATGTCGATATTATCGGGATTTAGATTATCTCCGGGCTCCAGGCTAGGCAACGCCTGGGCTTTGTTGTATTCGTCCGAGCGACCCAATCAGGACGACGGCCATGGTGGATCCCAATCTCTTCAAGTTCGACACGCTGGCGCTGCACGCCGGTCAGCACGCCGATCCGGCGACCGGGGCGCGGGCGGTGCCGATCTATCAGACGACATCCTACGTGTTCCGCGACACCGACCACGCCGCCTCGCTGTTCAACCTGGAGCGCTCGGGCCACATCTACTCGCGCATCTCGAACCCGACCAACGCGGTGCTGGAGGAGCGGCTCGCGGCGCTCGAGGGCGGGCTCGGCGCGATCGTGACGGCGTCGGGGCAGGCCGCCCTTCACCTCGCCATCGCCACGCTGATGGACGCCGGCGGCCACATCGTATCGTCGGCCTCGATCTACGGCGGCAGCCACAACCTGTTCACCCACACCCTGCCGCGCTTCGGCATCGAGACCACCTTCGTCGAGCCGCGCGATTCCGCGTCGTTCAAGAAAGCAATCAAGCGCAACACGAGGCTGGTGTTCGGCGAAACCCTTGGCAATCCGGGGCTCGAGATCATGGATCTGCCGGCGGTCGCCCGAATCGCGCACGACGCCGGCATCCCGCTGATGATCGACAACACCTTCGCGACACCCCATCTGTGCCGGCCGTTCGAGCACGGCGTCGATATCATCATGCATTCGGCAACCAAGTTCCTCGGCGGCCACGGCGTCGCCATCGGCGGCGCGCTGGTCGACCGCGGCGGCTTCGACTGGGAGTCCTCGGGCAAATTCCCGACGTTGACCGAGCCCTATCTCGGCTATCACGGCCTCGACTTCGCCGAGGAGTTCGGCCCCGGCGCCTTCATCATGCGGGCCCGCGCCGAGGGGCTTCGCGACTTCGGCGCCTGCATGAGCCCGGCCAACGCGTTCTACATCCTGCAGGGCGTTGAGACGCTGCATGTCCGCATGAAGCGCCATATGGAGAATACCCGCGCGGTCGTTGAGTTCCTCGACGGCCATGACGCGGTCGAATGGGTGAGCTACCCGGAGCTGCCCTCCCACCCTGATCACGAACGCGCGAAAGAATTGCTGCCCGACGGCTCGGGCGCGGTGTTCAGCTTCGGCATCAGGGGCGGACGCGCGGCCGGGCGCGCGTTCATCGAGCGGCTCGGCATCTTCTCGCACCTCGCCAACGTGGGCGACGCCAAGTCGCTCGTTATCCACCCCGCCTCGACGACCCATCAGCAGATGGACGCGGACGCGCTCGCCGCGGCCGGCATCGGCGAGGAGCTGATCCGACTGTCGGTCGGGCTCGAGGACGCGGACGACCTGATCGGCGATCTCGACCAGGCGCTGCGCCATGCGATCCGCGCCACCACCGCGCGCGCGGCTGAGTAGGGCCGGGCCAGTGGAGTTCAAGGTCGGTCGTTCCCGCGTTTTCGCCTCGACCGGGGGCCGTCCGTTCGATCCTGAGCTGCCGGCCGTCGCCCTGGTCCACGGGGCGGGCAACGATCACACCGTCTGGCACGGCCCGGCGCGCTATTTCGCCTATCACGGCCGGTCGGTGCTGGCGCTCGACCTGCCGGGCCACGGACGCTCCGGCGGCAAGGCGCTGACGACGGTCGAGGCCATGGCGGACTGGCTGGTGCGGGCGATCGACGCCCTCGGCATCGAGCGGGTTGCCATCGCGGGCCACAGCATGGGCGGGCTGATCGCGCTCGCCGCCGCGGCCGCACTCGGCGATCGGACCACGTCGCTCGCCATGCTGGGCGTCGCCAAGGCAATCCCGGTCCATCCCGAGCTGCTCGCCGCCGCCAAGCGCAACGACCATCTCGCGATCGACCTGATCACGTCATGGGGCTTCAGCCGCCATTCACAGATCGGCGGCTGCCGGGGCCCGGGACTTTGGATGTCGGGCGGTGGCATGCGGCTGCTGGAGCGCATCCCCGACGGCGTGCTCGGCAACGACCTCGCCGCGTGCGAGGCCTACGCCGGGGCCGAGGACTGCGCCCGCCTCGTGCAATGCCCCACGCTGCTTATCCTCGGCCAGCGCGACCTGATGACGGCGCCCAAGGGTGGCGCCGAGCTTGCGGCGGAGATGGCGGATGCGCGCACCTTCGTATTGCCCGATTGCGGTCACATGATGCTGGTCGAGAAACCCGACGAGACCCTCGATGCCCTTCGCGATATCCTTTGACGGCGAGGTCGCGCTGGTCACCGGCGCGTCGAGCGGGATCGGCCGGCATCTCGCCAAAACCCTCGCCGCCGCCGGCGCCCGGGTCGCCGTCGCGGCGCGGCGAACGGAGCGGCTCGATGCCCTGGTCGAGGAGATCAAGGCGGCGGGCGGCGACGCGTTCGCGGTTGCGCTGGACGTCACCGACGCCGCGAGCGTGGCGGCGGCGGTGGACAAGGTCGAATCGGATTTCGGCGCCATCGGAATTCTCGTCAACAACGCCGGAATCGTCGTCGACAAGCCGGTCTTCGAGACCACGGAAGACGACTGGGACAGCGTCCTCGACACCAACCTCAAGGGCGCCTGGCTGATGGCGCGCGAGATCGCCAGTCGCATGGCGGAAGCAAAGCGCGGCGGGTCGATCGTCAATATCGCCTCGTTCTTCGGGTTCTCCGCGACCGCCGGGGTGCACGGCTATTCCGCCGCCAAGGCGGGGCTGATCCAGCTGACGCGGACGCTGGCCGTCGAGCTAGCGCGCCACGCCATCCGGGTCAACGCCATCGCGCCGGGCTACGTCGTCACCGATCTCAACCGGGCCTTTTTGGAGAGCGAGGCCGGCGAGCGCATCGTCAAGCGGGTGCCGATGCGCCGCTTCGCCACGCCCGACGACCTCGATGGGCCGTTGCTGCTGCTCGCCTCGGCCGCTTACGGCGGCTACATGACGGGCAGCATCGTCACCGTCGATGGCGGGATTAGCCTCTCCGCGCTATAACCAGGAAACTTATCCACGCGCCGAGGAACGTATCCATGGATTTCGCTCTGTCCAAGGAGATCGAGGAGTACCGCCGCAGCGTTCGCGACTTCGTCGCCCAGCACGTTCTGCCGCTGGAGGGCGACCCGGCGAACGCCGACGAGCACGAGAACATCAGGGAAGACGTTTTGCAGCTCGCCCGCGCCAAGGCCAAGGCGGCCGGGCTGTGGGCGCTCCAGATGCCGACGGACCGTGGCGGCGGGGGGCTCTCGGTGGTCGGCATGGCGGCGTGCTACGAGGAGATGGCGCGCTCGATCTACGGGCCGGTGTGCTTCAACTCGGCCGCGCCCGATGATGGCAACATGATCGTCCTCAACCGGGTCGCCACCGAGGCGCAGAAGGACCGCTGGCTGCAGCCGATCATCGACGGCGAGGTGCGGTCCGCCTTCGTCATGACCGAGCCGATGCCGGGCTCGGGCTCCGATCCCTCGGCGATGCGGACCTTCGCCAGGCGCGAAGGCGACAAGTGGATCGTCGACGGCCACAAGTGGTTCATCACCGGGGCCGGCGCTGCGCGGCACTTCATCCTGATCGCGCGAACCTCGAACGAGGTGCGCCGCGGCCTCTCGGCCTTCATGTTCGATGCCGACCAGCCGGGCTGGAAGATCGTCCGGCGCATCCCGATCATGGGCCCCGAGGAGCACGGCGGGCATTGCGAGATCCGCTTCGACGGCCTCGAGATCGCCGACGAGAACCGACTGATGGAAGTCGGCGACGGCCTCAAGGTTACGCAGATCCGGCTCGGCACGGCGCGGCTGACCCATTGCATGCGTTGGCTCGGCATGGCCAAGCGCGCGATCGAAGAATGCATGGGCTACGTCCAGGAGCGCGAGGCCTTCGGTTCCAAGCTGTCTGATCACGAAGGGGTCCAATGGCTGCTCGGCGAGGCGGTGATGCAGATCGAGATCGGCCGGCTGCTGACCATGCGCGCCGCCGCCAAGCTGGATGCCGGCGATTTCGCCCGCAAGGAGGTCTCGATGGCCAAGATCGTCGTCGCCGATACCCTGCACAAGGCGATCGACACGGCGATCCAGCTCACCGGCGCGCGCGGCTACTCCAAGGACACGCCGCTCGAGTGGATGTACCGCTACGCCCGCCAGGCGCGGCTGGTCGACGGCGCGTCCGAGACCCACAAGATGGTGCTGTCGCGGTTTCTGATGGACGAGGGCATGGATTTCTGGAGCTGGGATTGAGGAGGGGTGTGAGCTCGGATTAGAGTGCACTTTCACCGTATTCAGATAGCTTATGGGAAATGAATTTCGGTAATAGATTACGGTGACAGGTAATTACCCTATCTGTACAAATAGATCATGCGTTTTTAAATGCTTCAAGGGTTGTCAGCCACCTTCTTGGAAAATGAGTGAAAAGCTCATCGTCAGTGCTTAATGCGCATTTTTTGAGAGTAAAATGGCCGGGCACCTCCCGCATTTCAAAAAACTTTACCGGCTGATCCCTATCCTCTAACGCCTTAATTGTGACGTACTTGGCCGGGGCCGGGCATCTTATTCCGAAGATGATCTCTTTAAACTCAAGTGGTGAGCTATGGAGCCCCCGATGCCCAATCATGCGCCACTCCTTCTCGTACTCCCAATCTTTGGCCTTCCGACAGAGCACAGCTTCATCAACTTCGCTGCGAGCAACAGCGTTTCCATGAAGCATTTCGGCTACCTTGCTAACCTTGACCATTCTGCTGCCGCCGTACCTCACCTTGCGAAGTTCGGCAGTCAAGTCGTCCGGTACTGAATAACCGATACAAACGCCGCGGTGTTGATCGCCATAATGGCTCCACATCAATGGAGAGGTGGCGTGCTCAGCAAGCGATACGATCCCCTTGTCGTATTACTGGAGTAATTCCATTTCAATGTAGTAGCCTAGACGAGAACATTGCTGATCTTCGGCATCGTCCTCTGTCCCCTCGGCATCGAAATCGATCTCCGCAAGATTTTCAGCGACCTGCCGATAACTATCCATTTCGATTTGATCCAAGATTTCTGGATCGCTGATATTGATTTTCTTTGCTGCGGCAAAAAACTCTGCGCTGGTGCGCTGTTCAATAAAGGTCCATAAAATCTTTTCGAGCTCTGCTTTATCAA
>PVBE012515992.1_pt1 | contig 15826 bp, 14 predicted proteins | sample 1631181 | NCBI WGS metagenome assembly PVBE01 (sample SAMN08397723, study PRJNA350692) | Marine metagenome, whole genome shotgun sequencing project. | isolation source: water | place: Pacific Ocean | collected 2012-04
CATCACGTTCGCGTGCACGTGTTCGGGGCCAGACCGACCGTGTCGGCACATTCTCGCAATCCATGAGCTCTTCGCACGGCGCCTCGAGACGAAGCCGTGGGAGCTACTGATCATGCGCGGCGTCGACCTCCGCGGCCTGCTCGACATGGCGCGGAAGGGAACCGGCGAGGATCTGCCACCCCTGGCGTATGGCGCGTCGGAGGAGCCCATCCTGTTCCCCGAAGGCGAGGAAGGTGACCTCGAGAACATCCTGACGCCGGGCCAGTCCCGGCGCCTCCTGGGCGTAATGTCGTCGCAGGTGGAGGTCGCGGTCCAGCGCGCGCTGCAGGTGTACGTCGAGTCGGGCGCCGAAGAAGAGCCGGCCTCGCAAGAGGCTCAGGAGGCCTGATACGGTTCGCCTTCCGGGTCATCAGCCAACCGTCTTTTGCGGTGAATGTTATTGCCTGGCTGACCGGATCCGAGACTCTTAACCGTGTTCTTGCCCGCATCCCTCTAAAGAGCACATCGCATTGATTGGCCAAGCCGCAAGCCCGCTTCTGGACCACACCAACACTAGCTTTGGGATCGCCGCGCTGATCGTCTTCGTCGTGGCGTACCTGATGGTCGTCAGCGAAGACCTGATCAAGCTCCGCAAGTCGAAACCGGTAGTCATGGCGGCCGGCCTGATCTGGATCACGGTCGCCCTCGTCTTCCACGGCATGGAACCGACCGTGGTCGGGTTGACCTACGAGATCCACGGGTGGATGCCAACGGAACTCGACAATCCTGGCCACCTGCTCGGCCACATCGTCCACCACCACCTCGCGGACTTCGGCGCGCTGTTTCTGTTCTTGATGGTCGCCATGACCTACATCAGCGCGATCGCGGAACGGAACGTGTTCCTGCGAATCAACGCGTGGCTGGTGTCGGCAGGCTTCGGTCTGCGAGCCGTATTCTGGACGACGGGCGTGCTCGCATTCTTCATCTCGCCCATCGCGGACAACCTGACGACGGCGCTGCTGATGGGCGCGGTCGTCGTCACGGTCGGCGGGTCGAACAAGAAGTTCATCGCGATGGCATGCTGCAACGTCGTGGTCGCCGCCAACGCGGGGGGCGCGTTCTCACCGTTCGGTGACATCACGACGTTGATGGTGTGGCAAGCCAACAAAGTCGAGACCGGGGAGTTCCTGGCGATCTTCCTTCCCTCAGTCATCAACTGGGTCATCCCGGCGGCGATCATGGCGTTGTTCGTCCCAAAGACTCGACCTGAGCCCATGAAGGAGGCGGTCCTACTCAAGGATGGGTGGTGGGTCGTCATCCTGCTGTTCCTGATGACGATCGCGACCGCCGTCACGTTTCACAGCGTGTTGCACCTGCCGCCATTCCTCGGCATGACCACGGGCCTCGGCTACTTCTTCATCTACGGTTTCTGTCGCCGCTTGAAGGAGGTCCGCCTAAAGAAGGCCAAGCCCATCGACGTGCTGAAGAACGTCGCGGACGTCGAGTGGGACACGATGCTGTTCTTCTTCGGCGTCATCATGTGCGTCGGCGGCCTGCAGGAGTTGGGCTACCTGCGAATCGCCGCGGAGACGATGTACGAAGGTTGGGGGGTGTACGAGACGAACATCGCGGTAGGCGGCATCTCCGCGATCATCGACAACGTGCCAGTGATGTTTGCCGTGCTCGGCATGGATCCGAACATGGCGCCGGGCATCACTGGGGAAGCGGAAAAAGACGTGCTGCGTTTCCAGTGGTTGTTGATCACGCTGACGGCTGGCGCCGGCGGCTCGCTTCTCTCCGTCGGTTCCGCCGCCGGCGTCGCGTTGATGGGCTCGGCGCACGGAAAGTACACGTTCGCCTCCCACCTGAAGTGGCTCCCCGTGATCCTCGTCGGCTACGCCGCGTCAATCTACGCGCACCACCTGTTCAACTACCCGAGTTGATGAACGGTCATGGTTCCGTCCGCCTACGTTCATGTGCCGTTTTGCGTAGTGAAGTGCGGCTACTGCGATTTCAATTCGTTCACCGCGGATGACGAGAGCGCGCTCGATCGATTCCTCGACGGACTGCACGAGGAATTGAAGCTCGCCCCCTTGCCGGAGACACCGGTCTCGGTGTTCTTCGGCGGCGGCACCCCGACCTACCTGGACGCGACGCGGCTGCGGCGACTGTTCGCGATCACGGGTCGGCGCCTGAACCTACGCGGGTGCGAAGAGGTGACGATGGAAGCCAACCCGGAGAGCGTGACGGCAGAGAAAGCAAAGCTCGCTCTCGACGCTGGTGTGAACCGCGTGAGCGTCGGCGCCCAGAGTTTCGACTCTCGCTACCTCACGTTCTTGGACCGCGCGCACGACGCCGACCAGACGAAGGCCGCGTTCACGACGTTTCGCGACGCCGGGTTCGAGAACATCAGCCTCGACCTCATGTTCGCGATTCCGGGGCAGACGATCGACGAATGGGAGAGCGACCTGCGCACGGCCATCGCGATGGGGCCGGACCACCTGTCCTGCTACAACCTGACGTACGAGGCCGGCACGCGGTTGACGAGGGACGTGAAACAGGGGCGGGTCACTCCGAACCCGGACGACCTGGATCTCGAGATGTTCAAACTGACGCGCCAGCTGCTCGCCGAAGAGGGGTTCCAAGCGTACGAGACGAGCAACTTCGCCGGTCGCGGCGGGCCGTGCGCGCACAACGACCACTATTGGTTGCAGGGCGACTACGTCGGTGTCGGGCCGGGCGCGAGCGATCATCGGCAGGGTGTTCGATCGACGAACCTCAAGCCGCTCGACGCGTGGGCGAGGTCGCTGGAGAAGGGCATCCGACCGACTGCGAGCGCAGAAACCCTGGGAATTCCTCAGCGGGCAGCCGAAGCGTTGTGGCTCGGCTTGCGGCGAACGGACGGGATCTGTCTGCGTTCGCTGGGAGAGCGATTGGGAATTGATGTTGCCGATCTCTTCACCGAGCCTATTGAGAAGCTATTGTCCGAGGGTCTCGTCGCGCGAGAGGGTGATCAGCTCTCGCTGACCGAGCACGGACAAGTCTTCGGCAACACGGTTGGCGAAGAATTCCTGACCCACTGAGAACCGAACATGCCCCCGACGCTCATCGACTGAGACGAACGGGCTAGAGATCCTTCATCTCCCTGACCATCTCCTGCAGCGCCGCCTTGGCGTCCGCGAAAAGCATCAGCGTGTTGTCGTTGTCGAACAGTGGGTTGCGGATGCCGGCGTAGCCGGGGCTCAGGCTGCGCTTGACGACAACGACGGTTTGCGCGAAGTCGACGTCCAGGATTGGCATGCCGTAGATCGGGCTGTCGGCGTCTTCGCGGGCCGCCGGGTTGACGACGTCGTTCGCGCCGAGGACCAGGACGACGTCCGTGTTCTGGAAGTCGCCGTTGATCTTCTCGAGTTCGAACAGCCTGTCGTACGGGACGTCGGCCTCGGCGAGTAGCACGTTCATGTGCCCGGGCATTCGACCGGCGACGGGGTGGATCGCGTAGCGGACCTGCACGTCTCGTTTTTCGAGCTCTTCGCCGAGCTCTCGGGTCACGTGTTGCGCCTGCGCAACCGCAAGGCCGTAGCCCGGTACGATGATCACGGAGGTCGCGCCATCGAAGAGCATCGCGACCTCGTCGGCCGATGTCTCCTTGACGTTGTTGTACTCCCGCGCATCCTCCGCGAGCGCATCGTCACCGATGCCGCCGAGCAGCACGTTGCCGAGCGACCGGTTCATCGCCTTGCACATGATCCGCGTGAGAATCAGGCCCGACGCCCCGACCAGCGCGCCAGCGACCACCAGCAGCAGGTTGTCGATCACGAACCCGCTCGCCGCTGCGGCGATACCGGAGTAGGAGTTCAGCAAAGCGACCACGACGGGCATGTCCGCGCCGCCGATCGGGAACACGAGCAAAACGCCGAGGATTCCGGACAACAGCGCGATCCCGATCGCGGCCATCGCCATCGACACGCCGCTCTCGGCCTGCGCAAGCCAAACGCTGCACAAGATGATCAACAGCACGATCGCGCCGTGGGCAGCGTGACGGGCCGCGCCGGACAGTGGGTGCTTGAACTTCTTGCCACCGAGCTTGAAGTAGGCCACCCCGCTGCCCGTCATCGTCGCGGCACCGATCAGGATGCTCAACGGAACGGTGACCGCCTGGGCCATGCTCATTTGCCCCGGGTCGGAGCCCATTCCCGGGGTGGATTGGGCGAGGAACGCCATCCCGACAAACATCGACGCGCCGCCGCCGAGGCCGTTGAAAGCGGCGACCATCTCCGGCATCTGGGTCATCTGCACCCAGCGCGCGAGGAACCCGCCGCCGATGCCGCCGATGATCAGACCCACCACGATCATCCAACCGCTGATGTCGGGGGTCTCAGCCAGTGCCGTGACGATCGCGAGCAGCATTCCGAGCCCCGCGAGCTGGTTGCCGGAACGGGCCGTCCTGACTCTGCTCAGCCGCTTGAGACCGAGAATGAAGAGCACGGTCGCGACCAGGTACAGGTACGTGTAGATCGGATCGCTTCCGGCGCCATCCTGTACGGCTCGGATCGCGTTCTTCACGGCGTCAACGGCGTCGACCGCGTCTCGGATCGTGGGTTCCTGGATGTTCATGGCGCTCACGATGACGTCTTCTTCTTCTTCGTTCCAAACATGGCGAGCATGCGGTCGGTAACCATGAAGCCACCGACGACGTTGACCGTCGCGAAGATCAGCGCGATCAACCCGAGGAACAGGCCGCCCCAACCGAAGTCCGACCGAAGGAGCGCGATAGCTCCGACGATCGTCACTCCCGAGATGGCGTTGCTACCCGACATCAGCGGCGTGTGCAACGTCGGCGGAACCTTCGTGATGATCTCCAATCCGACGAGCCCGGCGATGATGAAGACGAAGAACGTGACTTCGAAGGCTATTCCGATCATTGCGAACCTCCCTTGGCGGTGAGCGCCTCGGCGGATTGTGCGTGGGAGATTTCACCGTCCTTGCACACGCTGGTGCCGGTGACGGTTTCGTCCTCCCAATCGAACTCGAGCTTCCCTTCCTTGATGTTCGTCTCCAGGAAGCTCAGGATGTTGCGCGCGAACATGCGGCTCGCGTCGGCGGCGACCATGCCCGGCAAGTTCGACTCGCCGATGATCGTGACGCCGTGTTTGACGATCGTCTTGCCCACTTCGCTGCCCTCGACGTTGCCGCCCATCTCGACGGCCATGTCGACGATCACCGAACCGGACTTCATGCCCTTGACCATGTCCTCCGTCACGAGGACTGGCGCCTTGCGTCCGGGAATCAGCGCCGTCGTGATGACGACCTCGGATTCCGCGATGTGCTTCGTCAGGATCTCGCGCTGGTTGCGCTGGTACTCCTCGGAGGTCTCCTTGGCGTATCCACCCGAAGTCTCGGCTTGGGGAGGCGTGCCGGTATCGACGAACTTCGCACCCAGGCTCTCGACCTGTTCTTTGACCGCAGGGCGGATGTCGTTCGCTTCGACGACCGCACCGAGTCGCTTCGCGGTCGCGATCGCCTGCAATCCGGCGACTCCGACGCCCAGCACGAACACGCGGCTCGGCTTGATCGTCCCGGCTGCGGTCATCAGCAGCGGGAAGAAGCGCGGCAACTTCGCGGCCGCCATCAACACCGCCTGGTAACCACCCGCTGTCGCCTGGCTGCTGAGGATGTCCATCTTCTGCGCGCGAGTGATGCGCGGCATGAGATCCATCGCAAACACGTAGACGCCCGCTTCGGCGAGCGCCTTGACGAGTTCGAGATGCAACATCGGTTGCAGACCACAGACCAACGTCGCACCCTTCTTGAACCCTGAGACGTCGGACGCCTCCGGCGGTCGGATGCCCAACACGAGGTCCGCGCTGGCGCGCGCTGCGGCAGCGTCGTCGACGATCGTCGCACCGGCCTGCGTGAAGTCCTCGTCGGTGAAGCCGGACAGCAACCCCGCGTCACTCTGCACTTGAACCTGCAGACCAGCCTTGACGAACGCCTTCACGGTGTCAGGCGAACCGGCGACACGCGTTTCGTCGGCGTGGGTCTCTTTGGGAATAAAAGCGACAGTCATCGAGATCTCCAGTGGTAATCCCCGGTCGCGGTCCCGAGCCCTGTTCCCCATTCTCTGGGGGTGTAGGTGGCCCTCGGGCGTAGTCTCAGGGAATCAGGATCCGAGAGAGAACAGGATCAGCGCACCGAGTGCATCCCATTTGTTTTGCCTTTGCGAACTTACTGTGATGTCGCCAGGGACCGCCGCGCTCGGTAGGCTCTGCGGCGCATGGTCGACAACTTCGCGACAGCCCTTGAACAGCGAATCGAGGCCGGCATGGCCCCGGCCGTGGTCGGTTTCGACCCTCGAATCGAGAGCTTTCCCCGGGACTGCGCCGCCGGAGAAAGCGCCCCCGAGCGCCTCCTTGCGTTCTACCGCGAAGCGATCCCTGCCATCGCCCCGCACATCCCGGTGGTGAAGCCGAACATCGCGTTCTTCGAGCAGTTCGGGTGGGAAGGTTTCCGCGCCTACGAAGACACCTGCGAAGCGGCTCGAGCCGCCGGCATGCTCGTCATCGGGGATGTCAAACGCGGCGATATCGGCAGCACGGCAGCGGCCTACGCGAACTCCCACTTTCAGTGGGCAGACGCCATAACTCTGCATCCTTACTTGGGTTCTGACTCTATCGAGCCCTTTCTCCAGCACTGTCGCGGGGCCGGGAAAGGCGTCTTCATCCTGGTGCGCACGTCGAACCCGTCCGCCGCGGAGTTCCAGTCTCTGAAGGTCGCCGGGGGCTCCGACCTGTCCGACGCCGTCGCCGACGCGGTGCGCCGCTGGGGCGAGGGCACCGGGGATCCCGACGGCTACGCCACCGTCGGCGCGGTGGTCGGGGCGACCTACGGCGACGAGATCGCACGGTTGCGCGAGAGGATGCCCCGAGCGTGGATCCTGCTGCCGGGCGTGGGCGCGCAGGGCGCGTCCGTCGCCGACGTGCGCGCCGCGTTCGACGACCAGGGCCGCGGTGCCCTCGTCGCTCAGAGCCGCGGGATCATGCACTGCTTCGAACCCGACGACCCGAATTGGCGCACCAGAATCGAGGCGGCGGCCGAGAAGTTCGCCACGGAAGTGCGTTCGATCGCGCACGCAAAGACCTGAAACCATGCCGACGCTGCGACACGTACCAATTCGAAGCATGGGCTCGTCGCCGACCCAGGTGCGATACCTCGAAGAAGATCCGGACCTCGAGCAGTTCCTCGGTCGCCGGCCACGAAGCGTGGCGGATCTCCTGCGTCGCGCCCCGGTCAACGCGCGACGTCTGCTGTCGAACGAATCGATCTCGACCGCGCTCGAGAACTACGCCGAGAGGCACAGCGCGCCGGCGGAATCGATCGCAGCCGCGCGGTCCATAGCCCGAGGTGACGTTCAGGTCATCATCACGGGCCAGCAACCCGGACTGTTCGGTGGTCCGCTCTACACTGTGCACAAGGCGGCGACCGCCGTGCGACTCGCTCAGGAGATCAACGCATCGTCTGATGGCCCGACTGTCGTCCCCTTGTTCTGGAACCACACTGACGACCATGATCTCGACGAGGTCAACCGCGCCTTCTTCATCAACAACAGCCTCGAAATCCAACGCATCCGACTTGATCTGACGCGCAGCGGCGAAGCGATCCGCGACATCGGCGTCGGTCGTGATCTCGACCACGCGCTCGCTGCCGTCTCGGATCTTCTGCCGCACAGCGAATTCCGTGAGTGGGCTCTCGATCTATTCCGGCCACGGCTCCCCGACGAACACATCGGCGACGCGCTCGCGCGCATGCTCTTCGGCATGTTCGGCAAACACGGCCTCCTGGTCATCGAACCGCAGGACCTTCCCGAGGAGGCGTTCGAAGTACTTCCAAGGTGGTGGGAACAGGCCAACGAAATCCAGAGCACGGTCAGTTCCACGATCGAGGTGCTGCTCGAGATAGGCCTCGACATCAGCCTCGATCCCACGGCTACCTTGATGTTCCAGAACACGGGTGGTCGTCGCGTCGCGATGGCGCAGGGCGACCCGGTGAACCGCGTCACGGACCTCAGCCCCGGCGTGTTGCTTCGAGCGCTGTGGCAGGACGCGTGCTTGCCGACTCTCGGCTCCGTCGTCGGATCGGGAGAGCTCTCGTACCTCTCGGTTGCCGGACCGCTCTACCGTCAACTCGGGGTTCCGGCGCCCGTGTTCGTGCCGCGCGCATCGCTGACGCTCGTCGAGCCGTCTCTCGCCAAGCTCCTCAAACGATTCAACTGGGACATCCCCGATCTCGAAGTCGGCGCCGATCAACTCGCGCAGACAGCGATCCACGACGAGGCCACCGGCGACGAGAGTGGACTCGAGCAGTTGATCGAGCACGTGAAGGTGCAGATGTCCGAGCTCGTGACGACGATGCGCACCGCTGACAGCCAGATGGTGCGCGCCGTCGAACGAACTCGGGGCAAGGTGCACGACGAGTTGAGCAAGCTCCTCAACAAGCTCCGCAACTCGAGACAGAATCGCGAAGGCACTGGCCTGCGGCAGATTCGTCGGGTCGTCAACTGCTTGTGTCCCCGGGGCCGTGCCCAGGAGCGCGTGCTCAACGCCCTGCCGTTTCTCGCGGCGCACGGTGAAGCCTTGGCTGACCAGCTCGTCGGAGCAGCCGACCCGTTCTCGACCGGACACGGAATACTGGAGCTATGAGCCACGACTTCGAAGCCCTCTGTCTCGGGCCACACCCAGACGACGCCGAGATTGGTTGCGGAGGTACGATCCTTCGCCTGATCGCCGCGGGCGAGAAGGTCGCGATCGTCGACATGACCCGTGGGGAGATGGGAACGCGCGGCGACGCGAAGACTCGCCAGCGGGAATGCGAAGCTGCGACGAAGGCTCTCGGCGTCGCTGAGAGAACCAACCTGGAGCTTCCGGACACCCGCCTGCGCGCCGACGACGACGAAATGGTCGCCAAGGTCGTCGCGGAGATCCGGCGACTCCGGCCACGGCTGTTCTTCGCGCCCCACGAACGCGATGTGCACCCAGACCACGTGGCGGCGGCTCACATCGCCCGGCGGGCGTTCTTCCTGGCGGGGCTGACGAAGTACGGGCCCGAACTCGGGGCGCCGTACCGCCCGACCGTCGCGATTCGCTATCCCGGTAACAATCACGTAGACCCGGACTTCTGTGTCGATATCAGCTATTTCGTTCCGCAGAAGAAGGCCGCGATCGAGTGCTACGCGACCCAGGTCAACATTCCCGGCACCGAGAAGGACGGAGCTCACTTCGCGAAGAAGATCGACCCGCTGGTCCGGTGCATGGTGCGGGACCGGTACTTCGGCGCGCAAGTCGGTTGCCGAGCGGCAGAGCCGTTCGTCGTCGATGGCTCCCTGCTGATCCACGACCTCGGGAGCCTGTTCCGACGTTGATTTGAACCCTCCTGTCGAGTCGAATAGGTGGGTGCGGTGTATTGCGGTCATCAACCAAAAGGGTGGGGTTGGCAAGACGACGTCCACTGTCAACATCGGCGCGGCGTTGGCAGGACGTGGCAACAAGGTCCTCCTCCTCGATATCGATCCCCAGGCGAACCTGACTCTTCATCTGGATTGCCGTCCCGAAGGTGACGGCGCGACGATGACCGATCTCCTCGTCGACGGAAAGAACCTCGCCGAGATGATCTCGGAGACCGACACCGAAGGGCTCTACATAATCCCGGCGGACACGTCGCTTGCCGGGGTCGAGACGATGCTCGCGAACCGAATCGGTCGGGAAACGATCCTGCGCGAAGCGATCGAAGTCTTCGAGGAAGACGACGCGGCGCCGAAGTTCGACTACATCTTCCTCGACTGCCCTCCTTCGCTCGGCGTCCTGTCAGCGAACGCGCTCGTCTCGGCCGACGAGATCATCATCCCGATGCAGGCTGAGTATTTTTCCATGCAGGGCATGACCAAGTTGATGGAGGTCATGCAGCTCGTCAAGCAACGCCTGAACCCTGACCTCTCGATCTGCCTCATCCTGCCGTGCATGGTGGATCGGCGGACGAACCTCACGAACGAGGTACTGAGCGAGCTGCGCCAGCACTTCGGCGACGTCTTGGCCGAGACCTGTATCCGCTCCAACGTCAAGCTGGCGGAAGCGCCGAGCTTCGGTCGCACCATCTTCGAACACGCCCCCGAGTCCAACGGCGCCCACGACTACGACGTCGTCGCCGACGAGTTGTTGCGTCGATTCGCAGGGACGTTCGAAGTCGCTCCTCTAGAAAGCGAGCCCGAAGAAGATGAAGAGGATGCGATCGACGAGTCGGAGGAAGAAGGCAGCGAAGTCGTCGAGCCCGTCGCCGCGGACGAGGTGACAGGGAGCGAAGGTGAAGCCGCGACCAAAAAACTTACCGCCATCGTCGAGTCGCCCTTGGAAGCTCCCGTCGCCGTGGCGGTGGACGCCGGCGCGCCGTTCGTAGAATCCGTGCCGCCAGCCGAACCGATCCCAGCTGAGCCAACACCGACGGAGCCCGTCATCCAGGCGCCGACGACGCTCGCCGACGACGCGAAGCCGGATCAAGCGGAGCTTCCCGCGACCGTCGAGGAGTCTTCGCCTGTCGTCGAACCGGAGGTCGTCGCCGAGTTGGCTCCGGCGGAGTCTGTAACCGCAACCTCCGACGCGTCATCGGAGAACGCACCGCAATCAGAACCCGAGGCCGCGGCGATCACGAACGGTTCTCTGCCAGAGGCAGCGACCCCCACTCCGCCAACAGGTGCAGAGCCGGTAGAGAAAACGGTGACGAACGCTCCGCCCGAACCTCAGGACTCGCCCGAGCCTGGCCCCGTATCAGGGCAGAACCTCGAGACGGATCCCGCTCCGGTAGTCGAGACGGCGGCGGACGCCGGCGACGGTGGTGGAGATGCCGACCGGAAAATCGAGACTTCGACCCCCGAACTCCAGGAAGGTTCGGGAGCGTAGAAGCGGCGATCCAGGCCCCTGGGACGATTCTGCTCCAGTCCGAGCCCCCATATGGTCGATCGCCCCCTCGTGAAGAGCCTGCCGGAACAAATCGACTCGCAGCTGTTCGGACACCTCGACGGGGTGGGTTCGCGGCTCGGTCAGGTTTGTGACACCGGCTTCGTCCACGACCCCGAAGAGATGATGGCCCAACTCCACCTCGACGCAGCATTCATCGAGGAATCGGTCGAAGCGCTCATGGCGGACCTCGGACTCTCGCCACAGAAGATCACCGACCTCCACGGCCTCGTAAGCGTAGCGAGCCGGGAGTTCCTGCTGGCGTGCGACAAACCACTCACGATCAAGACCACGGTGTGTACGGACACAGCCGAGCTCAAGCACTCGACTGAGCTCTTGCTCCAGATCGTGTTGCGCGCCTTGCACATCATCGCCGAATGCACCGGGCTCGACCACGAGTTGCGCATCGTCACGAGGCGCTACGACGGCAACGCCGTGGTTTCCGTAGAAACGGATACACTGGGTGAACCATCGATCCACCCAACTGATCTGCGAGCGCAGACCCTCACCAATCTCGTCCGCGATATCGGCGGCGACCTCCAGGTCGACCTGGGTTCGCACAGCGTCCGACTGACGCTCTCCCTCGAGACTTCGGCAAAGTCGGCGTAGGAATCCCTCCCCGTTGCCGTAATTGCCTCGCGAGACACCGGTCGACAGCTTGCTGTTTGCTACTGGCCGGTGAGAATGCCGGCATGGAACAGGCTCCGCTGAAGATCGGCATCGTCTGCTACCCGACTATCGGTGGCAGCGGCGTCGTCGCCACAGAGATCGCCACGCATGCTGCTCAGCGCGGTCATCATGTCCACCTCCTGAGCTACGACCGTCCTACCCGCCTCTCGCGTGACAACAACTCCGTCAACTACCACAACGTACGTGTGTCGGCCTATCCGTTGCTTCGCTATCCGCCGTACGCGCTATCTCTGGCAACGCGGATGCTCGAGGTCCAGGAGGAGTTCGATCTCGACGTGTTCCACGTGCACTACGCGATTCCCCACGCGGTCAGCGCATTCCTGGCCCGTTCCATGTCAGGTGGTCGGTTGCGGTGCATCACGACGCTTCACGGCACCGACATCACGGTCGTCGGCGCCGACAAGTCGTACGCCCGCCCGACGCGATTCGCCATCGAGCAGTCCAACGCCGTCACTGCGGTGAGCCAGTTCCTCGCCGACGAGACCAAGACCCGATTCGCCGTCGAAAAGAACATCGAAGTCATCCCGAACTTCGTCGACACCGACAAGTACAGCCCGGGCAGCGGAGGTCGCTACTACGAGCGTTCGGAGGAGGAGCGCGTGATCGTCCACACGAGCAACTTCCGTCCCATCAAAAGAGTGGCTGACGTGATGCGCGCGTTCTCGATTATTCACAAGCAAATCCCCGCACGCCTGATTCTGGTCGGTGATGGCCCCGACCGCGAGCACGCGATGGCGATCGCTGCCGACACCGGCTGCCTCGATCAAGTCGAACACCTCGGCAATCTCGAATCGACCGAGAACGTCCTCGCCGATGCGGACCTCTTTCTCCTCGCTTCCGAAACCGAGAGCTTCGGGCTTTCGATGTTGGAAGCGATGAGCTGCGGTGTTCCGTGCGTGAGCACCCACGTCGGAGGCGTACACGAGGTCCTCGGTGAGACCGGGGCGTTGACTGCACCTGGCAACCCCGGCCACTTGGCGGAGGAAGCGCTGAAGTTTCTCACCGACGAGAAGAAGCACGCCGAGGCATCGGTCGCCGCGCGCAATCGCGCGACCGATCTATTCAATCTAGAGACTGGCATCCGGCGATACGAAGACTTGTACCGTCGGGTGATCGAGTCCGACTGAGGACTCTTTGAGGTACTACTTCGACCACAACTCGTGCACCCCGGTCGACCCCAGGGTGCTCGATCGATTCCGAGAAGTTGAAGAGTCGTGTCCGGGAAACCCAGGCAGCCTTCACGCAGCCGGGCGACGCGCGCGAGGTGTTGTCGAAGACGCTCGCTATCAAGTGGCCGAGGCGCTCGACGTCGACGCGGACCACATCGTGTTTGTGTCGGGCGGCACCGAAGCCAACAACATCGCCCTGCTCGGCAGCGGAGATCTGACGCTACCTGTCCTGTGCGCGCCAGTCGAACACCCCTCGGTGATCCAGAGCGCCGAACAACGCGGCGTTACGCTGTGGGAGGTCGACGAGACTGGATCCGCGGTAGTCGTCCGACCGACCGATGCCATCGGGATGATAGCCCTCGTTCACGGACAGAACGAGGTCGGGACGCTGCAACCCGTGGGTGCCGCGTGCGAGCTCGCGAACGAGCTGCGCGTACCGGTACATATCGACGCGTCGCAAACCCTCGGGAGGTGTCCTGTCGGGGACGTTGTCGCCGCTGCGAGTTCGATCACCTTCTCGACGCACAAGGCGAACGGCTTGCGCGGGATGGCTGTGCTCGTGGACAAGGACACTAGCACCCTGTCGCGGTTCTTCGGTGGTGGACAGCAGCGGAACCGACGGCCTGGAACCGAGTCCCCGAGCCTCGCCGCCGCCACCGCGCTCGCGCTCGAACTCGCGATCACGGAACAGAAGGAGCGGGCAAGGAGAATGCAACTCGCGCGCGATGCTTTTGCGTCGGAACTGAAGTGCGATGATGTTCGCGCGCTGACACCATCGAACAGTTTGCCCAACACGATCATGTTTCTCTTCAAGGGTGTCGACGGGCGCGAGCTGCTTCCCGCTCTCGACATGGCCGGCGTCGAAGCATCGCAAGGCTCCGCGTGTTCTTCTGGTTCGCCGACACCACCACCCGTGTTGGCGGCGATGGGCTTGAGTGAACGCATCGCACAATCGTGTGTCCGATTCAGTTTTGCATCGCAAACAACTCCGGAGAGCGCACGGGAAGGTGGTCGTGTTGTCAAGGGTGTCGCGCTTCGAATGCAATCGCATTGAGTGGGTTTGGTGTATAGTGACTCGTTCGCGCGCCGGTAAGCACTTCGTAGTACGAAGCGAGTGGGGAACTTCCCTCATGGGCTACGTGCACACGGAAAGATCATGCATTGCACACTGGTAACGGTGTCGACCGGTCGCTAAGACTTACCATGTTGAGGACACCCGTTCGAATTTCCCAATTTGATCGGTTCTCCGTCTCGTCTGGTAACCCTGTCGTCTAGCTCCCGACTGTGGTCGACGTTTTGACTCCCGTTGGTTGCTTGTCCGGCAACAACTCTGGTCGACTCCCTATGCCCCTCTCGCACACTCCCTTTCTGGAACGTGTCTTGTGTGCTCTCGAGCAGCAGATGCGTCCGGAGCAGTTCCTGACCTGGTTTCGCGGCTTCACCCTCGGCCAGATCTCCGATCAAGAAGTTGAGTTCCGCGTCCCAAGCGGCTTCGTGCGCGATTGGCTGAACCGGAACTATCTCGAACAAATCCAGGAGGCGACGCACGCCATCCTGAAGGACACGGGCGAACCCGTGCGTCAGGTTCGCATCGGCATGGAAACGTCACTCGCGGTCGAAGAACGCGCGGCGGTCTGCGCTGGTTCGTCCGAACTCGTACGTTCGCCAGAAGTTGCCGCCGGCGTCGGTGAGGCCGTTGGTGGTTTCTCTGCCGGAGACATCACCGACCAGACCCGCGACCAGGAAGACAGCGTGCAGAGCGTGGTGCCCGGCGTGCTCTCTAGTGTCATGGAGGAGGAGTCCTCCCCAACGATTAGTGGTGTCGTGAGTCAAGGAAATGGTTCAGCGAGTGTGCAAAAATCGCGGCGGATGCTCGCTGAGTCCCCGCTCAACAAGGATTACACCTTCGATCAGTTCGTGGTCGGCGCCTCCAACCAACTCTCCCACGCGGCGGCCCTCGCCGTCGGTCAGAATCCCGGTCGCGCGTACAACCCGTTGTTCATCCACGGCAACGTCGGGCTGGGCAAGACCCACCTCCTGCAATCGATCAGTCACGCGATTCGCAAACGAGGACACCTATCGCGGGTCGTCTACCTCAGCTGCGAAGAGTTCACGAATCGGTTCATCACGGCGATCCAGTCCCGCAAGCTGCCTGAATTCCGTGAGCACTACCGGGCGGCTGACGCCTTGGTGATCGACGACGTGCAGTTCCTCATGGGCAAGGAAAAGACCCAGGAGGAGTTCTTCCACATGTTCAACGATCTGTACAACTCGCAGAAGCAGATCGTGTTCTCCTCGGACCGATCGCCCGTGGATCTGCCCACCATACAGGAGCGGTTGGTCTCGCGGTTCAAGTGGGGTCTCGTCACCGATGTCCAGCAGCCCTGCTTCGAGACGCGCCTCGCGATCGTTCGACGCAAGGCACTGATGCGTATGGTCGATCTGGCCGACGACGTCGCGAACTTCATCGCCGAACGGATCACGACCAATGTTCGCGAGGTTGAGGGGGCGGTGATCAAGGTGATCGGCGTCGCCGCCATCACCGGACGAAAGATCTCCCTGGGCTTGGCTGAAGAAGCGCTCCAGAGCGTGGCATCCTCTCGATCGAATCAGATCAGCATTCCCGACGTGATCAGCATGATCACGAGCGAGTTCTCAGTCACGGCACGAGACCTGACCGGTAAGAGTCGGACGCAGAAGGTCAGCCTTCCCAGGCAGATCGGTATGTTCCTCTCGCGAGAGTACACCGATCACTCTCTCGAGGAAGTGGGCCGCTACTTCGGCAACCGTGACCACACGACGGTGCTCTACGCCGTAACCAAGATCAAGAAGCGGTCCAAGAGCGACAGGATGTTCCGTGAGCTACTCACCAAGTTGAGTAGCCGGTTGGAGTCCGGAGGATTCCAGCGACCGATTTGATCGTCCGGTTGGAGGGGAGAACCCTGTTGGGGGAAGCCCAGTTGGAGAGAACCCGGTCGTAGAGAG
>PVBE010224628.1_pt1 | contig 15825 bp, 16 predicted proteins | sample 1631181 | NCBI WGS metagenome assembly PVBE01 (sample SAMN08397723, study PRJNA350692) | Marine metagenome, whole genome shotgun sequencing project. | isolation source: water | place: Pacific Ocean | collected 2012-04
CGTTTGGTTTGCCATTTTCTTGTATGCCGTTGTCACCGGCGTGTAGACACATTTACATTTTCTTTTGAATATGTCAAGCGATTTTTTAAAATCCTCAGCTTTTCCCCAAGATTATTTTGAAATCCCCAATTTCCGAATCATTACCCACAATATTTCCACAGAGAAGCGGCTATTCGGTAGCGAAAAGTTGGCCTGGGTTTTCAAAGAATTTAAATTCGAGAGCATTTCCTGATGGGTCATGAACAAACATGGTCCATTGCTCTCCCGGAGAACCTTGGAACCTAACATGGGGTTCAAGTTCAAAAGGCCACTCAGATTGGATCAGCCGATTTATTAGAGATTCCCATTCATCATGATCGAGGATCGCTCCGAAATGAGGAATAGGTACGAGATCTCCATCAACGTGATTGCTCAAAGTTTTAGAATTTTGATCATTTGTCCTGTCTAGGTGGGCTACAAGTTGATGGCCAAAAAAATTAAAATCTACCCAGGAAGTGTCTGACCTTCCTTCACTCGCACCGATAATTTCGGTATAAAATTTTCTTGTTTGTTCGAGATTTTTTACTGGAATAGCTAGATGGAATTTTGGATCAGGCATTAGAACCACTGGTTTCGCTGCATTAAGACATGTTTTAGGATTTTGGGTCTGTCAGTCATGATCCCATCAACACCCAAATCTAATAACCGGTTCATCTCGCTAGGTTCGTTTATCGTCCAAGCATGAACTACCTTTCCTAGAGAGTGAACACGGTTAACGAAAGTTTCCGTGATTAACGGAACCCCTTTCATCGCTACTGGAACCTGCACGCATTGGCCATTTAAGACCGTTGAACTGTTCGTCAATCTTCCAAGTCGGATTCGTGCTATCCCTGAAGGGCCGATCCCAATGCATAAGTCTTTTCCAACTAATCGCGATATCTCTTGGTTTCTTCTATCTGAAAAAGATGATACGCAAACTCGAGAGATTGAAGCCGTTTGCTTTATCACTTTTGCAAGAGCCCTAGATACTTGATCATTTTTAGGGTCGATATTGAATCGTGCCTCGGGAAATGCGGATAGAAGTTCGCTGAGCAAGGGGATTTCTGACTTGCCCTCAATTAGTGCGTCTTTAATGATTGAAAGGGGAGTCTCCGAGACTTTTCCGGAGAGGTTCGTTACACGATCGAGGACATCATCATGGAATGCAATTACGTGGCCATCTGAGGTCAAATGTACATCAGTTTCTAGATAGCGGTATCCGATGTCGATAGCTGATTGAAATGCTGCCATCGAATTCTCGGGAGCATCCAGCGCTCCTCCCCGATGGGCAAATGCAATGGGAAAGTTGGAATCGAGGTACGGAAACTCTCTCTCCAAATTCTCCTCCTTTACTCTCTCAAAATACTACACAGAGATTCCTATTGCCATAGCCAGTACAAATTCAATCCGATGCCACATAATTGGTTTGAAGCTGGGTAGCGTTAACGTATGGATAGACGTACGAAAATTATTGCAACAATTGGACCTGCAAGTGATAGTGAAGCGACTTTGCGGGAACTAGTAAGTGCTGGAATGGACGTTGCGAGATTGGGCCTAGCTCACGGAACTCTTGATGAAGCGCTTGAGCGGTACGAGAGAATCAGGAAAGTCTCAAAAGATATGGGGAAACGAGTGGGGATATTAGTAGATCTCCCCGGCCCAAAGATTCGGTCCGCACCTTTCCCTAGCGAAGGCTCAGTGCTCGAAAAAGATTCCATCATTAAACTTATTCCTGGCACTAGTCACTCCTCTGAAAATATTGTTGAAGTTGAATACGAAAATGTTCTGGACGATTTAGTTCCTGGCGATGTAATCCCATTCGGTGATGGGCAGGTCGTAGTTCGTGTTGAAGATATTGGAAGCAATGAGGCAACAGCGACTGTTACAAGCGGAGGTGTCCTTCACGGGCGTCCGGGAATTCGCATCCCCTCGGAGAGACTTAGTTTGCCAACACCGACTGATGACGATCTGCAGAAACTTGATGCCTTTGTTGAGAGAGGTGTTGATATGGTTGCAGTTTCCTATGTTCGCTCTGCTCACGACGTACGAAGAGTCGGAACTGAGCCGCACCCACGAGGGCCACTTGTAGTTGCGAAAATTGAGACGCGTTCAGCCGTTGAGAACCTTTCGGGTATTATTGAGGCCTCTGCTGCAATAATGGTTGCGCGAGGTGATTTAGGGACCGAATTCGATATTGCTGATCTACCGCATTTGCAGAAAAAAATAATAGCTGAATGCATCGCTGGTGGTTTGCCAGTAATTACTGCAACCCAGATGTTGGATTCAATGATCAATAATTCTTCACCGACGAGAGCAGAGGCATCTGACGTCGCTAATGCGGTTTTTGATGGTACGTCAGCCGTTATGCTTTCTGGAGAAACAGCTATCGGAACTTATCCGGTAGAGAGTGTCGAAACGATGGCTCGCATCGCTGAAAGAGCTGATCAATCTTTCGATTTCGGACGGTGGGCCGAGAGAGTCGCTGAACTTCGACAATCAAGTGAAGTAGATACAAATAATGGGGGATCTCAAGGCATAACTGATGCGATGACGTTGGCCACATGGAGGGCTGCAAACGAGCTAGATCTAGCAGCGCTTTTGTGTATATCTGGCTCCGGTTTCACTGTCCGATCTATGGCTCGATTCAGGCCTAATGTTCCTATCCTGGGAATGACCATGGATGAACGAACTGCCCAACAGTTGACCCTAAGTTGGGGCGTTACCCCTTTCTGTATCGATTCAGCGATGGGATACGAAGAGCGTATTGGGAATGCGATATCTACCGCTAAGTCACAGGGAATTCTGCAGACCAACGACCTGATAGGGGTTCTAGCAGGGATAACAGGCGATTCACCCGCTACCGACGTATTGAGAATCATGAGAGTCGTATAGGGGATCAGCAAGGTAGGCAATATGAGTAATGTTTCGATTTCAAAAGAAGGACTTCCAGAAACCGTCTTACCCCCAGAAGACCCAAAGATAATTGAACTGTTGGACGTAGCTTCAAAGGTGGAAGATGAGAGCCAACGACGTGGAAAGATCAATGAAATCGCCGGAAATTTCCCCGCTTCGATCGAAGTCTGGAAAACGGTTGCAATCAATGGAAGGGACAGTATCGAATCCTATGCCGCTTTTCGTGTCGGGTATCACCGTGGGCTCGATGCCTTACGAAAGAATGGATGGCGAGGCTCGGGGTATGTCCGCTGGAGACACCAAAGTAATAGGGCATTTCTAGAATGCTTGGTCGGGCTTCAAAAGATCTCAGAAGAAATAGGGGACCTCGAAGAAGCGGAACGTTGCAGGATTTTCCTTTTCCAGCTTGAGCCAGACTGGCAGCGTGTCATTGAGTCTTGAGAGGTCTAAAGACATGCGCCACGTGAATTTTTCCGGCATAGTTTTAAACGGCGGCAACTCCTCAAGGATGGGAACACCTAAAGGAGACATCAATTTTCTAGGACGCCCACTGATAGATCGGGCAGTGGTCGCCTTACAGGAATCAGGGGCATCTGAAATAATCGTAGTTGGAGGTAGTAAGCCTGAACTGGCTACGAAGGAACTGAGCCATGTGGAAGATATGTATCCAGGGGAAGGACCTCTAGGTGGGGTCATAACAGGGCTTCTCACCGTACATCTCGATCACGCTGTCGTCTTATCTAATGACTTAATGGGCATTGATGCAGGAACTATTGAAACCATGCTTGGGTTCTCTCAAAAGGCCGATCTTGTAGTTCCAGTTGCAGAAGGAATTCCTCAGGTTCTATCTGGACTATGGAAAGTGTCATCAGTCGAGGCTTTATTGGAGGAGTATGAATTGGGGACTCGATCGCTCAAAAGCGCCATAAAGAAACTATCTGTCTTTGAAATTTATGAATTTGAAGCCGCTAAATTTGCCAATGCCAATACACCATCTGACATTATCGACTACATTGCCAAGCTGGAGGAAAACATTGAGTGAAGAATACGACAAACCGTTGGTAAATGAAATCACTGTTGAAGAGCTTCAAGCTATTTCAGGCGAGACTCTTATCATTGATGTCCGAGAAGAGTATGAATTCCTTGAGGTGCGGGCTGAAGGAGCTAAGCTGCTTCCACTTGAGCAAGTGCCAGAGGCAGTAGATTCTCTCCCGGCCGAAAAGCAATTTTATATCATTTGTGCTTCTGGAAATAGATCCATGGTTGCATGTGAATTCCTCAATGCAAAGGGCTTCGATTCAGTAAATATCATCGGGGGAACCATCGCCTGGAATGCGGCTGGATATTCAGTTAATCATGGCCCAATACGTGACAATGAAGTTTTCTCCTAACTATGACGAAAGTCGGCGATATTGAGTTAATTACCACCAGTCAAGATTTGTCCTCTTTAATAGAGCGCTGCCTTAAGGAAGACGCATACGCCATAGATACAGAATTTCACCGAGAGAAAAGTTACTATCCGAAACTCGCACTCATTCAAATCAATTTTGGGAAAGGCGTTGCCCTTGTTGATCCGACCATCATCGCAGTTAGCCCTCTCAAAGAACTCTTTCAATCACAACAGGTCGCCGTTATGCATGCATGCGCCCAAGATCTAGAGGTGTTTCAACATTACTGTGAAGCCACCCCTCAGAAAATATTCGATACGCAAATAGCCGCTGGCTTTCTCGGCCTCCGAACACCATCCTTGTCAGCTTTGCATGAAAGGTTTCTGAAAAAGAAGTTGCCAAAAGGTGAAAGGTTGACTGATTGGCTTCAACGGCCTCTCTCGAAGGAACAAATTGAATATGCAGCGGCAGATGTCGCAGATCTTTTAGAGATTTACACAATACTTTCATCTGAACTGAATGAGCGAGGAAGACTATTATGGGCCGAAGATGAGTTCAAGATAGTTACTAGTCGAATTTCCGAATCAAAAAATCCAAGTGAGGCGTGGATTCGCATTAAAGAAACACGCCACCTTGGTTTACAAGGAAGAGGGGTTGCGCAATCTATTGCTGAATGGCGAGAAATCGAAGCGCAATCGCTTGATATTCCAGCAAGGTTTGTGCTGTCGGATATAGCAGTGGTTAGCATTTCACAAAGGCTGCCAAAAACCCTTGAACAATTGATGGGCGTTAGGGGAGTGGATAAGAAACATCTCGCTGATAATCGTGGAAGAAAGATATTGAAGCTTGTAGCTGACGGAAAGAAGCAAAAGATTGAGATTCCGAAGGGGCCAGGGGAGAAGCATTTAACTCCTGACTTGCGCCCTGCAGTAACCCTAATTTCGGCCTGGTTAAGTCAGTTTGCCAAAGACAGCGATCTTGATCCTGCTCTTCTGGGCACCAGGTCAGATATAGAATCACTTTTACGTGGAGATCATCAATCGAGACTCTCTCAGGGGTGGCGTCAAGAATACGTCGGTGCCCCTATCAGGAAACTGTTAGATGGGTCGTCTTCGTTAGCATTTGTAAATGGCCGCCTTCAGCTAGAAGATCGGTAGCTGAGGGCGCTCAATATACACCGTGAGTTGGTATACTTTCATCTTCTAACGTTTAGTTGAGATAAGTTTCCGGTTAGTCACCTTGGAGGCAAAATGAAAAAAGGGCGTCATCGTCGCTATGAAGAAGCAAGGGCCCTAAAGCAGACCAATGACTCTTTGGATGACCTCTTTGCTGACAATGAAGACCCCTGCCCTGAGTGTGATGCTCTTCCTGGGCAGGATCATAAGAGCTGGTGTTTAGTGGAAACAACTCTAAAAAAGGAAGACAATTCCAACGATATGTTTCCGTCGTAGAGGGCTTATTCGGCGACAACTGGTATTCGTTTTCGAAGAGCCTCACTCTTTGGCTGCTCTTCAAGGATTTCATATAAGGTGTTTCGCTGGCGCAACGTCCTATTAAGGGGTTGGCATAGTAGGTCGAAATCACTTTGATCAACCGCCTGACCATGTCGAGCACCAGCAGCACGAGAAATATTCTCACCATTTAATGTGCCGCCGACATCGTTGACTCCAGCTTGGAGCATTTGGGACATCCCATCCATTCCAATCTTTACCCAAGAAGCTTGGATATTGTCTATGTAGCCATGGTAAGTGATCCTCGCAATCGCATGGACAAGAAGGTTTTCTCTAAAGGTAGGACCACGTCGAGCACCTTTTCGAAGATAAATTGGAGAAGCCATGTGAACAAAAGGCAAGCCAACGAATTCCGTGAAACCTCCGGTTTCTTTCTGAAGGGCTCTAGTCTTTACCAGATGTTTTGCCCAATGCTCGGGACTCTCAACGCTTCCAAACATCATGGTGACATTCGAGCGCAACCCAACTCCGTGGGCGATCCTATGCGCTTCAAGCCACTCTTCAGATGAAATTTTATCTGGGCATAGGACTTCTCTAATATCGTCATCGAGTATTTCAGCAGCGGTTCCTGGTAGCGATTTAAGGCCGGCAGAGACTGCTCGCATTAAATAAGAGTCGAGCGGCTCTCCTAACCTTTTAGCTCCCTCTGTTACTTCAAGTGCGGTGAATCCATGAATATGGATCTCAGGAAGTTCTTCGTGGAGTGTCTTGCACATGTCGATGTAGTAATTACCATCAAAATCTGGATGAATGCCGCCTTGCAGGCAAACCTCGGTGGCGCCATTTGCGTAAGCTTCGGAAGCACGCGCAACTACTTCCTCTAAGGAATGTAAGTATGGCTTTCCTCGAAGGTTTAGCGAAAGCGGCCCTTTGGAAAAACCACAGAATCTACACTTGAACGTGCAAACGTTTGTGTAGTTTATGTTGCAGTTGGAAACATAAGTGACCTGATCACCGTTGACATCTTTTCGTAGAGCATCGGCGCAATCAACAACGGTACGGAATTGCCCTCCGCGTGCTTTAAAGAGGGAAACTATCTGTGGTATCTCCACTTCTTGCCCCAAAAAAACGCCTTCGATGATTTCATCGATCTCCGTCGAAGGCTTTGAATGATTCAAAAGAAGATTAGATGGGGCTATCGTAGACCCGGAATACCATTGCGTGGAATCTTCGCCTACTTGTGCGACTTCTGCGCCATCGTCGACGTTCGTTATAAATTCAATTTTTTCGGGGAATACCGCTCCGGGATCATCACGTCCGAGCCATTCGCTATCTGATCGATCGAGAACGGGGAAGTGGAGGTTTGGGTGGAGCCAAACTTCAGCGTTGCTTGCATACTCAGGGTAGATTGTTAGCCGTGGAGCAATAAAATGTCCTAGTTCCTCTGAAACATTTGAAATCTTCTCCAGCGCAGGCCATGGGCGTTCGGGATTAACGTGGTCTGCCGTAACTGGAGAAACCCCACCCCAATCGTCTATTCCTGCCTTTAAAAGAATTCCGAAGTCATCAGAAAGGTTTGGAGGAGCCTGTAGATGAATATCTTCAGGCAAAATTATTCTAGCTAGGGCTATGGTCTCGAGGTAGTCGTCTGAAGGGCATGGTTTCTCCTTGTGCATCCTAGTTCCAGGTTTAGGGAGAAAGTTCTGAACGATGACTTCCTGAATATGGCCAAATTCTCTATGTATGCCGGCAATAGCTTCGAGCGCATCGATGCGATCTTGCTTAGATTCTCCGATTCCGACAAGTACGCCTGTGGTGAATGGTATCTTTAGGGCACCAGCTGCCTTGAGAGTCTCTATCCTTCTCCAAGGTTCTTTGTCTGGAGACCCTTGGTGACAATCGAGATCAGGGTTTAACGATTCAATCATCATCCCTTGTGATGGAGAGACTTCACGAAGATCGGACAACTCTTCAGCGGAGATTGCGCCAGCGTTAGCATGGGGAAGCAAGCCTGTTTCTTCAATAACTAATTTAGCTATTTCGTATAGGTAATGAATAGTGCTGTCATACCCATTAGCAGTAAGCCATTCTTGTGCAGCAGGGTAACGTAGCTCTGGTTTTTCGCCAAGTGTGAACAAAGCTTCATGGCATCCGGCTCGGGCGCCCTCGGCAGCAATGTTTAAAACTTGCTCTGGTGAGAGGTACGGGGCGGCCAATCTCGCTGGAGGTTGTGCAAAAGTACAGTATCCACATTTGTCACGGCATAGATGAGTAAGGGGAATAAAAACTTTAGGAGAGTACGTGACTCTTTTGCCGAAAGAATAATCGCGTTTCTTTCCAGCTTCATCAAGCAGTGTCGATAAGGGTGCAGAGTAAAGTTCGTTCATGCTGACTTTGACAAATGATGCTGAGCACCTGGGCGGCTTGATATTTCATCTGTATTAACGGGTACATTGCATCTCGGGCAATGAGTTATTTGCTCTAGTGGTGTATCGCATAGAGAGTGGGTCAGAATTGTTGGGGGGTTTCCATCGGCATACCATCGGTCACCCCAGTGCATGAGTGCGATAAGAGAAGGAGAAAGATCACGTCCTTTATGGGTTAAGTAATACTCGTTTCTGATTGGCCTCATTTGATATGGCTGTTGCTCGATGATTCCAGCTTGATGTAGTTTGCTTAATCGATCGCTTAGAATATTTTTTGCAATGCCAAGATCTTTTCGAAGTTCCTCAAAGCGTCGAACGCCCCGAAATAGATCACGGAGAATTAGCAGAGTCCAGCGATCGCCAATCACAGATAGAGTCATCTCAATAGAGCAATCAGTTGAGTTATTAGGCACGTGGCGATCGTAGCACGTGAGTTGCAAAAAGCAACCGACTATAGGGTTAACGACTCGGCTTTCTCTTGAAGAGTCATCAGAAGATTATCAAAGGAAGTTTCGAAAGCCTTTACTCCTTCGTCTTCAAGCTTGTCAGCTACTTCTCCAAGGTCTATCCCCAGACCTTCGACAGCCTGCAGGACTTTCTCAGCATCGTCAAGTGAGGAATCTACTGACCTACTGAGTGTTCCGTGATCTATAAATGCGGCCAATGTATTGTCGGGAAGAGTGTTGACAGTGTCTGGGCCAATAAGTCTATCAACATACATAGTGTCGGGATATTGAGGGTTTTTTGTTGAAGTGGAAGCCCATAATGGTCGTTGTAGTTGAGCTCCGCGATCTTTGAGCGTCAACCAACGATCACTACTAAACTCTTCTAAAAACAGTTTGTATGCTAACTGTCCTTGAGCAACTGCCGTTTTTCCCTTTAGGCCTAGAGCAGATTCTGAACCTATCTGATCCAGCCTCGAATCAACTTCAGTCTCCGTTCGAGAGATAAAAAAAGAGGCTACAGAGGAGATATGGCTGAGGTCACCATCCACCATCTCCAAACCTGTCATGTAAGCATCAATTACCTCTGCATACCTTTGAATTGAAAATAGTAACGTAACGTTAATTGACCGTCCCTCACTAATCATCTGAGTTATCGCAGGTAGGCCCTCCTTGGTTCCAGGTATTTTAATATAGAGATTTGGGCTATCGATCTGGTCATCGAGTGCCCTTGCAGCATCAATGGTTGCAGCCGTGTTACGTGCCAGTCGAGGATCTACTTCTACCGATACATAGCCATCAACACCGGCGCTGGATTCATGTATTGGTTTCAGGATTGCAAGAGCACCTGAAATATCCGTCTGGACCAATTGCCAATATGCTTCCTCAACAGAATGACCTTCTTTGATTAATGATCCAAACTGGTCATCATAAGCATCTGAATCCGAGATTGCTTTTTCAAATATTGATGGGTTTGAAGTTAAACCACGAACACCTTTTTGGACCCAATTTTGAAGCTCTCCTGATTCAATCCATTCTCTCCTCAAGTTATCGAGCCATGGACTTTGGCCATAATTTCTAAATAATTCAGTTAAATCCGCCATTAAGAAAGGGCTCTCTGGATAGACCCGTGATTCATGCCAAGGTTTTCCATAGCAACACTTCCAGGGGCGGATGATCCGAAACGGTCGATGCCTACATGCTTATCGGCGAACTCTGCCCATCCCAATGTAACTCCAGCCTCTACAGAAACTGTTAGTCCGGAGGCTCCAATCAGTGAGTCGGAGGATTTAGCTAATTCCCAACTTGGCATTGAAATTACTCTTACTGCGTGAGTATCGGCAAAATCGAGGCAGAGAGAAACCTCTGATCCAGTAGCAATAAGCGTTGCATCGGGAGACTCGTGATCGCGCGCAATGTACATGCCCGTTTGTGCTTTATCTACATCCGTTTCTTCAAGTATCGGAAGATTTTGTCGAGAAAGTATAAGTGCAGTAGGGCCATTATGGTTTAAGGCGGTCTTCCAAGCAGCAACAGTTTCTTTCGCATCCGCTGGGCGAATAACAAGTAGACCAGGTATAGCGCGCAGCGACATAATCTGTTCAACGGGTTGATGGGTTGGCCCATCTTCGCCAACACCTACCGAATCATGGGTGAAAGAATAGATAACTTTAGCTTGAGTGAGTGCGGCCAGTCGTATAGCAGGGCGCATATAGTCACTGAAAACAAGAAAAGTTCCTCCAACTGGGACGATCCCGCCATGTAGAGCTATTCCATTCATAATTGCGCCCATAGCGTGCTCTCTTACGCCAAAGAATAGCTGCTTCCCTGATGGGGTTTCTGGCGACAGCTGTCCCATGTCTTTAAGAGCTGTTCCAGTATTCCCAGTAAGATCAGCCCCTCCGGCTATCATGGCTAGTCCTTGCGCAGCTTCACTCAAACAAGCGCCACTTGCGACACGTGTTGCTAACGATTCTCCAACCTGTGATTCGTATTGGGACTGAAGATTATCGAGGTCCCAGTTGCCAAGGTGTATTTTGGGGTCCCAAGTTGCGGACGATGCCTCGTCTGCGTATTTTGATCCAGCATCTCTGTAAAATTCTAAGACATTTTCAGGTACATAAAACTGCTCATCCGTTGGGATCCCCATAACTTGTTTTGTCTCGACAATCTCGTCATCTTTAAATGCGTATCCATGGGCGCTAGGGGCATCCGTCAAGGTAGGGGATGGGAAACCTATATGAGTTCGAATGATTATAAGGGTCGGTTGATCTTCGTTTGACTTAGCCTGTAGAAGGGCTTTCTCGATTTGATCAAGATTTTCACCTGATTCTCCTAGGTCAATGACTTCCCATCCGTAAGCTTCGAATCTCTTTGCCGCGTTATCTTCCAAAGCAAGTTCTGTCGGCCCATCGATAGTTACGTGGTTGTCGTCATAGATGCATATAAGGCGACCTAATTTCTGTTGGCCAGCAAGTGAAGCGGCTTCATGGCTGATCCCTTCTGAGAGGTCACCGTCCCCACATATGGCAAAAATTGAATGATCGATATTCTCAGCCCCATATTTGTCTCGTAACCAGCGTTCCGAGATAGCCATACCAACTGCGTTTGCAAATCCTTGCCCAAGGGGGCCAGTAGTCACCTCTACGCCGGTCGTGTGCCCTACTTCCGGATGGCCAGGAGTAAGACTTCCCCATTGTCTGAAATCCTTTATGTCATCGAGGGTTAAACCGAATCCAGTTAAATAGAGCATCGCATACTGAAGAATCGAAGCATGTCCAGCACTGAGTATAAAACGATCACGATTAACCCAATCTGGATGCTGAGCGCTGTAGCGAAGAATGCGACTAAACAGGACGTGAGCTAGAGGGGCCAACGCCATCGCTGTCCCTTGATGTCCTGATTTTGCACGATGAGGAGCGTCCATAGCTAACCCACGAATAACGTTAATGCAAAGTGGCTCAATATCTGAGCTAGTTTCCGCCATAGATTTCCTCACTCATCGAACCTAGTCCAAACAAGAATTGGAAGCCACGATCCCAAGTGGTATGTCGATAAAGAATACTTTCAGTCTTCATTTTGTGTTTTTACCGTGTACGGAACTACCAAGGGATCGCCATCACCTATTCTGCATCGGGCTTCAATTTTTCCAGGTTCAACAAACTCCATTTCAGCACGAACTAACCGATAAGCGAATTTTCCAGCCTCGATATTAAGTGGTTGGACGTTTCTGGCTATTTGTTCATCTCCGCGATAGTACGTTACTTCGAGAACCCCATTATCAGTAGATGCGTCATCTGAGTGAATCAAAAGTGCAAGGTGTGGGGCGAACATCATTGGAAAGTCGTCCTCAACCAATGAAGAGAATTGAACGCCGGTGAGATCTATTCGCGCTACCGAACCTTCAATTTCACGTAAGGAAATATCATCGACAAATACTGCAGCAATGATGTACAAACTAACTCCTTCCAACATGCATCTAATCACAGCTTTAAGCGATTTGCCCACATGACGTAACGAATGCATCTGCCGAGCTATAAGGTAAGGTTCGTAAGAAAAGGTTGTTAACTATGTCAAAAAGCTATGCCCTGACTGAGTATGAGAGTAAGAATTTGTTAAATAGTTATGGGCTTAGAACAACACGAGAGGTTCTTGTGTATTCAGTCGAAGAGGCGATCGAGCAATCAAGCACGTTAGGATTTCCTGTAGTTCTTAAAGCCAGCGGAGAAGAGTTTCTGCACAAATCCGACTTAGGTGGTGTGAAACTTAATCTTGATAATGAAGATTCTGTCCGAAATGCAGCTAGAGGGCTTGACACGGAATTTGGGTTTCCGCTACTTGTCTCCGAACAAGTGGAAAGTTCGCGGGAATTTATTGCTGGTGTCACTCGAAGCGATGAGTACGGGCTTGTGCTGGCATTCGGCGTAGGAGGGGTATTTGCTGAGATTATTCAAGATGTTATATTCCGGCTGCTACCGGCAACGAAACGAACGATACGTTCTATGTTTGACGAACTTCTCCATCGAGATCTTTTAGGTCAGGTTCGTGGAGAAACAGAGATTGACTTAGAACAACTAACCGAAGCGCTGGTATCGATTGGCGAATGTGCTATGGATCGAGAAGACATTATCTCAATAGACGTAAACCCACTGCTGATAAATGATGGTATGCCAATTGCGGTCGATGCGTTAGTAGAGCTGTATGAGCGATAGTTCCAATCTGAAGGCATTATTTGACCCAAAGGGAATTGTTGTGGTTGGGGCATCAAGCCACCCAGGAAAATTTGGATTCGTAGCCCTTCATAACATTCTCAATTCCGGTTTCGAAGGGCCCGTTTATGCAACCAATAAGGAAAGAATTTCCTTACTGGGAATCACAACAGTGCAAGAACTAGATGAGATACCTAAAGGAAGAGTCGACTTCGCGATGGTATGTGTCCCATCTCCTACAGTGCCAGAAACACTGATCGAATTGGCGAAAATAGGTGTAAAAGCCGCATTCATCGTCTCAGGCGGCTATAGCGAAATGGGCAAAGAAGGTGAGAGAGCAGAAAAGGAACTCGCAAACCTATCTCAAAAGCTAGGTATAACTATCTCTGGACCTAATGGGCAGGGATTTGTTTCTACCCCCTCGAAACTTTGCTCCCAAATAGTTGCTCCGTTCCCTCCACGAGGCAACATAGCGATAGCAAGCCAGTCAGGAAATCTACTTTCATCATTTATGAACTTGTCACGACACTTCGGGATTGGAATATCTCGAGGGATTTCAATCGGAAACCAGAGTTGTCTGAGTGCCTCGGACTATGTGAAGTATTTCTCCGATGACCCTGAAACTCGAGTGATCGTTTTGTATCTTGAAGGAATCGCTGATGGTAGAAAGCTTTTTGAATCGATTGCCGAAGCAACCAAAATTAAACCCGTTATTGTCATACGAGGCGGGTCTAGTCCAGAAGGGGCGAAAGCAGCAGCTAGTCATACTGGTTCTCTTGCGAGCGACTACCGTATTTTTCGAGGAATGCTAAATCAAGCTGGAGCGTTCCTAGCCGAAGATCCGCAGACTGCATACGAATGGGCCGCGAGTTTTGCTACCCAGCCAAAACCCTCCGGACCAAAAACTGTAATCCTCACAACGGCAGGTGGTTGGGGAGTGCTGACGGCGGATGCAGTTGCGAGGTCGCCATTGGAATTAGTTGAATTAGAAAAAGAGCTAACGGAAGAAATCGATAGCATATTGCCTCCACGATGGAGCCGAAGTAATCCGGTTGATCTAGCAGGGGGCGAAACGCGAGAAACGATTCCCCAGATGATAAACCTTCTCCTTTCGCATGATTCAGTAGATGCACTTATTTTCTTGGGTTTAGGTATTCAGGGAAATGTTGCTCGTCTCTATTCTGAAAGTAAATATCTCGATCCCGGTATGGAGCGAATTATGAACTTCCACAATTTCCAAGAACGGAAGTATGTTGAAGCGTTGGTAACCGGATCCAAAGAATGGGGCAAGCCAGTTTTGGTGGCATCGGAGCTTGGAGTAGCAGATCCAGATAATTCTGGTATGGCTGCATTGAGAAATCAACAATGGTTGTGCCACTTGAGCGGGTCAAGCGCCGTAGCTTCTTTAGCGAACCTATATACATACTCCAGATATCTTGAAATAGTATGAAGGACACGAAAAGGACTAGGGGATAGTGAGACGAAGCTATGCTGCAAGAGTGCTAAGCATTATAAAACGATTCACAATGCCAGTGTTGATATTGGGGGCGCTAGTAGCTGCACTTGTGGGGTCAAATAGGTATGGTTACGACCCTATTGAAACCCTGCCTCAGTCAACAATAAGCAGTGGGGGACTAGAAACACAGGTTTTCTCTATCCGGCGTGCTCCCGAACTATTAACTTCGTCGTTAGAGCTAGAGAAACTTTCAGCAAATTTGGATTCCCTATTGTCCTCTGTACCTGGCAATTCATGCCTTGTCGTGGCAGTGGATGAAGAAATTGTATTTACACAGAGAGATAACATTCCACTAGCCGTGGGAACGAACATAAAAGCTGTGACTGCCGCTTCAGCGCTTCTTCAATTAGGGCCAGAATTTACTTACGAAACAATCCTTGCAGCTGAGCGTGAACCTAATGAAGATGGGTCATTGCTCAGTACTGATCTGTTCGTTTTTGGAGGTGGAGATCCAATTCTGATGACAGATGCGTATATAGAACTACTTCCAGAAAATTATAGCCAAATAAGAACTAGCGCCGATGAATTGGCAGACCTCACTGTGGGGATGAACATTCTTTTTGTCCAAGGAGCAGTTCGAGTTGATGAGTCTAGATATGACGAGAGTAGGACAGTTGAAAGTTGGAGCGAAGAATTGAAGGGCCGAGCGATCATTGGATCGTTGAGTGCTTCTCTGCTTGATCAAGGCTATGACGGATTAAAAACCAATTACAACTCTCAACGTGGAGTGGAAGACCCGCCCCCGTTGTCTCCGTCGAGAGATCCAGCAATTAGATTTGCTGCTAACTTCGACGATCTACTCGAAGCGCGAAATGTTATCATCCTCGAATCCGCCAGCGAATTTTCCGGAATAGCTTTGGAGGATCTTGTGCAGCTTCTTTCGTTCGAATCACCGCCCATGAAAGAAATCATAGAGCAAATGCTTGTAAACGATGATCCGGTGACAGCTGAGATGCTCGTCAAGGAAATAGGTTACTCTCGATCCGGGGAAGGTAAATCAAGCTCTGGAATTACAGGAATGACGGAGATCATTCGAGGTGCAGGGCTTCCTGAATCAGGTCTCCTGCTTGTGGATGGCTCCGGAGTCAGCACAGGGAATCAGGCCACATGTGGAATCATGCAAGGGATTGCTGACCATCAGCCCATCAAACCTTACTTAGTTGAAGCCTTTGCACTCGCTGGAGAAGAGGGGACAGTAGCAACTGAATTTCAAGGTTCAAGTTTCCAAGGAAACCTGAAAGTCAAAGGGTTCCGGAGTGAGACAGTAGCGGCCATGTTGGGCTATTTCACTGCTGATTCTGGTGAACAAATGACTATCAGTTTCATTATTAATCATGATGAGAGTGGCAATTGGATTGAGACGAACCTCGATGGTTTCTATGTAAATCTCGCCGACTACTTAAGATCTTTTAGTTCTGGGCTTCCAATTGAAATGCTAGAACCGAAATGACCTTCAATAATC
>PVBE010712833.1_pt1 | contig 15825 bp, 11 predicted proteins | sample 1631181 | NCBI WGS metagenome assembly PVBE01 (sample SAMN08397723, study PRJNA350692) | Marine metagenome, whole genome shotgun sequencing project. | isolation source: water | place: Pacific Ocean | collected 2012-04
ACAGAAACAATTCTAAGGTTTGCTTTCCAATAGGCATATTTATTAATTTTTTCTTTATTCATTTTTAATCACGAAATTACATATGGTAACAAGAAAAGCTGTCTTGGAGATGGAGACCGAGGGCCGGAAGTAGAGGGTAGTCTGCTTGTCCACGAAGGGGTGCTTGATGATCACGACGTAGGAAGCCTTGGCCGTGATCTCCTTGGCGCCCATTGTGATTTTGACCTCCATCTTCGGGTCCTCGATGCCCACATCGCGCAGTCGCTTGGTGGTCTTGTTCTGTAGCTCCTGCAGGAAATCGAACAGTTCGATGCCCTCCACCATGCGCTTGGGATAGGCCCGATTGGCCGCGTCTGAGAGGATCCCCTTGGCCTTCCACTTATGGTAGTAGTGCGGCCCAAACTGGAAGCCGGCGTATCCCGCTCCCAGGGCTGCGAGGAGCATCAGGAAAGAGACGAAGTTCAGTTTTCGCGGTTTTTTATATCTGCCCATTTGCTCACTCTTTCCGTCCCATGATCGCCCCAGCCTCCGATCAATTCAACCATGGAAATTCGTAAAAAGATCTCCTTCGTTTGCCCAGAAATAGTATTCTTGTGCTCATCCTCTGGCAAGACTGACCGTTGACTATACAAACCACGCAGATACGATCCGTATTGTGAGCGATAAACCTACAATTCTCGTAGCCGGCGGAGAGGAAGTCAGGGCCCATTTGGCGGTCCAGTTCCCCCCCGCCGTGTGCGACTTCGAATCAGCCGAGAACATGGCCATCGCCATGGAGAAGGCCCCCAGCTCCACGGCAGTGGTGGTGGACATCGGTCTCTTCGGCGCCAAGGACCTCTGTATTCGCCTGCGGTCCGACCCGCTGACCTCGCAAATCCCGCTGGTCTTCGTGGTCAACAGCAGCAACGACGCGGTGGGCGTGCCGGTGGACGCCAGCGTGCCGATGAAAAACCTCGAGGTCCTGGACCAGACCCTGCGGCTGTACTGCCCGGCGCTCAACATGCCCGACTCGCCCGCGCCCGCGCCGGCCGTCAAGGCCGAGCCGATGCAGGAGACGGAGACCACCAAGTTTTTCGACGACGGGTGCAAGACCGTGGTCTTCCGCCGCCCCGAGGCGGAGCCCGGCGAGGCGCTGGAGTGGCCGCCGGCGCCGCCCCAGATCGCGCACAACCAGGACATGGTGGACTTTACCCAGAACTACGCCGGGTACATGAACTCGCTGATGGAGGCGCTGGAGGATCCGTCCCAGCTCTCGCCGGCCGAGATCAAGCGGCTCCACGAGGTGTGCAAGACCACCATGGACGACGTGGAGGTGATGCTCGGCGCCATCCAGACCAGCATCAACGAGGCCCTGATGGGCAAGGACCTCGTGCGTATGCGGGTGCTCAGCTCGGCCAAGAACATCATCTACGAGAAGCGGCAGACCATCCGCACGCTGCTCTCCAAAAAGGGCCCCCGCAGCGGCGGGCCGCGCGCCACCACCCCCATGAGCCTCACGGCCGAGGTGGCGCCGGCGCCAGCACCACCCAAACCCACGGTGCCCGACGAGCCCTCGGCCGAGGAGCCGGAGCCCCCGGCCCCCGGTACGCCGCCGGACGCCCCCGTGGCCGAGCCAGGCCTCGAGGCGCCGGAACCCGATGGCCCGCCGGCCCGGGTGAAGAAGACCACCCGCGAGTTCGGCCAGCCCGACGACGAGGGCGAGATGATCTCGCTCAACCCCGCCGCCGACGGCGCCTCGTCGCCGCGCATCACCAAGAGCGAGCTGACCCTCGCTGCCGAGGCCAAGGACCTCGCGCGGAAGAAGGCGCGCATCCAGGCCCGCAAGTCGCGCCGGCACAAAAAGACCGAAGCGCCGCCGCCCAAGTCGCCTTACGGCGGCACCGCCGCCAAGCGCCCCGGCAAGCCGGGCTACGGCTGGGTCTGGGTCTGCGTCATCGGGCTGGCGCTGCTGGGGGCCGGCATCTACCTCTACAACTGGTGGAAGAACCGCCCCGAGGGGCCCGTGAAGGTCAAGGTGGAGAACGCCGTCCCGGTGATGAAGTGGGTCATCCTCGAGCAGTCCACCGCCGGCGTCAACGCGCGCATCAACGCCGAGGACAAGGAGAAGGACCAGATCTCCTTCTCCATCCGCTGGTTCGTCAACGACAACGAGGTGCCGGGGCAGACCACCGTGCGGCTGCGCCCCGACAAGTACCAGGTCGGCTCCGCGGTGTATATCGAGGTCATCCCCACCGACCTCTACGGGCGCGGCCTGCCCATGCGCGCCCGGCCCATCGCGATCAAAAAGCTCGAGCGATAGGCGCCGAGCCTGACTTCAACCGATGGTCTTCCGCAGCGCGATGAACTCGTCGCTCATCCAGTAACGGATGAGGTCCTGGGCCAGCGGGCTGCCGCCCACGGCGGCGCGGCGGTCCTTGGCCGGCGCGCCGTCCCTGGTCAGGACGTGATCCAGCACGGTCTCCAGGTCGTTGGTCACCCACAGCGCTGTGCGTAGCGCCGTGTGGTGCATGCTCTGGTCCCATACCTCGAAATCAGGCTCGTGGCCCTTGCGCAGCGCCCCGCACGCCGCCTCGAGGTCGGCCATGTCGTCGGGGGCGAGGCTCCGCTGGATTCGCCGGGCCAGCTGGACGCGCGCTTCGCGACCCCGCCCTCGCGCCGGCTTCATGGAAGCGCCCGCGGCGATGCAGGCGCAGACCACCAGCGTGCCGAGCTCCTTGTGGTCCATGCCGTGGGCGATCCAGGACTGGTTGCGCAGGTAGGCGAGCAGGCGCCCCACCTCGCACCGCACCTCCAGGGGGGAGCGGCTCTCCATCACGTCCTCCCCGACCACCAGCGTGGGGGGATCGGTCATCAGCAGGCCCACCTCCGCGGGGCGCTCGGTGGAGAGGTGCACGTCCACGCGAAACTCCAGGCCGAGCACCCGCGCCACCTGGGCCACGAGGCCGGGCAGCGGGTGCTCCGACTGAGGCGAGAGCAGGGACTGCGGCCCCACACCCCAGGACTGCAGCGGCGGCGGGAAGAGGTGGTGCGCCACCCTGACCAGCACGGCCAGCACCCCCCGCCCGTTGGCGTTCTCCGAGGGGTGCACGAGCACCGTCTCAAAGGCGGACGGCTCCAGGCAGCGCCGGGGGTAGCGCGTCCCCTTGCCGCGCTGCTCTTCGTAGTGCCGCGCCTCCCCGCCGGTGGCCTCGCCGAGGTAGGACAGCACGGCGGTGGCGGCGAAGGCCCCGTCCAGCTCGTCCTGGCGGGACCAGATGCCGCGTAGCTGCCGCAGGCTGCTCGTGTCGCAGGCGTCGATGTCGAGGATCTCGCCGTAGGCGCGGGCGGCCTCGTCGAGGCGGTTGTCCTCCAACAGCACCCGGGCCGCCGCGTGGCGGGCGCGGAGGTTCGTCGGGTCGAGGTCGATGACCGCCTGGTACTGCTCGAGCCCCTCGGCCGGTCGTCCGAGGCGGTGCTGCATGATCCGCCCGAGCTCCATGCGGTGGCGGTTGCCCCGCGCCTGCTGCTCCTCGGGCAGCACCGCGAGGAATGAGCGGAGGGCGGCCCCCAGTTCTTCCCACCGATCCAGCCGGGTGAGCAGCCGGATGAGCCGGGCCAGGAGCTCCTCGTTGGTCGGGTCCACGTGCTGGGCCTGCTGCAGGTGCTCGGCGGCCAGCACCGGCTCGTCGAAGACCTGTTCGTAGAAGTCCGCGAGGGTGATGTTGAGCCCCGCCCGGGCCACGGGATTGTCGGTGACCTCGATGAGCCGGGCCAGGGTGTCGGCCGCGCTGTTGCGATCGTCCACCCTGGCGAAGAGCTCCCAGAGGCGCGTGAGGGCCTCGGTGTCTCCTGGCGTCACGGCGAGCATGCTCTGGTAGCACGAGATGGCTCGCAGCGGTTTGTCCAGCCGCTCGCTGTAGAGCTCCCCCAGGCGCCCCTGGATGGAGCGCAGCTCGTCCGTGTCGTGGCAGGTGGCCAGCAGGCGAGAGTAGATCTCGGCTGCCTCTTCCCACTCCTCCTGCTCCACGTACAGCGGGCCGAGGAAGCGGAGACTCGGCCGGTGCGCGGGGTCGATCTCCAGGCACCGCCGGGCGCTGTCGACGGCCTCGCGCGGGCGATCGAGGTGGAGCTGCTGGAGCTCAGCCAGGCGGAAGAGCAGCTCCAGGCGCCGTCGCGGTTCACCGCCGCCGGTAGGCTGCTCCAGGGAGGCGATGCGCATCTCGAGCACGTCGGCCAGACGATCCCAGCGCTTCCCCTTGCCGAGCATCAGGTTCAGGCGCTCGCCGGCCTCCTCGTGCAACGGGTCCTGCTCCAGCACGCGCCGTAGCACGCCCTCGGCCCTGGGCGCGTCGTCCAGGCGGTCCTCGAGGATGGTGGCAGCCAGCATCAGGCTGCGCGCCGCCCCGCCGCGGGCCAGGCTCAGGCGCGCCTCCTGCTCCAGGCTCTCCACGACCATGTCCCACTGGGCCTGCTGTTGGCGCAGGCGGCGCAGCTCGCGAGCCAGCACCAGGTCCTCGGTCTGGGGGACCGCCATGCCGAGGGCCCAGGTGGCGCTGGCCGTGTCACCCACCGCCTCGCGGGCGCCCGCCAGGCGGAGCAGCAAGGTCTCGCGATGCTGCGGGTCCTCTTCCTGGGAGGAGAGCACTGACAGTACGCGACAGATGCCCGCGTCGTCGCCGCGGGCGCCGTAGATCCTGTCCAGCGCCTCCAGGGCCGCCTGGTCTCGGGGGGCCAGCTCGAGGATCCGCTCGTGGATCGATGCCGTGTCCTGGGTGCGCAGGTGCAGCTCCACCACCCGGGCCTTCTCATGCAGCAGCGCCACGGCCTCACGGTCGTCGGCGGCGCAGGCGATCAGCTGCTCCAGCGCCCCGGGCAGGCGCTCGTGCTGACCGGTGCGCCAGCAGAGGGCGCGCAGCGCGTGCAGGGTCGCCAGATCTTCGGGGGCCAGCTCAAGGGCGCGGGAGTAGAGCGCGACGGCGCGCCGAGGATCCTGCAGCCCCGCCTCGCAGATGGCGCCCATGCTGCGGAGCAGCTCCAGCCTCAGCCGCTGATCTTCGGTGTGCTCCAGCGCGCGGTCCGCGATCTCCAGCGCTTCGTCCCAGGCCTCCTGATTGGTCAGGTCGGCGAGCGCGATCTCCAGGGCGTCGCGGTGGTCCGGGATCAGCTCCAGCGCCTGGCGCAGGAGGTGGGCCCGCCCGTCGCCGCGCCGCTTCTGGCCGATGAAGCAGAGTACGTCGGCCTTTTGCTGCCGCTGCTGCAGGCCACCTGCGTGGTCCTCCATCGACGCCAGCAGCGCTTCTCTTTTGTCGCCTTTCACGGGCGCGCGGAGCAGCGCATCGAGGGCCCGGGGCAGCCCGCCGTCCCGCGCGTGGGCCCGGGCCAGCAGCTCCAGCGCGCGCCCCGGCTGGCCCAGCTCGTCGTGACAGATATGTGCCGCGCGGGTCAACGCCGCGGTCCGCGTGGGGCCGGCGTCCGCGCCGAGGCCCTCCTGCTCCAGGGCGGCCACCAGCTGCTCCTGGCCGCCGAGGCGCTCCAGCAACCGCGCGTGTGCCCGTTGCGCCGCGGCGTTGTCGGGGTCCGCGGCGAGGGCGGCGGCGTGGTCCTGCAGGGCCGCCTCCTCATCGTCGATGTGCTCCTCACTCAGCCGGCCAGCCTCGGTCAGCAGAACCGAACGCAGCCGGGCGTCGCCGGTGACCGCGGCGTGCTGCCGGCAGACCTCCGCCTGACGCTCTCCCTCGCCGGTGAGCCCCAGCAGCAGCCGCGCCTGGGAGAGGACGAGGGGATCCCCCGGGATCAGGCGCAGGGCCTCGAGGTAGGCCTCGAGGGCGGCGGCGGTGTCGGCCAGCCGGTCGCGCGCGATCTCCCCCTTGAGTACGAGCAGCATCGCGCGGCGGGCGGGGTCCTTGAGCAGGTTGAACTCGGCGTCCAGCAGCCTGGTGACCATGGGCCAGTTGCCGCGGCTCCACAGGGCGCGGCGCAGGGAGCGCAGGTAGGCGAGGTTGTCGGGCCGCAGGCGGTGCGCCTCGAGCAGGTGGAACAGCGCCCGGCGGCTGTCGCCCTGACGGTGCTCGATGACCAGCGCCAGGGAGTGCAGCAGGCGCGCGCGCGCGGTGTCGTCCTCCGCCGCGTCCAGCTCTCGCTGGATCACACGGGTCAGCCGGCGGGACTCCGCTGCCACGTCCGGCAGCCGGGTCAGCTGGGTTGGCACCACCGACTCGGCGTCCTCCTCCTCCTCGGTGTCCGTGGAGATGAACTTCTCCATCTTCAGGGTGGGCTCGTCCTTGGCGCTGGGGCGCGCGACTCGTTCACTCATGGTCCTGTGGCTCTCGTTGCTGTTCCCGCCCTGGCTGCGTTGAACCGTGGGGTTCAGCCTACCACAAGTCGGCTGCCCATCATCTGCCGGCGACCTTCCGCGTGATGATCAGGTGGTTGCGGTGGCGGCCGCTGTTGTCGGGGTAGCCGAAGCGGAAGCGCAGGCGCCGCCGGGGCTGGGCGTCGAAGAGCCGCACGAACTGGCCGTCGCTGAAGCGGCCGAGGGGCAAAAACGCCCCGGCGTAGCGGCCGCAGGTCACCTGCTCGAAGCCCGCCGCCCGGGCCTGGCGCGGCGTGGGTCCGGTGCTGTCCGAGACGATCCAGGCGGCCTGATCGAGCAGCTGGCCGCGGATGGTGGAGAAGCTCTTGAGGGCCAGCAGAAACGATCCCGCCTTGACCATTGCGGCCACGGAGCCCTTGGCTCGCATGTGCGCCAGCAGCCGGCCGTCGCGGGCCAGCACGCTGTCGGCCAGGTTCTGCGCCAGGTGACGGTAGACCTTCACCGGGCCGTCGCCGCGCCGAAAGGAGATCTCCATGTTGGCGAACAGCCGGCGCCGGGCGCGGGGGCTGCGCGCGGCGCTCACCTCGGCCGCGGTGACGTAGCGCAGGGAGCCGTCGGCGGCCAGCTTGAAGTAGCGCAGGTCCACGGGGCGGTAGCCGTTGACGGCCAGGGCCACCACGCTCAGGCCCAGCTCGGCGGGGAGCCGCGTGCGCTCCTGTCGCGCGAGCCGCCTGGTGATGTGGTGGGCGTTCCAAAAGTACGGTCCGAGCACCCGCCGCAGGGCGCGCAGGGAGCGGCGCAGCGCCCCCGCCGAGGCCGCCGGCAGGCGCCGCGGATCGCCGCTGATCTCCAGGGAGATGGAGGTGTACTCTGTGGCGCGGGGGAAGACCGTGAGCAGGGTCGGCAGGTCGGCGCCGCCGAAGGGGTAGATCACCTTCAGCGGGACATCGCGAGGCACGTGGCGGGTGAAGAACGCCCGCGCCCGCTTGAGCCAGCGCCAGCCGTAGCGTCGTATCTGCCGACGCAGGGCCCGGCAGTGGGACCGCACCACGGCCCGCCGCCGGCGGTCCAGCTTCAGGTCGTCGCCAGCGCAGGCGGCCAGGCGGTGTATGGCCCTGGCCTCCGCGGCGAAGGAGCGTGGACTGGCTTGTGTGGGCGTGGCCAGCAGCAGGGTGAGCAGCGTCGCCGTCGTGACGAAGCAGCACCGGGGTGATGGGGGCGGGATCATGCGGGGCTTATGTATCGTACCCAAGGTGGGTTACAAATGAGTATGGTCTACCACGCGCGAGCCATGATCCTCGTCGGTGTCCTGGCGGTCGCCGGGCTGCCCGGCCCGGCCCACGCCGGGGCTTACGCCGGCCGCGCGGTGGCCCTGGCGCAGGGGCTCCTGCTCGAGCTGCGCCCGGGCAAGAGGCCGCCGGGCAAGAAGCCGCGCCTGGGGGACGTGAAGGTCTTCGTGCCCCGGGGGTTTTCCCCCCGCGCAGGCCGCGTGGACCTGCACGTGCACTTTCACGGCCAGGTGACCACCGCGGCCAAGGAGATGCGGCGCATGCAGCTCGTGCGGCAGGTGGTCAACAGCCGCCGCAACGTGGTCCTGGTGGTGCCCCAGGGGCCGGTCTGGGCGCGCAAGAACCGCTGGGGTCGGCTGCATCGCCCCGGCGGCCTGCGCCTGATGCTCGACGGCGTCATGGCGGCCCTGGCCGCGCCCGCCCCCCGCGGCCCCGGGCTCGCCGGCGCACGGCGAGGTCGGGTCGTGATGTCGGTGCACTCCGGCGGCTACTCCGTGGCGGCCCACGCCCTGGCCACCGGCGGCGTGACCATCGAGGAGCTGTTCCTCTTCGACGCCCTCTTCGGCTACCACCGCCGCTTTCTGGACTGGGCCGCGCGTCGCGGGCGGCGACTGGTGACGTTCCACGCGCGCCGCGACGTGCGCCGCAGGCACGGCCGCCTGCTGACCATGCTGCGCGCTCGCGGTCAGCAGTTCAGGCGGCACCAGGGGATGGTGAAGCTGACCGCCGGGCAGCTCGGCGGCGCGCCGGTGATCGTTGTCGGATCCCGACTGGGGCACTACTCCGTGGTGCACAAGGAGGCGTACCTGCGGCTCTGCCTGAGCACCTCACGGCTGGAGGTCATGGGCAAGCAGCGGTGACCCGGTCAAGGGCGCGGGCTCATGGTCACCGGGCGGTGCAGCCGCTGCTTTCGGGCCACCCGCTCCAGCTTGCGCAGCAGCCGCCGACGCTGCGCCCTGGTGGCGGGGCGGGGCTTGCCGTACTCCTCGTTGAGGCCGGTGAGCACCTCCACGCTCAGCAGCCGCCGGTCGTGGAAGACCAGGCGGTGGACCATCATCTGGCGGATGTTGACGTTCCACACCTGATCGAAAAAGAGGTTGCCGAGGCCGTAGGCAATGAAACCGCCGCGGAAGAACTCCATGGGCTTGATCTGGTGCGCCTGGCTGCCCTGCACCGCCACCGCGCCGGCCCGGGCCAGAGAGCGCAGGTGCCGGACGTGCATCGGCAGCGGCGTGTGCGTCGACTTCTCCACGTGCTGCATGGTGGCCACGGGCAGGTAGCCCTCCTTGCGCAGGGCCCGGATCTCGTTGCGCATCTGGCGCAGGTTGCAGCGGCGGCTCCCCGGGGCGTCGGCGGTGGCCCAGGCCCGTCGCGGCCCGGCCAGGTTGCACCCGACCAGCGCCAGCTGGTTGCCGTTGTGGTTCAGCTTGAGCGGCTGGCGGGCCTGCTCCAGGTTCGCTCCGCCGCCGAACCAGCGCCAGCCCCGCTTGCCGTACATCTTCAGCGAGTGAGCCAGCCACCGGCGCCCCTTGTCGGAGATATGATTGCCGGTGATCTCGACGATGTTGACGCGGATCTGCTCCAGGGTGCGGATATAGGATGGATCGGAGCAGAACGACATGGTCTTCGGCGTCACCGGGCAGCCCGGCTTGAACGAGACCTCGTTGCTGACGTGGACGAAGTCGGCGTCGCTGAACCAGCCCTTGATGTCCCGGGCCGGGTAGTCCACGCCCCGGGCCGCCATGAGCCTGGCGGTCTTGCGTGTCAGCGCCGTGACCCCGGTCATCACCAGCACGGTCATGCGGTCCTCGCGGCGGTTGCTCAGGGTCCGTAACGCGCCCGCCCGCCCGCTGGCCCCCACCACCCGCAGGGGCACCGCCAGGGGGTAGCCCCGGGCCTGCTTGCCGCGGGCCAGAGGTGAGACACCGTCCACCCGCAGGACCTTGCGCGAAGGGTTCAACAGGTCGAAGGGGATCACGCTCCAGGTCTGCCGCGGCCGCGCCCGCCGGCCCGACCGCAGCTTGACCACGCGCCGGTCAGGGGCTCCCCACAGGGCGGTGAGCAGCGCCCGGGCCTCGGCTCCGGCGGCCAGACGCCGGCGCGCCAGGGGGCCCGCGGCCGTCCCCTTCCAGACCGCGCGCAGGTCAGCGGAGGTGACGTCGTCAACGGGGTCGTAGATGGAGGTCGTGACCGCCAGGTGCCAGCTCCCGGCCGCCCTCCCCTGCCCCGGCCCGGCGACCAGGCGCGGGCCGTCGGTCCGTGCCCCGGCGGCCGCCCCGAGGGCGGCGCAGATCCGGCCGGGCAGGCCCGCGCCGCAGCCCACGGCGGGCCCGGCCAGCGCGGGCGCTGGTGCGACGCAGATCAGCGCTGTCAGGGTGGCGCGGGCGAGCATGCCGCAAGTATTCCACGACGGTGTCGAGGCGTCACCTTTGAACCGGCTCGGTCCTCAGTGAGGCAGTAACATGTAGAGGACCACGGAGAACGGGGATTCGTCCCAGTAACGCGCCACGACCTGGCGCCGCCACGCCTCGAAGAGGGCCACCTTTTCGTTGTTGTTGTTCTGAATCCAGGCCGTGTCCGCCATGGCCGGCGGCCCCGTGACGCGGAGGAAGAAGACGGGCTGCCCCCCGCCGAGCCGGGTCCACGCCTTTTTGGTGTCCAGGGCCTCAAACTCTCCCAGCGCCGTGGCCCGGTCCAGGTTTCCGTTGAACCACCGCTGGGCGGAGGGGGCGGTGGCCATCGTCACGGTGGGGTAGCGCTTGCGCTTGATGTGGGCCAGCGCGCGAGACAGGGCGCTCAGATCGCGGGTGTCGGGCTGCACCATGCCGTGGCTGTCCAGCAACCCCTGCGTCTGCCCCGGATCCAGCATGTTGTGGACCGCAAAGGAGGCCGCCAGGGCGACCGCCACCACGGCCACCGACCCCCGATTAAAGCGCCGAGGCAGCAGCAGCACCACCCGCCCCAGGCCCACCGCGGCCAGCAGGCAGGAGATGGGCAGCACGGAGACGATGTACCGCTCCCAGTAGTCGAAGACGGCGACGTAGCCGGCGTAGCTCGGCAGCCAGGCCAGCAGCAGCATGGCCTTGGTCCGCCAGCCGCGTACGGCGTCCGTGCGCAGCATGACGGCGGCGCCGACGAGGGCCAGCACGGTCAGTCCCAGGTTGCCCTGGGGTGCGACGATGTACATCAAGGCCTTGGAGGTCACCTGCACCCCGGCGGAAGAGCTGGCGTTGAAGTTTTGCAGGATGCCGTCCAGGTGATTGAAGTACCACCAGCCACATACGCCTGCCACCGAGGCCACAGCAACGAGGCCGTTGACCAGGGTGGTCCGATCCCTCACGCGGGAAGCGAGGAAGAAGACAGCCGGCACCAGCATCACCACCCAGTAGCTGAGCTTGGTCAGGGCGCCGAGGCCCACCAACACCCCGAGCAGGACGGCGGGGCCAGGGCGTCGCAGGTCCGTCACGATGCCCTGGCGCAGCGAGGACACCACCAGCAAGGCCAGCAGCGTCTCGTGGTAGTCGACGCGGAACCACCCGGCGAGGATGGGAGATGACGCGGTGACCACGGCGGCCAACAGCGGCGTCGGCCAGTCGAGGGCGCAGGCCCGGGCCAGGCGGTAGACCTCCACCACCAGCAGCCCGAGGAGCGCCAGGGTCGAGATCTGCGTCACGTCGTGGCTCAAACCAGATACGGCGGAAAACAGCGCGCTGTACAGCGGCGCCAGGGGAGGATGGGTCGGCACGGCGTGGAGCCATTCCCAGTAGAAATGCGGCCTGGCTTCGGGGCTGCTCCAGATCTCGAAGAGGCTGAAGACGTGGGGAAAGAAGCCGTCGTTGGAGGTGACCCGGTTGTCCAGCCAGATGGCGCGCAGCCCCCAGGCCATGGCCCACAGGACGCAGAGCGCCACCGCGAACTGCTCCTGTCGACGATTGATGGGGGATGTGGGGTGCTGCATCTGGAGGTCGAGATAGTACACCGTCTGTTCGGCGATGTGAACCTCGCCGCTGAGAAACGTGGCCCACATCTGTTATTCTTCGTCCATGCTCCACGCGTTGACGCTGTTCGGCCTGCTGCTCTTCCCGCCGGACCCCGGGCCATCGGGAGGCTCCCCCGTGCTCAAGGTGGCGGTGGTGCGCAAGCCCGGCATCAAGTCCTACGAGGCCATCGTGGAGCAAATCCGCGGCCGCGTGGGCGCCGCGGTGCGGGTCTTCTCTGCCAGGCGCGGGCGCCACTTCCAGCTCCGCGCCCGGCTCGACGCCTTCGGCCCCCAGGTGGTCATCGCCGTGGGGCAGGCCGCCTACGATCAGGTCCGCCGCAGCAAGCGCGCCGGCCCGGTGCTCCACACCCTGGTCTACCACGCCACCGCCGCGGCCCACATGGAGGTGCACGATCCGCTGCCCCCGCCGGGCACCGTGCTGGCGGGGCTCCAGGCCGCCAAGCCGGTGATCCGCCGCGTGGGGCTGTTGCACGGGCCGGGGCGCGAGGCGTACCTGCGGCGGGCCCGCGCGGCAGCGGCCAGGCTCGGCCTGGAGATTCACCCGCTGGCCGCCGCCTCGCCGGCCCGCGCCATGACCCTGCTGCGCAAGGCAGGACCGCGCACCGACGCCCTCTGGCTGCTGCCCGACATCCGCCTGCTCACGCCCCAGGTCTTCCAGTACGCGCTCTGGCTGCAGTTCCGCCGCAACATCCCGCTGATGGCGGCCACGCGGCGCCACACCCGGGAGGGCGCGCTCTTCGCCGTGGACTACCCGCCGCGCGCCCTGGGCTCCCGGGCGGCCGCCCGGGCCAACCGCGTGCTCTCCGGCGCACGCTCCGCCCGCTTTCGCCCTCTGCGCCCCAGGCTGTCCGTCAACCGCACCACGGCGCGGCGCATCGGCGCCTGGACCGGCGAGCTGCGGCGCCGGGCCACGGAGGTGGTGTCCAAATGAGCTTTCAGCTATCAGCCATTTTCGTTTTCACCACGCTGCCAGATGAGGAGTATGTATGAGCAAATACCACCCGGCCGATTCCCTCAACCTGCTGTTGGCGGCTGACCGCTGACCGCTGATCGCTGACCGCTGACCACTTCATGAGCGACTCACCTCTGGCCCAGGAGTCCGGCGGCCGCTACTCCCGCCGCTTCCAGCTCGGCCTGCTGGCCTACCTCATCTTCTTCTCCTTTGTCTGCTCCGTGGTGGCGGGCTTCATCTTCTATACGCGGCAGGTCAACTTCGTTCACACCGACAAGCTCAAGCGGGGCAAGACCCTGATCAGCAACCTCGCCGGTCAGAGCGAGCTGGGCGCCTACTCTGGCGATCGCGGCTTCCTGATGGCCCCCGCCAGGCGGGCCTACATGGAGGACGACGTCTCGTTCACCATCATCTACTCCATCTCCGGCCGGCCCCTGATCAAGATGATCAAGCTCGGCACGAGGGTGGACCTGCGCTTGCCTTCGGACGTGCTCGAGCAGCTGGCCGGGGGCAAGACCACCGACCTGATCCGGGTGCAGCGGGCAGATCACGACGACCTGCTGGCGCCCATCGTCACGGTCAAGGGGGACGTGGAGCAGAGCCTCTTCGGCACGGCCAGCGCCGCCCCCACCATCCGCACCATCGGCGTGGCGCGGCTCGGGCTGTCGCACCGACCGGCCCAGCAGAAACTGGACGAGGTCCTGCGCTGGGGCATCGTGCTGTCCGGCATCATCCTGGTCATGGGGGTGGTGCTGGCCCTGGTGCTGGCGCGGCGCATCTCTCGCCCGATCCGAGCCCTGGCGCGGGGCGCCGACCAGATCTCCAGCGGGCGCCTCGGCGCCCAGGTGCACCTCAACCGATCCGACGAGCTGGGCCTGCTGGCGGAGTCGTTCAACCGCATGTCCACCGGCCTGTCCCAGACCGTGGCGTCCCTGGCTGATCTCAACCGCACGCTGGAGCAGAAGGTGGCCGACCGCACCCAGGACCTGCGAGAGAGCCGCGACTTCGTCGAGCTGCTCAACGCGCCGCTGCAGCTGCTCAAGCTGCTGGACACCGCCCTGGCCGCGTTGATCCGCTACGCCGGCGCCGACGCCGGGGCCGTCTACATCGCCGCGCCCACGGCCAGCACCCCGGAGCTGACGGTGGTCCACGGCGCCAAGGCCACCTCGTTCGCCGACGACGGGGGCACCCTGCCTGCCTTCCTGGAGCAGGCCGTCGAGTCCGCCCAGCCGGTGCTGCTCGATCCCCTGCCCGAGGGCTGCGGCCTGGCCGAGGAGTGCCCGGACGTGCGCGTGCTGGTGCTGCTGCCGGTGCACTTCCAGGACGAGTTCGGCGCCGTGGTGCTCGGCCTCTCCGAGCCGCCGGGCAAGGAGCGGCTCGAGTTTTTGGAGAACGCTGCCGCGCAGCTCACCATCGCCGTGGCCAACGCCAGCGCCTTCGCCGCGGCCAACCGCCTGACCCGGGAGCTGGAGCGACGCAACATGGCGCTGCTGACCCAGCGGGATCAGCTGCAGGAGACCGGCCGCCTCAAGTCGGAGTTTTTGACCAACATCTCCCACGAGCTGCGCACGCCGCTCAACGCCATCCTCGGCTACAGCGAGCTGCTCTCCGAGGAGGTCTTCGGCCCGGTCAACGAGGAGCAGCTCCAGAGCCTGGTCGGCATCTCCGAGAACACCGCCAGCCTGCTGCTGCTGATCAACCATATCCTCGACCTCTCCAAGGTGGAGGCGGGCAAGATCCAGATGAACATGGAGGAGGTGGACCTGGTGCGCCTGATCTAGGACGTGGTGGAGTCTACCGCGTCCCTCACCCGCGACCGCCCCTACGCGGTGACCACGGACCTGCCCGAGGGCCCGATGCCGGTGACCGCCGACGCCGGCATCGTGCGGCAGATCCTGGTCAACCTGCTGAGCAACGCCATCAAGTTCACCGGCGAGGGCTCTGTTGACGTGGTCGTGGAGGAGCGCGAGGACGGCGACGTGCTGGTCAGCGTCGCGGATACCGGCCTCGGCATCAGGCCGGAGAACATGGAGTTCATCTTCGACGCCTTCCGGCAAGTGGACGGATCTTCCACCCGCAAGCACGGCGGCACCGGCCTGGGGCTCACCATCTCCAAGCAGTTCGCTGCGCTGCTGGGCGGCGACGTGGTGGCGCGCAGCGTTCACGGCAAGGGCAGCACCTTTACCCTGGTGCTGCCACGTGCGAAGATGGTTGGCAGGGATCAATTGGACGTGGTCCCGGATGTAGAGAAGGAAGATGAGCCCCACTGAGGAGCAGAAAAAGCGCAACGCAGACCTGGCGGTGCTGCTGGTGGAGGACAACCTGCACAACCGGAGGATCTTCTCCGGGATCCTGAAACATTTCGGCTTCCGCGTAAGCGAGGCGGAGGACGGCGAGCAGGCCCTGGAGATGGTCCAGGTCGACCCGCCGGATCTGATCTTGATGGATCTCTCGCTGCCCGTGATGGACGGCTGGGAGGCGACCCGCCGGATCAAGGCCCTGGACGCCTGCAAGGACATTCCGGTCCTGGCGCTCACCGCCCACGCCATGTCGGGAGACCGCGAGCGCGCTCTGGACGCGGGTTGCGACGGCTACCTCAGCAAGCCGATCTCCCCCAAGGCGGTGGCCACCGAGGTGGAGCGTGTACTCCACGGCGGAGACGGGTCGGAAGCGCCCGGATAAAAAGCCCAAAAAGACCATTTTTCCGGCCGCTCCTGGGCCTATAATCCCTTTACACGACGAGCCGGAACACCTAACATCTGGCGGTTGTTTAGAAGTGTGAAATGGCAAAGTTAATCCTGATTTCTGGTGACGAACGGGAAGAATTCCCCCTGGGTCGGTTCAACACCCTGGGACGACACCCGAATAACACCATCCAGATCCTCGACCGCATCATCTCCAAGGAGCACGCGCAGATCATCGCCACGCCCGAGGGCAAGTTCCAACTGCGCGACCTGGGCAGCCTCAACGGCACCTACATCAGCGGCACGCGCGCCCACCAGCAGGTCCTCATCGACGGCGACGAGATATCGCTGGGCTCCACCCGGCTGCTCTACCAGGAGCAGACCGAGGACGACAGCGCCATCCAGCGGGTGACCATCGCTCCCCACGCCATGGAGAGCCACATCCGCCAGCGCATCGCCGCCGAGGCGGACAAGGAGTTCCACCCCGAGAAGGAGATCTTCGACGAGCAGATCCTGCGCCGCGACTTCGAGCGGCTGCGCATCGCCCACGAGCTGGCGCGGGGCGTCGGCAACGAGCTGGATCTGGACAAGTTGCTGCAGAAGATCCT
>PVBE011584957.1_pt1 | contig 15823 bp, 17 predicted proteins | sample 1631181 | NCBI WGS metagenome assembly PVBE01 (sample SAMN08397723, study PRJNA350692) | Marine metagenome, whole genome shotgun sequencing project. | isolation source: water | place: Pacific Ocean | collected 2012-04
CCATTTTAGTAATAGCATAATACCCCATTGGAGTGTTTATATTTGGTGCTGTTGTTTCAGCGGTGGGGTAGTTTTCTTCACCTGTTATACTATCATATAACGCTGACGTGTCGGAGAAGAAAAAGTGTCTCGCTCCAAGCTTCTTGGCTTGTTTTAGAATATTTAGTGTGCCTTTGATATTTACATCTATCGCTTCTTTTACATTATCGCGGACCCAGTAGGTTTCACCTTTTGCTCCAAGATGCCACACAAAATCAATAGTTTGATTTATATTATCACAACACCACTTATCGCGAATATCTCCCCTTCTAAAATGAAATTTAGGGTTGCCCATCAAATCAGCGATGTTTTCCATAAAGCCACAATCAAGATTATCTACCCCCCAGACTTCATGCCCCTCTTTAAGCAATCTTTTTGCGAGATGACTGCCAATAAAACCACATGCGCCGCTGATATAGTGACTACTCATTTAATAACTCCTTATAAATTCCCAATTGTATGTTCCCCACTATCTCCGGAGTACAAGTTTTCTCCCAGTTATTAATACATTTCTCACTCATTTTAAAGTAATCAATAGTACCATTTATAAAATTTTTCATTATACGAGCATACTCATCTATGTCATCTTTTAACACAACAAAGCCACAATCTTTAATGACCTCAAGGTGACCATTAAATGGATGAGCATAATGACTAATAGCTGGTTTGCCATGAGCAAAAGCTTCCCACACATTTGCAGGATTGCATTCCCCATCTTTTCTCGCATGTGCCAAAACATCTAAACTATTATAAAACTGGCTCAATCTAACTTCACTTGTAGTTCGTTCAATAAACTTAGCATTTTTAATACCAAGGCGCTTAATATCACTGCGGCACTTTCCGGAAGGATTAACGAAAATAAAATAAGTATTACTTTGTTCAACCTTTGTGTAAGCTTCAATATTTGTGCTGTCATATATGTTATCATCATCTCTACCTATCCTCCCAAAAACAAAAGCATCTTTTGGAATATCTAATTCTTCTCTTAAATTATCTGACGAGTATGGAGCTTCTATTGGATTTCTTACCACATGGTGATTAGGATAAAAAATGCCCTTCTCGGCATTCCCAACCTTATCAGCCATCCATTGCACATGCTTAGAAACATAAATAACTTTACTAATATCTATAGTATCATCTTGATCACCAAATACGGATGTTGAAACAAAATGGCGTGTATGTTGTTTTATTTCTCTTACGAAAGGATATTCGGGAATACCAGCCGAATAGCGATGCAAAATAAAAGGTTTGAGTCCATGTATGATGTTTAATAATTCTGAAGGAGAATTGTAACATAAAAGTTTTTCTTGTCCTAGTATTTCTTTAAAATAAGGTTCTCTTGCCTTATCACCTTGAGCCCTATAAGCTAAGTAATGATCAAAAGTATGATCTTTTATAAAATGGCTCAAATGAATCTGTACCATTTTTTCTGTTCCACCTAAAGTTAAATCATTTAAATGATGAATAATAATAGGGCGTACAGTCGAAACATCCGATGCGGGCAAAGATAAAGAAGATATAGATCTTAACATTATATTGCCATTGTTGATCCATCTGCTTGCCGAACATCTTCTAAAACTTTATGTTCAATCTTAATGCCTAAAAACTTACTAATATTATGGCCTCGTTTAGTATTATGATGTTCTAATAATTGTTTCTTTATATCATCATCATGTTCGTGAATAAGATCATACTTACTAGTAAGTCTATAACGAGGATGGCCGTCGCGTTGTAATTGAAACCAAACATCAATAATATTAGGATCAACATTATTCATCAAGTCATCATTAGTAATATTTTTCTTTTGATCAATTTCTCTTACAGCTCCGTCGCTAACTGCCCGGTTAAGAGAATACATCATCCATTCTTCCATATTCGCAAAACCAAGTTCAGTATCTGCCATTTCTTTTTCTAACCATTTATTATTCTGGCGGCTAGCTAAAACTCTATCTTGTATTGGAAGAAACTTTTGCAAAAACTCTTTTCGGAAAAACATACAATCAGTCATTGCCCAATGATGGCTTTGATGATAGCCAGCACCAAATTCTTTGCCACTAGCTATAAACTCTTCCATCGCCGTAGAAAATCCTTGTTGAGTTAAGAACCAAACATCAAAATTAAAAATCGCAATATATGGCCTATAACCACAGCGCGCAAATTCTAAGCCCTCATTAAATGCATCCAATGCCCCATAACCATATCCTCTATTTTCAGGAAGGTATATAAAGGTATTCTCGCCTATACCTGAAGGGCACTCATTTTGATCTCCATTAAAAACTGTAGTAATCCATAATTTCGTTCCGTCTAAATCAAGAAAGTTATATCTTAAAATTTCTAAGTTAATTCTATAATCATGAGTTCGTTGACAACCTATAAGAATTATATGCACATCATGTGGGTTAACCATATTTTCTCCTTCATATAAAAACCATCAAATTTGTTGACCACCAGATGGGGGAATCTGGGGAATCTTCTCCACTGCCCCAAGCCAGCACTTCATTAAGTATATCTTGATCAAAAAGATATCCATTATTTTTCATCTTAGCCATCCAGTATTCTTTCTCTTGGCAATTTACATGCTGCATACCATGTTGTTCTGGCGTTGCAGCTGTTAAAAATATTATATCTGCATTATGTTTAACTAAGTTATATATAAAAACATCTGCATAGTCTTCTTCTATATGTTCTGCAACTTCTAAACTTTGCACTAAATCTGGTTTATATGTTTTCTTAAGTTTATTTCTAAGATCCCACTTCACTACATTCTTTTGTGTTTTCTCAGACATAGACACCCAAGCAGCTGACGCGCTTTCAATGCCCCGTGTTCTCACTTTATATTTTCTGTATTCATCTAACCACTGCCCACTGCCACACCCTATATCTAAAACATATTTAGGACGAAAACGCTCCACTATTTTGGGTACAATATACTGAGCAAGTTGTTGTTGTTGAATAGCGTTATTATCCCATCCAAAAAAACTTTCGTTGTAAGCGGCGTCCACATCATATCTTTCTTCCTGTTCCATTATAACAATTCTTCATACAAATCTAAATGCTGTCTTGCGATAATTTCAGGGGTTGCCTGAGCCTGCCATCTCTTTACACAATTTTTGCTCATCGTATCATAATCAATAGTACCATCCAAAAAGCCACGCATTATTCTTGTATATTCTTTTTGATTATTCTTTATAGAGTTTGAACTATCTTCACACGTAAAATTCGCCACTCCTATACTCCGTGCATAAGCTAATATATCTACAATACTCGACGGATTTAAATCTTGCCATACATTATGAAAATTATCCATTCTATATACCACAAAACCACAATTACCTATTTCTTGAATATGTCCATTATAAGGTATACCATAATGACTAATAACCGGCTTACCATGAGCAAAGCCCTCCCAGATATTACCTGGGTTACATTCACCATCCTTACGACTATGTGCCAAAACATTAAGAGTATTAAAAAATTTACTTATCCTTACATCATCTATTGTCTTATCTACATAACGAATATTTTTTATCCCTAAATCTTTTGCCTTATCTTTCATTACATCACTCGGCGCCAAAGCTGCAAAATAGATATTCTCATTTTCTACTTCTGCGAAGGATGTAAGATTAACAGGATCGTATATATCATTGTCATCGCGGCCGATTCTACCAAAAACAAAAGCTCCTTTAGGTATATCTAACTCCTCACGTAAATCTTCATTTGTTAATGGAGCTTCAACTGGAATGCCGATCCTTCTAATACTTTTTCCAAACACACCTGCACAATGTTGCATACCATTAGATATATAAATTACTCTACTTAAGGGAATGCTTTCATCAACATGGCCAAATATAGCAGTAGAAATTACATGGTCACACTGCTCCACAATAGGTGGCACAAAAGGCATCTCTGGCTGACCTGAAGTCTGACGATGCATTATGAAAGGTTTAATCTCTTTAATGATCTCATAAAATTCAGGGATAGAAGCAAACGAAATAAGATTGTTCTTTCCCAAAATTTCTTCAAAGAAGGGTTCACGTTCTAATTCTCCATGAGCCTTATACGCCAACACATGATGAAATTTTTTATCCATCTTCTTAAAATTCTTACATAGAATTTGCACAACCTTTGCCGTGCCACCAATGCCTAAATGATGAAGGTAATGAACAATTAACTTTTTGCCAAAACTAAGATTAATATTCTTCTTTACTAAAGCTGCTTCTAATTTATATTGATCCTTCTCTCTTTGAATGCCAGATATTTGTCTCTCTAAAGTTTTAGGATGCACACAATGCACACCTACTAGAGCTGCGTCCTTTTTAGGCCCGACGATTCTTTCATGTGTTCTTCCAGCAAATTTGCAATGAGATTTAAAAATACGTTGCTGATAGTCAGGATAATTTACCCAGTTAAAATAACTTAAGTTCCAAGAATTTTCATTAGCAAACTCAGGAGTTACTCCATGAACAATATTAACTCTTGGAACATTAATACAATCTACGCCGCGAGATTCTGCATCTCTTATATACCATGGCATCTGGTGCCAAAAAATTTGTTCATATGTTTCGTCAGCATCAATCCAAATACGCCACTCTTGGTTTGCATGTTCCAATGAATTATTTTTTTGAATCTCAAAATTATCTGCCCATTTCCTATGTAATAAATTTACATCATATTCTTTTAAGATGCTTAAAGTTTTATCTTTTGAACCACCATCTGTAATTACAAAATCATCCGTTATATAAGGGCTCACATTCTCCATTGTATCTCTTACACATTCTTCATCATTATATGTAATCATACAAACAGAATACTTAACATCTGGGCGTTTATTGTTTTCATACAGATAATAAAACTTATCAAAAATTTCCGTGGGATCTTCTTCGCCTTTCATCACTCTGCCAGATAAACTGGAATCTCCAGGCGGAATAGTAGCCTTTGCTGTTTGCACACAATTAGTTTCTATATAACAATTATCCCAAAACGGCGATACTTTTTGAGGTGCATGATTTTGAATAAAGAAATGATTCTTAGTGTAAAAACAAATAGTAGGTATTTGAGCACGACTTGTAATCTCCCAATCCCAACTATTACAAGCAATACAACCAGCAACATTTTGCAAAAGATATATAGTATCTTCCACATTATAATTCATTGCATCAATATAAGAAATATTATGTTGATTACAATAATCCTTTAAACCCCAATCTTCATCTTTAATTCCAACAAATGTAGGGGTTAAACCTTTTTCATTTAAAAGCTCACAAAGCTCTTGCCAAAACTCTTGTTTCCAGAAACGGCCATTTTTTACATCGCTTTCAAAACCTTCAGCGTTGCCTTCTTTAGTTAATGGATGAATTGCAACTCCATTATTATTTTTTATATGCTCCGCAAAACTCTTTAATTCCTCTGAAGGCTCACTCGTCTTATATTCATAGGGATATTGCAAATCATATTTATGAAACTCTGGCACTTCATTTTTGAATATGGAATCGCAAAAAGAAACATCCATAAACAAGTCGCCCGGCTTACACACTTTCTCCTTAATAAAATCTTGCATTTGTGGAAGTTGATTATGATACGTGAGGTTGCGAATGAGCTTAGCGGTGTAGCCTTCACGCTCTAAAGCTTCTTTAGAAAACACCGGCGACTTGCCAAAGCCGCCGAGATAAAAAATCGGCTCGTGGTTAGGGTGCGCTTTTAGCATCGCAGGTATTCTGGTGATTAGAGATAAACTATCTCCAAAACCAGCCAATTGTAGCACTATTAGTTTATGCTGCTTCTCGCTCATATAACCTATTTCCTTTACTTATGTTTTCTTTCGCCTCTAACGGCTGTAAGTTTTCTAATGCCCAACACTTTAGAAAGTTGGGGTGCTCCATACTATCATAAGGCAGTTTGCTTTGTGGGTAGATGTGGTCAATATGCCACTTGCCGTGATTTTCCCAAGTCATCCATGGCTCAAACTGCCTTTCCAAATGCTCTTTGAGTTGCGATAGAGTGTATGGGAGCATATCTAATGTGCTATTTCCTTCCTTACTACCTTCACTACTTTTTAGCGCCCTATAAATCGAAGCTTTTACCACACAACTCAATCTATATAACTCATCACTTTTGTATCTGTTTCTTCGGTATTCATTATTATACCTGTTTCTTCGGTATTCATTTCTTTCTGCTTTATGCTCTTGGTTGTATTGTCTGTTGTATTCTGCTTTTTTTTCTTTATTATCTTGGCGGTATTGTCTGTTGTATTCTGCTTTTTTTTCTTTATTATCTTTAGCCCATTGTTTAGTGTATTCTAAAAGCTTTTCTCTATTAGCTTCGTAGTATTGTTGCGCGCACTTCTTACATTTAGAGGCGCAGCCGCTCTTCCTATTATTACGCCTATGAAACTCATCCAACGACTTCACTACCTCGCACTTCCTACACTTCTTCATCACTCGCTCTTCGCTCTTTGTTTTCATAGTATAGCTCCAGTTTTCTTTGAGCAATCTTATTACGATGCTTATGGTAGTATTCACGCTGTCTGTCTGCGTGATACTTTGCCCATTCTTCTTTCGTGCGATTGCTTTTCTTTCTACCCATTTTTGCTCTCCTTTTCCTTACACTATAAATATCATCAAGGAAAGAAAAATGTAAGAAAAAACTATACTTTTTTACAACTTTTTTTCATATTAATTCAACCTCACTTCAGATAAAACTTCCTGCTCGTCAAAACATACAACGCCTGTGCCTTCGCCTCCATGAGCACCATATTTGTTACGAATAGTGTATGTAGGTAATTCAATACTATTCCACCATTTATGCATTGATTCATGTTGAGGTGCAATATCATCGCAAACCATAATGCCCTTCCAATCATTTTCAACTAAAAAATTCAAAACCGCTGCTTCTTGTATTCCATCATGTGGATCAACATCTAAAAAAATCAACTTACTCGATAAAAATATTTCTCGATCAGTTTTAAAGGGAATAATCCTATTCTGAGCATATGCATGTGCTTGAGAAGTTACTGTGCCTTGCCAATTATTTTCTATACAATTACCTATAATATATTCAATATTTTTAAATTCTTCTGATTCAAATTTTTCACTTGCTTCGGCTCTATGCTCAATATCATAAGTGTATACTTTATTTGATTTATTATAAGCTAATGCGGTTGCACTATTTCCTGTATGTGTTCCTAAGTCAACAATAATTGAGTCATTGAAATAAGTAGAAAGGTGGGCTAAAATAGCACAATAGTGTCCAATGTCAGAACCGTATGCCTTATAGCTACTTTGCAATATTTCATTTTCTCTTAAATCTATATTCACTATATTAATCCAGCAGCTCTTCTTGCCTCCTCTTTATTCCCGCCTCCATAAGGGTAAGCATGCTTCTCTTCTATTAGAATGTCATTCACATTTCTATCGTCATCTAAAATAATTTCACCCAAAACTCTGCCATATTTTCCTAGCTCATGACTAATCAAAATAAAGTAATTTCCGTTTTCCTTTATTAGTTCTTTTAGTCGAGCCTTCGCTGCTAATCCCTTTTTCTTTTCTTCGAGATCTCTTGTTCTACTTTCAAAGGTATCAATGCCATGTAATCTCACTCTCTTCTTAACGAAGACAGAAAATCCAATATCAATAATACAATCTAATGTGTCTCCATCTACAATTCTAGTTAACTCTGCTTGATATTCATACATTTCATTCTCCTTTGCAAACCACCCTTGCTTGTAATTGATGATCTAATAACCATGCATATTGTTCTTTACTTTTTATTTCTTTTTGACGTATATCAAAAATCTTATACTTATAATCCTTTAAAATATTATACACATCAAAAACTGTATTATTGTATAAGTTTAATAAATGACTATGTATTTCTAAAAATAATAATGGTTTATATTTCATTATAGTTTCGTGAGCACCTGCTAACACTCTATATTCATATCCTTCAACATCTATTTTTAATGTATCTAAATCGCAAGCTTTATTCTCTTGAAACTGACCAGTTTTTAATTTTACTTTTTCTCCAGCGTCTGTGTCGCAAAGTAATTCAATCTCTAGTTCTTCTTCTCCGCCGATTTCAACAAGCCAAGAAAAATCATCCAAAGTTCTCATCTCTACAAAGCCGCGTTTGCCTTTCTTGACAAGCTTATGATGCTTAGATTCTTTTTCAAACCTAACTACAAAAGTTTTTCCTTCTTCTACTAAAAATTCTTTTTGGCCATTTTCATCACCAATAAAAATAGGAAACAATCTTATTCTATCATGCCATTCATTAAAATTTAAGACCTCAACACAACTACATAAGCCTTGCATATTCGGCTCAAAAGCAAAAGATTGTTTTGAATTATCCTTATTATTATTTAAACAAAATACAAATGAAAAGAATCCAACATTACTGCCCACATCAAAAAGAGTTTTTCTATCTTTAGTTAATTCTATAAAATTTTTTATCTCCCAAGCTTGGCCGTGGTCTGCATCCCATTCAGTATTATATGCAGTAACCATATCTTGATGCTGGTCAGGAAGATTTATCTCTAATAATTCTTGAATATTACACAGCATTATTTTATCTCTACTATTCTCTTCGCTATTTCCGTTGTAGAAACTCCTTCTACCATAGGAGCAGTTAAAACTTGGCCGCCATAACTTTCTACAAACTCTTGGCCAACTATTTGATCGGCTTCTGCACAAGGTTTAGTGTTATAATTGCCACCCTTCACTAAAACTTGTGGTCGTAATGCTTCTATAAGAGGAAAAACACTTTTAGTGTCAAAAACAATAACATAATCTATCCATTGTATTGATACTAAGACTTCTGTTCTATCTACCTCTCCAATGAAGGGCCTCGTAGAACCCTTCAATTCTTTTATTGACTTATCACTATTAACTCCTACAACAACTGGACGTTGACTCTTTATAGTTTTTTGTCGGTGGCAGAATCTAAAAAGCTCCATGTGGCCACGATGTAAGATATCAAAGCATCCATTAGTAAATACACATCCTTCTAAACCAATAGTAGAGCTTTTTTTATCTCTAAAATGTAGAACAAGCTTTCCCATATTTACACATTATGGCTACGCCATTTATCTACTTTATCATATAACTCTTTACAGGCTATATCTATTCCCGTCTGCACAGGAATAGTATGTTTCCCAAGATATTGATGCATTAAAGTTACATCAGCACATCGGCGTTGTACCAAATTCGGATCATGCTCGTCATATATAATTCTAATATCTCGTTCTCCAATTAACTTTATCATCCGCTCTTTTATAATATCTAACAAATCATTTACGCTTGTCTCTATTCCTGTAGCTACATTTAAAAACATATTTACGCAATCTTTATTTTCCAATGCAGCTACATTAGCACGGCCGATGTCGGAACCAAAAATCATATCCATTGTTTGTTGACCATTTCCATAAACAGTTATATCTTCTCCTACAGATATAGATCTAATCCACTTTGGAACAATCTGTGTATAGATATTAGATAAACTTTGACGAGGGCCATAAACATTAAAGTAACGCAAACCTACAATAGATAACCCTTCTTCTTCTATAAAAGATTTTGCAATATATTCACCAGCTACTTTAGAAGCACCATAAAGTAATGTGCAATCATCAAATGGATGATCTTCTTTAGTAGGAAATAATTTAGGACTACCATAAACAGAAGCTGAAGAAGAATAAACTATCTTCTTTACTTGATGCTCTAAACAAAGCTCAAATAAAAGTGTAGTTCCATATACATTAACTTCTATAGATCTAGATTTATATTCTTTGCTATCCAAAGTAAGATATGAAGCACAATGAAAAACATAGTCAGGTTTATAATGAGAAAAAGTATCTCTCATCAAACGAGCATCAGTAATATCTATTCTTACATCGTGAATCTTTATATTTTTATCTTCTACTAGGTTATAAGAACTTTTTAAGTTATCAATATTAGCATTATAAAAATTATCAACACAAACAATTTGTATATCATTCTTTGTCTTAATCAATTCTTCTACAATGTAACTACCAATGTGGCCAAATGCGCCAGTAATCAAATAAGTTTCTAAATCGGCAATAGAATCACCTGTTACAATATGTCGAACCATTTAACTCACAATCCGTTCGTAAGGCCAACCAGCCATAAATGGATCTAGCCGATCTTCATCCTCTCCATCATACTTATTTGTAATATGATAAATCAAAATAGCTGGCTCATTAGTGTAATTATAACATCCATGCCACAAATAACGAGGAATAAATAAAGCTCCATTCGACGCATTTCTTTCCGATAAGTAATGCCAGTCCACTACTCCAGTGTCTTCGGGCCATTCATCAAGATCTCCACCAGCTGTTTTTCGTAATTCTTTCCAATTCTCAAGCAATTCTTCTCTTTGTTGATAAATAGAGGTGATTTGTTCTTCCCCAAAGGGAAGGTGTGCTAAATCATCTTTGTCCATATATGGAGCATTACACATGCCCACTTTCAAACTACCCTTTATTACAATCTGATAATCATCTTGTTTCATATGACGATGCCATAATGCAGCTGCACCAGGCTCAATAATAGAAACATTTATATCTCCCTTTTCTATTTCCGGAAAAATATCACAATAGCGAATACCTCTATCATCCATATGAAATCTACCACCAAACCTCATTTCTTGTGCATTCATTGTTCATACCTCTCTTTTAATGATTCTTCAAGTGTTTCTACTCTATTTAACGCTCTCTCTTCGTCATCCAACCATTCCAAAGAGTTCACGGCCTTATCATCTACAAAAAAATCTACACCACCTGGTTTCAAACCTACAATAAGTTGATGATAAGGAATACCAAAATCTTTTAATTGTTTCGCTGTAAATTCTCGCCAATCCTTTTTGCTGCTGGCACCACGCGCAGTCATAATAATAATATGGTCACCTCTTTCATAATATTCCTGCACCTTAGCGACAGCTTCAGGAATGGGTGTAGAGTTTTTGTAATCACTTCCTTCTGTCCTTACAAGGGTATTATCAATGTCTAGGCACCAGCGTATCATAACCATTCTCCTTTATACTTTAATATTCGTTTATTCTTCATAATTCTTTCATTTTCCCAAATTAAGCATCCATTAATCAATTTTATTTATTTCCTGAAGAAACCTAAAGATGCCAGATTGCCACGTAGGAATTTCAATATTAAATTTACTTTGTATCTTCAATGCATTTAACGAAGTATCTTGCGGCCTCTTTAAGTTAGTATAAAAATCTTTTGTTTCGATGGGAGTGATAAACTGCTCAGGGTGACCCAATAGAGTGTTAATTTCAGAAGCCACTTCAAACCATGTACAACTTCCACCATTAACAAGGTGATATAACCCAAACTTATCATTTTGTTTCATCATAGCAACAATTGCAATAGCTAAATCTACAGTATAAGCAACATTAACAATTTGGTCGGACACAACTTCAGCTGAGCCGCTCTCTTCAAGCTTCTCTATAATAGTATAAGGAAAATTCTTTCCATTTTTAGCTCGGCTTCCTGTTTTGCCAAATAATCCGCTCACTCTTATGTTATAATATTTTTCGCAAGCTGTAGAAATAGCCTGTTCTCCTGCAAGCTTTAAAATGCCGTAGAGATTAACTGGATGTGGCACATCTATTTCAGTATAATTAAGATGGCTGTGTGGCTGCAGCGTGCTCGCATCGCGACGCTGGCCCGAAAATACATAATTGGTAGAAAAATTAATAAGAGTACAATCATATTCATTACACAAATCCACAAGATAATGCAATGATGCAATATTAACATCACACGCTTCTTTAGGATTTTTATTTATTTCTTCTACCACATGATAAGATGCTCCCTGTATAAAAAAATCAGGGTTAATCTTTTTAAATTCAACTTCCAATTTTGCTTTATCTGTAACATCAAGACGTTGCCGGTCATAAGAAGATATAGCAAAACTCTTTTCATAAACCAGCTGTTTAATAATATCCGTAACAAGTTGGCCTTGGCTACCAGAAACCATTACATTTTTCATTATAAACTTCTTTCTTAAACTACTTCACCCCAAAGCTTTGATGTTTGCAAACTATCATTAATATTTTTATCTAATTGCTCTACCAAATCATTTCTTTTCTTATTAACCACAGAAACTTTATCGGCGGCTGCTAATCTACTTACATCTGTCTTCGTTTTGTCGCGACGAACATCTTCTAATTCCCACAGTTCTAGATGTCGTTGATATAGTTTATAAATAACTTCTATAATATTTTCTTCTAGCGGTTCATTAACATCTTCATCATAACTCTTATGCTTTGCAAAAGTGCCGGGACGTTTACCATCAGCAGTTTCCAACAAATATCTACCGATCTCACGCCATAGATGGCCATTCTGATTCTTCAAATCATATTTTGTACTATCTTTTAATGTTACTCCAAGCTTCTTCTTTCTTACTTCATTAATAATAAGTAAGTCAAGCAAATAACCAACTGTCATTTAAACCTTCTTTCGGCACCTATAGAACAACATTTCATCATCGTCGTCATCTCTATATGTCTCATACTCTATATTAACCATTTTTGCAAAATTAGAGAAACTTTCAGCACTATAGAGAGTGATATTTTCGCCGACGCCTACACCATCCCAGTGATGAAGTTCCGACAGTGCTTTCTTGCATCCAAAATTAACAACATTAATATAAGCTATTCCATCATCTTTTAAAACCTGAAAAGTATTATGAATCAAGTTTAATGGTCGGCCGACATGACTTAATACATCACTAAGTACCACTATATCATAAATCTTCTCTTCATAGAGAGGTTGTGTAAAATCTTTAATAGACAGTTTATCTGCAATTTTAGGATACTCGGTCTGGCCTGCCTCGATACTATGTCTATTGATATCTACCCCTTCAATATCAAAACCTTCATTCGTAGCTCCTTCAACAAGAATACCCATATTACAACCAACATCTAATACTTTAACACCTTCGCCTTTTACTTCTTTCCAATCTTTCACCATAGGGGTAAAATTATTCGTCCATATATTTTGCTTATCTTTTGCATAAACCTGACTGATATCTAACCTTTGATCTGGATGATAAAGAGGATTTTCCCTTTGGACAATACCAGTTCCTTCACTCTTATAATATGCAAAACCCGGAAGTACATCTCTCATTACAAGATTGCCAGAAATATTAAAAGCATAATTGCATGGAGTATTATCTATAATAGAAGCAGGATGCATAAAATATTTATCAATAGCTTCTACAACATGCTTAGGTTGAATATTATCTAAGCCACAAGAGGGCTCATCAGGATAATAAGGAACGAAAGTTAAGCCTTCGTCGGTAAGATTAAAAAATTGTTTATGCTTAATACCCAAACCAGGATGGGTTATATCTTGAATATAATATATATTGTCTCTATTTGGATTACTATAATAAGGTAATGCAGCACCTGCAATAATAAAACACGGTTTATTAAATCCACGTGCAATATGCATAGGGCCATTATCGGTGCCAATATAAAATTGACAATTAGCAATAAGATTAATCAACTCATCAAATTCACACTGATGATATTCATCTTCACTTTCTCCCGAGAAGGTCACCCCAGTCTCATACACCTTATAACCTAATGTTTTAACATATTTAATAACTTCAGCATATTTTTCTATATCCCATGTCTTACCAGGCCATCCCGAGCCATCACCTACAACTACAACATACTTTTCATCAACTAATGGCTTCTCATTATAAATTAAACGAGGATGTTTATCGTGTTGATCTGTAAACTCTAAATCAATTACTTGAGCATAAGCATCAACAAATGATGTTTCCTCTCTAGATTCATAAGCTAAATCTAAATCAAACTTAACTTGGCTTTCGACTTCAGATAAATAATCTTTTACTACCTCATTCTCTTCAATAGTTACAACGTCGTCGGGTTGAGTTTCAAAATACTTAATAATATCAGGCTTGGCTGTATAGTAAGTAATTTTAGCGTCTGGATATTTTTCTTTTGTCTTACGAAGAATAGGTTCAGTTAGCAGGACATCACCCATTCCAATAGTGCGTTTGATTGCGATTTCAGAAATATCTTCAGTTTGGCCGATGACCTCTAAAATACTATCAGTATATTCTTTAAAGTGACGATTACCAACAACAGTAGGCAACACTCTTTTAATCTCAATACCTTCGTCCGTTTCAATAGGTTCTTCTTTTATTTCCGTAGAAGCAGGGGTTCCAACTTGTTTATAAAAATCTTCTAGTTCTTGCTCATTGGGGCCAGCTCCACCTACCTTTTCCCATTGAATCACAGTGATTTCTGCAGGAATGGTGCCACGTGCCTGGTCCGTGATCCATTGCTTTACCGCATAGCCAGGGTAAAATAAAGGAATGTCATCTTTTTGCACAAGACAAGACCCCCAATCTACCTTTAGATCTTTATAGTGACAAATTTCATCAAGAGTAATTTCATCTGGATGTGGCGGATTATCTATTCTAAAACTAAGAGTATTATAAGGGTTATCATGTTGATCAATATTTCTTTTTTCTACATGAGATAATGACCACTTAGTACCTGTATCTTTATTAAAGCTTTCAATATGAGATTGAATATGGCGAGGAAACCATAAACAGTTATTTACGGTCTTATAAAAAATAACTTCGCCGTCTACTAATTCAAGAATATCACTTAAGAAATCTTTACCAGGCCCCTGCTGGGCCCAGCGCACATCAAGATGTAATTTAGCACACTTCTCTTTTAGATCATCAATATCTTCTCTAAAAGTAGAAATAATAATATCTATTTTTTTATGGGTCTGTTCAGTAATATTTTTGAAGGTGTTAAAAACATCTTCATCAGTTGCATCTTCAGTAATTAAGATTACAGAAACTAAAGTTTGATCATCGAACATATAAAACCTTTCTTTTATTAGTTCTCTTCGTCAAGATTAACAATATTAATTAATCTTGTTTCTATTCTCCTCAAAATTTGATCACCGGTTTCATCATCCTTATACGTCACTAACAATGTATTCCGATGAGGTTCCCAATCAACAGAAAATTGTGGATCAATTTGTCCATCGTTTTGTTCCATCACCACTTCATTTAATGCATTGAGTGTATATAAGGTATTTGTTTCTTTCTTCCGATGTAAAGAGATTGTATTCTTAATTACCTCAGAGAAAACAATGTCTTCCTTAACAATATTATAAGTTAGAATCTTTTTATGCCGATCTGATTCATCTTGAAGCACAAAAATCTTGCCGCCTACAACCTCAAAGCCGTCGCCTATAACATTTATAATATCTCTTACATCGCGCGACTTACAGAATGTAGCCAGCAATAAAGTATCATTCATAACCGTTCTCCTTAAAAACCCTATTACATAAGTATATTAATAAGGCATTCATCTAGATTAAACTTCCTTCGTTTATCTCACGTATAAAATAATGGGCTGGATAATCTTCTTCAGCTTTTGCCCAATGATGACGAAGACTGTTTTGTTTCATTTCAGAAAGTATGTTGCCTAAAAATCTTATTGATTCATTAGGTCTTTCTTCGGATTCTTGCTGAGCCTGCCGGGCTGATGCTAATTGTAATCTAGTTTGAAAATCTTTTGCCCACTCAATAGTATCTTGCGCTTTTGTTCCCACGCCATCTTTTGGACGCGTCGTTTGCACACCAATTATAACTTCTTCTCCAGCAACATTTATCCCATATATAAAAGCCTTGCCAGAGGGCCCTACGGTTGCCGACTCAACCGGGCCTACTCTTATTTTTTCGGCAATATTTTCAGG
>PVBE010162666.1_pt1 | contig 15822 bp, 19 predicted proteins | sample 1631181 | NCBI WGS metagenome assembly PVBE01 (sample SAMN08397723, study PRJNA350692) | Marine metagenome, whole genome shotgun sequencing project. | isolation source: water | place: Pacific Ocean | collected 2012-04
AGCTTAATACCTGTTGTTGGAGAAGCGGTGGAAATATTTTTTAATTTCTTTCCCGCTGTGTTTATTAGCAGAGTATTGTTTAACAAATTTCGCCCAGCTGAAAAAAAAGAACACAAACTCGAGAATGAAATTTCTATCGCCGAAACATTAGGAATTAAAGTTTCCAAGGAAAAAAAGGTCTTAAAGGATGTACAAAAGTTAATTAGAAAATCCGATCCTGTTGATGCTTTAAAGAAATTTAAATCAAAAAAGCCAGTTAAAGAAGTATCTTCTAAAATCAGGGAGTATGTGGATAATTTAATTGCAGAGACTAATGGGATTATTCAGTATATTGAACAGCAAAATGTTGATGTACCCCAATACCTGATAAATATATTGCAAGGAGGAATATATCAATCCGGAAAGTTATTGGAAGCAGCAAAGCAGGCAGAGAATGATGAAGAAAATCCGGATTTTGAGGCAGCAGTAAATTATGCTGTGCAAGCTAAGGAGATTATAATGACTGCTGCTAATGAGTTTGACCAGGGATATCAGAATGCGATGCAAAACCAGGCGCAAGGGCAGTTAGAAGGGGCTTAGGCTGTTATTTTACTGTAGGATTTATATGCACAAATGCCTTGTCAATTTCTTCTAACTTCTCTACTTCTTTTTCAACCTTTGTGCCTAAAGCATGAGCTTGGTAAATTGACATGTTTCTGTCAACTGTTATAATCAATGCTACCTGCACTAAAGTGCCTACATAATGGGCTTTTACCTGTTGAATTCCTTTTACACCTTTAACTTTTGAGGCAGCATTCTTTATTTTTTCCAAAAGTTCTTTTTTAGGGGCTTCACCCATCAGGAATTTGATATTATCTATCCCTATGCCAAACCCGACTTTTATTATCCAAAGCCCTATTAAGATGCCTACCAATGGATCAAGAAAGGCAAGGTTATAATTTACTCCTATGAATCCTATAATTGCCCCAAAAGCTATCCAAATATCATTCCTATGGTCCACCATAAATGCAAATAATGCTATACTTTGGGTTTTTTTCCATGCAGCTTTTGTGTAGAAGTACATTGAAGCCTTGACTGCTATAGTTATGAGCAGTATCAGTAACATTAGTGTGCTGAAATTAGGAGCTACTTTGTTTATGAATCTGTCTATAGCTATTCTTACTAATTCAAAGCCTAAAACTACAGTAAGGACTGCAACTATTAAACCCCCAATAGGTTCAGAGCGGTAATGGCCAAAAGGATGCTCTTTATCAGCAGATTTGCTTCCAACCTTGACGCTAATGAACAAAACTATAGAGTTGATTATGTCTGCCAATGAATTAAGTGCGTCAGATATGATTGCTATGCTGTTAGTCAGAAATCCTATAATTAATTTTGATATGAACAATAATATATTTCCCAAAAGACCCACTATTACTGCACTTTTTTTGGTTATTTTCATTATTTTTAATAATATTATTTTTCATATTATTAAAGTTATCTGCTTTTCTTTACATTGATTCTTGGACAGTATTTTTTAATTGAACATTTAGAGCAGTATGGGCTTATTGGAACACATATGTTTTGTCCATGGGCTACTAATAGGTTATTTAAGTCATGCCAGTATTTTTTTGGGATGGTTTTTGTTAATTGTATTTCTGTTTTTTCCGGTGTTTTTGTCCTTACCCAGCCTAGCCTGTTTGCTATCTTATGCACATGAGTGTCAACAGGTATATGGGAGTTTTTGTTAAAGCCGTAGCACATTACAATTCCCATGCATTTTCTTCCAATACCTGGAAGTTTCAATAGCTCTTCTTCTTTATGTGGAACTTTGCTGGTATAATTATCAATTAGGCTTTTACATGTTTTTTTGATGTACTTTGCTTTTGTCGGGTAAAAACCAACCGGGAAGATTGCTTTCTCTATTTGCTTGTTTGTTAATTTCAGCATGCCTTTTGGTGTTTTTGCTAATTTAAACAATCTTTTAGCTGCTGGTCCTGTTGTTGTGTCTTTTGTTCTTAAGCTTAGAATGCAGGATATTAAAACTTGGAAAGGGTCTCTTGTTCTGTCTCCTATTTCTGTTGAAATTGGGTTTTCAAACTGCTTTATTTGTTTTTTGAGCAAAGAAATTATTTTGGAAATGTTTTTTGGTGTCATTTTATTATTATTTTGCTTGTTATTGGATCGCTTGAAAAAGCTTGCTTTTTCGGCGTCCCGAAAAGCTTTGCTTTTCTAGGATGTTCTTAAAGATTTCTAAAGTTTGATGAGAAGAAAAGGAAGTTTTATTTTAGGAAATGAGTCCCACATATTTATCAAATGTATTTATTATACTATAATGTGTGTTTACGTAAAATCCCGCGGCAACAGCAATTCCTCCACCATAGTATACAAGTTTATTTATTTTTTCTTTTGGTACTGTATATAAGATTGCAGTTGTTGCTAATGTACTTGCTATAGCTCCTAAATCTAGATTACGTGAAGGTTCCAAATTATTGACAACAGCAGACAATCTAGTTACTGCTCCAAATAATATACCTACACCTAAACCCACTAATGGGCCATCTCTTGACTTTAAGGTTGGAATCATATGACCGAAGAAGCTATAACTTATTATAAATGTTACTAGATAAGAAAGATATCTCAACCATAGATTAGAATACCTATTACAACCAGTGTTTGGACAGCCACCCAGAGAATATAAGCAAATATGAGCGGTTTTTCTTTATGTACTATGCCGTAAATCAGCCAAAAAACAGCATATGCTAAAAATCCTGTCCATGTAATCACGGAAACTCCGGATGCATTTCTTTCAACCCAGATTTTATATATTTGAGGTATTGTCAATAGTGGACCAAAGAATCCAACAATGTAAACAAACTTATCCATAAACCTTATCCATTTATTTGGGTGAGGATACGGCTGATGTTTTTCGTGAATTCTTTTTCTTTTATGCAGATGATGCTGTCCGTGTATGTTTGTAGACATTTTTACTTCAGAATCCTCCCATTCTTTCTGCTCCAAAGCAGCAAATCAAGCTCGTCCATTGGAATTTGTATTTCATTGGAAAAAATCCGTATTTTCTGCTCTATCTCATAATAATTTTTGCTTGTTAAGGGCATGCTAATTTCGTCTAAAACTTTAAACTCAATTAATGAGTTAAGAATATGTTTGTCTAAAATTGCGTAGCCCTTAAAACCAATATTTCTTAGGAAATGTGATGCTTCTTTGTATGCAAGACCTTTTATTCCCTTGTTGAAAGCAAAGAAATTCCTTAATTCAACAGGATTGTCTTTTAATGCCTCAATTTTATTTTTTAATTTAAATCCAAAATTATTTTTTAAATAATCTCTTGTATGGATAATGTAGGATGGCCTTACATTACTGAATCTGTATATGCCCTCAAGTTTTCCTACCATTTCTTCCTGAGACCCGTCAATGAATAAGTGTCTTGTTGCGTCTACGGCTTTCATTCCCATTTCTGCAGATGTGTTTGCAGTATAGATGCAAAAACAAAGCTCTTCAAACAATCTTTCATCGTTATTTTTTTCAACAGATTTTAAATCCATTTTTCCATCATCAAAAAACCAGGAAAAAGATTTATTATAGAATTTGTCAAATTCTTTTAGACGTTTAGTTATATTTTCTTTTTTAAGAAGATATTCTTTTTTCAGGTTTTTTATTTGTGGGTTGTCTAAGAGTTTTGTTGTCTGCATTTTTTATCTTAAATGCCTCAACCAATTAGTCAAATTAACTTGTTCTTCTTTCATGGTCCTTAAAAACAAAACCTGGTCAGATCTGGAACCAAAACGGTAGATGGAAATGCCTTTGCAACCAAGCTTGTAGGCAAGCAGGTATGTGTTTTTAACGTCTTCTACAGAAGCTATATCCGGCAATGTTACGGTTTTTGAGACTGCATTGTCCACATGCTTCTGGAATGCTGCCTGTATTTTTACATGGTATTCAGGATTTATGTCATAGGAAACAACAAATACATTCCTTATGTCTTCCGGTATAGAGTGCATGCCCTGAATAGAGCCTTTTTTTGCTATGTATTTCATGAAATCCTTGTCGTAAAGCTTTTTCTTTTCCAGGGCTTCCTTAAAGTTTTTATCAACATTCAAAAGCTCTGTGCCATCTTCAAGAACTCTTACAAAACTTAATGCAAATAACGGCTCAATACCGAAAGAAGTGTTTGCTATGATGCTTATAGAACCTGTAGGCGCTAGTGTAAGTCTTGTAGCATTTCTTAATGCAAGATGCTTTCCTGCAAAATATTTGCTTTTCTTATTGTAAATGCTCTCATCCCAGTTCGGGAATGTAAGCCTTTCTTTAGTAAGATTTACAGATGCATTATCTGCCTCTTTTCTGATGAAAGCTATGAGTTTTTCTGCTGTTTTTACTGCACGTTCAGAGTTGTAAGGAATTTTTAATTTTATAAGCAGGTCAGCAAAACCCATTACACCAAGACCTATTTTCCTGTTTGCATGCACAATTTCTTTTGTCTCAGGAGTAGGATATTTGCACATATCAATAACATTATCCAGGAAATGGATTGTTTTGTGAACCGTATTTTTTAATTTGTTAAAGTCAATTTTATTGTTTATAATGATGTTTGAGAGATTTATTGAACCTAAATTAGCGGATTCATAAGGCAGTAATGGCTGCTCGCCGCATGAGTCAGTAGATTCCAAAATCCCTAAAGCAGGAGTAGGATTGTCTTTGTTTATTTTATCCAGAAAAATTACTCCCGGGTCGCCTGTTTTGTGAGCTGTTTCGCATATAAGATCAAAAATCTTTTCTGCGCTTTCATCCCTGACATTTTTTTGGGTTCTGGGATTAATTAAATTATAAGATTTATCTTTCTGGACAGCATTCATGAATTTATCAGTTATAGCTACAGAGATATTGAAATTCTCCAATACTTTTTCTTTAGCTTTTATTGTGACAAATTCTCCTATGTCTGGATGGTCTACCCTTAATATCCCCATGTGCGCTCCTCTTCGTAAGCCTCCCAGCTTAATCTGCTCTGTAACTGCATCAAAAATCTTCATAAATGACATTGGACCAGAAGAAAATCCAGTGACTGAACTTATCACATCATTTTTTGGCCTTAATCTTGAGAAATTAAAGCCAGTACCAGAACCTGACTTTGAAATTTTAGCTGCATAATGCAGTGATTTGAATATTGAATCCAGATCGTCTTCAACAGGCAGAACAAAACAAGCTGCAAGCTGTTGTAAGGACCTTCCAGCATTGAATAAAGTTGGGGAGTTAGGGAGGAAATCCAAACTGGTCATTAATTTATAGAATTCTATTTCTGTTTTTTCTACATGCTTTTTGACTTTTTTATTTTTATTCAATAATTGCTGGAATTGTTTTGTTTTTACAAGCTCAAAATATTCAGCATTTTCCTCTTCCAGTAATTTTTCAACTTCTTCTTTTAGTAAATATCTTACATCTGCCAAGGCAATATTACCTGAAACACGTTTGAATAAATCTTCTGGTTTTTCAATTACTTTGCCTTCTTTGTTTTTCTTCAAATACCTTTTTTCAAGTATCTGTATTGCGTTGCTGCTAAGTTTTAGCTTTGCCATATTCAATACTCAATCCCTTTCCTTGCTTTTTGTGCGTACCCGCACACCAGTATGTAGGGACGTCTGCGACATCCCGAAACGGCTTCTGGCTTTTTCAGTATTCAATTCCCTTCCTTGCTTTTATACCTTTCTGCCAAGGATGTTTTACTGCTTTGATAATTGAAACATAATCTGCTTTGTCTATTATTTCTTGCGGAGCATCGCGTCCGGTAAAAAATAATTCCACATTATCATGACTTTCAATTAAATCCAAAACATCTTTTATGGGAATAAGGCTTTTATCCAGGACAGTGTTTATCTCGTCCAATATTACCAAATCATAATCTTTTGAGTTTATTATCTTTTTTGCATGCTGGAAGCCAAGCACTGCTGCTTCTTTTTCCATCTCATCAGGATTAAATGTAAATTTGCTTCCTTTATCCCTAAATTGTTCAAGCTTCTGCTGCTTTTCATTAACTGCATCAACACTAAATTGCATAATTTCCATTCCAGTAAGGTGCTTTTTTATTGTGTAAACTTCTCCGGTTGTTCCTGACTTAAGGAATTGTATCATGTAAACTTTTAAATTGCTTCCCAAAGCCCTTAAGGCAATACCCAATGAAGATGTAGTTTTGCCCCGCCCATCCCCCGTTATAACATGAACCAGGCCAAGATGTTCTCTGTCTTCATCACCCTCTACTATTATCTTTTCCTTTATCTTTGTGACCATATTTTTAAGTTGAATATATAGGTATATTTAATGTTTTTTGAAAATTTATAGGGACTAATATTTATAAATAGCATTATACTACCTGGCTTAATGGTAGATAACAATCATGAACCTGACTCAATCTTAGACTTAGATAGTGTTTTTTTACGCACATTCTTAGAAGCAAATCCTGGTCTTGCAGGACTGCCATTAGATGATAGAGTTGAAAGGATGGTTATTTCAGGTATTAATCAGCAAACAAGATTTTTTAGGGATGCCCAGGCACTCGAAATATTTGGAAATGTGGTGTTGCCAGGTTATTCTCCGAGCCAATCCCTGCGTGTAGCTTCAGTTGGGTGCTCTGATGGCAGAGAGGCATACTCATTGCTTTTGAAAAATTGGCGTCAAAATGGTAGGTTGAGTTTAGATGCATTTGATATCATCCCTGCAAATATCGAAACAGCACAAGGAGGTGAATATGATGTCAGCGCAGACTCTTATGAGGGAGAAATGAGACTTTTCGAGGCTTTAGGACCAGAGGCTAAACAGGCTTATGAGGTGACTGCTGTGTCCAATGGCAATACTTCATGGCTTAGATTTAATGATGGCTATACAAGAAGAATAATTTTCAATGATGAAGCAAGATCCAGGATAAATTTCCAAAGCCACAATATATTAAGAGGCCCACTTCCGCAACAATATGATGTTGTTCTGCTATTAAACGTTCTAATGCACTATAATCCCTTAGGCAGAAAAAGTATATTGGCAAATGTGTATAGGAGCATGGAAGAAGGAGGATGGCTTTTATGTGAAACTGCAGACTGGTCTGACCTCATGCCTGGAAGAAGACAATATTCCAGATGGATGGAAGATTTAGACAATTTGGGTTTTGAGAGAGTCAGCTTACCGAATTTTGAAACTGGGCTTCTTGTCCCCCAGGTATATAGAAGAAAAGAAATTTTAAGTCCGGCTCCTTAATAAAATCAAACAAACTTCTTAATCTTTTCCTGGACTTTTTTCATCTCTTCATCTGTGTATTTTTTATGTGACCAGTTTAATCTTAATCTATCTCCCTTGAATCTTGGGATTATGTGGACATGCGCATGGGGCACTAATTGGCCTGCAATTTTGCCGTTATTCATAACAATATTAGAGCTTCCGTTGCCTATTGACAAAGAAAGGGCTTTTGCAATTTTTTTTACTGCCAAAATGACGCTTTTAAGGTCTTCATCAGAAATATCCAATAGTGTTTCATAATGTTTCTTGGGAACAACTAAACAATGGCCTTTATTAGCAGGCATTATATCAAGAAAACTTATTACATTATCGTCTTCATAAACTAATGATGAAGGTATTTTTTTGTCAGCAATTTTGCAGAAAATGCAGTCTTCTATTTTTATCACCTGTTTTTAATTATGAAATTTGATGGTGGTTTATATTCTTTTTGGATTTTTTGGATACCAAGAAAGTAAAATGGACCCAGCGGAAATTAAAAATTTCCTGGGGATCCATTATCTTTGATAATGGACCGATCGGGATTTGAACCCGAAGTCTCCCCCATTTTGGTATATCATAGCCAAGGGGGCACGATACCGGATTTCGCCATCGGCCCAATACAATGAAAAAATCAATAGTTTTTTCAAGCATATAAAGTATTTCATACTTTATATACTATTGGAAAGATTACAGTAGTTTAAAAAGATTATTAATAAATTAAAAATAATTATAAATAAAGATAATATCGCTAAAAAAATGACAGATATGAACAAACTTCTTTTTCCGTATGATAAGATAAGGAATATACAGGATACTATGATTTCTGATGTAAATGATGCAATCAAAAATAAAAAAAATGCTATAGTTCATGCTCCCACTGGCATCGGAAAGACTGTTTCTGTACTTGCTCCTGCGTTAAGCTATGCTAAGGATAAAGACATTACTGTTTTCTTTTTGACATCGAGGCATATGCAGCATAAGATAGCAGTTGATACGCTGAAGCAGATAAAGAAAAAGCATGGAAATGATTTTGGAGTTGCTGATATTATCGGAAAGAAATGGATGTGTTTACAGGAAGTTGAGGCATTGGCATCCGGAGATTTTTCTGATTACTGCAAAAAGCTAAAGGATGATGATAATTGCGAGTTTTACCTGAATACTTTAAAGAAGTCTAGAAGAATGACAATTTTGGCAGAGAATACATTAAATGAGCTGAAAGTTTTAGGGCCGATGCATGTTAATGAGGTTATGAGTAATTGTGAAAAACCAAAGCTTTGCCCGTATGAAATGGTTTCTTTATTATCAAGAGATGCAAAAGTCATAATTGCAGATTACAATACGATCTTTAATTCCAGCATCAGGGATAATTTATTTGGGAGAATAAACAAACAACTGGAAAACTCCATAATTATTGTTGATGAGGGGCATAATCTGCCTGCAAGAGCCAGGGAATTGCTTACTGCAAAGCTATCAACTTTTATTCTTGATAGAGCTCTTAAAGAAGCTAATAAATTTGAGTTTTTCAATGTTCTCTCTATCTTGAAAAATCTGAAAGAGGTTTTTGATGAACTTAGCCTTGACCTGAATTTCAATAAAGAGGAGAAATTAATCAGGAAATATGAGTTTGTGGATAAGATAAATGAACGTGGAAATTATGATGAAATTGCCGCTGAGCTTAACCTTACTGGAGATTTAATAAAGGAAAAACAGAAGCAAAGCTATGTTTCCAGTATTGGGAAATTTCTTGAGGCATGGCTTAACCAGGATAATGGATTTGCAAGGATACTCAAAAAAGATTTCAATAATAATTTAATTTTAAACTATAGATGCTTGGATCCTTCTTTGGTTACAAAAGATGTTATTGACAGAAGTTATTGCACGGTTATAATGTCAGGGACTTTGACACCTACATTTATGTATAAAGACATCTTAGGTTTTGATAATGTGGTTGAGAAAGTGTATGGAAATCCGTTTCCGAAAGAGAACAGGTTATGCTTAATTGTTCCGGAAACAACAACAAAGTTTACAAGAAGAAATGATGCAGAGTATAAGAAAATTGCTGCTGTATGCAATAAGATTATAGATAAAATTCCTGGAAATGTTGCATTGTTTTTCCCAAGCTATGATTTAAGGGATAAGGTTTTTAAAAATTTATATGACATTTGCAATAAAAAAATGCTGATTGAGAAACCTAACTTAAGCAAAGATGAAAAAGAGGAAATACTTGAGGAATTTAAGGCAGATAAAGACAAAGGTGCGGTGTTATTAGCTGTCTCTACTGGTAATTTTGGAGAGGGTGTTGATTTACCCGGAGATTTTCTTAAAGGTGTTGTTATTGTTGGACTGCCATTGGAAAAACCTGATTTAGAAACTAAAGAATTGATTGATTATTATGAAGAGAAATATGGGAGGGGGTTCGACTATGGATATATTTTTCCAGCTATAACAAAATGTCTGCAAAACGCAGGAAGGTGCATAAGGTCTGAGACAGATAAAGGTGTTATTGTTTTTTTAGATGAAAGGTTTGCATGGCAGAATTACTTAAGGTGTTTGCCTTCTGATATGGATTTTAAGATTTCTAAAGTGTATGAGGGTAGAGTTGAGAAGTTTTTTGGTCACTAATAATCTTAGAAAGGTTTAAATATTTTTTATTAATCCTTTTTTGAATGGAAGACATTTCTAAAGGAAATAGCCTAAAAGAGTATATAAGCAAACACTTTGACAATATAAATACCCTTTCTGGAGAGATAATAGATATTATAATCATTTTTCTGATATTGTCATCTAGCGCGATATTTATTGTACTTACCTTTCCAATTTCAGATTCATTGGAATCTATACTCAAAATTATTGATGCAATTATAATAATATTATTTACTTCGGAGTATCTGTTAAGATTTTGGCTGGCTGAGAGAAAGACAAAGCATTTCTTCAGCATATTTTCTATGATAGACCTGATTGTAATACTTCCATTTTACCTGGGATTTTTAACTGACCTTGGCTTCTTGGTCATACTAAGGACATTCAGGATTTTAAGATTGATAAGGTTCATCAAGGGCAGAAGAGTAATACCAAGAACAGAGAATGAAGATGTATATGTGCTTGTCAACATCATGTTCACTGTTTTTTCCATAATTTTTGTTTTCTCAGGGTTGTTTTATTTTACAGAACATGAATTAAACCCAGAAATGATTTCTACTTTCTTTGATGCTATTTATTATTCAGTTGTTACAATGTCCACCGTAGGTTTTGGCGACATTACCCCAATATCATCTGCTGGCCGCTTGGTTACTATTACTATGATCATGAGCGGCATTATATTAATTCCGTGGCAGATAGGTGTTTTTCTAAAGAGAGTTGTAAGGACTGCCAGCAAAGTGCATGTTGAATGTAAGAGTTGTGGATTGCAGCACCATGACAAAGATGCTTCACATTGCAAAGATTGTGGACATATATTGTATAATTCTAATAAAAAAGGGTAAATTAGTATTATATTTTGCATTTTGTCTTAACATACAAATCCCTAAACTAGTATACAAAAACGTAACATTTATATAGAAGCTTGACTATGTAATTTGCTATATAAGTCAAAATGGTAATTTTGTTTGACAGGTTTAACTTACCTGAAGATATATATGAAGTCATATTTGCGACAAAGCAGCAGATTATTGTAGCTAAATTGCTGATAGAAATGATAAAAGGCAATAATGGAGAGATAAATAAAACAGAAATGTCATTGTTTGCAACTAAGCTGCATGAAGGCAATTTAATTACAACTTTGATTGATGAACCCCCATACAAAGGCAAGAAAGTCAAGATAAGCTACAACAAAAGGCAGTTTTATGACAGGATATTGACGCCAATGAAAAGTATGGGATTGATAAATTATGATTTATACAAGAAAACATACAAGATAAGTGATAATTTCAACAAAGAGATGATAAGAATTGGCGTCTTATGGATGCAGGAGATGAGAAAACCGGCAAAACCATCATAGTTTTATTGGCCCCCACGCTCTAGAATTCTTTCCAAACCACCCCAACGAATCGAAACTGGGGGCCTTCTTTTTTAATTCAAAATGCGGAAGGCCCGTTTTAAAAAACGGGAATTCACTAGGGAAAAAGAGGTGAAGTGGGTGGTTATTAAAAAATAAACTTTAAAAATATCAAAATTCTTAAGGACCAATATGATTGATTTAAATAAGTTAAAAGAGGAGCAGCTTAAGCTGGCTAAGAAAGTAATTACCACTGACGGCTTTGAAAAAATAAAAACTATTGGGGGATCTGACCAAAGTTATGTTGAGGATAAGGTAGTTTCATCAATTGTTGTTTGCGATTATAAAACTCTGGAAGTTATTGAAGAGAAGCATGCTGTTGTTGAAGCAAAGATTCCATACAAAAGCGGTTTCTTGTTCTACAAAGATGGTCCTGCAGTCATGGAAGCATTCAATATGCTTGAACAAAAACCAGATGTATTGCTTCTTGAGGGAAACGGAATACTGCATTCAAGAAGGATTGGCATGGCCAGCCATGTAGGGATTTTACTGGATGTTCCGACTATAGGTGTTACAAAAAAATTAATGCTTGGGCAGGTAAAAGGCAGCACAATTTATGTTGAGAAAGAAGCAAGAGGGTATGAATTAATAACAAGAAAGCATGCAAACCCTATTTATATAAGCCCGGGCAATAAGATTTCTTTGAAGACCAGTTTGGAAACGATAAAAAAGTGCTTAAGAGAGCCGCATAAACTTCCAGAGCCATTGCATTTGGCGCATAAGTATGGGAAGAAAGTTAGTAAAGAACAATAAAAAATAAAATAAGAATCAATAATAAAATCAAAAAACTTTAAATACAGACATAATTTGCTTTTTCTTATGAGAAGAGCTCGTGATGAAGTGAAAGGAAAAAAGTTCATGGTTTATTTAATGGGTATTGTAATGGTTGGCAGTGTTTTTGGTGTGATTTTTTTTGGATTTGGTGATAGTGGGGGGGCAGCAAGCACAGAATATAATGATTTTAAATTCATAAACAGGGGCACTCATTGGTCAACAACTGTTGATGGAAGACAAGCGTTCTTTACCTACCTTCCGGATGATTTAGGATTTATATTTGTCGATGATAATGTGATTAACATATTAAGAAACAAAGTTCAAATTGATGTGGCCTCTGAATTTAATGATACATTTGCAGAGGCAATTTCCCTTGCCGCATTTAATATGGGTCTGACATTCAATAATTTCAATGTTTTTATAAGGCAGGGTTTTGCAACAGAAAACGAGTATAATTTTCCGGTTATAACATGTGAGAGTGCATCAAACTTTGTTCCAGTGATTTATTTTAGAAGCTCTAATGAAACAAAGGTTTATTTAGAAAATGACTGCATCATTGCAGAATCCTCCAATCAAATAGATTTTGAAAGAATTAAAGACAAATTAGTTTATGGGATACTGGGAATAATCTAAACTTAAAATGAAAGCTGCTAAATTAGAGGACCTTAAGACAAACTTGGAAGAAGGCATAATAAGCAAAGAAGAATATGAGAAAAAGAAAAAGGAGATAGAAGACATGCCTGATCCAAAAGAAGAGAAACATGAAGTTAAAGAAGAGGTTAAAGAAGTTAAATTAAAAACAGACAGGATACTGATAGTGAGTGCAATTGCAGTTGTTATGGTGTTTGCTGTTATATTTGGAATGAGATTTGTTAACCAGGAAGAGCTTCCAGAAACAATAGATGAGCTGCACCAATTAAATTTAAAAGGAAAGTTAAAGCCAGAGCAAGGCTATCTTTATAATGGAGTCCATTCTTTTGTCAAAATAGATGATGTTTGGTATGCGCAGCTAATGTCTCCATCAGGAAACACATTGTATAATTTCAATTTCCGCTATTCTCCAAGAGAATTGGAAGATATCAAGATAAAAGGCAATCTTGATATAGGGAAGTTTAATGATGCCAAGCAGTATTATGTAACATTTAATCCTGTAGGAGAAGAGTTTGTCCACATTAGACTAGGAAGGCTGGACTATGATATGATGATGGTAACAGTTTTCCAAAAAACACCTATTTCAGCTTGTGATAGGAATGCTTCTAATGCAACAACAGCTTGCTTAGGAGTACCAATAATAACTTGTGATAATACTGATGACCTTGTTGTCTACTATAAAGAATCTGATGAATTAAGTGTTGAATATGAAGATAATTGCATCATAATCAGCGGTTCTGGATTTGATTTTATTAAAGGTGTAGACAGGGTTCTTTATAATTTATATAAGATAATGGATCAGTAATTACTTTATCTCGTAAGCCAGTGTAACGCTTGCACTTACTTCCACTTTTTGAGGAGATATTTCTGTTGCTGGAGAAAAATGGTTTGGATAAGATGCCTGTTTGCATTGCGAAAACACAAAATTCTTTATCTGATAATCCTAAATTATTTGGGAGGCCTAAAGGTTTTAAGGTAAATGTCAAGAATGTTGGCGTTTCAGCCGGAGCTGGTTTTGTTATTGGGTATGCAGGAAGTATAATGACTATGCCTGGGCTACCAAAAAAATCGGCTGCTGAGAGGATTGATGTTGATTCTGAAGGGAAGATTTCTGGATTGTTTTAGTTCAATTTCAATAAATATATAAATGAAAATAAAATAACTTAGTTTATGGTGCTGTTTACTTTTTCAGAAATATTTGATATAATAATTATGACTGTAGTAGTTGGATATATTTTTTCTGATTTGTTTAAGAAGCCAGCTGCTGAGAATTATGACCCTTTAACTCATTTCAAGACTGGTTTTGATATTGAGAATCTTAAGTTTGCAGCCATGGTTACTGCGCCAGCAATAATTTTGCATGAATTGGGGCATAAGTTTGTTGCTTTGGGTTTTGGTCTGGAAGCACATTTTCAGGCAGCATGGCTTTTCCTTGGTTTGGCTTTGGCTATGAAATTAATGAATTTTGGATTTATTTTTATTGTGCCTGCTTATGTTTCTATTTTAGGAAGAGCTACACCATTGGAATTTAGCTTAATTGCTTTTGCAGGGCCTGCTATTAATTTAATTTTATGGCTGGTTGCATATTTTGCATTGAAAAAGAATTTGTTTCCAAGAAAATATGATACTGCACTTGGGTTAACTAGCAAGATAAACATGTTTTTGTTTATATTCAATATGCTGCCTATTCCAGGTTTTGACGGCAGCAAGGTTTTTACTGGTTTGATACAAGTTTTCTTTTAAATTCTTTTTATTAATAAAATTCCTACTATAGCTGTGCTCCCATATTCTTTGTAATATTAAAATAATAGTATTAAAACATCATTTTATGTTTAGAAAGCTTTAAATAGTAATAGTAATTTAATAGTATATAATATGGCTAGAATATCGAGTACAGGTAAACAGTTCACTATTACTCTTCCTAAGGATTTGATTAAGCTTCTTAATGTGAATCCTAAAGATGAAATTGTGATTGGCAAGTTACCTGAAAAAAAAATCCTGTTCTTGGAAAAAATAGACAAAAATGGCTAAAATTTCTTTTACCGGAAAACAGCATACTATCACTATACCTAAGGATCTAATGAAGATTATGGGGTGGGATAAAGATACTGAGATCTTCATAGGAAAATATCCTGAAAAAAATATTCTTTTCATAGAAAAAATTGAAACAAAAAATGAGAATAAGAAATAATGCATTGATTATTGTACTAGCTTTGTTGTTTTTAGTACAGATAGTAACAGCTATTCCCAACAGTATCAATATCCAAGGTAAACTTACAGATAGTTCCGGATCTTTACAGGCAGGAACATTTAACTTTTCATTCAAGATTTATGATAGCTTTACAGGAGGCAATAAGTTATATGAAAGTAATGTTACCGCTACAACTGATGCAAGAGGTGTGTATGATGTTATCCTGAACAATATCAATATCAGCTTTGCTGATCAACTTTACCTTGGTGTTCAGGTCAATAAAAATGGGGAGATGGCTCCAAGGGTAAATTTAACTTCTTCGCCTTATTCTTTCAGGGCAAATATTTCAGAAGACCTGAATAGAAATAACACATATGAAGTTTCTGTGTTTAATATAACTGGTAATTTGACTGTTGGAGATTCGTTTGATGATGTTTTGACTGTTGTTACAGGAAGGCTTAATATTTCTGATGGTAATATAGTTTCTGGTGGTAATTTAACTTTAGCTGAAAGAATTAGTTTTAGTTTAGGTTCTGTAATAGATAATTTAGTTAGTGGTTTCTTAAGGATAAATTCTGGATTGAATGTTACTGGCAATGTCTCTATTGCTCAGGATACCTTGTTTGTTGACAATACTAGTTCTAGGGTCGGGATTGGGACTTCTGCTCCAAACACGTTATTAGAAGTCAATGGAACATTAACTGTTGGTGGAGATATAAATATTCCTTCAGAGAAAGGCGACATAAATGTAGGTGGCGGTTATTTAGCCGGAGGAATTACTTTAGTTGGTCAGGGAGATGATATAGGATCTGGCCAGTTTGGAAAGGATATTTTACTGGATGGAGATATAGTATCCATATATGATGTTGAGATTAATGAAAGCTTCCTACCAACC
>PVBE012887094.1_pt1 | contig 15821 bp, 14 predicted proteins | sample 1631181 | NCBI WGS metagenome assembly PVBE01 (sample SAMN08397723, study PRJNA350692) | Marine metagenome, whole genome shotgun sequencing project. | isolation source: water | place: Pacific Ocean | collected 2012-04
AACCGGGAGGCATCGCTTGGACATGGCCGACGTCCACCAGCGAACCCGAAATGAGGACCCGGTCAAAGCACGAAAGGTCAAAAGCTATCTTATCAGCGTGACGTTCGGTAAAATGAGTCATCCCCGCACCATAGGCTACTTCCGGAAAAAGAGCCATCGCCCAAAAAACAATGGGCCATGGAAAAGTACTTTTGCTTCCGGCTACGCCTGGTTAGGGATACGGCTGCGAGTTTTGGGGAGAGATTCAGTTTGATTGAAGCGAAGGGCCTTACGAAGCGTTACGGTCCCGTGTCCGCCATCGAAGATGTGTCATTCGAGGTGGGCCAAGGAGAGATCGCCGGCTTTCTGGGCCCCAACGGCGCGGGCAAGTCCACGACGATGCGCATCTTGACGGGCTATTCTCCGGCGACGAGCGGCTCGGCGGTGATTGCGGGCTACGACATCGGGACGCACCCCCTTGAGGTGAAGCGCAGTGTGGGTTACATGCCGGAGAGCGTTCCTCTTTACGAGGAAATGGTGGTGGCCAGTTTCCTTTCCTATGTTGCCGAAGTGAAGGGCGTGGCGAAGGTGGGGCGCAGGGTCGAAGTCGAGCGCGTGATGGAACGTTGCGGCCTCGTTCCGATGGCGAAACGCATCATCCAAAATCTTTCCAAGGGCTACCGTCAACGGGTGGGCCTTGCGCAGGCGCTCGTCGGCGATCCGCCCGTGCTTATTCTCGATGAGCCGACGGTGGGGCTCGACCCGAAGCAGATTGTGGATATTCGCCAGATGATCAAGGAATTGGCGGAAGGCCACACGGTGCTTATCAGTACGCACATCCTTCCGGAGGTTGTGATGATCTGCCAGCAGGTGGTGATCATCAACCACGGCCGGATTGTCTCGCGGGAGCCGGTGACCAATCTTGGCGCGGCCGCGTTGGACGTTCGCCTCGGCGATGGAGCAGAGCGCGCTCCCCAGGTATTGAAAGGGCTCGCTCATGTGCAAAAGCTTTCCGAGCGCGGCCAAGGGCGCCTTGTGATCGATACGGACGGCCATGAGTCGGCGCACTCGGAAATCGTGAAGTGCCTGGTCGAGAACCGGGTAGAAGTGCGGCAAATCGAGGAGCGGAGCGGCAGCCTGGAGGATCGGTTTATGGAGGCTATTTCGCGCGAGGCGGGGGACGAGTCATGAGCCGAATCTGGGCCGTGGCCAAGCGGGAGTTTGCGAGCTTTTTCCAAACGCCCGTGGGATACGTTGTGCTGGGCACGTACGCGCTGATCACGGGGTTGGGCTTCACGGCGTCGTTCATCTTTTACGCGCGCATGACGCAGTCGCCTTCCACTTATGCTTTGGAAGGGGTTCCGGATTTCGAGGAGACATTGTTGAGCCCCTTCCTGGTGTTTTGCGGCACGGTGGTTATGTTTATCGGGCCGCTCATCTCGATGCGCCTCCTGGCCGAGGAGCGGCGCCGGGGAACGATGGAGTTGCTATTGACCCATCCGTTGCGCGACCGCGATATTATCTTCGGGAAGTACCTGGCCTCGCTGGGCATGTTGATTCCCATGGTGGCCGTTATCTCTGTATACATGGTTATCGTTGGCGTGTTCGTCGATGTCGAGCCGGCCGTGTTGGTTTTCGGAACCATCACCGTGTTTCTTGTCGGGGCCGCTTTCTTGAGCATGGGCCTATTCGTGTCGGCGTTATGCCGCAATCAAATCACCGCGGGCACGGCGACTTTCGGGCTGTTTTTTGTCTTCTACATCCTCGGGACTTTCGCGGAAGATTTGAGCGAAGAGAATCCCGCGCCGGAAACCTACGGCGAAGGCATGCGGCGCGCAATCGGTTTTGTCTACAACCTGTTCCGGGCGCTGGGCCGTGAGTTGCCTTTGGACATGCACGCCAAGGAGATGGCGCAAGGGATTGTTCAGCCTTACGACATCGCCTATTACTTCCTCTTCGCCGCGTTCTTTCTCTTCCTCAGTTTCCGTGTGCTCGAAAGCCGGAAGTGGAGGGCCTAGCCGCGTGTTTTGTTTAGCCACAGAGGGCACAGAGATCGCAGAGCGGCGTAGCCGTAACCAAACCGCGGCTACTCTTCAGAGAAGAGAGAGTTTTCGACTTTTGTCGGTGGCGTTTTTGAAGGGGGATCAAGGGGGATGTCGCGCTGCGCTTCTTCTCAGTCTCTTTGATTTCAGGCTTCCACATCCTAATTTCCCGCGTAGCGGGTTCCGGCCCGCGATGACAGGCTGGGGCAGAATGAAGAGGGGCAAGATAATTCCAACATCTTGGAAGTTAGCCGTACTTGGGTATCGATCAAAAATCACTGCTGTCCTAAATAAAACCTTCAACCGTCTTTGCGAGGGAGCGACAGCGACCGCGGCAATCTTCTCCGGTCGCCAAAGCCGCTCGCCTTCTGTCAGGCGTGACGAGTTGTTGGCAGTAGATTGCTTCGTCGTGCCTCCTCGCAAAGACGGTGGGGTGGAGGTCTCAATCAAAACAGGACGCTTTTTTCCAATGCTGCTAACGCTAACCGCAATCTTCTTAGAGGGGCTTAGGACAACAGTGATCGAGAATGATAATCTCTGTGAACTCTGTGGGCGAGAAAATAGAAGTCACGCCAACAAGCGAAGCTATTTAACGTAAAATGAAACCACTGAAAACTATCTCGGGCATTGCTTCCCTGGCCTTCATCACGATTTCTCTGAACGCCCTGGTGTGGAGCGAGGATCCTTTCACATTCTGGGTGTACGCCCCGTTTGGCGCGGGCCTTCTCTGCGGAGTCGTCTGGTTTGCGACGCGTGTTGCCATGACGGTGCGCGGGGCCGAAGGCGCGTCGCTTTACGGCCTTAATGCCGTGGTCAGTTCCATCGTGTGCCTTGCGATTTGCGCGACGCTGTACGCGTTCGTGCGGCGTTCGGACGCGTCATGGGATTTGACTCGCGAGGGGCGGCGTCAATTGGCGCCACAAACGGTCCAAGTGCTCAAGCGGCTCGACCGCGACGTGGACATCATGTGCTTTTTCGTGAAGGCCGGCGACGACCGGACAAAGCTGCCGCAAGATAAGACGCGCCGCTTCTTGGAGCTATGCCAGCGCGAGACGAAGCGGCTGAACGTGGAGTACTTCGATGCGCAATTGGATCCGGAGAAACTGCGTGAGTTGAACCGGTCGGGCTTGTTTCGGACCGGGGGCGAAATCCAATCGGTGACGGGCGTGGGTACGGTCGTCTTGCGGGCGGGGACGCGCCAACGGGAGATTCCCCTTTCCGACGTGACGCAGCGCCTGGAGGAACGCGATTTTACGAACGCGCTGCTGAACGTCACGCTCGACGCTAACCCGAAAGTCTATTTCCTGACAGGGCACGGCGAACGCGCGATTACCGACGCGAGCCCGGATGGCATTAAGAAGTTGGCTAGCTGGCTCAGCAACGAGTCGTATCAGGTTGCGAATCATATCGTGATGGTGGATGATCCAACGATCCCGGCGGACTGCAGCATCTTGGCGATCAACCGGTACGGGGAATTGCGTCCGTTCGATATCTACGCGCTCGATGAGTACGTCAAGCGCGGCGGGCGGCTCCTGGTGATGGTCGATCCACAGATGTTGGATCCGGCGCAGGCCGCTCTTGATAACGCGAAGATCATCGAAAACATGCGGCCGTGGTTGCAGGAGCGATTTGGGGTCGTTGTGGGAATGGACCTGGTGATCTCGCGCGCGACGGGCGGCATGACCAATATGCTTATCCCCGATTTCAACCAAGTGGAAAAACTCGGCAAGGAATACGCAACGGAACGCGATCCTTATGGCGAGTTCCGCGGGAGCTTCAATGGACGCCACCCGATTACACGGAGTATGGATTCGTCGCTTGTTCTTGACCGTGTGCGCTCGGTCACATTTGACGATTCCATGCCGGATGGGACGGGCGGCGCGGTGTTGTTGCGCACGACTCCGGACACGTGGGCCGAAACGGACCTCGCGCTGTTGGCGCAGGGCACGGTTAACGCCGACACCGGGGAGATGATGGGCCCGGTTCCAATCGCGGTCGCGGCGACCTACCGCACGGACGAGCCCACGCCGGACAAGTCGGGCGTGAAGGTAGCCCGGATCGTGGTGGTGGGCGACACGGACCTGAGCGCGAACGAGGTGGCGACGCAGGGCGCCTACGGGATCGATCTTGCGGCGAATTCGAACTTGCTCCTGAATATGTTCGCGTGGCTCAGCGAACGGGAAGACCTTATCGCCATTCGCGCGACGGCCGAGGAAGACCCGCCCATCTTGCTGACCAATAGCCAGGAGCGGACGATTGCGTGGGTGGCTTCGCTCGGTGTTGTTCAACTCGTGGCCCTTGCGGGCGCGGCGATGTATTTCGCGCGGAGGAAGTACCGATGAGTCCCAAAGCGACAGCGGCCATGTTTCTAGTACTGGCGCTGATCCTGGCTGCGTATGCGTTGACCTCCTTTCTTGAGAAGTCGGCTGTAGAAGAACTTATTCAAGCCAAGCGCCTGTTCGAGTTCGAGCCGGAAGACATCAAGTTGCTCACGATCGATCGAAGAGACACGCCCACGGTTGAGGCGACTCGCCTGGGGAGCGGCGATTGGTCGGTGGAAAAACCGGCGCGGCACATTCCGGCGAACATCGAGGTGTGGAACCGGGCCGCCACGGCCCTTGCCCATCTTCTCAATGAGCGGACTATCGAAGAAGATCCACAGAAGCTTTCGCTGTATGAATTGGACGCGCCCCGCCTACGCGTTCTGGCGGGAACCACCGGTGGCGAAATGATCCAACTCGATGTCGGCGCCCTCGACCCGTCCGTCGGGTACGCCTATGCGCGGGTTGGCGTCGGCCCCGTCATTCTGATCCCGCTCGCGAACGTGCTTGAGATGGACCGATCGCTCGATGAACTTCGAAACGCCCATGTATTCCCCGGATCGCGGGATGGCGAAACGATTGGCCATGTGGAGTACGCTCTTGTATTCCGGGGTCTCGAGGAGACCGATGACGATGGGAACGTGACGAGTTATCGGATCGGCGATCTTTCTACGAAGGTCATCTTGGATCGTTCGGAAGCGGGGAGCTGGCGGATGTTGGAACCCGTCGAGGCGCGCGCGAACCAAGAGGCAACCGAGAACTTGGTCAAGGAGCTGACCTTCATGGTGGGCCGCAACTATGTGGATCGTCCGGAGCGCTACAGCGACTACGGGCTGGACCCGCCGAATCGGCAGATCACCTTCGGCGCGAAAGGCCGGCCGGCGCGCGCCCTGTTGCTCGGCGATGTCGCGGAGGCAGAAGACGGAGGCGGGTTGTTCGCCCGGATCGAGGGCAACCCTTCGGTCTTCGTGGTCGATGGCCACATCCTGAGCCTGTTGCCGAAGCGGCCGAACGCCTATCGCGAGCTGCGGTTGTTCAAGGTCAATGCGGCGGTTCTTACCGACGTATCCGTCCGTACGAAGAACGAGGCGGTCGCGTTGCGGCTCGACGATAAAGAGGGATGGACGGTGTCGGAGCCCGCGGTCGAGGACGGGGACCAAGTGGCGATTTCCAATTACATCGCCTTCTTGAAGCAGGCCGCCGGCGCGGCGTTTCCGTTGGAGGACGCTGGCGCCGGTTTCGATTCGCCTCATGTCTCGATTGAGATGAAGTACCTTGATGACCCGAAAACGTATTCCATCGTGGTGGGGGCGCTCGTGCCAGGATCCGATCCCGCGGAATTCTATGCGCGGATGGATGACGGGACGGTTACGACGGTTCCGCTTCCGATTAGCGAAGTGCTGGCCGCGGACTCGTTCCGCTTCCGGAAGAAGGAAGTTTTCGAATTCCCGGCTCAAGACGCGACCCGGCTTGAGTTGGTGTTTCGGGGAACGCAGTACATCCTGTCGAAAGTGGAAGGCCGTTGGACGGTGCTCGAGCCGGCCGGGCATATCCTCGAATCCCAATGGGACGCCACCGCGTTGCTCGAGGCCATGAGCCAGGTGCGGGCTCTCGATATTGCGAGTCCACGTCCCTCAGACGAAGCGATGGGATTGGATGCGGCGCCGCTGAGCGCAACCGTCATTCTGGACGACGGCGCCACGAAGCTAGGGCCCCTTCGCGTGGGCAAGACCAAGGCCCCGCAATCCCGAGATCGTTTTGCCACGGTCGAGGGGCGGGTCGAAGTCTACTATCTGGACCAATCCCTCCTGGACGATGTGGCCGCGGCGCTTGAGGGGGTCGTGGCATCGAATTGAGCCGCGCCCACAGCAACCGCGGCGGTTTCCGACTCCACGCGTCCCGCCTCGAAACCCGCTGAGACGTTGGGCCAGCTCCGGCCAGGCCGCGATGGGGCTTGTTCGGCCGAAGTTGCTCGTGAGAGGAATGGGCCGTACAATGTGCCGGGTCAACTCCACTGTATGATATTCTGCTGCAATCGAACCTATTTGGGAGGAAAGTAGCATGGCTATGGCGCTCGATGGAATTAAGGTTGTGGATCTGTCGCAAATGGCGGCTGTGCCCATGGCGGCTCGGCTTATGGCGGATTACGGCGCGGAGGTGGTGCACATCGAGCACCCTGAGCGGGGGGACTTGCTGCGCGGCGCGCAACCGGCCCTTCCTGCCATGAAATCCGAATTCAAGTACGTCTGGGAGAATTACAATCACAATAAGAAGGGTATCGCAGTCGACATTTCGACACCGGAAGGCCAGGCGATCGTCCACAAACTGATCACCGATGCCGATGTGTTGCTTAGTAACCTGAGGCCGTATCAGTTGACTAAGTTCAAATTAGAGTACGAGAGCCTGGTCAAGCTCAACCCGCGGCTCATCTTCGGGAACCTGACCGGTTACGGCAGACTGGGAGAGCGCAAAGACGTAGCGGCCTACGACAATACCGCGTATTGGGCGAGAGCGGGGATCGTCCATCGGTCGAGCCGACCAGGAGGGCCGCCAAGCTACGGCATCCCGGCCATCGGAGACAACGTGGCGTCCCTTGCCCTGCTCTCTGGAATCATGACGGCCCTGTTTGTGCGCGAACGAACGGGGGTGGGTCAGGAAGTCGACGTCTCCTTGTTCCGAACTGGCGTATACCACCTGTCGTGGGACTTGAGTAGCGCCCTCGCCACGGGGGCCGACATCGTCGAAGAATCCAGAAAGGCGAACCCTGTTACCGCCGAGAATACGGATAATCGCGCCAAACTCGCGCCGCCGCTCATGTGTCCGTATCAGACAAGCGACGGACGCTGGGTGATCATACATGTGCAACCCGCTGACAAGTATTGGTCAAAATTCTGCCACGCCATCGAGAGGGAAGATTTGGAGCATGACGAGCGCTTCACTTCAGAAACAGCCCGAAACGAGAACCGAGCGGAACTTTTTGGCATTCTCGAAGCGGCTTTTGAATCCAAAACCTTGGCCGACTGGAATGCGCGGTTGGCCGACATCCCGAGCAGTTCGGTCCAGAACCTCAAGGAAGTCGTCGTCGATCCCCAAGCCCGCACGAACGAGTGCTTCGCGTCGTTTACGCATCCCGAGCACGGCGTCCGCGAGATCATCGCGGGACCGGTGAAGTTCAGCAAGACGCCGGCGTCGACGGGCGATCCGGCCCCGTCATTAGGCGAACACACGGACGAAATCCTGAAGGCACACGGCTACTCCGCCGAGGCCATCGCGGATCTTCGGCAGCAGGGCGTGGTAGCGTGAGCCGTGCACCGAGCGCTTCTGCCCAGCCCGGCTATTCCCAACGCACGTCCATGGGCCGGCGATCCACGGCGCGCAGGAACGTGAGCGCCGGATACCCCAATACGATGGCGCTTCCCAGCGTGTGGCCTTCGGGCAGATCCAATACCTCGCGGGTGGTTTCGTCCGTATGCCACGCGTGTTCGAGCAGGCCGATGTAGCATGTGCCCAAGCCGATCGTCATGGCCGCCAACACGACGGTTTGCGCCGCGATGACACTATCGGTCCGGGCCGAGCCGCGGCCTTTGGGGATGTGAAAGACCATCAGGGCGGGGGCCTTGTGGAAGATGGGATCCTCCCGTTCCTCGATGCCGGCCTTCTCGCGCTTCTCACGCGCGCCCGGATAGAGATCCTGGATCGCCGCTTGCGTCAATTTCGACAGCTTATCGAGTCTCGCCTCGTCTTCGATGATGAGTATCTGCACCGGCTGCGCGTTGCCGCCTGTGGGACAGAAGCGGGCCATCTGCACTAGATGCTCGAGATCCGCGCGCGGAATCTTCTCATCCTTATAGGCGCGGTGGCTCCGGCGGCTGCGCACGAACTCGGCGAACTCGTCACGGCCGAATTTCAGTTTACGGTCCAGCGTGAAGAAGCTGTCCATGTCCATCTTTTCGTGGACGATGGCGTCGGTCGGGCACAGGGCCACGCAATGGCCGCACAGCGAACACGTTTCCGCCTCGGCGTGTGTGGTGATTCCTTGGCCATTCGTGCGAAAGTTCATGGCGCAACGTGAAACGCAGATCCCGCATTCGTTGCATTTTTCTTGATCGATAGCTACCAAACTCATGATCTTCCTCTCGTGCCTGTCAATCTCTCGATAGGGTGGCCGTTTCTTCGGTATGCGGAAAGCGCTCGCACTTCAGCCGAGTTTAACCAGATATCTCGCTTTGAAAACCGGCGAGATATCTGGGTTAGCTCCGGCACCAGCCGGTGATGGTGACACAACTAGGACAGTCCCCGCAACATTCAGGCTGGTGGCTTAGACGTCGGGCAGGCCTACTATGCCGACGTAGATCGCACAGCCGTCGGGTGAGCCGCCCAGATTGTGGGTGAGGCCAAGCTTGGGATCCTTCACTTGCCGGTCGCCGGCCTTGCCTTGGAGTTGTTTGTACATTTCGTAGATCATCCGCAGGCCGCTTGCGCCGATCGGATGGCCGAAGCACTTGAGCCCGCCGTCGGGCTGGACGGGCAGGCCGCCGTCGAGATCGAAGAATCCGTTCTCAATGTCATCGCGGACCGTGCCGCGAGGGCTGAAATCCAGGTCCTCCATCGTTATCGCTTCGGTTATCGAAAAGCAGTCGTGGACTTCGGCCATGCTGACCTCTTCGCGCGGATTCTTTATCCCGGCTTCTTCGTAAGCCCTTTGCGCGGCGCGGACGGTGGTCTCGACGTGGCAAAAGTCGTAATTCGAACTGAACTTGCCGTCACGGGGGCTGATGGCGATCTGCTGCGCCTTGACGTGGATCGGATCCTTGCGGATCTCTCGCGCTTTCTTGGGCGACATGATGATGGCGGCCGACGCCCCGTCGCTAACGCCGCAACAGTCGAAAAGGCCAAGGGGCCACGCAATCATCGGCGCGCCGAGGATGCGGTCCATGTCCACCTCCTTCTGGAAGTGGGCCTTTTGGTTGAGGGCCCCGTTCTTGTGGCTCTTCCACGACACGCGGCCTATCATGTGCTTGCCGTCCTCGAAGCTCAGCCCGTACTTGTCGAAATACGTCGTGGCGAGCAGAGCGAAGTTTCCGGGAGCGGTGCTCTCGGGCGACAGCACATGGCTGGGGGCGGGCTGCGCGCCGCCGAGCCCGCTCATGCCGGTGTCTTTGAGCTTGTCGACGCCGACGACGAGTACGGTATCGTAGATGCCGGCCGCAACCGAGTAACACGCATTGCGGAACGCGTCGGAAGCGGTCGCGCAGGCGTTCTCAACGCGCGTGATAGGAATATATTGCAGCCGAAGAGGCTCGGAGAGCACCATTCCGGTGGAGCCGGAGTTTGTGGTGCCGACCCACGCGGCTTCGATGTCCTCAGGGCCGACACCGGCATCTTCGAAGGCTTCGTAGGCGGCCTCGACAATCAAATCGTTTGCGCTGGCGTCCCAGCGCTCGCCAAACTTGGTGCAACCCATGCCGACGATAGCTACGCGATCTTTTATGCTGCCTGCCATTGTTCTGTCCTCCTGAGGCGCCGCCTAATCTCGCGCGGGTTTACATTTCCAGTAGTAGTTATGAACACCACGGTCAAAGAATATCTTCCGAAAGGTCATCTCGACGCTCATGCCGACTTTGCATTCATCGGGGTCGCGGTCGGCCATCTCGAAGGATCCGCGCCCTCCGCCGTCGAAATCCACGACGGTTAGTGTATTGGGCGGATCCTGGCTCAGGGCCAGAAAGTCGTGACTGAACGTGGCGACCGAGCCTCGCTTGTCGGCGAACCGGTACTCCTCGAACTGGTCTTTCGCTTGGCACTCGACACAGACCCGCGCGCGGGTCGAGGCCATGTTCAAAAAGAGTTGGGGCGTGCCGCATTGGGTGCATTTGACGCCGAGGAGGGGCATCGCGGTGCGGTGTTCGCGCCACAACGAGGCCATGGATGTCGGGCTCTTTCCGGGCCGGGCGGCGGATTCGAGCTCGACGAGCCCACGCCAACGCAGGTATGTCTCGTAGCTCTCGAGTGGGCGCTTGATTTCGAGATACCCCTTGATTCCGCGCCGGCCCCGGGCCTTCTCGATGGCATCGGTAACTTTGAGCACGATGGCATCGCATCCGTTCCCCCAACTTACGACGAGGATGCGTTCGCCCGGCTTGGCCTCCTCCAACGCGCCGACGAGTGTCATCAACGGCAGCGCGGCGCCCGTGTTGCCGACGGTGTCCAAGAGGGAATCCTGGAGCTGTTCGGGCGCGAAGCCCATTCCGCGTCCCAACTCGGCGTGCCGACGGCTGGTGGTGCTGTAGAAACAGACTTTGGCAAAGTCTTCGGTCTTAAGTCCGCACTTTGCCATCACGCCTTGCGCTGCCTCGGCGAGCATTGTGCGGAACCCCTCATCGAGGCCGAAACGCTCTTCCCATGACCGGACAAAGGTGTCATCATGAGCGCGCCAATTGTCGGCCAAGTCGTCCGAAATGGTGTAGCTGCCTTCGATCTCGGCGATTACGCCGTCGGAGCCGATGAGCAAGGCGGCGGCTCCATCTCCAAGGTTGGATTCGTTTTCGCCCGAAGCGCCGCCCAGCCGCATGTCGGATGCGGTGACGAGGACTTGCTTTGCCGAGCCCGCATCGATGGCGTCCTTTGCGGACAAGACCGAGGTCGTACCGGCGCGTAGGCAATTGGCGAAGTCCGCGTTTCGGATTTCTCTGGCCATTCCAAGCGCGTTGGCGATGATGGTCGAGTTCTGGCGCTCGCGATAAGGGGCGCTGGTCGTGGCGAGATAGAGCGCGTCGATTTCTTTCGGGTCGTTACCGTTCAGGCAGTCCTTAGCCGCGGCGACGGACATGCTGACCGTGTCTTCATCATAGTTTGCGACCGCTTTTTCGCCGCGGCCTCCGGGGCGCCCCCATGCTTGCGCGATGACGCTTCTGGCCAGCCGGTGGTACGGTATGTATGCGCCGTACGATACGATTCCCGTCATGCTTGCTCCCTCCACTTCGCGACGGCCTAGGCCGATCAATTGGTTCAGCCAGCTCTTTCCTCTTAGAAAATAGCACGGTGAGGCGTGTCAGATCTATCGCGGGCTAGATGTCGGCCGCGAGCGTCTGGACTTTCTCCGCCAGGGCCGCGACATCCTTGCGGGAATAGAGGGGCAAGTCGATATCGAGCGGGTCGTCTGTAACGATACCGAGAATGTCATCGCGCCCGGATGCCCTGGGGGGCGTTCCCAAGGCTGCGCGCCAGACCTCGATCTTTGGGCCGGGGCCGCTGATATGGCCCTCAATGAGGACGAGGTCGCAGTCTCCAAACGAAGATCGAAAGTAGTCGTAGGGATCCGAATCCCCGCGGTCTCGCACATAGAGAGCCATCATGCCAGGCGTTACGACCGCTACCGCGGTGGCCCCGGCTTCCCGGTGTTGGAACGAGTCTTTGTCGGGACTGTCCAGTTCGTGATCATGGCCGCAGTGCTTTGTGGTCCCGACCCGCAGGCCGCGCCCGGTCAGTTCGCGTAGCAGATCCACCACCAGCGTCGTCTTACCATGCTGCTTGCTTCCCACAATGTGAAGAGCCTTCATAGAACACCTCGTAAGGTCAAGAAACGCGGCCGAAGTCTCAGCCACATTCTGGCTAGCCCGGATATCTCCTAACCGGATGATTGAGTCTACTGCAAGTGTGGACTTCATCGAAGTAGATTCCTGTCATGGGAGATTTTGTCAGTACGCGCGGTGGGATAGTTGGTGTGTTGAAGGGCAGCGCCGAAGAGTTTGCCGCTGACATCCACGTACAACTTTTACATTATCAGCGTTTTTCTTATACAATGTACTGTTAGTCGAGTTGATTGAGGTCTCGTTCCAGTGAATTCGAAGAAGTTAGAGTGGGAAACGCCGATCCGTGTCCTGATCTCGTTGGGCGATGCTATCTCCACAGGGCCTTCGATTTCAGATACCTCGAATTCAGTTGGCCGAGCAGATCATCCCCACGATCTTCTCGAAGGCGTCGTCCGTGATATCGCGCATTTCTTCGTCTGTCCGGTCTTGGATGGGGTGGCGTACGTAGGTGACGGCGGGTTCGAAGCCGAAGGCGGCGGCTTGCGCGTTGGCCGCTTCCTCGAATTCGGCTGAGGCGATGAAGCCGCCGGGGATGCCGCGTCCGTCGAGGTCCATGATGTCGTGCAAACTGCACGACGTGCAGGAGCCTCAATCGGCCAAGGCTTCAATGACCGCGTCGCACTGTGTGCCGATCTCCTGCTTCAGATCGATAGGCGCGACCCGCGCGAACGTAGGCTTCTTGTAGCGCTTGACCTTTGCGCCTCTCTCCTTGAGCTTCTCCTCGACGCGGTCGAGAAGAATGTTGCCCCTGGCCTTGGAAATATCCAATAGGCCCACCGTCTTGCCTTCCAACGAATCCAACGGCGTCAGTCGCTCGCGTTTCGATGGGGACAACTCCGATGTAGGGTCGAGCATCAGCCGGGATTGATTCATGAGCCAATCTCCTTCGTTACGGCTTCGCTTCCCATTGGGCCGCTTGCGACCCACCCCCCGATGATAGCCGAAAACAGGCCCGCGTTCCCACCGGCATGAACCACATGCAATCCGCCCGGACGGAACTTGGAGAACGTTTTGTCCTTGAGTTTGTCCGGCAGGCCTTCGATGATGCCGTTGGCTCCGCCGACCAGTTCTTTTCCGGGGATCTGCAATGCCTCCATGATCGCCTCCTTGAGCCGGGCCTTCGACCAGCCCGCGTCGCTGAAGATGTGCCCATGTTCGGGCGAAATCACGAGAAGCGCGTCCGACCCCATGACGATCTTCGTATGCGCCACCGTCCGCAGGCTCGCCGCAAGCGAACGCGCCAGGGAATCCGCGTTCCGCGACCTCTGATCCACCACGCCCTGAACTCCGTCGCCCCCGAAGAGCGTTACAGCCGACTTGCCTGCCTCGATGCCGCGCTCGACCGACAGTGGCTCCCAAGGCGAGTCCTCCTCCCGCTCCGCGAAACAGAATGTGTACTTGCCAGGCGTGCCAAACGTGGCGCGGTCCACCCCCTGCGGCTTTCCGCCACCCACATTGCGAATTACTAACTGCAATGCGCGGCCGATCGTCGCGTTCGCGCGATTCCCCTGGCCGAGCGCGTTGCCTCGCGAATTCATCCCGATCGCATTCCGTATTGGGCCATTCACAATGACAATCGGCCCCGAGAACCACGTCGTCGCTAGAAGGCCGTGCATGCAGAACTTATCCAGCAGCGCCGCTTCCACCGCGGCCAACACCACCGGCATATACTCCGGTTTACATCCCGCTAAGACGGCGTTAATCGCCACCTTCTCGACGGTGCACTGCGCCAAATCGGGCGGCACATTGCCAATCACCTCGTCCGGCGAACGCGTCGTCCCACTCAACATGCGAAGCACTCGGGCCGGGGCAGGAGGCACGACCGGCAGGCCATCGCTCCAGCCCCGGTCGAAGCACGCCTCTATCTCATCCTCCAGCGGCGACACCTCGATAGGCCGCGCTGCGAGATTCGCGTCGCCGAAACGGACGGCCAACTCTTCGGGCATTCCCGGCTCGACCGTCAGCGACCCGCAGCCGGGCTGCCGGTCGGGAAGGGCCTCGCCCAGGGTATGGATGCCCGTGAACGACCGCCACTCCTCCTTATTCCAACCCAGAACCCGCCCAACCTCCGCGCCATTCTCGATCCGGATCAACGTTGGAACCGCCTCAATGTCAAGACGGTACGAGCGTTCGAGCGACGTGTCGTCCACCACCCCTTCCGCCAAGGCCGGAAACGTCGGGTCGTCCTGCGAAAACACCGTGAATCGACCCGTCGCCTCCGCTAGTTCCCCCATTACAGGCTCGATCAAAACACAAGTCGGGCAGCCCCGTTTACTGACGATCACCAACCCGTCCGGCAAACTCAATAGCGATCTCATAAGCCGATCCTTTCCTCGTTCGCCCATCGCGCGATCTGACGATCCTACTTGATCGCCATGGACCGGGCAAACGGGGCAGGACGGCTTGGTGGCGGAATTGGATTGAGGAAGGGAAGCATCGGCTTCGGCGCCTTGGACCGCTTGACCGGCAACACCGAATTCGACGGTGGTCACCGCGTCACGGCGGTCGAAGACGGCTCGGGCAACCCCGTTCCTTACACCATCAACGGCACTATGATGCGTGTCGATCTGGAGCGCCCTTTGCCGCCCGGCGAATCGGCCCAACTCCACATCGCATGGAGCTTCCCCATACCCGAACGCCCTATCTCCCGTATGGGCCGTGAGCGCTTTGAAAACGACGGGAACTGGCTCTACGAAATCGCCCAATGGTTCCCCTGGCTCTGCGTCTATTCGGATAACGCGGGCTGGCAGAACAAACAGTTCATGTTTTCCGAATTCGCGCTGGAATTTGGGGACTATGACGTCAGCCTGACAGTACCCGACGACTACATCGTCGCGGCGACGGGCGAACTGCAGAACCCTCGAGACGTCTTGACCGCCCAACAACGGGTGCGCTTCGAAGAATCGAAGATACCGCTGTATATCGTGACCCCCGACGAAGCGGAGCGCAATGAAGAAAGTACGCCAACGGGCACGAAAACATGGCGATTCAAGGCCGACAATGTGCGCGACTTCGCCTGGGCCACCTCGCGCAAGTTCATCTGGGACGCGATGGGCCATGAGTTGGAGGGCGCTTTTACGCACGCCATGTCGTTCTTCCCGAAGGAAGGCGATCCCCTGTGGAGCCAGTATTCCACCCAGTCCATCGCGTACGCCCTTGACACCTACGGCCGCGTGCCTTTCCCATGCCCTACCACGTCATGATCTCCGTCAACGGACCCGTGCACGGCATGGAATACCCCATGATCACCTTTAACGGCGCGCGCCCCAACGATGACGGAACGTACGGCGAATGTACGAAGTACGGTCTCATCACGGTGATCATCCATGAAGTGGGCCACAATTGGTTCCCGATGATCGTCAACTCCGACGAGCGCCAATGGTTCTGGATGGACGAAGGGATCAATAGCCTCGTTCAATTCCTCGCCGAACAGATGTGGGAGGACGAATACCCTTCACGGCGAGGCTTCCCGCGCAAGCTCGTGGATTATTTCCGAGACCCCGGCAAAGTCCCCATCATGACTGCTGGCGATTCCGTTGTTCAGTTGGGCAACAACGCCTACAGCCAACCGGCCGTCGCCCTGAACATCTTGCGCGAGACCGTTCTCGGCCGCGAGTTGTTCGATCACGCCTTCCGGGAGTATGCGCGCCGCTGGATGTTCAAGAAACCCGAACCGGCCGATTTCTTCCGCACGATCGAGGATGCGTCGGGCACCGACTTGGATTGGTTCTGGCGCGGCTGATTCTACTCGACGGACAGCACCAATGTCTCCGTCGAGGCATTGACACGACACACGAAGAACTCTGGCAATCCAGGTGTCGATCGCGAAGTGGACCGGGCCGAGGAAGAAGACGAACCGGACGAAATCACGCGCCTGTGCAACGCGG
>PVBE011787020.1_pt1 | contig 15820 bp, 24 predicted proteins | sample 1631181 | NCBI WGS metagenome assembly PVBE01 (sample SAMN08397723, study PRJNA350692) | Marine metagenome, whole genome shotgun sequencing project. | isolation source: water | place: Pacific Ocean | collected 2012-04
CCTGGTGGACCAGACCTACCAGGCAGTGGTGCGATCCGGCATCTACCAGACTGCGTACTGGCCATGGATACGCAACCGCGCCACCTCTGCGGGCGGTGACTACCCAGGCGCCCGGCTGGAAGAGACGCGGTGGGTGGACCAGGCGATCTACGAGAAGTTCAACTAACCGCAGGTCATCGGAGCGGCCCCGCCACCAAGGCGGGGCCGCTCCGACAATAGCGCGGGAGACCGCCGGTCCGTATCGGGCCGGTCACAGGCCAAGGAACTCGGGCCAGAGGGTGCACGGAGAGGGGCGGAGCGATGCAGACCTACATTCTGAGGCGGCTTCTGCTGATGATACCCACCTTTTTCCTGGTGGCCGTGGGTATCTTTGTTCTCACGCACTTGATGCCCGGCGACGTCATCCTCATCCAGCTGGAGGGCGCGGCGTCCTTCACCCCCGCGGACCTGGACCGGCTCAGGGCTGAATTAGGGCTGGACAAGCCCTACTACGTCCAGATGCTTGACTGGCTCTGGGGCGTGGTTCGCCTCGACTTTGGAGACTCGCTGTGGAACAGCCGGCCAGTGGCCGACGAAATCCTCCAACGGCTGCCGGTGACGTTGCAGCTCGCCCTCATGGCATTCACCATCTCGTCCATATTGGGCATCTTGTTCGGTGTGCTTGCCGCCATCCGGCAGGACACCATAGTTGACCACGTGACGCGGATCTTCGCCGTGGGCGGCCTTTCCATGCCTGACTTCTGGGTCGGCACCCTCCTCATCCTCTTGCCGCTCATCTGGTGGGGATTTGCGTTCCAGACGACATATACCGCACCGTGGGTCGACTTCGGCAACAACATGAAGCTCATGCTGCCCGCGAGCGCGGCAATCGGTGTGCGTGCCTCAGCAGGCATCATGCGCCTGACCCGGACCACCTTGCTGGAGGTCCTCCGGCAGGACTACGTCCGGACCGCCCACGCCAAGGGACTCAGGGAGCGTGTCGTTATCTACCGTCACGCCCTGAGAAACGCGCTCATCCCTGTAGTGACCGTGATGGGCGCCCAGTTCAGCCGCCTCTTGGGCGGGACCGTCATCGTAGAGTTGCTATTCACACTCCCAGGCGTTGGCCGCCTCTTCCTGGACTCCATCAACTCGCGGGACCTTACACAGGTCCAGGGCAACATCATGGTCATCGCTGGCATCTTCCTGCTGATGAATCTGATCGTGGATGTTTCGTACGGGTTCCTTGACCCGCGCATTCGGTACGCGCGTCTGTAGGGGAGGTAACACAACATGGCCCAAGAACAACAGACTCCCCTCGCGCTGCTGGAGCGGCGCGCCAAGGCACCAGCCTTCCAGCGAATCCCCAAGGGGCTGTGGACCTTCACCAAGAGGAAGCCAGTCGGGGCGTTCGGCGCTTTGCTCATGCTCATCATGATCTTCATGGCGGGCACCGCCCAGTGGATCTCCCCCTATGATCCGCTCGAGGTGCACCCCAGGGACCGGCTTGCGAATGTGTGGGAGACCAAATACACGGACAACCCTGACGGGAATCTGTACATCCTGGGAACCGATGAGATCGGAAGAGACTTGCTGAGCCGCACCATCTATGGGGCGAGAACCTCCGTCACGATCGCCTTCTTGGCCATCATCCTAGGCACCACCACCGGCACGGTAATCGGGATGGCCTCGGCGTATTTCGGAGGCTATTTCGACCTGCTGATCCAGCGGGTCATCGACGCCATGTTTGCCTTTCCCCTCCTGATATTCGCGATCGCCATCGTATCCGTGGTGGGCCAGAGCATGTTCAACGTGGTCGCGGCTCTGGCCATCGTACTTGTGCCAAGCGTTTCCCGAACAACACGAGGGGCCTCTCTGTCTGTCATGCAAATGCCTTACATTGAGGCGACAAAGACCATCGGGGCAACCACCATCAGGACATTGGCGCTGCACCTTGCGCCCAACATCATGGCGGTGGTGATCGTCCTCGCCTCGATCCAGTTGGGCGCCGCCATCATCGTGGAGGCGAGTCTGAGCTTCCTGGGCCTCGGGACCCCGCCACCGACCCCGTCCTGGGGGGCCATGCTCAGCGGCAGCAGCCGGAACTTCCTGGAGCTCGCACCGCACCTGGCCGTCATCCCCGGCGTCGCCATTAGCCTGGCGGTGCTTGGGATCAACCTCTTGGGCGACGCCATCCGGGACGTCTGGGACCCTCGCCTGCGAGGAACCTAGTCGAGCCCCTACCCACGTCACGACACGACGAGCAAAAGGAAGACCCCCCGCTCCGTTGCGGGGGGTCTTCCTTTTCATGTGGCTCTAGCCCCACGCAGGACCTGGAGCCCCTCCCTGGGCCGTCTAGACCGCCCCTCGTCGATCTCGATGCCGCCCCCTCTCTCTGCACCGTCTCCTCGACGTGCATCGGCCGCCCTGGTCCGCACGGCAGGCGCCATAGCATCGTGGGATCAACCTCTTGGGGCACACCATCCGGGACGTCTGGAACCCCCGGCTGCTAGGAACCCGGTCGAGCGTCTGCCCCACCTCACGACGAGCAAAAGGAAGACCCCCCGGCGCTCCTGCCGGGGGGTCTTCCTTCTTATGTGGCTCTAGAGCGCGACGGGGGCCCGTGGGTCAGGACGTGGAGCCCTTCTCCAGGTCGTCCAAGTTGAGCCCCTCGATGAAGTCCTTGAAGGCCGACATCCTTCTGATCTCGTCCTCCTCCACCGCCTTGGCGATCTCCCCGCTGCGGCCGCCCTCTTCCAGCGACTTCCCGGTCTCCTTGTCGATCTCGATGCCAGCCTTCTCCAGCACCGTTTCCTCGACGTAGATCGGGACCTTGGTCCTCACGGCAAGCGCTATAGCATCACTGGGGCGGGAGTCCACCTCCATGCTGTCGCCATTGGCGTCCAGAGTGAGCTTGGCGTAGAAGGTGTCGTTCTGGAGGTCCGTGACCACGATGTGGCGCAGTGCGCCGCCCATCGCGACTATGACTTTCTCCAGCAGGTCGTGGGTCATGGGTCGTGAGACGGAGACATCCTGCAGCTTGACCGCGATGGCGTCCGCCTCGTGGGGTCCGATCCAGATGGGAAGGTACCGGTCGCCGTCCTTCTGTTTGAGGATCACCACACGCTGGTAGTTCATCAAGCTGGCCCGGATGCTGTCAACTGCCATCTCCAGCATATACGGGCTCCCTCCCTTGAGCTTCTACCCTTGATGCAGTGTAGCCCTGCGCCTTCGCCGGTGTCAACGCGATTCCAAGGCGCCGGGAACGGCCCTCCGCCGCCACGGGGAGGGCCTATGAGCGGCTAACGCTTGGTGTACTGTGGAGCCCTACGGGCACGCTTCAGTCCGTACTTCTTGCGCTCCTTCACTCGAGCGTCCCTGGTCATCATGCCATACCTGCGGAGTGTCCGTCTCAGCTCCGGCTCGTATTCCACCAGCGCGCGCGCGATCCCGTGCCGAAGCGCCCCGGACCAGGCGGACACGCCCCCACCGTGGATCTTGGCGATGATGGAGAAGCGCCCGAGCATGTTCGAGACCCGCAGCGGCTCCAGGGCGGAGGCACGCCAGGGCTCCCAGGGGATGGCCTCCTCCAGCGTCCTGCCGTTGATCGCCACCTGGCCCCCCTCCGGGTAGAGGCGAACCTGCGCCACCGCCGACTTCCGCTTCCCGGTGCCGTAGTAGTATCGAGTCTGTTCTTCCTGAGTCGTGGAGGTGGTCATGGTTACTAGCCTTCCCTCTCCGCGGCGGGCGAAGACACGCCCTCACGCGCTTTCGCTTCAGCGGTGCCGAACCCTGCAATTTGGGCATGGTGGGGGTGCTCCGCAGTGGGATACACCTTCAGCCGCTTGAGCATCTGCCTGCCCAGCGTCGTGCGAGGTAGCATTCCTTGGACCGCGTGTTCGATGACGCTCGCCGGACGGCGCTGAAGCATCTGCTCCAGGGTAAGGGTCCGCATTCCGCCCGGGTACCCGCTGTGGGAGCGGTAGAGGCTCTGGGTGAGCTTCCTCCCCGTGAGCATCACGCGCCCAGCGTTGACGACGACCACGAAGTCTCCCGTCTTGATGTTGGCTGTGTAGTACGCCCTGTGCTTCCCCTGGAGAATCCGCGCGACCTCGGAGGCCAAGCGCCCCAGGGGTTGCTTCATTGCGTCGTACAGGTGCCACTCCGGCGACAAGGTCGCTGGCTTCGCCACGTACGTTCTCTGCATCTTCAACGCAACCATGGTGCCCACTCGCCCCTTTCGGTTCCGGGAATCTGCGGTCTGACGGCCAGGCCACGGCCAGTGCCGTCTCCCGCCTCCAGCTCCTCACGATACGTTAACCGCACCAGGTACAGCCCTCGCGCGGGCAGCGCGGCCCCCGCAGCGGCAGGGTCGCCGCTCCTTGTGAGCGATTCGAACCCCTGGATGTCCATCTTGCCGAGCCCGAGACTGACCAGCGTGCCGGCGATCCTTCGCACCTGGTGGGGGAGGAAGGCGTCGGCCTCAAGCTCCACCGCCACCAGCGACCCCCTCCGCGTCACCTCGGCTCGCATCATCCGTCTGACGCTGCCCCTTCCTCTGACCATGCCCCGGCCGGAGAAGGCCCGGAAATCGTGGCACCCAACAAGCATCCGCGCGGCCCGATCCATCAACTCAATGTCGAGCCCCTCCGGCGCCTGATGCACGTACCGTCGCCAGAAGACCGACGGGGTGGCGCGGGGCAGGATCAGGTACCGGTAGACGCGGGAGAGGGCGTGACGCCGCGGGTCGAACCGAAGGTCGACCTCTCGCGCCGCCCGGACCCGGATGTCAAATGGTAATGTCGCATTCAGGGCCCTCTGGAACGTCTCCTGAGGGTACGGGGCCATCGTCGTGAAGGCGGCCACCTGGCCCTTCGCATGAGCGCCCGCATCGGTGCGCCCCGCGCCCTGTGTCCTCGTCGCCGCCCCGGTCAGTCCCTCAAGGGCCCGCTCAAGCTCCCCCTGGATCGTCCTGGAGCGAGTCTGGCGCTGGAACCCCCGGTACTCGGTACCATCGTACTCCAGTACCAGAGCGATGCGCCTCGGTTCACGCCCTGCGACTCGCGGTCTCGTCCCCTCCGTCTGATCCATCGTCTCGGCCGCGTCCGGCTGCCGCGCCTAGACCAGCTCGATCATCGCCATCGGGGCGGCATCGCCCACGCGGTAGCCGATCTTGTAGATGCGCGTGTACCCCCCCGGGCGCTCCTTGTAGCGGGGCGCCAGGTCGTTGAACACCTTGCGGATGACCGCGTTGTCCTGGACGAAGGCATAGGCCATCCTACGGCAGTGGACCGCCCTGACGCGGTTCTCCATGGTCTCACCCTGATCCATTGCCCGTGCCGCGCGGGTTCCCCACGTGATCATCCGCTCAACGACGGGACGGAGCGCCTTCGCTCGCGCCTCCGTGGTCGTGATCCGCTCGTGGATCAACAAGGATCGCGTCAAGCCCTTCAGGAGGGCCATGCGCTGAGCGGTTGGGCGGCCAAGCTTGTGTGTGACTCGCTGGTGAGGCATGAGCCTCAATCCTCCTCGGGCATTGGCATGTCATTGGTGCCGTCTTCGTTCCCGTCTTGTTCTTCGCCGGCAGTATCCGCCACCGTTCCCAGAAGCATCTCCGGGACCTCCAGGCCGCGGTCCTGTATCCGGCTCGTGAGCTCGTCCAGGGACTTTTCGCCGAAATTCCGGATGCGGAGGAGCTCCGCGCGGTTCTTCTCCAGAATCTCCCCCACCTTGTTCACCCCGGCGCGCTTCAAGCTGTTCTGGGTCCGCGAGGAGAGCTCGAGGCGCTCCACGGGGATGTTGTAGATGTCGCTCGGGATGGCGCCAATGGCGCTGGATCCCGTTTCCGCAGCGGACACTCCAGCATTGACAAGCAGCGTCATGTGCTTGCTCAGTATCTGGGCAGCCTTGCGGACTGCATCCTCAGGAGAGATGGTGCCGTCCGTCCAGACCTCTAGGAGCAGCCGCTCGTAGTCAGTGATCTGCCCCACGCGCGTGCGCTCCACGGAATAGTTCACGCGACGCACGGGGCTGAAGATGGCGTCCACCGAGAGGGTGCCGATGGCAAAACCCTCGTTGTACTGGGCCGGAACGTAGCCCTTTCCGTGTTCAACGTTGAACTCGATCTCCAGAGTGCCCTCGGCCGAGTCCAGGGTTGCCAGCCGGAGATCTGGGTTGACCACCTCGAACTCCGCCGGCGCCGCGATGTCCCCCGCGACCACCTCGCCGGGTCCCCGGGCCTCCAGGCGCAGCCGGCCGGGACGATCCGTCAGCGAGCGCAGCCGGATGGCCTTGACGCGCTGAAGTATCTCCATGACGTCTTCTTTGACGTGAGGAAGAGAGCTGTACTCCTGCATCGCGCCCTCGACGCGGACCCAGGTGACCGCCACGCCCGGGATCGAGTTGAGCAGCACCCGGCGCAACGGGTTCCCGAGCGTCGTCGCGAAGCCGCGCTCGAGCGGCTCCAGGGCGAAACGCCCATAGGACTCCGTGAGCTCCAACGTCTTGACTTCCGGGCTAGGGACCGCGGTCCCCTCCTCCTCCACCTCACCGATCCCGATGGGTACGAATGCCTCCAAAGCTATACCACCCCTATCTTCGACTAGCGCGAGTAGAACTCGACAATGAGCCGCGTGTCTACCGAGGTATCGAGGTCGTCAGGATCGGGCACATTGAGCACCCTCCCCTTGAGGTTTGTTGAGTCCAAGTCGAGCCAGCGCGGCACGGCGCGCTTCGGGCCCACTTGCTTGAGCACTTGCACGAACTCGCGCTCTTCGCTGGACGGCTTCCAGGCCACTTCGTCGCCCGCGCGGACGATGAAGGACGGGATGTCCACCTTCTTGCCGTTGATGGTGACGTGGCCGTGAGTCACCAGCTGCCGCCCTTGCGGCCTAGAGTCGGAGAAGTTCAGCCGGTACATGACGTTGTCGAGCCGCCGCTCCAGGAGCTGGAGCAGGTACTGACCGGTGACGCCGGGCTGCTTCTGAGCCTTGGTGATGTACCGCAGAAACTGTCCCTCCCTCAGGCCGTAGCCGTGGCGAACCTTCTGCTTCTCACGGAGCCGAACGGCGTAGTCCGACGGACGTCGCCGAGAGGGGCGCTGCGAGCCTGGAGGCCGTCGCCGCTTCTCCACGGCGCACTTCGGCGTGTAGCACCGCTCCCCTTTGATGTACAGCTTGTCCCCGGACTGCCGGCACAGCCGACAGACAGGACCCGTGTATCGTCCCATCTCCCCTCCTATGTCCGACGACGCTTGGGCGGCCGGCACCCGTTGTGCGGCACCGGCGTCACGTCCCTAATCGCGGTGACCATGATCCCCACGCCTTGCAGCGACCGGATAGCCGCTTCCCGGCCTGGGCCAGGGCCCTTCACATACACTTCTACTTGACGGAGCCCATTGTCCATTCCTTTGCGGCCGGTCAGCTCGGCCGCGCGGCCGGCGGCGAACGCCGTGCTCTTGCGCGACCCCTTGAACCCCGCGGTGCCCCCGGCGCCCCAGGCCAGCACGCTCCCCTGAGTGTCCGTCAGCGTGATGATAGTGTTGTTGAAGGTCGATTGGATGTAGGCGCGCCCAACGGGCACCGACTTCCGTTCCCTCCGACGTGTTCCGCGTCTCGGCATGTCTCTCCTCTGCCCAGGCCCCACCTCAAGCCGGCAGGGCCTTCCTTTTCGGTTACTTCTTCCCGGCTGAGCGCCGGCGGCCGGCGACGGTCTTCTTTGGCCCCTTGCGAGTCCGGGCGTTGGTGCGCGAGCGCTGCCCGTGGACTGGGAGCCCCCGGACGTGCCGGATGCCCTGGTAGCACCTGATCTCGATCTTGCGGCGGATATTCATCTGGACCTCGCGCCGCAAGTCACCCTCGACCTTGTACTGGCGGTCCACCGTCTCCCGCAGCCGAGAGATCTGTTCTTCCATCAAATCGCGCACCCGCGGATTCCCCTCGATGGCGAGGTCCGAGATGATCTTCCGCGCCAGCGTGGGGCCAATGCCGTACACGCTGCGCAGCGCGACTTCGATCCGCTTCCGATCAGGGATGTTGACGCCTGCCACTAGAGCCATACCGAACCTCCCGCGCGCCGTTAGCCTTGACGCTGCTTGTGTCGTGGATTCGGGCAGATGATGCGGGCCACGCCCTTCCGCTTGACCACGCGACACTGGTCGCAACGCCGTCTGATGCCCGGTCTTACCTGCATGCTCCCGACTCCTCCCCCGAACGTGCGGGGCCGTGCCGCCTACCGGAACCGGTAGGTGACCCGTCCGCGGTTCAGATCATAGGGAGAGAGTTCCACCAGGACCCGGTCCCCGGGGAGGATGCGGATGAAGTTCATCCGTATCCGTCCGGAGGCGTGCGCCATCACCTCATGCCCGTTGGCCAGCTTGACCCGGAACATGACGTTGGGCAGGGTCTCCTCGATGGTACCCTCAACCTCTATGGACGCCTTCTTTGGCATTGGACCTCACACTCGAGGCTATCGGCGGGCTACAGGCTCTCCCCGTTCAGGGACGTCAGAACCTCTACCCCTGCCTCCGTCACGATCATGGTGTGCTCAAAGTGAGCGGACAACATCTGGTCGGCGGTGACCACCGTCCACTCGTCATCCAGGACCCTGGTCTGCCAGGTCCCCAGGTTGAGCATGGGCTCGATGGCGATGGCCATGCCCGCCCGTAGGGCGAGCCCGCGGCCCGCCGCGCCGAAGTTCGGCACCGCCGGGTCCTCGTGGAGCGCCCGGCCGATCCCGTGACCAACGTACTCACGCACGACCGAATACCCTCGCCCCTCCGCCAGGTCCTGCACCGCCGCGCCGATGTCGCCCAGGCGCGCCCCAGGCCGCACCAGCATGATGGCGGCATCCAGTGCATCGCGGGTGGCATCCGCCAGCCGCTGCGCTTCCTCGCTGACCTCACCCACCGGCACTGTAACCGCCGCGTCGGCGTACAGCCCATCGACGATAGCGCCGGCGTCGATCTTCACCAGATCGCCCTCGCGCAGCACTCGATCTCCCGGTATGCCGTGTACTATCTCCTCGTTGAGCGACGCGCAAATGGTGCCGGGGAAGCCCCGGTACCCTAGGAACGCAGGCTGGGCGCCCTGTCGTTGGATCTCCTTGGCGGCCACCAGGTCCAAGTCCTTGGTCTTCATCCCAGGCGCAACCGCGCGAGACACCACGTCCAAGACACGGGCAACCACGTGCCCGGCCTTTCGCATCGCATCGATCTCCTGGGGCGACTTGACCGTCACCCCCGTCGCCGTCCTCGCCACGACCGCTCCAATCCCGTCACTCTCGTTATGTCGCGCCGGTCTATTGTACCGGACGCAGGCCCGCTGTGCACGTCGCGGCGCCCTCCAGGCTAGGCCGCCACCGCCGCCAGCAGGTCACGCGTCACGGCCTCGATGGCCTGCGCTCCGTCGAGCTCTTTGAGCTTCCCCTGGGAGCGATAGTGCTCCACCAGCGGGAACGTCTGAGCTTCGTACACCTGGATCCGGTTCTGCACCGCCTCGGGGCGATCGTCGTCCCGCTGGTACAGCTCACCGCCGCAGTCGGCGCACCGCTCGGGCGCCGAGTCCTGCTGGTAGGGCCTCTGGCAGCTCCGGCAGATGACCCGCCCCCCGAGCCGGCGGACCAGCTCGTCCGCGGGGACGGCGATGTAGAGCACCTGGTCGATCCCGAGCCCTTCAAGGGACGCCTCCAGCGCCTCCGCCTGCGTCAGAGTCCGAGGAAAGCCATCCAGGACCGCGCCCTGTCGCCCACTCTCCTCCGACATGCGGTCCAGAATCATGCGGATCACCAGATCGTCCGGAACCAGCTCGCCCTTCTCCATGTAGGAGCGGGCCTGGAGCCCCAGATCGGTTCCCCGCGCCTGATGATCCCGCAGCAGGTCGCCGGACGCGATGTGGACCACGTTCAGTGTCTCCGCCAGCGTCTTCGCTTGGGTGCCCTTCCCGGCGCCGGGGGGACCCAGCAGCACGATCAGCATCTCCGCGCGCCTCCAGTCGCCGCCCGGGCCGCCGCCCGAGACGGGTCGTGTCTACTTGATGAACCCCTCGTAGCGTCGCATCAGGAGCTGGGACTCAAGCTGCCGCATAAAGTCCAAAGCAACTCCAACGATGATGAGCATAGCCGTGCTGCTCAGACGGAGGGCCTGCACATCCGTGATCAGGCTCGCCATATACGGAAGAACCGCGATGAACCCCAGGAAGAGGGCTCCGCCCCAGCTTATCCGGATCAGGGTCCGCTGGAGGTACTCGGCCGTTGGCCGTCCTGGCCGGATGCCGGGAATGAACCCCCCCTGCTTCTGCAAGTTTTCCGCCAGGTTCATCTGAGAGAAGATGACCATGGTGTAGAAGAGGGCGAACACCACCACCAGGACGAACAGGATGATCCAGTAGAAAATGCTGGACGGATCGACCGCGTTCACGACGTTCTGAGCGAGCCGGGAGCCGAACCCGGTGCTGCCTGGAATCACGAAGTAGCTTGCCACGGTGGCCGGGAGGATGATGATGGCGAAGGCGAAGATCAGGGGAATCATCCCCGCGGAATTGACCCGCAGCGGGATATAGGATGTCCCTGCCGCGCGTCGCGCCACACCTCCACGGAACACCGTCCGCCCGTACTGCACCGGGATCTTCCGTTGAGCCTCCGTGAACACCACGATCAGGTAGATGATGGCCAGGCCGATGATCACCATCAGGATCAGCCCCGTTGGATCGGAACGACCCAGGAATCCTTGCTCGATAATGCCTGGCAGGCCGGCGACGATCCCCGCGAAAATGATCATGGAGATGCCGTTGCCGATGCCCTTCTCCGTGATCTGCTCCCCAAGCCACACCAAGAACATGGTGCCCGCGGCCATGGAGATGACCATCGGGATGACGGCCGGCAGCGCCCCTCCAGTCAGGTCCGATGCGGTCAGCACCCCCGCCCGCTGCAACAGCATGATCTGCCCATAGCCTTGCGCCAGCGCGATGGGGACCGTGGCGTAGTGGGTGATCTGGTTGATCTTCTGGCGCCCGTAGTCGCCCTCCCGCGAGAGGGCCTTGAGCTGGGGGATCACCGGCACCATGAGCTGCATGACGATCGAGGCCGTGATGTACGGGTAGACCCCCATCGCCGCCACGCTCAGGTTACGGAGCGCTCCGCCGCTGAACAGGTCCAGAAATCCGAGGAGCTGCCCGAACTCCCCGCCGAAAAGCGCGGACAGGGCGGCACGCTCGACGCCAGGGACGGGGACGTGGGCCACGAACCGGAAGATGATGAGCATCGCCAGGGTGAAGAGGATACGCGTCCGCAGGTCCGAGATGCGAAAAGCATCCAGGACTGCCTGGAGAAGCTGCGGACGTTCCGGGGCTGTGCCCGTCCTAGCCTGCATCGCCCCGCTTCCACTTCTTCCGGTCCGGGATCTGCTCGACCGAGCCGCCCGCCTCCAGCAGCCGCTCCCTTGCGGACGCGGAGAACCGGTGGGCCTCCACCATCAGCGGCTTGGTCAACTCGCCGTCGCCGAGCACCTTGATTGGCAGCTTGAGGCTCCGCACAAGGCCAACATGGGCCATCTGCTCCGGGGTCACGTGATCGCCGGCCTCGAACCGCTCCTCCAGCCCCGCCAGGTTCACCACCGCGTAGTCGACGCGGAAGATGTTGGTGAAGCCCCGCTTGGTGGGCAAGCGCCGAATCAGTGCCAGCTGGCCTCCCTCGAAGCCCGGATTGGGACCGGGTCCAGAGCGGGATCCTTGTCCCTTCTGGCCCCTGCCGGAGAAGTTGCCACGGCCGCTACCGTTGCCGCGACCGCGGCGCTTGCGGCTCTTCCGCGCGCCCTTGGGTGCGCTGAGATCGTGTTGCCTAATGACCATCGTTATTCTTCCGCCGTTCCGTCGGAGATTCGCTCCACCTCGACCAGGTGGCGGACCTTATGGACCATCCCGCGAAAGATCGGGGTATCTGGTCGCTCCACCGTGTGGTGGAGGCGCCGCAGCCCCAGAGACTGGATGGTCGCCCTCTGGCTTCGGTCGTAGCCGATCCAGCTCTTCTTCCAGGTGATCCTCAGCCGATCCATTTCGAGCGCGTCCTTTCGCGACAGGCCCACTACCGGCGCGCAGGGGCCGCCTGAGCCGACCGTCGCCGCTCTATCTCCTGCTCCGGGTCCCGCAGGGTTGCCAGAGCTTCCATGGTGGCCATCGCAAGGTTGATGGGATTGGTGCTGCCCATCGCCTTTGTCAGCACATCCTTGATCCCCGCCAGGTCCATGATGGCGCGCACCGTGGCGCCCGCGACGACCCCCGTGCCAGCCACGGCTGGTTTGAGGAGCACACTGGATGCCCGATATCGCGTCTGGACCTCGTGGGGCAGTGAATCGCCCTTCTTCGGGACTCGAATCAGGTTCCGACGAGCCACGGCCTCACCTTTGCGGACCGCGTCCGGAACGGCGGCGGCCTTGCCTAGGCCGAGGCCAACGGCCCCCTGCCCATCGCCCACCGCCACAAGGGCGTTGAACCGCATGTTCTTGCCACCGGCCGTGACCTTGGTGATCCGGCGGATCAAGATCACCCGCTCACTCAGGTGTTGGACATCGTCCGGCTCGACTCGGGGCGCCCGGTCGTACGCGAAGATCTTTCCCATCAGAAGACGAGTCCCCCTTTTCTGGCGGCATCGGCAAGGGCCTGCACTCGGCCGTGGTAGGCATAACCCCCGCGATCGAACACCACGGTCGTGACGCCCGCGTCGCTGGCTCGTCGAGCCACCAAGGCGCCCACCAGGTCCGCTACGGCCCGCTTCGGCTTGCCGCGGCACGACTCGCGAAGCTCCGGGTCCTGGTCCGATGCCGCGGCCACGGTGTGGCCCACGGTGTCGTCGATGACCTGGGCGGACACGTGCTTCAGGCTGCGAAAGACACACAGCCTGGGGCGGTCAGCCGATCCGTACACCTTCTTGCGCACGCGGATATGGCGTATCCGTCGCTTGGCCCAAGAATTCTTCGCCTTACCTTTGTACCGGAGAGCCCTAATGGGCACAACTTTCAAGACTGCATCCTTGTTGTTGGACTACTTCCTTGCGGCAGCTTTGCCAGGCTTGAGCCGCACTTGCTCCCCCGTGTAACGGAGCCCCTTGCCCTTGTACGAATCGGGCGGGCGGACGGCCCGGAGGTTCGCAGCCACCTGGCCCACCAGCTGCTTGTCGCACCCGGACACCACCAGCCGCGTCGGGCCTTCCACCGTCAGCGTAATGCCGTCGGGCGGCTGGACCTCAACCGGGTGGCTAAAACCCACCTGCAGCGTCACGCCCTCGCCCGACTGCTGCACGCGGTAGCCCGTGCCCACCAGGTCGAGCGACTTCTGAAAGCCATCCGTCACTCCGACGATCATATTGTTCAGCAGGGCGCGAGTCAGGCCCTGGAGCGCCCGATACAGTCGCAAGTCCGACGGCCGTTCCACTCGAATAACCCCGTCTTCCTGGGAGATCTGCATCCGCGGATGGAAGACCTGCGTCAGGGTGCCTCGGGGGCCTCCAACGGTCACCGTATAGTCGTCGCCGATCGTTACGCTGATCCCGCTAGCGACCGGGATCGGCTTCGAGCCGATCCTGGCAACGACGTTGCGCTTTTCCTTGACTTGAGTCACCGAATCACCCCTTGCGCGTCCACTTGCCCGAAATCGGGCCTACCACACGTAGCAGAGCACCTCGCCCCCGACGCCGCGACGCCTCGCCTCCCGCCCTGTGAGCACACCCTGCGGAGTTGATATGATCGCGGTCCCTAGTCCGGCAAAGACCCTGGGGATGGCATCCTTGCCGGTATAAACACGCCGCCCCGGCTTGCTCACCCGCTTGAGTCCCCGGATCACGGGGTCTTTGCGCCCGGTGTACACAAGTCGCAATCGGAGCATCCGGTGGGGCTGGCTCCGGACCACGTCGAAGTCCCGTATGAAGCCCTCGTCCTTGAGGGTCCGTGCGATGGCCACCTTCAGATTGGAAGGGGGAATCATTACGACATCGTGGCCTGCGTTGTGCGCGTTCCGCACCCTGGTCAACATATCCGCTATCGGGTCAGTGACACCGCTCACGCGTCCTCCTGCCTCGCTACCAGCTTGCCTTACGCACTCCCGGCAGCTCTCCCCTCAGGGCAAGCGTGCGGAAGCAGATCCGGCACAGGCTGAAATGGCGGATAAAGGCCCTGGGACGGCCGCACAGGTGACACCGGTTGACCTGCCGCACCGCGAACTTGGGCGGCCTACGCCACCTCGCGATCTTGCTCGTCTTCGCCACGGGCTTCCTCTCTCTGCCGCTCTGGCGTCCGCGACTCTACGCGCTCGCTCGAGCGCCGTCCTGCTCTCGGGTTAGGGGCATCCCAAGGAGTTCCAGGAGCCTGAGGGCCTCCCGGTCCGTCTCGGCGGTGGTGATGATGTTGATCTGCATCCCGCGAAGTCGGTCCACCTGGTTGTAGTCGATCTCCGGAAAGACGATCTGCTCCCTGATGCCCAGCGAGTAGTTGCCCCGCCCGTCCACCGCCGCTCGGGAGACGCCGCGGAAGTCGCGGATGCGTGGGAGTGCCGTGTTGAAGAGTTTGTCCAAAAACGTGTACATCCGATTGCCGCGGAGGGTGGTCATGATGCCGATGGCCTGCCCCTCCCGGACCTTGAAGCGCGCGACCGACCTCCGGGCCTTGGTCGCCACTGGCCGTTGGCCCGTGATCAGGCCGATGTCCCGCGTGGCCGATTCCAAGGCTCGCGGATTCGTCAGCGCCTCTCCGAGCCCCACGTTGATCACGACCTTCTGGACCCTGGGGACCGCCATGACATTGGGGTGCTCGAACTCCCGTTGCAGCGTGGGAGCAACCTCTTCCCGGTAGCGGGTCTTGAGCCGTGAGGGAGCGATCCGCACGGGCGCCTCGGCCGCTTTCGCCGCCTGTCCGCGCCGGGCACGAGGCTGCCGCGCGGGCTTGGCCGCCTCGGTGGCGGGCTCCGCGCCCTCTTCCGTCACCGGCTCCGCGTCTGGAGCGTCTACTCGATCGTCTCGTGGCACTTCTTGCACACCCGCACCTTTTTACCGTCATCCAGGATGCTGAAGCCGACTCGCACGGGCCGGCTGCACCTGGGACACATGAGTCTCACGCTTGCGATCGCGAGAGGGGCCTCCATCTGAACGATCCCAGCCTGGCGGACGCCAGGGCTGGCTTTGACATGGCGGGACACGGTGTTCACACCCTCGACGAGTATGCGGTCCCGCTCCTTGATCACGCGCTGGATCCGGCCCTGCCTGCCGCGGTCCCGACCCTTCGTCACCAGAACCGTGTCACCTCGACGCAGCTTCTGCGCCATCACACCACCTCCGGCGCGAGAGAGACGATCCGCATATAGCCCCGTTCCCGCAGTTCTCGAGCCACCGGGCCGAAGATGCGCGTCCCCACCGGGGTCATCCGCTCGGTCAGGATCACGGCCGCGTTCTCGTCAAACCGGATGTGGGTGCCGTCGGGCCTACCCATGTTCTTCTTCACTCGAACGATGACCGCGCGTACCACCGTCCCCGAGCGCACGGCTTCGGGCGCGTTCGGGATAGCTTCTTTCACAGAAGCGACGATGATGTCTCCCACGCCCGCATATCGCCGGTGGCTGGCGCCCGGGATCCCGATGCACTGGATCACCCTGGCTCCCGAGTTGTCCGCGACCGCCAGCTTGCTTTCCCTCTGGATCATGACGTACCCCGGGGAGTATCGTCGTCCGCAGGCTCCTCGGCGGCCTCAGCCACGGCGGGCTCCTCGGCGGCCTCAGCCACGGCGGGCTCCTCGGCGGCCTCTGCCACGGCTGGATCCTCGGCGGCCTCAGCCACGGCGGGCTCCTCGGTGGCCTCTGCCACGGCG
>PVBE012170992.1_pt1 | contig 15820 bp, 11 predicted proteins | sample 1631181 | NCBI WGS metagenome assembly PVBE01 (sample SAMN08397723, study PRJNA350692) | Marine metagenome, whole genome shotgun sequencing project. | isolation source: water | place: Pacific Ocean | collected 2012-04
AAGCGTTTCTACGCGAACGTGAAGAGGTTCATGAAGCCCGGGGGCCACGTAGTGATGATGGAGAACGGCAAGCAGTCGGGCGTGGATTTCAGGCCGATGATCGACGGCGGGGGGGGAGCGTTCGTTACCGAGCGACAAGGTGTCGACGTCACAGGCAAGCCAAACGGCATGTACTACGTCGTGAGCCGGTGGGAGTGACGCAACGGCCCTACGACGCCTCCGCGGAGGAAGGCTGTCGCACTTCTACCTTCCGGCGGGCGAGTGCACCTTTCACGACCTCGCTCAGCAAGGGATAGTCGGCGGAAGCGCCGCGCTGCACTACCTCTCGCACGATCGTACCGGAGATCGGTTCGCGATCCTCCGCGGGATGACCACAGTCGATTGAAGCTCCTTCGCAACGCCTGCAGAAGTAGGCCTCGTCGAACAGCAGCAGTTCGATTCCCAGACCATCTCCGGCCGCCTCATAGTACGTTGCCGCATCCACGCCCGAGTAATACGACTCGATCCCCGCGTGGTCTCTCCCGATGACGAAATGGCTGCAACCGTAGTTCTGCCTGCAGATAGCAGTGAGGATCGCTTCTCGGGGGCCGGCGAACTTCGGCAGGTACGCCAGAGCGCCTATGATCACTTCAACGTCGCCGTACGCTCCCGCCGCCGCCAGCGCCTCGTAGCAGCCCACGATAGCGCTGATCTCGAAGTCGTCTTCCTTCGCCTTGCGCACGACAGGACTCACATAAAGGCCGTCGGCAGCGGCGAATTCGACAGCGACCTGCTGCAGCAATTCGTGCCCTAGGTGGGGAATGTTTCTCGTGTGGAAGCCAACAATCCGGGTCCACATCCTCGCATCGAAGGCGGCTCGCGCGATCCGAGGGGAGAAGACATAGTCCGTATCGCACATGTCCACATCACTCAGAATCGCCACTTTCCCGGCCAGCGTGTACTCGCCCTGCCTGAACGTCGCGTTCACTCCCGGGTGTTTTTCGTCGGTCGTCCGGTAGAGCCTCTGACAGTATTGATCGACGTTCAGCTTCGATTTCTCGTCGACCATGACGGTCCCGACCGGGCGGCGGTCCCGCCACAGTGCCAGCGGCTCACCTACAGAGGAGCTTTCGTACACGGAGCGGGGTACCTGCAGTACAATCGGAACCGGCCAGTACCCGGGTTCACCCAGCGCGTGGTCGCTGAGGACAGCATCCACCTCACTCGAGCTCATAAAGCCCGATAGCGGGCTGAATCCGCCGTAGCAGAGCTGGAGAAAGTCAGCGTACTGAGCTGCCGACAGCAGATGTCCGGTTTCGCGGCTGGAGGCGGGAAAGTCGGACGGGTCGAGCCGCACGCACTCTGACAATTCTCCTCCGTACGGCTCGATCAGCTTCGAACCGCTGTCGTGTACCGTCAGCCATCCCTCGTCGTGATGCTGCTCGCACGCGGCGATCACCCTCTTCAACGCCTTGACGGCTCGGATCGGGTGCTCACCGACAGCCGTCTCGGCGGCCAGAACGAGCCCCGCCGCACCGTCCATGAGTGTGTTCGCGATGTCGTTGACTTCCGCGCGGGTCGGGTTGTCCGCGTTCACCATCGATTCCAGGAGATTGGTGGCCACGTACACACTCTTCGACTTCTCGGACGCGGTCTTCAGGATGTGCTTCTGCCAAAAAGGGATCTTCTCGAATGGTTGGTCTCTGGCAAGATCACCCCGGTCAAGCAAGATGGCGTCCGACAGTTCCAGGATCGGAACCAAGTTCTCGAGGCCATCATTCGACTCGATCTTCGAGATCAGGACGCTGTCTTCGCCGATCTCCTCTCTCATGACCTGGACATCGCCGGCCGACTGGGCGAAAGACAGTGCAAAGTGTCGCACTCCGCGTTGCCTCGCGAGCCGAATCGCAACCTTGTCCTTGTTGCTCAGCGGCGGCAATTCCAGGGCGCACACGATCTTGACCGGCCTGTTCGCTTTGATCAAGCCGCCGATCAGGACACGGCCCCTGAGCGCATCGTTCGACGGCGATGCGAGGACTTGCAGGATCGGCCCGTCATCAACAAAGAGAAGCTCTCCGATCCCTATTCGTTCCAGCACGGCAGGATGATTTAGCGTCACAGCGGTTCCCGATGGATCGCAAGAGTCACGGCTGATCGTTACCCGGTCGCCGACGCGGGCGGATTTGGCCTGCGGCATCGGGCCCGTTCGCAGCTGCGCGCCCTCGCTGTCAATACATACCGGGACCCGCGTCGACTGGAGAACGTCGAGCACCTCAGGGAGCTCTTCGAGCGTCGTGTGCGACAGATTGATGCGGAAGAGGGAGACTCCCTCTATTTCGAGCTGTTCCAGCGATCGCCGATTGAGCGTCGATGGCCCAATAGTCGCCCAAATCTGTGTCGCGCCTTGATGCATACCCACCGAGAAGTGTTCAAGTCGTGACGAGCGCAGCGACGCAACCCGTCGGGGGCCGCCCGCTCGAAATTTCCGATCGACGATCAGCTCGGAATGGTCGAGCGGATCATCCCACGGGTTCCGTGGGCCCCTCAAGGCACGGCATTGGCCTGGCGACAATGCCGAACTGCGGTAGAGTTCCGGGACGAGACTTGCTCCCGGAGGCGTCGGCTGGGTCGAGCGACGTGCGACGCCTCCGTTTCACCGAAAGAGAGCGCCCCCAAGTGCCGAATCGCCCAATCCTGCTGACGGGGACCTTCCGGATCGGCTCGACGTTCTTGTCGCGCATCTTGGACCAGCATCCCGACCTCAATATCAGCTACGACAGGGCGAATTTCTTCCGGTTCTATCTGGCCCGCGCCCACGAGATCGAGAGCTGCTATCGGGACGTTCTCGAGCAGGCTCGCAAGCGCTTCGACGCCCGGTGGGGGATGGAAATTCCCGTGGAAGAGATCGCGGAAGCGATCGAAGCGGACCCCCCGACAACGTTCCCGAAGGTCTATGACCAGTTCATGAGGTCGACGTTCTGCGAGGGGGATCAGGACGCCCGCTGGGGCGAGAAAACACTACTGCAGTGGACCAATATCCCCCTGTTCCTGCACATGTTTCCGCATGGGCAGGCAGTGCATATCATGCGAGACCCGCGAGCCGTGCTCGCTTCGAAACGAGAAGTGACCTGGGAGAAGCCCTGTCGCTATCTCGACGCGATCTTCGTGTGCCTGCACTCCATGAGTTGGGCGAGAGACGTGGGGGGATCGTTGCCACCCGAGAAGTATCACATCGTTCGCTACGAAGACGTGGTCTGCAAGTCTGAGGAAACGGTGCGCGGGCTGTGCTCGTTCCTCGGCGTCGAGCACGAGCCAGCGATGCTCGATACGGCTCGGTTCAAGGCGGGCGACAAGAGCGAATGGAAGCCCAATACACCGTTCGACGACCTCGGTCCGGGGATTTCCAAGCGACCAGTCGACCGATGGCGGGAGACGCTGGAACCGTGGGAGATCGGCCTGGTTGAGAGCTTCCTCTCGGGAGAGATGGAGACCTTCGGGTACGAACCGTCGGGGATCCAACTCAGCAGCAAGGATCTTCGACTCATCTGGGAAGCCTTCCAGGAGACGCCCTTGCTGCAGCGCAGGTTGCAGCGTTGGTTCGACACCGGCGAGGGCGTCGAGCGCTATTCGAGCGACCCGACGGATCCGAAAAACTGGGGAAAGCACAAGTTTCAGTGATTCTCGTACAGACCGCCCCGCCGTGCTCGCCGTTGACCGTACCCGAAGACGATCGATGAAGCCGCGCGTTTACGTAGTCTACTGTGTGGACACCGAAGGGCCCCTACACGAGCCGCTGGAGGCGACCTTCGGGCGCCTCGAAGAATATTTCGGACTGACCCTCACCCCCAGCGAGGAGACGTTGGCGGCCCTGCAGAATGGTCACTTCCCCGAGGAATTGGCGGCCCGCATCGAGGGGCGAGAGAAGGGGCTCATGGACATGATCAGTCCAGCCCGCCTCAACTACTCGAGCGACTGGACGATTCTGGAGAATCGAATCAACCGCTGCTTCGACGACGAGATCCGCCTCGCCCTGCCGGATGCCGAAGAAAAACCGCTGCAGTACAGCTGGTTCGCGGTGGATCGCGTCGGTGTGGACGACAATCCGAGGCGACGGGCGCTCGGCTTCCACCAAGTCTACGACTTCTATGACTTGAAGATTCGGGGGCAACCCGAGTATAGCGACGAGATCTACTGGCATTTCCACACGGTTCCATTCTCGAAACAGGCCCATCGGTGCGCCACGGCTCTCTACTACTCGAACGCCCATTATGAGATCTTGTCGCGCCGCCTGATCGATCGGGGCTCGTTCCCCGTCGCGTTCCGGCCAGGATGCGATGTCGAGCGTGCAGATGTGAACCTGTTTCTGGAACAGTGGATCCCGTTCGACTACGCGAACATGGCGGGCGAGAGAAGCGAATCAGAACGCCAACAACCGGACGCGACGGGCACGCGGTTTCACGATTGGCGTTTCGCACCGCGGCGGTGGGGTGCCTACCACCCCGACGTTTACGACGTTCAGAAGGAAGGCCCGTTGGCCCGCTACATCGCCCGCTGCCGGTATGTCGAAGGACGGTTCTACCAGATCACTCAGGGAGAGGTCGACGAAGCGTTCGGAGAAGCACGGAACGAAGGAGCCGCGTTGCTCGCGGTAATGAGCCACGACACTAGGGATCTGCCCGGCGAAACGCTGAAGTTCCTCGAGATGCTGCGAGATGCGAGTCGACGGTTCGACGATGTGGAGTTCGTCTATTGTAATGCGCGACGAGGCGTTCAAAGGTACGCGAGTCTGAGCGCGGAGCGTGCGCCGCAACTAGTCGCACGTTTCGAAGGAAACAGGTTGATCGTGGAAACGAGCACGGATATCTGGGGATCGCAACCCTTCCTGGCGTTCAAGACCTTGACGAATCAATACTTCCACGACAACTTCACCCGGGTCGACGAGACGACATTCGCCTACACATTCGATGAAATGTCGACGAAGGCTGAAGCTCTGGAGGTAGTAGGGGTCGCGGCGCACAATCGGGATGGCAACACCGCGGTTTGCAGGCTGATCGTCGGCACGCCACGCTTTGATCCGGGTCGTGTGGAGCAGATTCACGGGTGAGCATCCCAGCACAAGAGTGTCTGTTCAGCGCTCCCTACGATTTCCTCCCCGACGACGTGATCCAAGGCTACCGAGCCACAATGCCGACACTGTTCCACGAGGTCTGGCGATCGGCGGATCTGCCCGACACCGCCGCCGTGGCCGCTTGGATCCCGAACCCGGGACAGAGCTTCGTGGTGAACGAGAGCGTGCTCGACCGATTTCCCGCGCTGTCCACACTGATCACGCCGTCGACGGGTATGACACACGTTGACCGCGAAGCGTGCGAAGCGCGCGCCGTTCGAGTCTTCAGCCTCCTGGACGATCGTGAAGGCCTCGAGTCGATCTCGGCGAGCGCGGAGTTCACTTTCCTTCTGGTGCTGAACACCCTGAGAAGGCTGGAGTTCGCGGTCGGTGAGGTGAGTGCCGGGCGCTGGAGGCAACGGGAGAATCTGCTTCGCGGGCATGAACTGGATGGAAAACGGGTCGGCCTCGTCGGCATGGGCCGAATCGGCAGAAGGCTTGCGAAGTATTGTCTCGCGTTTGGCGCGAGCGTCGCGTACTTCGACCCCTATGTTGGCGAAATCGAGCACCGCTCGAGCACTCTCGAAGAGGTTTTTCACTCCTCGGACATCATCTGCATATGCTGCGCTCTCACGCCGGAAACCGAGTGCATGATCGGCTACGAGCTGTTGGAGACCCTTCCGCTTGGCGCGTGCCTGGTGAATTCCTCACGCGGAGAGGTGCTCGTCGAGGAGGACCTGATCCGTTTCCTTCGCATACGACGCGACGTCCGCGTGTCGCTGGACGTGTTGTCCGGAGAATCGAGCGGCACCCATTTGTCGTCCCGGTTGCTGGAACTACATCGGCAAGGCCAGATCGTGATCACGCCTCACATCGCCGGCGCGACGGTTGAGTCACAGACGAAAGCCGCGACGATAGCGCTGCGCCTGCTTCGGAGGCACACGGATTAGCGTCCGCCCATCGACAGGACCGGTCACTATGGGGCGAGGATCTCCAAATGCGTGAGCGCATCCACCTACTCGTCGATGACCTGGGTCTTGCTGCGGCACTGAAAGTGTCGCTCTTCGCGCTGCGCTACCGGGTGCTCACGGTTCGTTTTGTGTCGGCACGGCGGGCGGGCACGCACATCGTTCGGGCGATGCAGGTTCTCGGGTTGATCGGTCCTCATGAACCCATCAACTTGGATCTCACAGAACAGACGCCCGCCGGTGGCCCCCTGCGGGAGCAGGTTCACCTGGTCGTGCATGAGGCAGCGCTGAAGCTCGTTGCTCGCATCCGCTCTCAGCCGTCCTTCGTCGACTTCCTCCCACGCGCTGTCTCGCCGGAACGAAGACAGGCATACCTGGAGAAGGTATTGAGGCGGGACATCTATGACGTGGGGATCCTGTCGTGCGTTTACGCGCAATCAAAACGCAACGGGAGCTCGCCTGGAGGCGCCCAGCACGAGAAGGATCCGGGCGTGAGAACAGTCGCTCTCGTGAAGCTGTCCGACCTCTCGAAGCTGATCGGGGAGGTGCTCACGACGGACCCCGATTTGGTCTTCCGTGGTTATTCGGGACTGCGTTTCTCAGTGAGCTTGTGGCTCTGCCGTTTCATCTTGGCTCAGGCCGCGGGGTTGCTGGCACCGTTCAGACAGCTCTTCACGACGGGTACCGGCCACGCCGAGCGCGCAACGGTCGCCGTGCAGTACTCGCAGGGAATCGATGGCACCCTGTTCACCGACAACGATCTCTGGTGGTACGAGCACTCGGAGCTTCCGCCCGGACGTTGTCTCGTTCTCTTCGACCGCCCAAGAGAACCAGCCACCGACGAGGTAATTCGCGCCCTCGCGACTCTGGGCTTCCGCTACAGAGTTCTCAACCGCGCTGCGAACGCATCCTCTCGCTTACGCACGAGCGGGTTTCCGTCGAAGGGCTTCCGTCACGCCGTGGAGGATTCCTCGTTCTGTTTCCGGTTGCTTGCAGCCGCTGCCGGCGGCTGCGCGCGAAGGTGGCAGTTAGCGGAGTGGTTGTCGCTCAACAAACGGCTGCGCGAGTGGCAGGCGCTCATGGCCGACGAGGGCATCCGCGTCTTGTTTTCCACGGAACAGTCGTCGATCGACATGATGTCGCTCGCGGCGGATCTCGTCGGCGGGATTCGTGCCGGTTTTCATTGGTGGGCCGCCAACTACCCGATTCAAACCAGGATGACCATTGTCCACCAGGTGTTTTTTGTTTGGGGGCGGCGGTACTTGGTCGATGCGGCCCAAAGCCAGGCCGGCTGCCCGGAGTACGTGCTGCAATCGGGGTGCATTTTTGACGATGCCGCAACGAATCCCCACTTCGACGAGACAGCCAGAGCTTTGCGCGCGCGGTTCGAGACCACCGGAGTCCGGCACGTAGTCGGAGTGCTGGATCGATCATTGGGAGTGCGCGGAGCCTATCCAGCGCAACAGCACGTGCGCTTCTTCGATTCGTTGCTCTCGTTCGCAGAGGCTAACGACTCGGTCGGATTATTGGTCAAGCCTAAAGCGGTGGGCGGCCCCGCGGTGCTGCACCAGGAGCCGAAGCTCAGAGCGCGAATGAAAGCCCTGGAGAGCCAGGGTCGCGTGATCGTCCTGGACGGTAAGCGGTATGTAGCCGAGGCGGCCCGAGCGGCCGACGTATCGGTGGCCCTCGGATATAACTCCGGTGGCTTCGTGGCCGCGCTCGCAGGCGGCCGCTGCATTTTTTGGGATCCGGCGAAGCTCGTTGGTGGCCCCTGCGGCCGCTGGTATCTCGACATTGGTTGGGAGGAGCCGCAGGTCGTGTTTCACGACATGGACGCTCTCATCGAACAGCTCGTGAGCTTCCTGAGGTCACCCGCCACGTCTCCCAGGTTCGGTGACGCCGGCCCGCTGTTGGAGGGCATGGACCCCTTCCGAGATGGCCGGGCGGCAGAGAGAATCGGCGGGTTCGTTGGCGGGTTTGTTCGAGCGCTCGACCAGGGCGCTGATCGAGGCTCCGCCCTCGATATGGCCGTCGAAGACTACCGAAACATCTGGGGTTCGGACGCGGTGCTGAGGCCAAACGTTCGCGAGACCGGATGAGACAGAGCCCGTCGCCGCGGGTCTCCAATGCTCGGTGCTCGGCCGTTATTCCGAGGTCTCCGAGCCTTGCCTCGCCGGGTCATTCGGCCAACGCTCCGGTACCAGGGCGCACTCGTTCTTCCGCGCCTCGAGTATCAGCTCGATCAACCATGCATCCTTGACAGTCTTGATCTGAAAACTGCCCCATCGAGGCATGACGAGGTGGCCTACCTTACTTGCCGGCACGTCGTCATCTGCCAGCGCTTCCCGCCAATATACGGATATCGCGCCGTTGCCTGCGAACAACGCCTCTCGTTCCACTCGTATTTGTTGATGCATGGCGGGATTCAGCGGCTCGAGGCCGTGACCCGCGTGGACGAAGTGCAGCTGATAGTCCTCGTACACGCTGACCGCTCGGTCCACGTCGTAGAGCAACAGTGTGTCGATCGCCTTTTGTATGTGCTCCGCGCTTCGCAATGGGCAATGCACGTTCAGCGACATTGCGATGTCCGGGTAACATCCGGTTTCCTCCAGTCGCTCCACCGCTTCCTTCAGAACCTGAGCTTCCGAGACCCGCTGCGCCGAGAGACCTTCCGGTCGAAGGTGGGCACCGATGTCGGGGAAATGCTGCTTCGTGTATTCCACCACGGCGGCGTCATCAGTCGTCACGATGATGTCGTCGACGCCGTCTACCGCCAGCGCCGCGTCGAGCGTGTAGTCGAGGAGCGGCCGGCCGGCCAGCGGCTGCAACACGATGTTCGGCATATGCGGATAGCTGTTCTTGGCGCGGACAACCGCCACCACCTTCGGCCGGACCACCCCGCCATTCCGCTCTACCGACGACCGATAGATCTTTGCACGCGTCGCCAGCAGACTTTCCTCGTCCGTGCTCAAAGAGCTCGAGTGTTGCCTGTAGGAGAAAAGCGGCGTCGCGATGTTCGCGACCGGGTGACGATGCACGACCTTCAACCACAAGTCGTACCCATCCTGTCGGTCATGGGACTCATCGTAGCCACCGACGCTTTTCAAGACCTTCTTTCTCACCATGGTGCAGGCTCCATGAGCCGGCAGATCCAGCAGCTTCGCTTCGTCTCCCACCCGCTTGCGGCTCTCCACGCCCAGTACGCGCCCCTCCTCGTGTACGAAGATGAAGTTCGGATAGACCAAGGCGACAGCGGGATGATCGTCGAGGTAGTTGGCCATGACCAGCAACGCGCTCTCGTCCAGGTAGTCGTCCGCGTCGAGCCGCATGATGTACCGCCCCTTCGCGGCAACCAGCGCTTCGTTCGCCGATGCCTGCAATCCGCGCGGCGTCTCGTGGGTCACGAGCGTGATTCGTTCCGGGTGCGCGCCGGCGAACTCTTGCGCGATCTCCAGAGCGCCATCGCTCGAGGCTTCGTCTATGACGATGAGCTCCCATGCGTCGTAGCTCTGCGTGAGGACACTCTCTATGGCTTCTCGCAGGAAGCGCCCGTAGTCGCGGCACGGAATATAAACGGTGACGCGGGGCTTGACTGCACTCATGTTTCTTCCATGTTGCGCGCGGGCGCTCCCATGAGCGGATGTAGCATCGGATCGGCCTCGAACGCCCGCAGCGCCTTCGATAACGAGAAGTCCGCGTCCCCGGGATAGCATTCTTCGAACATCTGTGAGATGAGCTGAAAATTCTCGAGATGGTTCACGGCGAACGTAAGCTCCGGCTTGTTCAGTCCCTTCCACGACCCCGCAGCGGGAAAGTAGCCGATCTTGAACAGCGCAGGGTTGGTATAGATGAACGCGGTCGAATGTTCGCGGAACTCATCTTCCTTGGCAAGCCGATGACAGCGTTCCAGCGCGCTCGCGGACACTACTTCGACGCGAACACCGATGGGGAACTTCGCGAGTCCGGGCTCGGCGTACGGAAACTCCTCGGTGACATTTACCGCGTAGTCGAATTCTCCCTGCACGAAGAACTCGACCACATCATCGATCAACGCGGAGTGAACCAAGGGATTGTCGCCCAGGATTTCCAGGACCGGGTCGCCCGCATATTCCTGCGCCGCACCGTGGATGCGACCCAGAACGTCCTCTGAGGGTCCCCGGTAGCACGCGACACCGAGCCGCTCGGCCAGCGTCTGCAGCTCATCGTCTTCCGGTCGGGTCGTCGTAGACAAGACGATCTGCTCGACGGAGCTCGCCCGCTCGACGCGCTCGATCAAGCGGGCGACGAGAGGTTCGCCGAGGATCGGCATCATGGATTTACCCGGAAGCCGACTCGAGCCCATCCTCGCCACGATCAGGGCAGTGGGAGTCATCCTGACGGCTCGCTTTCAGCCACGCGCCGGTTGCCCGAAGCGCTCCACGTGCTCTTCCCGGAGCACACCGTACTCGAGAATGTCCAGCCACTGATTGTCCTTGAATGCAGCTTCCCGCCGCCGACCTTCCAGTTGCATGCCCAGCTTCTCGGCGAGCCGCTGCATCCCCACGTTCGTGGAAAAAGTCCCGCAGCATATCCGGTGCAGATTGAGCGTGAAGAAACCGTGATCCAGCAACAGGCGTCCTGCCTCTTCACCGTAGCCTTTACTCCAGAAGTTCTTTTCGCCCACCAGGATCGCGAACTCCGCGCTTCTCCGGACGGTATCGATGTGCGTCAGGGCGATGTTGCCGAAATGCTGGTCGTTCTCACGCAGAACCATGGCCAGAACCAACTGGTCGCGAGCCCCGCGCGTGCGGCGCACAAACTCCAAGGCGTCATCCCGGGTATACGGGTATCGATGGTGAGAGTTGCCCCGGCAGGCGTCTTCGTCATTCAGCCATCGAGGGTATTCTCCGTCCATATCGCTCTCTTCCAGGACGCGCAGATCCAGCCTTTCCCCGACAAGAAACGGCGTCATCATGATACGCACCTCAGATCAAAGGAAGGCGCTTGGGTCGCGATTCGCCCGCTACCAGCAACGCACGCACGATAGAACGCAGACGGGCGACTGATCTCCCGTCTCGCAAACACGGGGAAAGCGGCCTTGCCCCGGGCGATCGAGATCCACCCAGTGCCTCTCTCAACTCATCAAGTAATACCTCTTTTGTCGTCACCGTATCCAGGTATCCGGCACGGCCCAGCATCAAGGCGTCGGGTGCACGGAGATTCGGCTGAAAACTGATCACCGGCTTCTCGACCAAGAACGCCTTGATGAGAGTTATGGAGGTCATCCCTACCACCACGTCCGCAACCGCGATCAGCGACTCAGCATCACGGGAAGCCCCGATCGTAACGGGAAACGGGGCGCCCCTCACGAGCCCCTCGAATTTGCCCGTCGACTCTTTCGGGTGCAGATTGATCGCCAACCGTGGCGAACTGCCCTCCTGTGAAAGCACAGCCAGTGCCTCCAGCAACCCGCGGAGAGTGTCCCATTCATCGTAGCCACGGGCTCTCTCCTGTCCCCGGCCGTACAACGTGCGTAACGGCTGCGAAAAGAACACCACCAACGTTTCGCCGGCAGTCGAGCCGAACTGCCGCCCGATCGCCTGTCTCTGCGTTCGCTCCGTTTCCGAGCCGATGGTTTGGGCAGCACGATCCAACGCCGCCTGGCCAACGACCTGGAGCCGCCCGGCCGGGAATCCTTCCGCGATCATCTCTTCGACCGCAAAGTCGTCCATCACCGCGATCACATCCGGCAGCTCTTCAGACCGAATCTCCTCGCCGGCCACGCGTACGAACCTGCGCGAGTAATTGATCCACTGATCGAGAACCGCCAGCGTCGGCACGCCGAGCCGTCGGGCGGATCGAAGCACTCCTGACTCAGGCCCCGGGTCGAAGCTGGTTGCCGTAATCACCAACCTCGCGTGGCTCGCGGCGAGAAGCTGCCGCCCGACACTGTCCCAATCCCGCCCGGCGTCTGTGGCGCTCGTACTCTCCGCGCTGTGCGCAAGTCGCTCTCGCGCAAAGATCTCATGAGCGTGGTCGAAGCCGTAGGTAACGAGCCGGATGCCAGGGTCCCGCTCGAGAACCTCGAGAAGCGGAAGCAGGGCTTCGGCACCGCCCGGGTCACGCCCGAGTGCTAGAACGGGGGTCGGTTCGGTCATCGAGTGGTAGCGCGGTGAGGTCGTCGCGACAGTCCATCACCTTGCGGATCGCGGTCACGACTTGGTCCATGTGCTCGGTGCTCAGTGGCCAGCGGCAGAACTTCCCGAACAAGAGCCTTTGCTCGTACGCCTGCTCGGCGACCGGACAAATCCCCTTCTCGTAGGTGATATCCCTATCGGTGTACTCGGAGACGAACGGGAAGTGGCTGCGCCCGACAGCGATCCGCTGCTGAAACATCGGCGCCCAGTACACCGGTGGCGCATACCAATCACGCAGCTCGATGCCCTCGGCCCGAACTGCCTCGGCGAACACCGTGCGCGCCGGCCCGCACACCGCCTCGTCGTAGAACATCGGATAGAAGTAGTAGACGTGGCGACTACCCTCCGGAGCGGCCAGGCGCTGAGGTGTGAGGCCAGGGAGGTCGCGGAGTTGCTCGTCGAGGTACGCGGCTAATTCCTCGCGAGCCCGGGTCAAACGGTCCAGCTTTTGTAGCTGACAATAGGCAATCGCGGCCTCGATCTCGGTCATGCGGTAGTTCCCCCCGAACGTGTTTTCCAGGTTCTGCAGATCGAGTGTAGCAACGACATTCTCGCCGTGATTGCGGATGAGCTGGAGCCTCATAGCTAGCTCATCGGCGTCCGTGACGATTATTCCGCCCTCCCCCGCGTGGATCGTCTTGTGGTAGTTGAGGCTGAAGCCCCCCATGTGGCCTATGGCCCCGATCCACTCTCCACCGTACTTGGCGGCGGGAGCCTGGGCGGCATCCTCGATTACGGTCAAGCCATGGCGCTCGGCGATCGGCATGATCGCGTTCATGTCGGCCGGGTGCCCGAAAAGGGGTACGACCACGATTGCACGTGTCCTCGGGGAGATCCTTTCTTCAATGGAATCCGGCGCCAAGCACAATGTTTGTGGGTCGAGATCGGCAAAAACCGGGATGCCGCCGTAGGCAAGCACGCAGATTGCGGTCGCCGACATGGTCAACGGAGGAACGATCACCTCATCCCCGGGCTCGATGCAGGCGGCGCCGATGCATGCCTGCAAGCCAGAGGTTAACGAATTGAAGCTAACTGCATGCTTCGTTCCGAAATATTCGGCCCAAGCGCGCTCCAAGCATCGGACTCTCGGTCCTCCGCAGAAGTCGTCCCCCGGCGCGCCCCGAAACTGCGAGAGGACGCCGGACTCCAGCACTTCCAAGGCCGCCGCCTTCTCTTCTTCGCCGATGGGGTTGTAGCGCGGCCACGGCGTCTGGCAAACGGGCGGCCCGCCCAGAATGGCTAGAGGGGATCTCGGCACGGCTCAGCGCCTCCCACAGGCCGAGCTGAGAGAGGCCGTCGACCTGGATCCGCCGCTCACGCCGACGCCCCCGGATCCGGCGCTCTCTCCGGTGCAGCCGAACGAATCAGTTCAAGGGACAGGGACAAAGCAGCTCGAGCATCGTGGACGGTGCATCGCGGTGCGCGGTCGGCTTCGATGCTTTCAATCAAGTTCTCGATGGCAAAACGGGTGCCATCGCCGAGGCTCGTCGGGGCGACCTCGGGACGTGGGGAAAGCTGCCGAAAACCATGAGCCTTCTTCGTATCCTGGCGAGAATAGGTTTCTCGAAGGTGTCCGAGGTCACTGAACACGACGCGGCCCCGACTTCCGAGTACGTCGATCTCGAATATGTTGAACGCTCGCTGGTTCACGCCGAAGACAAATGCCTCAACACCTTTCTCGAAGCACGCCCGGAAACTGAGTGTCGGGTCCTGACCTGGTTCCGGCAGACCGCCCAACACCTCGAGACCTTCGGGGTCTCCCCAAAAAAATCTCAAGAGATCGAGCATGTGGCTACCGTTGTTCAGCACACCCTTGGTGTAGAAGCCTCGCACTTTCTGGATCTCCCCCAGATAGCCTGCACTCACCCATTCAGCGACCTCGATGTACGCGGGTACGTAGCGCCGGACATAGTTGACGGCGACCTTCGCGGCAGACTTGTCGACCATTTGAACGGCGGCTTCTGCATCCGCTGAATCCATTCCGATCGGCTTTTCCAGAAGAACTCCTGTCACATTTCTCGAATCGAGGACGTCGGAGAGAATGGCGGTGTGGGACGACACGGGAGAACAGACACTGACCAGTTCGACTCGCTCCCGAGCCAACATCTCCCTGTGGTCCTCGTATGACCTCTCTATGTCCCAACGTTCGCAAAACCGGCGCCGCGTCTCCGGGTCCGGGTCGCTGCCGCTCACCAACTTCGTGCGCGGGCAGCCCCGGTATCCTGCCGCATGGCTCAGGAGCCTCGAGGAACCCAGAGAGGGAGGGCCTGAGTCTCCGCCGATGCGCCCGCAGCCGATGACCGCGGCACGGAAAATATGTGCGGCCACGCTACCGCACCGGTCCTGTCGTCCCGACGCCGCGACCCTCCGAAGGCGCCCATTCCTCGACCAGACAAGACCACGAGCGCCCTGAATTCGAAGTAAACATGGTCAACGGTAACCTCGGGCCATACAATAGATCCGGGTTCGGAAAGTGTCTAGAGATCGACTCATGGTATCGCCTGTGGGAAACAACGACCGGACAGACAGCCGCGAAGTCCATCTGCGCGAGTATGTAGATCTGATCGCGCGGCGGAGGGGGGTTGTGCTTCTCTGTTTCATCACCGTCGTCGCGACGGTGCTGCTTGCCAGCCTGGCAACGCAGCCGACATATCGAGCCACCACCGTTCTCCATATCGAGCCGGATACGGCGAGGATCTTCAACTTCGAGGAGCTCTTTCAAGTGGACGCGTCGGGCGATATTTTTCACCAGACGCAGTATCGCCTGATTAGAAGCCGCTCGCTCGCGCGGCGGGTCATTGATCGCGAGGCGCTCCTGGACCCACCAGGCGCGGCGAACGGTGCCGGCCCCGGGGGCGGAGCAACCTCCGCTGCCCTGAGCTGGATCAAGTCTCTGCCCGGCCGGGCGATTGCTGGAATTCGAAGCGCCCTCGGAACCTCCCCGCCTCTCATCGAGGGCGAAGAGACGCAGCCCATTGAGTTGCGGGATACCCGTTACACCGCAGCCATCGACAGTTTCATCGGTTCTGTAGGGGTAGAGCCCATTCGAGGCACCCGCCTTGTGGAGGTTTCCTTCAGCAGCAGCGACCCCGTGAGGGCCGCCACCGTGGCCAACGCTATTGCCGTCGTGCACCGCGAAATGAACCTGGAGGCCAAGTTCGAGACCACCGAAGAGGCGAGCAAGTTCCTCGCCGACGAGATCGTGATCCTGCAACGCCAAATCGACGAGGACGAAGCAGAGCTGCAACGCTACGGCAGTGAACGCGACATTCTCTCGGACAACGAACGGCAAGACACGGTAACGCAAGGGCTTGCGAACTTCAGCGCCGAGTACACCCGGGCTCAAACTGACCGCGTTCAGAGACAGACCTACTACGAGCAGCTAAGCGGCGAGGACCCTTCTGCAGTTCCCGAGATTTTCACCAACAGCCTCGTTGTGCGCTTGAAGGGCACGCACGCAGACATGCAGCAACGCGCGGCAGAAGTGTCACGACAGTTCACCGACGACTGGCCCGCGCTGCAGCGCCTGCGTGCGGAAATTCGTGATCAGGAGCAGATGATCGCGGCGGAGGAGCAGCGAATCTTCGAGA
>PVBE010151823.1_pt1 | contig 15818 bp, 13 predicted proteins | sample 1631181 | NCBI WGS metagenome assembly PVBE01 (sample SAMN08397723, study PRJNA350692) | Marine metagenome, whole genome shotgun sequencing project. | isolation source: water | place: Pacific Ocean | collected 2012-04
GTTCAGAAATTGCCCACGGCGCGTCGTCTTCGCGTACTTCTCGAACCCTTCACCCAGGGTCAATTGCTTGCTCATCGTTTAACTCGTTCTGTATCCGTTTGCCTACCGATCAGATCGATGACTTATTCAGAAGTTCCCTAAAGAAGCGTTCCGAAAGATGCATCACTTTTATAGCTACACCAACCCCGTCACCCCGGACTCGATCCGGGGCCGGTATGACGGTGATGACGCACGGCCGTCGGCGCTGGTCTCCATATTCGGACGTTGCTTCACGGAACGTGGCCCGTCGATAAGTGCGCTAAAGAAATACTCGGAGACGCGACCGCTTTGCGCCCTACGGTTTCGAGAACCTTCTCGAAGCAGGCTTCAGATTCTCGCCGCACGGCCGATCCACGGGCTCTATGTCGGCACACTAGGGGCTGGTAGCGCCGGTGACGCCGGCGGTCAGGGTAAATCGCATCGCTTCCTCCATGTTCATGGCGACCGGCCGCACAGCACTGCGAGGCACCAGTACGGCATAACCACCAATCATGTAACTCAAGGGCAGATAAACCAGGACACTGTCTGCTTCGCGAAAATCATCGGGCAGGCTTCCCGGGTCTTCCCGGGTAACGAAACCGATCACCTGCATGCCGCTATTCCCGAGCGATACTGCCACCACGCGCTCGAATTCCTTTTTTGTGCCCGGCGAAAAATAATTCAGGAAATCGCGTAAGGCCGGGTATATCGATTTGATAACGGGAGTGTGGTAGAGGAGTTTCTCCCCCTTGGCAAACAGCATTTGAACCACATAGGCATGCATCAGCAATCCCACCATAAATACGGCTATCAGGCCTGCAATCGTACCCATGCCAGGCCGGTACAGGTGTTCTGGCAGCCATAAGCCGATCAAATTGCCCAACATCGATTCCGCAGAGACTGCGAACCAGTAAAGGAGGTAGAGCGTAAGCACAACGGGCAGGATGGTCACCAGTCCCGTGAGAATGTGTTTGCTTATGAATTTCACCATTTGAACTACCTCCGCTAACAACTAACGCACCGGCGCTCTCGCAGCAGCGGCTCTCGCTCCCTGCTCGGGGCCTCGTCCAGTGTAAGCCAGAAACGCCCTAACATAGCGCCCTCCCTTGAATCGACAGCCTCCTTAGAAGGTACAAGTGCTAAGGATCGACATTTCGATAGCAACGTCCGTTGGCCGCTCGCGCTGAACGGTCTCCTGGAGATCGCTAATATCGGGGCCGCAACCGTGGTGTAATTTGGTCAAATACACCGACTCCCGCACCATTCACCTTTTAGCGGTTGCCGAGCGCTTGACGTCGTCGCCGCGTCGCCGTGTCGTCCACGACGAGGGTCTCATCTTCGAGGCGCCCGTCGAAGACGACGCCATAAATCTCGTTGGCACGTTCGACCGTCTCCCAACGTTCGAGCACGTCGCGCAATACGCGCGCCGGTTCTCGCTCCAACGGATCGCCGTAACCGCCACCGCCGGCATCGATGCCCCGGATCTGCTCGCCGGGCTCCAGTCGGCACTCGACGACACCTGGCAAGCGTTCTTCACCGCCGTCACGTTTGCGCACAAACGTCGCGGCCGCGGGCCCGGCGTGACCGCCCCTCGCACCCTGCGGTGCGTTCACCTGACCATCGCACGAAACGACGACCGTCATCGGATCCCGGCGCGGCCCGTAAACGACTTCGACGCCGGGACCGCCGCGGAAACGACCGGCCCCCGAACCGCCGGGTACCACGCGAACCGATTCGAACAGCATCGGATACTTCGATTCGTCGACTTCCACGCTGCTTCGATAGATGACGCCGCAGGCAACGGGAAGCCCGAAATTGAGCCAGCCGTCGGTCGTTGGGGACGCCGGGCCACCGTTCGCCACCAACCATTCCTGATTGATATACGGCCCTTCGCGGCGCCAGTCGTACCCGGAGATCACCGCCGCGCCCGCGCCCATACCCATCGCACCTTCGGCGACGCCGAAACCGTCGCCGATCTGGGCAAAGGCGAGCTGTACTGCGTTGACGATGCGGTCACCGATATTCGTCGTCGCCATCGAGCAGCTATGAGGAAACTCAGGGATCCCGGTGACGCAGCCTTCGCGCAATTTGACGTCGATACGCGCGAAGCTGCCGGCGTTGTGCGGAACATCGGGGTCTATGCAGTTAAATACGCCGGTCATGGCGTTGCTCGTCGCGCAGGCCACCGATTCATTCAAGCCGAGCGGTACATTATCGGCGTTATTCGTGAGATCGACTTCGATCCGGCCAGCCTCATCGTCGATCGTGATGTCGACCCGGATGGGCAATCCGTCCGGCAGGACCGGCGGCAATGGATCGTAGGTGCTGACAGCGGTGAATGTTCCGCCCGGCAGTTTACGTATTGCTTCGGTGGCGCGACGCTCGGAGTAACTGAACCATTGCTCGATGAAATTGCGGATAGTGTCGATACCGTAACGCCGCGTCAATTCCGTCAGACGGCGCTCGCCGATCCGCGCCGATCCGATTGACGCGAGATAATCGCCGTACCATTGATCGGGCACGCGAATGCGCTTCTTGCACATGCGGATAATATCGTCGACGTCTTTGTAGGCTTTTTGGATGCGCACGGCCGGAAAGATCAACGCGCCTTCTTCGTAGATGTCGCTCGCATAGGCGTGATAAGTACTCGGGATCGAATTGCCGCAATCGGCTTGGTGTGCTTTAGCACACGCAGTGAACAGATGTTCGCCGTCCACGAATACGGGCACCAGGTACATATGATCGGCCGCATGGGTATTGCCGATGTAGGGATCGTTGTGCAAGAAGGCATCGCCGGGAGCGAGATCGGTATGCAATTCGGCCATCGCCTCCGTTTGCAGGCTGCTGCCGAAGATATGCACGGGCGCCCCCTCGGCAGCGCACAACAGCCGATTATCACCGGTAACGATCGAGCAGGAGAAATCACGCACCACCGCGAGTACCGCTGAGCGCGCCGTCTTCAATAACGTGTTGGTCATTTCTCGCACGATCGCTTCCATGCGATTCGCCAGCACCGCCATCAGAATGGGGTTGATCTCATCGCCGACGTGTTCGCGCCCTCGATCATTCACCGTTTGCTTCCTCCTCTAAGGATTTCTCCGAGCCGCCACACGGGTTAGTTGCTCGCAAATGCGGTATACCTCGTTACCGCGTATCAGGATGGGTGCTTATTCGAAAACCGAGCCGTGAATACCTCCCTGTAGCCCGCATTCTTGCAGCCGGCGGTTTCGACTAACCCATCACCCTCGTACATGGAACGAGCGTCTCAATTCTAGACACGCATGTTTAGGTCATCGTGTAGCCGCCATCGACACTCCAGGCCTGAGCGTTGATATAGCTCGATTCATCGGAGGCAAGAAACACCGCGAGGTGGGCGACCTCTTCGGGGCGGATCCAGCGTTTCAGCGGCGCCATGTTCTTGAACGCCTCCTCCAAGGCTTCCCGCGGCACCCCAGCGACGGCGGCGTGTTCGCTCATGAAATTGTCCGCCAAATCCGTATCGACAATCCAGGGACAGATGGCGTTGGTCAATATGTTGTACGGTGCCAGCTCGAGCCCGAGGCAGCGCGTGATCCCGACGATGGCGTGCTTTGAGGCGTTATACGCGCTCTGTTGTCGCGAACCCCATTTCCCGGCAGAGGAAGCAATATTGATGATCCGGCCGGCTTCGCGTTCGACCATTTTTGGTAACGCCGCTTGGGTTACATGGAACACGCCGTAGACATTGACTTCGAGGATATTGCTGAAATCCTCGAAGGAATAGTCGACGAAATTGGCGGCTTTATGGATCCCGGCATTATTGACCAGGATATCGATCTGCCCCTCACTTTCGACAGCGGCGACCATGTCATCGACCCCGGGGCGATCGGAGACATCGCAGGGATGGGCGCTCACCGCAACGCCGTATCGGTCGCGCAATTCGGCGGCGGCCTGGTCAAGACGCGCAGGGTCGCGAGCGTTAAGCGCGATACTGGCACCTTCAGCCGCGTAGACTTCGGCGATCGCGCGCCCGATGCCACGACTGCCGCCGGTGATCAGAGCCGTTTTACCCTTGAGCCTGTCTACCATTGCCTTCGTCCCCTCTTCGTAATCGTCGGAATAAGGTTGTACCTAAGGAACCTCTGAACAAGTCATGACTCGGCATTTTGCGCCCAGAATATCCGGCTACCGCGTTGCAAAGCTTCGAAATAGCACCACTATTCCGTGCGCTTCGCGCCTTGTATCCGAATATTCTGGACACAAGCCGCTCGACCCAGACTTATTCAGAGGTTCCCTAACTGCGGCAATCATTGATCGCAGAACAAATAAAACGCAACATGCATAATCTTACGGCCGACGCCCTCATCCGTGGGCTACACTAGGACAATGCCATGGTCGACGAAGATCGATTTGTCAATATCGAGACAAAGCTTGCCTTTCAAGAAGAGTTGGTGCAAACGTTGAACGATGCAATCGTCCAACAGTTACACCGGCTTTCGGCGCTCGAAGAGCGGTACCAGACGTTGTTTGACCGCGTCGCGTCGCTCGCTGCGACAACGGGCGCCGAGGTCGAACGTGACGAGCAGCCACCACATTATTGAACAGCTGCCGCGGAGTGATTGGTCGGCCGTAAGCCGCTACTAACGAATACCGGCACCGCCGGGCCGCTTCAATGCGGAAGGGAGTTTCGGAAAACCCGCGGCGCGGCGGTGCGTGGCGCGGGCCTCCCCGTCCTCGCGCTGAATATCGCGAGGGTTATCTACGAGGTAAGAACCGGCGGCTTACCAGCGACCGCCGCCACCACCACCACCACCACCCCGACGACCACCACGGCCACCGCCCTTCTCTTGGGCCATGTTCACGCGCAATGCTCGCCCTGCTAGATCCTGTCCATTCTTCTCCAAAGCGCTTTCTGCCGCCTGCTGGGTCGCAAACGTAATGAAAGCAAAGCCCTTCGACCGGCCCGTCTCGCGATCCATGATCAGCGCCAGTTCCTCGATCTCGCCATAGGGCGAGAAAAGCCCGCGCAGTTGTTCCTCGTCGACCGAATACGGAAAATTCCCTACGTACAATTTATTCTGTTGCATAACAACTCCAAGTTCGATATCAATTTGTTAAATGAGCAAACTCACCCAGACCGTCCAACACAATGCCTCGGAATCGCGGCGCAACACCTGTCGCCCTGCTGAAATCCAGCAGAGGAATGAACATGGAGAAGCTACAAATTCGCAGGTTTACCGAAGGAAATCTCAAGCGGAGAGCTGGTTTCAGTATAGACGAAGGGTTGAAGATAAGCGAGTTTGGGCCGTGCTGCCCAGCTGAGCCCATTGGCGGCCGGCCACGGTGTCTTCCGGAACCTTCGGCGTTTATAGTAGCAGGTGCCGGTTTTCCCGGCATCCGACCGGAATATCGGACTGAAAGAGAATAGCGGGGGGAGTAATCATGACTTATCTCATCGTCGGCTTAGCGCTGTTTTTTGCAGTGCACTCAGTATCGATCGTCAATGAAGGGTGGCGCGACCGGACCGCACAGAAAATCGGCGAATTGCAGTGGAAGGGCGTTTATGCCGTGTTCGCGATCGCCGGGTTCGCGCTCATTTGCTGGGGCTACGGGCTCGCGCGCCAGGAGCCGGTCGTGCTCTATTCGCCGCCAGCCTGGTCGCGACACGTAACAATGCTATTGATGGTTTTCGTTTTCCCCCTGTTCTTGGCTGCGAACCTGCCGGGACGGCTCAAGGCCGCGGCCCAACACCCCCAGGTCGTCGCAACCATGATATGGGCGTCAGCACACCTACTCGTCAACGGTACCCTGGCGGACGTCTTGCTCTTCGGCGCCTTCCTCGTATGGGCGGTTTTCGATCGCATTTCGATGAAAGGACGCACCGCACGGCCGATCCCGTCCGCGCCGGCCTCCAAAATGAACGACGTCGCCGCGGTTCTCGGCGGTTTACTGGTCTTTGGCGGGTTCCTCATATGGGGCCATGAAGCGCTCATCGGGGTCCCCGCGTATTGAGCTTAAGCACCAACGCCGGTATCTTTCGAAACCCGCGTGATCGAGGTCCGGCGGGGTCTACGAACCATTTCATCATTCTAACGAGCCCAGGAGAACACCCACATGGCATCAACGACCGCACAGCTTCCGAACGCCGGAGAGCCTAGCGCCGACTCACGTATCTCGGGATGGGCTAAGGCGCCGGCACCGAAAGTCGGCATGCTCGGCGCGGAGCCCCCCATGACCGAAGAAGAACGAGCAATGGTGGATGTCCTGCACCGCTTTGCCGAACAGGAAATGCGCCCGTTGGGTCAGATTCTAGACCGTATGTCCCCGGAAGCGGTGATCGCTCCTGATTCTCCGATCTGGCCGTTCTACGAGAAGTTCGCCGAACTCGGTTTCACGGTCGACATGTTAGTCGAGATGGAGCCGGCGCAACGGGCCAAGGCCAACTGCCTCTTTTATGAGGAACTCGGCTGGGGTGATTCGGGACTCGCCATTTCGATCGGGGCAAGCACCCTGCCGCGCTACATGGCGAGAATGTTCGGTAATGATTTTCTCGCCGAACTGTGCCCGGAAGGTAAACTCGGCTGCTGGGGGATCACCGAGCCCGACCATGGCAGCGATACGCTCGACCCGAACGGCCAGGCGATGCACGCCGCCGGTGACTACGGCCGCCCGAACTGTATCGCCACCTTGAAGTCCGACACCATCGTCATCAACGGACAGAAATCCGCATGGGTATCGAACGGTGTCATCGGAGAAGTCTGCGTGTTGTACTGCGCGGCGGATTCCGGCGCGGGGCCGGATAAGGAAAACGGTGCGGTCATTATCGTGCCCTGCGACACAAAAGGCGTGAGCAAAGGTCAACCCCTGAACAAGATGGGTCAACGCGCTTTGAATCAAGGCGAGATATTTTTCGACAATGTCGAGCTGCCAATGGAACACCTGCTCGCGGGCCCCGAGAATTTTCAGCGAGCCGTTTATGCCATTCATACCGACGCGAATGCGTTGATGGGCGCCACCTTTACCGGTGTCGCCCGCGCCGCCTACGACCTCGCACATGCTTATGTCCACGAACGGAAACAAGGCGGCGTACCGATCATCAAACACCAGTCGGTCGCCTATCGCTTATTTCATATGTTTCGTAAAGTCGAAGCCTCGCGCGCGCTGACCCGCAGGGTCGTCGAATACAACACGCTGGAGCCACAACCGTCACTGCACGTGGCCATGACCTCGAAGATCACCGCCACGCAAACGGCGTTCGAGGTGGCGAGTGACGCCCTGCAACTTTTCGGCGGCAACGGTATGACCCTCGAATATCCGATCGAAAAGCTGTTGCGCGATGCACGCGCTTCGATGATCGAGGACGGTTGTAACGAAATCCTCGCGATCAAGGGTGGCGCCTCGTTACTCGATCCGGAGCTTCTGTAAGAGAGGAAAGAATGATGCAACAAAATGCTTATATCGCCGGCGTCGGCATGACGACATTTAGCAAACATCAGGATCGCACGCTGAAATCCTTAACCCAGGAAGCGGTCGGCCTCGCATTACAGGACGCAGGGTTGGAGGCCAAGGAGCTCGAAGCCGCCTACTTCGGCACGGCGGCAACGGCCGTCACGGTCGGCCAGGTCATGATCCCGGGGCAGGTCGCGCTACGCGAAATGGGTATCGGGCGCATTCCGGTCATTAACGTCGAAAATGCCTGCGCGTCCGCAGCGACGGCATTTCAGCAGGCATGCACCATGGTCACGGCCGGAGTGTACGACGTCGTCCTCGCGATCGGGTCGGAAAAGCTGTACTGCGAAGACAAACAGAAAACCTTTTCGGTGTTCGCCGGCGCGGTCGACTTCGAAGGTTTCGAAGAAGTTTCCAAAGAGCTTTACGGCCGCATCAAAGCTGCCGGAGTAGATGTAGATGAGGCTGGCGCCGGTAGCAAGCGCTCACTATTTATGGATGTCTATGCGGCGATGGCGGTAGAGCATATGCGCGACTATGGCACGACACGCGAGGACTTTGCCGCGGTTTCCGCGAAAACCTCGTTCCACGGCAGCCTCAATCCCAAAGCACAATTCCAGGAAGTCTTAAGCGTCGAGGACGTACTCAACGCGCGCGAGATCAGCTATCCGCTGACCTTAGCGATGTGTTCACCCATCGGCGACGGCTCCGCGGCAGCGGTGATCGTCAGCGAAAAAATCGCGAAACGTCTCGGTCTCGCCAACATGGTGGCGGTCAAATCATCCGTACTGCGCTCGGGTTGGGACATCGGCGAGAATGAGCCGAGCGTCACGGAGGTCGTGGCGAAGGAAGCTTACGAGGAGGCTGGCGTCGGCCCCGACGACGTCGATGTCATTGAACTGCACGATGCATCGTCGCCGGCGGAACTCATGTACTACGAATCTCTCGGTTTGTGCCCCAAAGGCGAGGGAGCCCGCTTCATCACCGAAGGACATAGCCGGCTCGGCGGCAGCACGCCGGTGAATCCGTCCGGCGGATTGTTGCGTAAAGGGCATCCCGTCGGCGCCACCGGTCTCGCTCAGATCACCGAGCTCGCGGACCAACTCCGCGGCCGCGCGGGCAAGCGGCAGGTCGAGGGAGCAAGAATCGGCTTGGCCGAGAACGGCGGCGGTTTTATCCGCAGTGACGCTGCGGCGATGGTCATTACGGTCCTCGAAAAATAGCGGTCGCGACAATGAATACCGAACCTTCCGATACGGCGATCTTCGCCAACCTGATCGCAGACCGCATGCGCCGATGGCCCGATCGCGACGTCGTGACCTTCGTCACCGTTAACGCGGACGGCGGCTTCGACGACGAAACCCGCACCTACACGCAATTGTGGCAGAACGGCCAGCGGGTCACGGCCGGTCTGGATGCCGCAGGCATGCGGTTTGGCGACGCGTTCGCGGTGATCGCGCAAAATCACCCGGAGTTCGTCGACGTCATGGTCGGCTCTTCGATCGCGGGCACCGTGTTCGTACCCATCGACCCGCGGACCAAGGGTAAGAAGCTCGCCTTCATGCTCGAACACGCGGAGTGCCGCGGCGCCGTGATCGGCGATTACGCGCTGCCCCAGCTGGCTGAGGTCGTTGAAGCTTGCCCCTCGCTGCGGTGGGTGTGGGTCATCGGCGATCCCGCCGGGGCGTCTTCGATCGATTTGCACACAAGCGCCATCGCGGACGTACTCGCCGCGGCCACGGACGACATGGAAGTTCGGGTCACCGATCCCGAAACGCCGATGCAGATGCTGTACACCTCGGGGACCACCGGCGACCCCAAGGCAATCATGTCGGCCTACTCCCGTTTTGCCATGGTGGCGGGCTTGGGGCAGGCGCTCGGGTTACGCGAAGACGACCGCCCCTACACAGGTTTGTCCCTGACTCATGCCAACGCCCAGTTGATTACGCTCGGCGCGACGCTGCACATGGGGCTGAGAGGAGTAATCAGCCGCAAGTTCACCAAATCCCGCCTATGGGACATCACACGGCAATACGGTTGCACCGCGTTCAACCTGCTCGGTGGCATGACCACGGCGATCTACAGTGAACCTGCAAAGGACAACGACGCCGATAATCCGGTCCGCTACGTCCTGAGCGCGGGTATGCCGGCAACGATCTGGGAGAATTTTGAGCAGCGCTACAATCTCAAGGTAGGGGAATTCTACGGCGCGGCCGAAGGTGGGATAACCCTGAACTTACCGGGAACCGGTCCGATCGGCAGTATCGGGAAGCCACCGCCAAACCTAGAAGGCCGGATCGTGGACGAGGACGGTAACGATTGTGCACCGGGCGAGCCCGGTGAGATCATTTTCCGCAACATCGACGGCAGTGCCCCGGTCGTGACCTATTTCAAGAACCCGGACGCATCGCAAAAAAAGACCGACGCCGGGTGGCTGCGAATGGGCGATGTCGGTTATCGGGACAAAGACGGCTGGTTCTACTTTCTCTACCGCAAGGGCGGCGGGATCCGCCATAACGGCGACTTTATCAATCCGGCCTTCGTCGAGAAGGAACTCGCCGAACATCCGGCGATCGACGATGTTTTCGTCTACGGTGTGCCTTCTGCGAACGGCGTCCCGGGGGAGAAAGACGTCGTCGCCGCGATCGTCGCGGCCGATCCGGCGAGCTTCGATCCGAAAGCGGTTTTCGCCGCCTGCCGTAAGCACCTCGAATCGAGTTTCGTGCCAAGCTACCTGCAAGTCGTGCCGGAAATCCCGAAGACCGCCTCTGAGAAACCACAGGAGCGGTTTTTACTCGAGGCATTCGACAAGGACGCCGACAACGTCATCACCGAGTAAATTGCCGACTACTGAGACTTTCATCATTCGCGAACACGGTAGGTTGGGTTAGCCCGCAGGGCGTAACCCAACCTACGGTGCACAAGCGTTCGGTCTTTGTGTAAGCCTCAAGTAAGAACCTGTCGGATTTCGGGGTTCCGATCAACCGGAAGAAGCCCCGCGCCGTATTAGAACAGCCCCGGCGCCTTCAATTTCAGTGCGTGCTGGAGATATTCCAGTTCCTGTTCGCGATCCGGGAGGGGTGCCGGCGTCGTGAACATCTTGTCCCGCGTCAGCTCCTCGACGACTTCCTGACTGCGCGGATAAGGATTTCCGTAGGAATTTATCGAAAAAAGCGACTCAAATGGCTGTCGCGGTCTTTGGCCGCCCGCCTCCCAATGTTCTTCTGGATAACCGACCGTTTGCATCAGCACGAGACGGCAGGAGCTGGGCACGCCGAGAACCTTGAGCAGGGCGTCACCTTCGGGCGTACCGAGGAAACAAGTACCCAGACCAAGCTCATAGGCCATTAGCGTCGCCTGCGCGATGCCCTGTCCGCAATCGATCTCGTTCAGCCCCGGTTGTTTCAGAAAATCCTTGATACCAGCGAATACCGGCAGGAACTTTTCTTCGAGATTCCGCTTCCTCACCTCCGGATCGCCGAAGCCGAGCGCACCCACGGACATCAATTGGCGCAGGCGGTCGGACTGCTCATCCACCGCTTCCGGGTTGCAGTACCAGACGATCACCACCGGCGCGATGCGCAACTGCCAACCGACGACGACCGCCTTCAGCGAATCAAGAATCTCCTGGGAGGCGGTTTCGCGATGGACCGCAACCGCGCGCAGGCTTTGCACGTTGCCCCAATGCGCGGCAATACGCGCCGCTTCGAACATCATTTGGATCTTCTCGGGCTCGACGGCCTTGTAAGGCTTCACGAAGCGGATGGATCGACGGCGGCCGATAACTTCTCTCAGTTCCATTATGGTTCCTCCTCGTTGGACATTATTCTGGAGTGGTTGCCGCGCCATTATAGCGCCCGCGCGCTAGGATTCGGGTTTCCGCGCGGAACCTCGATACTCGAATCCGACGAGCTAAATATTTTGCTCCGAAATATCGATCAGTTTCGGATTAAGGACTGACGGCCGTGCGTCGTCACCGTCATACCGGCCCCGGATCGAGTCCGGGGTGACGGCAGTTGGTGTAACTACAAAAGTGATGCACTTTTTGGAACGGGTATTTAGAGTTCCTGATAGAACGTCTCGGCGATCGTCCCGAAATAGGCCTCGGTCTGTTCCGGCGCCAGCGATAGAATGGGGGGGATCAGCGTCATGGAATCGGTAAACTCCCAAATTGGCTCGAGCTTCGCGCGGACCTGGTCCGGCGTCCCGGTGATCACGAACGTGCCGGCCATCTCGTCGGAGACCAGATGCGCGACGCTCTGATAGTCGCCACGCCGCGTCCCCTCTTGCAGTGCCCGGCATTCCTCCTTGAAACCGTGTGCCGCAAAATAGGGCTCGTACTGTTCCATTCCGGCATAGAACGATACACAGGCGCGAGCGTCTTCGACCGATTGTCGCGTGTCGGGATTTGGCGTGACCCAGAACCAATAGTTGACCTCGACATCCGACCGCTGCCGCCCGCCGCGATCGAGGCCCTGCTTGAGTTGTTCGGGGATAGTGGTCGTTGCCCAGTGGGTCGACCAGATCGGATGGCCGATGACCCCGTCGGCGATTTCGGCCCCCAGCCGCAGCATCGCCCCCCGTACGGCCGATATCCAGATCGGTATTTCGGTACGCGGCGGCGCTGACGGCGGTTGTAGTTCCGAGAAATCCAATTGGTGGTACTTGCCGTCAAAACGGTCTAACTCCCCGGTATGCGCCTTGGCAACGCACAGACGGATGAGTTCGGTCACCTCACGCAGGTGCTCACATGGCTTGCCATACGGCATGCCATAAAAACCCTCGATCCAGGACTCCACGGCAGAACCGAGTCCGAGCACTGTACGGCCGTTGCTCATGCTGTCGAGGTCGATCGCCGCCATAGCAGTTTCGAATGGGCTGCGGGTGAAAGCGAGCGCAATGCCGGTACCGAGGCGCAACCGCTCCGTACTCGTGGCCGCCGCCGCAAGCGCACTGAACGGCGGACCGTACACCTGCGGCGACCAGGTGCCGTCGAACCCGAGGTCTTCCTGCTGCTTCGCGGCCGCGGCTAAGACATGGGCTGGCATCTGCGGCGATACCAGACCCCAGTAACGCTTTTTCCGACTCGCTTTCGTCACGCTATTACCTCCCGGGAATGTCGTTTATGCAGCCGACACGACCCTGCGGCAGATGCCTCTAGGTCGTGCCCCGTAGGGTTTCAACGACGTCTTGAACTAGGGTGGAGACTCTTGCCGAGAATGTGCTCGCTCGCGTGGATGACATGACTACCCGACCCGACGATCAACGGATCGGGGCACCGTACAACCTCGGTATTCTTGTCAGGATACGGCAGACTCCACAAAAAGCGCCGCATACAGTTCAGCCGCGCGCGCTTCTTATCGTCCGACTTGATAACTATCCATGGCGCGTCGGCAGTGTCGGTATAAAAAAACATCGCTTCCTTAGCTTCCGTATAATCATCCCAGCGGTCGAGCGAAGCGCGATCGATGGGAGATAATTTCCATTGCTTCAAGGGGTCGGTCTTTCGTGCCTTGAACCGCCGCGCCTGCTGTTCGCGGGTGATGGAAAACCAAAATTTGAAAAGACGGATGCCGCTGCGCGTGAACATGCGCTCCAGATCCGGCGTCTGCCGCATAAACTCGAGATATTGATTCGGCGAACAGAAGCCCATCACACGCTCCACGCCCGCACGGTTGTACCAGGAACGATCGAACATGACGATTTCCCCGGCGGTCGGCAAATTGTTGACGTAGCGTTGAAAGAACCATTGCCCGCGTTCTTCCTGAGTCGGGACTTCGAGGGCGACGACGCGCGCGCCGCGAGGATTCATGTGTTCCATAAAGCGCTTTATCGTACCGCCCTTACCCGCCGCATCGCGGCCTTCGAACAGCAGTACGATTTTCTGGCCTTCTTCCTTGACCCAACGCTGCGCTTTCAACAACTCGACCTGGAGTTCGGCCTTGTGCTTTTCGTAAGCCGCCCGCGGCATTTTCCGTCGGTAAGGATATTCGCCGGTCTCGAATGTCCGGCGGATGGCCACCGGGTCGTGCCGTATTTCCGACAGGTCGTGCAGCGCCGCCGCCACTCTTTTGTGGGGATCTTCGACGCCTTTTTCCGCTTTCTCGGCCGCGCTACCCGGTTTCGCTTCGCTCACGCTTGAATCCGTCGCTGTTCGTTCTGTGTCGCTCATGGTTTGCTGCCCAATCCGGTCTTTGAAGATTGTCGATTGTGTCCGCCGCCGCCTCGATTCTCGGCGGCAAAATGACGTCCGCCGGCCGAACAAGAAACGCGCTGCAAGCCGATATCGAGGTACGCCTTATTCATCTCGTCGGCAAAAACACAAATTTTATCAGAACCGATCCCGGTCGGTGGCACTTGATATGGATCAGATCTCTGGTAACCCGGCGAAAAGTGGGGTCAGGCGTGGTGCGGGTACAGTTTCGCGCCGCTTCTTGGGACGGACATCGGCCGCAAACGCGCTCCGAGGTCCGCAAAGCGGGCGCTGCCCCTTAAGCGTCGCGCTCCGTGACCTCCTTGATCACGTCTTCGGCGACGCTTGCCGGACACGGTGCGTAGTGCGCAAACTCCATCGAAAACTGGCCGCGACCCGAGGTGATCGTGCGCAAATCCCCAATGTAGCCGAACATCTCGCTGAGCGGGGCGTCGGCCTTGACGCGGACTCCTGAAGCCCCGGCCTGCTGGTCTTTGATCATCCCCCGACGGCGATTGAGGTCGCCGATGACGTCGCCGACCTGTTCGTCCGGCGTGAACACGTCCACCTTCATGATCGGCTCGAGGAGCTGTGGCCCGGCTTTGGGAATCGACTGACGATAGGCGGCGCGCGCAGCCGTCTCAAACGCTACCGCGGAAGAATCGACGGCGTGGAATCCACCGTCGCAGAGCGTGACCTTGAAATCCAGGCACGGGTAGCCAGCCAACACTCCCCGCTCGAGACTGTTGGCGAAACCTTTCTGGACCGCCGGCCAAAATTCCCGCGGCACATTGCCGCCGGTAACGGTGCATTCGAATTGGAACCCGCTACCGACCTCGCCTGGTTCTATGATGAAATCTATCTTGGCGAACTGCCCGGACCCGCCCGTTTGCTTTTTGTGGGTATAGGTATCTTCGATGCGTCGGGTTACGGTTTCGCGATAGGCGACCTGCGGTTTACCAACCTGGACCTCACAACCGTGGGCGCGTTTCAGAATATCGACCTTGATGTCGAGGTGCAGTTCCCCCATACCTTTGATGATGGTTTCACCACTGTCCGCGTCGGTCTCTACCCGAAAGGACGGGTCTTCCTGGATCATTTTGCTGAGCGCGATACCCATTTTCTCTGCGCCTGCTTTGTCCTTCGGCGCGATCGCGACCGAGATCACCGGATCCGGAAAGATCATCGGCTCTAGCGTCGCCGGGTTCTTAGGGTCGCATAGCGTGTGTCCGGTTCGTACGTTCTTCATGCCGAGCACCGCGACGATGTCGCCGGCCTGAGCAGTGTCGACGTCCTCGCGGGAATCTGCATGCATCTCGACGATGCGCCCGATACGCTCGGTTTTCCCGGTATAACTATTGAGCACGGTCGAGCCCTTCTCGATCTTGCCCGAATAGATGCGGATAAACGTGAGCGCGCCGTAACGGTCGTCCATGATCTTGAAGGCGAGTGACCGCAACGGCCTGTCGACGGCGACCGTGGCGACCTCTCCCGTTTCGTGGCCTTCCAAATCGATTTCGGGTTGCGGTTTGACCTCCGTCGGGTTCGGCAGGTAGTCGACGACGGCATCCAGCACGACTTGTACGCCCTTGTTCTTGAACGACGAACCACAATAGGTCGGGAAAAACGCTAAATTGATCGTACCGGTACGGATGCAGCGCTTGAGTGTATCGACATCGGGCTCTTCGCCTTCGAGGTATTTTTCCATTACCTCGTCGTCCTGTTCGATCGCGGTTTCTACCAATTGCTCGCGATAGGTTTCCACGTCGTCAACCATATCCGCCGGGACGTCTTCGATGCGATATTGTGTCGGGTCTCCGGAATCGTCCCAGATCCATGCCTTGCGCGTGAGTAAATCGACGACTCCAGTGAACTCAAACTCGATACCGATCGGCAGCGTCATTACCAACGGGACAGCGCCGAGAACGTCCCGCACCTGATCGACCACCCGATAGAAGTCGGTGCCGGTGCGGTCCAACTTATTGACATAGATAATGCGCGCAACTTCGGATTCGTTCGCGTAGCGCCAGTTGGTCTCAGACTGCGGTTCGACGCCGCCCGAACCGCAGAAGACACCAATACCGCCGTCGAGAACCTTGAGTGAACGATAGACCTCGATGGTGAAGTCGACGTGCCCTGGTGTATCGATAATGTTCAGCTGATGGTCATTCCAGAAGCA
>PVBE010517475.1_pt1 | contig 15815 bp, 5 predicted proteins | sample 1631181 | NCBI WGS metagenome assembly PVBE01 (sample SAMN08397723, study PRJNA350692) | Marine metagenome, whole genome shotgun sequencing project. | isolation source: water | place: Pacific Ocean | collected 2012-04
ATTATTAAAATATCAAGCAAGACCATATTAGACCTGAAGGATAAGGTAATAAAAAGGAAGTTGATCAAAGGGTTTGTTGAAGAGCAAATTTCCCATCTTCTTGGAGGTGAAGATAATCAAGATTGGCGTAAGTTTTTCAAAAAGAGACCATCCAAGGCGCTAGTGAAGAATTGCGCGATTCAAGCTATCACTTCCTCAGACGAGAGTGACGCTCAGGAAAAAATGGTTGATTTGATTAAGCGTGAGCAGACGATTCAGCCAATTTCTCAACCAACTGGGGGGCGGTATTCTGTCAAAAAAATGTGCAAACCGGTTAATTTCCATTACCACTCTCCTGATGCGCGGAAGGTTTGTATCGTCGGGGATTTCAACGATTGGAAACCGGACATCCACCCGATGAAACGACAAACGGGTGGTTTCTGGACCACTCAAATATTGTTGCCGCATGGCCACCACCGCTACCACTTCTTGGTGGATGGTTCGGTGGCTTTAGATCCGCGAGCAAATGGCGAGGTTCTCAACGACAAAAGAGAACGAGTGTCTCTGATTGCCGTAAGCTGATGCCAACCTCCAGTTTTCAGGTGGTGATATAACTTTTAGCCTCGGCTGGATTATGACAAAATGAACCCGTCGCCTAACTCCGCGCAAAAACGGCGGCAAGACAGGTAAAGAATTAAAAGCTGCAGGCAAATAAAGCATCAACTGTTCACAATAATTGCAGCTGTACTGTTGGTGTGGTGATCGCTCCCAGAGGAGAAATCCTACACGACGATTGGGCACTCTTTGAGGATCTGGTTTGTCCCGAAATCCGGATCCTTGATCGGTGGCCTGTGTGATTGCAATCGAATAGAGAAGTACGTTTAGAGGTCTTTCCTGCCACGTAATGACTGGAAGAAGTCACACGCATCACGCCGCAGGTGTAGCAAGGTCCTGCTCCAGTTGTTGCCTGAGCAGACGCCTGTGCTCTGCCATTTGGACGGTTGGTTTGGCCGCTCTCATGGCGGGACATGACGCGGACGCGGCGGTGCGGTTGACCACTCCTGCTGGCTGGCTACCTGGCCAGCCGGTGACTGTGCTCGTGGAATTACTCGACGAGAAGGGGAGGCCGGACCGCAGTGCATGGGACGCTGAGGCCGCGCTCACGACGGATCAGCCCGGCATAACCCTGTCACCCGAATCGATCTCGCTACGCAACGGGCTGGGCACGGCATTGGTCACCTTCGCGGGCGCCGCCGGGGAAGTTGAGTTAACTGCCTCCATCGCCGATGAAACCGATTCCCGCTCCATGGTAAGTCTTGCCGGCCAGTTGGTAACCCAAGTTTCGGGACGTCTCGATGGCGACACGATTTGGCGGGGAGTCGTCCTCGTGACCGACGATGTGACCGTGCCGGCCGGAAGCACTCTCTCGATCGAGCCTGGGACAGTGGTGATGCTGGATGGGGTGGACTTGGGAACCGGCGGCACCGACTTGATCATCGAGGGTGCCATTCAATCTTTAGGCAACGAGGCAGATCCGGTCGTGTTCACCTGCGTGGATCCCGAAATGAACTGGGGTCAAATTCGCCACGATAACGCTGGCCACTCAGAGTATCGCCACACGTTTGTCCACAAGGCTGGGCGGGCGCCTGGCGAGGGGCACACCGACACTGGCCCGGCCATTCACTCCCGTGATTCCTCCCTGTTGATGGACCATTGTGTGATCTCCGACATCACGGCAAACGGCGGAACCATTGGAAAAATCATGATGGCCCAAAACTCTGAATTGGTGATTCAGAGCTGTGTCTTTGCACGCGCCCGGATGGGACCGGAAATCGCCGGAACTTCCCTGCTCTGCCGGAACACCTTCATTCTCGACATGACTGGGCCGGATGACGCCGACGGCATTTATCTGCACGATTCCGATGGCAAACCACTCATGCTGGATCGCTGTGTAATAGCCTTTGGCGATGACGACGGGGTGGACTTGCTCAACTCACGCGCCACCATCCAAAACAGCATCGTACGGGATTTCCCCAATACCAATGAAGATGCCAAGGGAGTCAGCGTATTCCACGGGACGGTAATTGTCCGGCGATGCCTCGTGGTCAACTGCTACATCGGAGTGTCGGCCAAGAGTTCCGGGCCTCTGGCCAGTCTCAGCGTCGAGCATTGCACGATCGACGCCGCCACGGCTGGCGTGGCGGCCGCCACGAAGTACAACGCCCGGGTGGGTAACATCGCGATTCACGTTAACAACTCCATCGTTCTTGGTGACGAGGCGATTCGCTCGGACTTCGGCGATGACAAAATCACTGTGGAATACTCGAACACCTCCCAACCCTGGCCCGGTGAAGGCAACCTCTCCCAGCCGCCCGGTTTCATAGATGCGGTTGCTGGCGACTATCGGCTGTTGGCGGAGTCGCCCTGTGTCAACGCCGGTGACCCAGCCGCACCTACGGATACGGATGGCAGCCGGTCAGACCTTGGGTTCCACCCGCTTGCCGGGGAGCCTCCTGAGGAGTCATGGCTGCGGATTGTTTCACCCACCGGGGATATCGAAATCCAGGCACCCGGTGTCACTCCCGTCGAGGTTATCGGCCATATGGCAGGTGGGCCGATCACGCGCGTCGAGTTTTTCGTGAACGGCGAGCGAGTGTCAGAGGATGATTCACCCCCCTACCGGTTGGACTGGGCAAATCGCCGGATAGGTGATTTTACACTCTCGGCATCGGCCCACAATGACGCCGGTGGTGTCATTACATCATCCGAGGTTCGGGTGACTGTGATTCGTGACAGACAACTCACCACCTGGATCCTGATTGAGGAGGGAAGTGTCTGGAAATACCTGGACGACGGAACCGATCCGGGGGTGGATTGGATTCAGCATGGTTTCGACGATTCCGGTTGGAACGAGGGACCGGCCGAGTTGGGTTATGGTGAGAACGACGAAGCCACGTTGGTTCGGTTTGGGCCCGATCCGAATGAGAAGTTTATCACAACATGGTTCCGAAAGACATTTCAGGTAGGCGACGCCGCGCAGGTGAAAAACCTGTCGTTGCGGTTGTTGCGCGATGATGGGGCGATGGTGCATATCAATGGCAGGGAAGCGCTTCGCGTCAATCTGCCCAACGGGGAAGTTGACTTTCAAACAAGGGCTTCCAGTTCGGGGGATTACAATATCGAGACCTGGCCGCTGGAGGCCGGGTTGCTGAAGACCGGTGCCAACGAGATCGCTGTGGAAGTCCACCAAAGCAGACCAGACAGCAGCGACATCAGCTTTGAACTTGGATTGATAGCGGAACTTGATCTCCCGGAAAACAGCGGTCCCCTTGTCACGCTCGAACTGCCTGCCCCCGGTTTACTGGTGGCCAACGGTGCGCCGCTGGCGCTCGCGGCAGATGCCTTCGACCTGGACGGCCGCATTGAGCGGGTGGAATTTCTTGCAAATGGCCAGGTCATCGAAACCGTCCGGGCTGAGCCTTTCGAGGCCAGTTGGCACCCGCTGGCGGACGGCGACTTTTCGCTGGTGGCGGTGGCATGGGACGATACCGGTGGTTTGGCCTCTTCGCCACCCGTAACGGTAACGGTTAGTTCAGGCACGGCGCCACCCTCTATTACAAGCCAATTCCCTGCGCCGGGCTCGGTGACAGCGTTGAGCCAAGTCACCGTCGTATTCACGAAGCCAGTGCTCCATGTCGATGCTGCGGATTTACTGCTCAACGGCCAGCCTGCAGAGTTCGTTTCCGGCGGAGGAGACACGTGGCGATTCACTTTTGCGGAACCGGCCCACGGTACGGTGGCGGTGTCTTGGGTGGCTGAACACGGCATCACCGATCGTTTCGCCCCGGCGCACCCCTTCGACGGAGCGAGCCCGGCGTCGTTGTGGGCTTACGATTATGTGGACATCGTGTCGCCGGTCATCTACGAAACCATCCCGGCTCGGGGCGTAACAGTTTCCGCCCTGCGGGAAATGACGTTGGAGTTCTCGGAGCAGGTGACCGGTGTGGACGCAACGGATTTGCGGGTCAACGGACTGCCAGCCTACTCGGTTAGCGGCGTCGGGCGCGGGCCTTATCGGTTTCAATTCGCGCAGCAGACAAGCGGACGAATCCACGTGGCATGGGTGGCGGATCACGGCATCCGCGACACTCACGGCAACCTGTTCGCCGAGGATCAATGGGAGATACGGGTCGAGTCCGGTTTTGTCGGTGTGATTATCAACGAGATCATGTACCATCCTTCTTCTCGGGATGAAGGAGAGGAATACATAGAGCTGTTCAATCGGAACACCGAGTCGGTGGCCCTGCACGGCTGGCGTTTCGTGCGAGGGGTCGGCTTCGATTTTCCGGAGATCAGGCTGCCACCCAGTGGCCGGCTCGTGTTGGCGGCGAACCCCGAAAAGTTCCGTGCCAAATACCCGGGCGTGGAGTTGGTGGTCGGCGGCTGGCGGGGCCGGTTGAGCAACAGCCACGACACGCTGGTTTTGGTGGACGCGAAAGGCCGCGAGGTCGATCGCGTGGCTTACGCCGATGAGGGCGACTGGGCGCTTCGCGTCCGGGGGCCGCTGGACCGGGGACACCACGGTTGGCATTGGCAATCCGGCCACGACGGGCTGGGCCGTTCGCTGGAATTAGTTAACCCCGCTCTGCCGAACGAGTTTGGCCAAAACTGGGCGGCAAGTGAAATCGAACTCGGTACGCCCGGACAGGCCAATTCTGCACGCCGCCCCGATCTGCCACCGATGATTGTAGACGTGGCGCACTTTCCGGTCGTGCCGCGATCCAGCGACCTGGTACTGGTGAGTGCGCGGCTGATCGATGAATCCAGCGCTGGCCTCGCTGCCAGCCTGCACTACCGGATCGCCAGCCGCGAGGAGGCCGAGGCCTTTGCCGTCACGCCGATGAATGACGATGGCCGGGCCGGCGATGCTCTCGCCGGCGACGGCATTTTCAGCGCGGTGATAGCGCCGCAACCGGCCGACACGGTGGTCGAGTTTTTCATCGAGGCCACCGATGCGATTGGCCAAGCGCGAACCCGGCCGGCGCCCGCGCTTCGGTTGGACGGTTCGCTTGGCCAAGAGACCAACCTCCTGTATCAGGTGGATGACGCGCCGCCCGGCAATGGACTGCTTTACCGGCTCATTATGACCGGGAACGAGCGCCGGGAACTGGAGGAAACAGGCAACCGCTCGGACGCCCAGGTGAACGGCACGTTCGTCAGCCATGACGGAACGAGAACCGAATGCCACCACTTGGTGGGCATCCGCGATCGGGGCCACGGTTCCCGGGGCCGCAAGCCCGACAATTTCCGGGTCAATTTCCGGAGTGACGCCCTGTGGAAAAACCGAACTGCCCTCAACCTAAATGGACAATACTCGTGGTCGCAGCATCTCGGCGCGACCCTCAGCCTGAAGGCCGGCGCGGTTGGTTCCCATGCGTGGGAGGTCCGGATGCGTGTTAACAACCAGGATCCCGCCGCCTCCGGTTTTGCCGAGCGCACAAACGGCTTTTACGCCGCCAATGAAGTGGTCAACAGCCAGTGGACTGAATGGCATTTCCCCGGCGACAACTCGGGAAACCTCTATCGTGCCAGGCGCGACATAGCCCCAAGTGATTTCGGATACCGCGGCGAGAATCCCGACGACTACCGGAACACTTGGTTTAAGGCCAGCAACACTGCCGCCGATGACTGGTCGGATCTCATCGGCATGCTTCGGGTGCTGGATCCTGAGGCCGAACTTTCCATTGACGATCTCCGGCAGGTCATCAACGTGGAACAATGGCTGACGCACCTCGCGGTCATGTCCCTTTTGAACAGCAGGGAATCAGGCCTGAATACCGGCTTCAACGACGACTACCTTATGTATCGCGGGACGCGTGACCCGCGCTTCAACCTGTTGTTTTACGACTTGGACACTGTCGTGAATCAGGGGGACACATCCTCATCGCCGAACGACACCCTATACGGCGCGGATCGTCTGCCGGTGTTCGACGCCTTCCTTCATCATCCGGAGATCGAACCGATTTATCACCGAATACTCCTTGAGTTGATCGAGACAGCTTTCTCGGAAACCGAGTTCGACGCTATGCTCGAGCAAACACTCGGCGGAACAGTCTCCGAGGCCACGAGGAACGAGATGAAATCGTGGATGAACCGGCGTCGACAGTTCGTGGCAAGTCAGATCGAACAGCCGTTCGCGCCGCCGCCCCGGTTGGGGGTGGTCGGCGTGCCTCGCTCCCCGACGCCACTCACATCGGCGACGCTGCGTGTCACCGGTGCGGCTGAATATCGGTTCAAGCTGGATGATGATCTGTTCGGTGTGGAAACCGACGCTGCCACTCCCATTGAGCTTTCCGGTTTGGCCAACGGCACACACACAGTTTCCATTTTGGCAAGGACTGCCGATGGCGCTTGGCCTCCGAATGCCGCCGCGCTCAGCGTGTCGTGGGAGACCGATGCTGCTTGGCCAAGCGTTCGCCTCAACGAAATCCTCGCCATGAACCAAGCCGCCTTTATGCATGGGGGGGCATTTCACGGTTACATTGAGTTGTTCAATGAGGGGGTGGATGCGGCTGACTTGTCGGGAATGAGCCTCGCGCGCGATCCCGACGGACTGGATGGCTTCCAATTTCCGGTCGGCACTGTGCTGGACGCTGGGGGGACCCTACTCCTTTTCACCGCCGATCATCTCCCTCTCGGATTCGATCTGGACGCTCTCGGCGGCGGGGTATTCCTGTTTGGCACCGCGGCCAACGGCCGGCGGCTGCTCGACTCGGTGAAATATGGCCAGCAGATTGCCGACCTCTCGTTTGGCCGGGTGCACGGCGGCCAATGGCAACTCAACAGCCCCACGCCCGACGCGGTCAACAAGGTTCAGCCCACCGGCGACCCGGCCGCTCTGCGCATCAACGAGTGGCTCGCCCTGGGCGGGCCGGATGACCCGGCCGGTTTTGTCGAGTTGTTCAACTCGCTGGACTTGCCGGTGCCTCTCGGTGGGCTTGCTCTCACCGACCGGCCAAATGGACTTCCGGGTCGGGGTCGCATTTCGCCACTGAGTTTTATCGCCGCCAGGGGGTTTCGCCTCTTCGTCGCTGGAGGGGATTCGTCGCGGGATGCACGCCGACTTGGCTTTCGGTTGGACTCAGGGCCAGGGGAAATCGCGCTATTCGGGCAGGACGCCACCAAGCTGGATCACGTTGTTTACGGGCCGCAGATCCCCGGTCGCTCGATGGGCTGCTGTCCCGACGGGGTTGCCCATAAAACAGCCTTCGCGTGGCCTTCTCCCGGTGCGGCCAACTTCTGCCCTAGCGCCTTGCGGGTACCGGGGGACACGCGGCTCATTGCCTTTGACCACTCCTGGAAATACGACGACTCAGGCAGCGACCTCGGCACTGAGTGGAGGGCTCCTGATTTTGATGACTCGTCGTGGTCTTCCGGCCAGGGACTGCTTGGACTCGAGGACGAATCGCTGCCCGAGCCATTACGAACCGGGTTCGAGAACATCGGTGGCAAAATGACCTACTACTTTCGCACGACGTTCGAGGTCGATCCCGGGAACATCCCGGCCACGGCTCGAGTCACCCATGTCATTGACGATGGCGCGGTTTTTTATCTTAACGGTGAGGAATTTGGTGAACGGTTTGAACTGGGTGCCAATGAGGAGGTCGATTTTCTCACTCAGGCCAATGCCGGAGGGGATGCAGACATGGTGATTTTCGACTTTAATCCCGCGCTCCTGCGCCCCGGTCCCAACAGCTTTGCGGTCGAGGTTCACCAAGCCAGCCCCGGCAGCAGCGATATCGTGTTTGGGCTGCAACTGGACACGGTCAACCTTGAGGTCCACCCCGCTACCGCGGGGGTCTGCCTCAACGAGGCACTGGCCAATCCCGTTGGCTCCAGCTGGGTGGAACTGTTCAACCCGGCGGACTTCGCGGTGAGTCTCGACGGGCTGGGATTGACCGATGACTTGAGCCTACCGCACCGGTGGACCTTCGCCACTGGAACCGTCATCGAGCCCCTGGGCTTCCTGCGGATTGACCTGATGTCGGGTCAGCCTGCCTCCGCCAGCAACAGCGGCTTCGGGCTGTCATCGGCCGGTGGCGAGATCCACTTGACACGGCGCGCTGACGAAGGAGGCGGCATGCTCGATTGGCTGCGTTTCGGTCTCCTCCCACCGGGCTGCTCCATCGGCCGATCACCCGATGCCGGGTCGAGTTGGACACTCACGCTCCCTACGCCGTTGGCTGCCAACACACTAGCCCCGATTGGCAGCCCGATTGGCGTGCGCATCAACGAGTGGATGGCCGCCCCGGCGGATGGCGGTGACTGGGTCGAGCTGTTCAACCCAAGCGCACTGCCGGTCGATCTGACCGGGCTCTTCCTCTCGGATGACTTGGTCAAGTGGGACAAAGATCCATTCCCTCCACTGACGTTTATCGGAGCGAACAGTTTCCTTCAGTTGATGGCAGATGATCGCTTGGCCAAGCGCGCGGATTATTTGGGATTCAAGCTCAACCGACCGGGCGAATCCATTGGACTGTCTGCATCCAGCGGCATCCTTCTCGACGCCGTGACTTTTGGCCGGCAGACAACGGATGTTTCCGAAGGGCGATATCCGAACGGTGCGACCGTAGTCATCTCCTTTCCCGGTTCGCCGACACCCGGAGAGGCGAACCGTCCGGCCACCCCGGCCGATGCCGATCACGACGGCCTGCCGGACGAATGGGAAACCTGGTTTGGATTCGATCCGACCAATCCCGCTGACGCCGCACTGGACACCGATACCGATGGGCTCGACAACGCCGCCGAGTTCGCCGCCGGCCTCGACCCAAACGACCCGGAAAGCACGCTTTCCATCCAGGTTATTCAGGTGGAGAGCAACCAGGTGGTTCTCATTCTCCGTGCGCCGCCCAACCGCTTGCTCTGGATACAAAATCGAGAAGCCCTGAACCGGGGCGCTTGGCAAACCCTGAGTGAAATCAGCACCACCGCCGATTCCACCGAGGTTGTTATTCCGATGTTCGACGAGCTTCAACATTTCTTCCGCCTCGCGATACCTACTGGTAAAAACTGACCTCGGAAAATTTGGATTTCTGATTCGTATCAACAGAATGCATCGAAGCGCACTCGGACTTGATTGGAGGATTATTGTTCCCATTTGGATGAGCTTGATTTTTCCATGGCAGATAAGCAGAAAAGACTATGCTTTTCAGGTGCTAAGCCTCACGGCCAATATCAAAACGACTTGAATACCACGCTTGAAGGGATGACAATTTTCGCGGAGTGGAATTAATACTACTCACAACAATCGCGGCTGTGCTGTTGATGGGGTGTGGGAATACAGATGGTGCATTGATTCAAGCAGCCAAAGGCAGAAACGTTGAAGTTGCCAAACATGTGATTACGGAAGGTACAGATGTAAATGATATAGCTCACGAAGGGGGATGGGGGAATCCTTTGCATTGTGCGGCTAGATCTGGCGAAAGTGTATGACTATGAAACACCCAATGACACGATCATCTATGACACATCAACATTGCCCGGTTCGCGGCTTCACGATCATCGCCACTATTGCAAGTCCAGATCGTTCCGCCGAAAGCCGCAGAACGACTCCAGCTTCAACTGCCGTCATTTCAAGATCGGATCCGATGATGAACAGAAGCCGTATATCCAAAGCATTAATCTGCGCTCTAATATTGACCACTACCGTCGCGATCAGCTTTGGAAAAGAACCAGTCGGAAAAGTCAAAAACATTCTTTTGATCATGTCAGACGACCTGAAGGCCAGTGTGTTGCCGGCTTATGGCAATACGATTTGCCAGACGCCCAATATTGATCGGCTTGCAAAGACAGGGATGGTTTTTGAACGCGCTTACTGCCAGGGGCTGGCTTGTTCGCCGTCGCGACCGTCGATGTTGCGGAGTATCTATCCCAAGTCAAAGGCAACCGCGCCGACGATCGGTGAGCTTCTTCAAAAGCACGGAATGCACACGGCACGAGTGGGCAAGATTTTTCATATGCCCGTGCCCCATGCACAGCTTGATGGTAGCAACGGCAGGGATGTCGCTGAGTGCTGGAGCGAGCGTTACAACACGAAGAGCGCTGAGACGTTTTCGCCGGGGCTATACCGGTTGTTGAACTCGGATATCGTGACCCGGAAGATTGAAGGCCGCGACGCCAAGGGCCCAAACCGGATGTGGGCGACTGTCGAAACCGACAAGGAAGATGGATCCGATCAGGCAGACTGCATGGTGGCGACGAAGGCGGTTGAGTTGCTGCGAGAACGCAAGAAGGCAGGTAAACCATTCTTTCTGGGTGTGGGCTTTGTGAGACCACACTTCCCGATGGTTCAACCAAAGAAGTTCTTCGACATGTACCCGCAAGAGAAGATGAAGATTCCTCCGCAGATTGCGGGCGACCTAGATGACATCCCTCCTGCCGGCCGTGGGCCCGATGGTAAGGGGCTTAATGAAATGGAGCAAAGCCGCCGCCGAATGTGGCAGGCGTATTACGGCTCGGTAACTTTTATGGATGAGCAGCTTGGAAAAGTTCTCGACGAACTCGAGCGCCTGGGGTTGCGCGATTCCACAGCAATCGTGTTCACCACCGACCATGGCTACCATCTGGGCGAGCATGGATTCTGGCAGAAAGGCAATCTGCATGAGGAGGTCGTACGTGTGCCATTAATTATCAGTGCGCCAGGGATCAAGCCGGGACGAACATCGTCATTGGTCGAGCTTGTGGATCTCTATCCCACCTGGACAGACCTGCTGCAACTGCCAGCCCCGAAGGGCTTGCATGGCAAAAGCCTGACATCGATTCTGCATGATCCGAATGCGAAAGTGCGCGATACAGCCCTCTCAATTCATAACCGGGCAGGCGGTGGTCTGCGTTCAGTCCGGTGGCATTACATGAATTATGCCGGCAAAGGCGAAGAACTCTACGACATGATCAAGGATCCAGACCAGTACACCAATGTTGTTTCTGATTCGAAGTACGCCGCCATCCTTAAAAAGGCCCGGGCCCAGTTCAAGGACCGGATGGCAGCTGCGAAATGAAGAATGACCTCGCCGAAGAGAAGAATCTCTCTGTTAGGAGTAACCTGCTGAATCTGTGGGAAGCAAAAACAGCTGAATCCAGGCAGGAAAAATCCACTTCCAATTTCAGGATGGTGCCCCAGAATTCTCCAAAGCAATGAAGTTACTGATTCCAATTTTTCTATTTGCACAGCTGGGGCAGGCGATTGGCGGGCTGCAGGCAAAAGATGGTTCTACGAGGATCGTCTCCATTGGGAGCAAGCTTCAGCTTTTTCTTGATGATGAATTGATCGAGTCCATGCGCGATTTGGAATTTCGACTGCACAGTCCCCGGCGAGCAGAAGTCGTGATTAAGAAGGATAAACCGTGGGAAGATTCGACCATGTACGATCCGGTCGTCATCAAGGACGGATCCGGTTATCGCATGTGGTACCGTGCCAATTTCAATGCGCCGCCTTTCTATACCGGATATGCCCAAAGCACTGATGGGGTAACCTGGACGAAACCGTCCCTGAATCTGGTGGAGTTTCGTGGCGAGAAAAACAACAACCTGGTCTGGTCGAGCGGACCTGACAAATTGAAACCTTATGTTTTGTGCGTGTTCAAGGACAACAATCCCAAGACAAAAAAGAGCGAGAGATACAAGGCGATCGGCACTCGTCGGCGTCCGGGAAGCGATCCGCCTGCCGATGACCTTTTTGGACTGGTCTCGCCCGATGGTTTGCGCTGGAGATTGATGCAGCAGAATCCGATCATCCGTGGCCCGGAAGGAGACTTGATGTTTGATTCGCACAACACCGTGTTGTGGGATTCCGCGCGCGAACAGTACGTCATCTATGCTCGGAGTTGGCCTGGTGGGTGGCCGGGCGGGACTCGCGGGATTCGGCGTTATGTATCAACAGACTTTCGTAATTGGTCCAAGCCCAAGACTCTGGATTTGTGGAAGGATTCAGAGAAGGACCATTTGTACAAAAATGCGGCCACGCCTTATTATCGCCGACCCGATATTCTGCTGATGTTTCCGAAAAGATTCATGATCAAGCGAAGATCACCCGATCCCAAATGGAAGATTGGCGGTTTATCAGATATCGTGTTCATGTCCAGTCGTGATGGAATCCACTGGGATCGACGGTTTCGCGAGGCATTCATGCGTCCTGGGAGGGATCAGCTCAACTGGCACGATAGGGCCATCGAGGTGGGTCCCGGTCTGGTTCCAACCGGTGAAGGCGAGATGTCACTGTATTTTATCCACCATTACCGCACAGACGCAGTAGGCATCCGACGTGGCGTGTTGCGTGAGGATGGACTGGTCTCCGTCCACGCGAATTACAAGGGTGGCGAATTACTGACAAGGCCCCTTGTATTCGCCGGCGATCAGCTTGTCATCAACTTCTCCTCCTCAGCAGCCGGCAGTGTTCGTGTGGAACTTCAGGACAGCAGTGGCAAACCGCTTGCGGGTTATGGGTTGGACTCGTGCGATGAGATTTACGGCGACCAGCTGAATCGCGCCGTTCGCTGGAAGGGAAAGTCGGACCTGAAAAAACAGGTTGGGGAGGCTGTTCGCCTGCGCATCGTGTTGCGTGACGCCGATTTATTCTCTTTCCAATTTAGGAGCACCGCAAAAAATGCCCAATGACGATTTTGAGCGTGAATGAATTACCAAGAACACACGGGCATCACATGTTGCATTCTTTATTACCAGGCAAAGTATCGTTGATCCTGATTTTCATCCTCGGCTTGCTTGCCTTTCCCGTGGATGTGCAGGCGATACTCAATCGCGCCCTTTATGAGTTTTATAAGTCACCGAATAATGGCAAACAGATTGCGTCACTGCCCGACGGTCGGAGTTTGTTGCTTGTGCATTCGAGGAACTCGGGGCCCGCGACTTTGCGTTTGATGATGGCCCGGAATATGGAGCCAGGGAATATGGCCGATTTTGAGGAAGTGGGCATACTGGCCGGATCAGGCAGCGTCGTGCCCGATGCAAGTCCCTCGGGTTATGGGGGCAGCATGGTGGTCATCGGTGACACCCTGCATGTGGCGTGGACGGGGCCAAAAGGGATTCAATACACGCGCGCCAAACTGGCGGGTAAAAAGTTCAAATGGGAATCGGCCACCCATGTCCTGGAGGGTGACTATTGGCTGGGTGATCTGTTTGTTATCGGCAAACAAGTCGCCCTGACCTGGCACCAGATCCATGACCGGCAGAGCGAGTCCATCGGGATCAACTGGTTCGATGATGAGTGGCGTCACCAGGAAATCAATCGCGGCAAACCGATGTTTGCGCCGGTGGCCGATGTGGATCGCCAGGGGCACATTCACCTCACATGGAGTGATGTAGCCGAACAACTTTTCTACACGCGCGTCGATAAGCTGGGGGGCAAGCCAAAGGTCGAACTGCTCGGCCCCGGCGGGCAGCCAACGATGCTTGCCGACGATGGGCGCGTCCTCATTGCCTGTGTGGAAGGATACGCCTACGGCACGTTGCGTTACTACATAAAGAAGGAAAAAAAGTGGCGGCGCAACATGCACCTTACGATGACGAGCAAGTGGCTGACAACCGATATGATGCATTCGCCGGGATTGACCCGTGATCGGCATGGTGTCATCTGGTTGTTCTTTGCCGACAGCACCCGTCGCAGCACCATCTGGACCCGTTGGCTTGGAGATTCCTGGAGTCCCTTCACCAACGGACCGCGGATTAACCACCGGTCCCCGCATTTTGATTCCAATCTGTTGCCAATCGGTCGCTTGAGTGTCGGCAAGGAGCAGCTCCAGGATATTGGCCTGTTGCTTACCTGTGAGGAACCCATCAAGCGGGTGGAGTTTCGCCGTGAAGTTGTTCCCAATCTGGCTGCCGATACCGGTCGCAAGGTGCTCTTTCTCGACATGCTGGAAGTTGCCGGCACCGAAAATGTGGAATTGCAGGTGGAGAAAGCCACCAAGCATCCAAAAAATCCCCTGATGCAGACCGGGCCCGCCGGTTCTTTCGATGAGGATCGCGTTTTCAATCACGGTTCCGTGTTGCTCGACGATGGCAAATATCGCATGTGGTATGGAGGCATCCGTGAACCCCGCCCGGGAGAACCGCGCCCACCATGGTGGGACTGGATCCACTGCGGTTATGCTGAAAGTGACGACGGAATTCAGTGGAAACGGGTTCGCGTGGGGGAAGCCGAATGGAACGGGTCCAAAAAAAACAACATTCTTCCAGGCTTGCGTCACTCGGCACGGGTACTTAAGGAAAAAGGAGACCCTGACCCAAAGCGGAGGTATAAGGCGTTCTATTTCTGGAATTCTGGTGAGCATCTGGAAATGGCCCGTACGGGGAGATACGGCAAACAGTATGATCCGCGTGAGAACATGTTCCTGATGGACATGTTCACTTCACCCGATGGTATTCATTTTGAGCCACACCAGGGCGAGGTTCGTTTTCCCGGCGGGCAGGGCAAACCCTTGTCAGCGATTCCCCAATCGATATTTCGTGATGACGCTGATCCAGATCCGAACAAGCGTTACAAGGCGTACGGATTTTCGTCGTTAAATCTGCGTCGTCGTGGCGCGTGCTATTTGTTCAGTCCTGATGCCCTGCATTGGACTGCACATGAACTTCCTGTAATCGATCCACTGGTGCGCGGCACACCACCTGTTGCGAGTGGCCCCAGTGGTCAGGTTCACGACACGGTGTGTTTTCCCTACGAGGGTTATTATCTCGCACTCTATCAGGATCAGAATCATCCCGGCAACATGCCGGTCGAACTGGCAGTCAGTCGCGATGCCGAAACATTTCGCCACATCAAGCCGGGCAGCAAAGTGATCGCGGTGGGAGATGTCGATGACTGGGATGCTCAAACGATTTTGCCGACGACGCCAATCATCCTGGATCGGGAAATTCGCCTTTATTACGGGGGTGGAACTGAACGCAAACCGCCACTCAACGGTAAACCGAAGTGGGTGGCGCTACCGGGCCTGGCAACCTTGCGTCGCGATGGATTCACTTCACTTCAGCTTGCCGGGAACGTGCAGTCAGGATCTCTCACCACGATTCCGTTTTCACTTCCAAATCAGGTCACTGCCCTGCATGCGAATATAAAATGCCCTGGCAAGTCGACATTGCGGGCTGAACTGCTCGATGCCAAAAGCGGCAAACCTCTGCCGGGCTATTCGCTGACTGAATGCAAGCCGGTCACCGGCGATCGATTCGATTCTGTCATCACCTGGCAATCACGCTCCACACTTCCCGGAGGATCAACGAGGCAGAAAAAAGAGCAGGGCCGTGTTCGTCTGCGTTTTGAACTGAGTAACAAGGGGGGTTCTCCCAAACTGCACGCTTTCTGGTTTGGGGACTAGCTTAATAAGCGGTTAGGGGATTAGTGTTTTTGCGTGTTATTATTTGGGGGCCGGTTTATCTTTTTGCACACCGCCGAGCATGATTCTTAAATCTTAACCCTCTTGAAGTATCCATAAACCATGAACCTGAAATTTACATTTTTATCTATTTTCCTTGGGTGTGCCCTTGGGGCGACCTGGGGCAATGCAGCCATCACTGTTGACCGTATGTTCAGTGGCGGCATGGTGCTCCAGCGCGGACAGTCGGTTCCCGTCTGGGGAGCCGCCGATGCGGGTGAATCGGTTACGGTGTCTTTCCGTGATCAATCTAGGAAGGCGACTGCCGGTAAGGATGGCAAATGGTTGGTCAAGCTCGATGCCCTGAAGGTAGGCCCCGCGGGTAAACTGACTGTTTCGGGCAAGGCCAACAAGGTTGAGTTCAAGGACGTTCTGGTGGGCGAAGTCTGGATC
>PVBE012693686.1_pt1 | contig 15815 bp, 15 predicted proteins | sample 1631181 | NCBI WGS metagenome assembly PVBE01 (sample SAMN08397723, study PRJNA350692) | Marine metagenome, whole genome shotgun sequencing project. | isolation source: water | place: Pacific Ocean | collected 2012-04
ATTCAAGTATATTTAAAATTAACGGACAAAGCTATCGTACTAAGAATATTAAAAACAATAAAACGGAGGTATAAATTTTTATCCGAGCTATGGAATTTTCTTTAATACCAACTATGGAATTTAGGTTGCATTTGACACCTTCTTAAGCAAATTTAGGGTTGCACTTCGAACTTGAATCTAGCAAATTTTAAAAAGTATAAGATAAATTAAGTCCTTTAATTCAAACTTCTTATCTTGCAACTATCATGCAATTTATATAAAATTATTAGTAAATTAAAAACATTTTCAAATACGAGGTATGTATGATTAGTCCACACTTCAAACCGTTAATAATTACTTCTATTTTTATACTTTTATCATTCACGCTGTCAATGAAGGCGGCTAAAGAATACCACGGCACTGTTGTTACACTTCAGACAAATACAATAGCATCAGGGACAGACTACAGTTATTATGGGTCAGTAGAACAGGTGGCAAGATTAGGAAAAATAATTACCCCTCAGATAACAGATACTGATGGTAAAATAATTAAACAGGGAACAGTATTAATAAAATTGAAGCAGGAGTATTGGGAAGACAGAGTTCTAGCTGCAAAAAGTGCTGTAAATTCTGCAAAAGCTGATTTACTTACTGATAAAGAAAACCTTGAAAGATACCGTAGTCTAACTTCTAGTGTATCTAAAGTTGCATCTATGCAGGCTTTTCAAGCTGCACGAGCTACATATTATGATTCATTAAGTAAACTAGATTCAAATGTAGCAGCACTACTGGAAACACAACTAGCTTTAGCCTACTGTACCCAAGTAGCACCTTTTGAAGGAATAGTAGATGAAGTAATGTATTCAAGTGGACCGGCAACAGCTAATCCTGCTACTATAAAAATATCGCAACTCAATCCCATTGGAATTAAAGTAAAAATGTCAAGAGATGAAGCAAACCAGATTAAAATTGATACACCTGTAAAAATAATAAACGAACTCACCAATACATCACAGGGTGTTTTTTATGGATATTCATTACTTTGTAAAGACGGAATAATTTTTAGAACCAGCAATCAAATGAAGGAATATGACAGTAACTCTAATAAAAATATACAGAGGGTTAATAACTGTATGCATGTGGTAAAATTTTATACAAATGATTTAAATTCTAAAATTTTAGCAGTTCCGGAAACTTCATTAATAAAAGATAATAAGAAATACTATGTATGGCGTGCTGTAAACCAAAAATCATTACAACCTAATCAAGGTATTAACCGTTTATTTAAAGTTGAAAAAGTTTACGTTAAACCAGCTAATCTCCAGCGTATAATGGAAGGCTTCACAATGTGTCGTTCCCTAAAGGATTCCGGCAAACTTGAGCTTCATGATTTGATCTTGACTGAATTACCATCAAAACCTTTAAAAAATGGTGATACAGTCACCTTTAACCAGGAGAGATATGAGTTAATGCCCGGTGATACTGTTCAGGTTATTATTGGAACAGGAGAATTAGAAAAACAACAATCCGTTAAAAATAATTAATCATCCATAATTTATATTCACTAAATTTTCTATATTCTATTGCATAATTCTCTTAAGTGCTTATGATCTGTTATTTTTTAATTAAATATCATTTTCATACAGCTAAGAATTAGTAATCTATAAATATATTTGTGAAATTATAATAATTTAAACTTGAACTTAATTGTAATGATACTATTTTAGTGTTATATAAAATATAATTTAGGAGTTAAATAATGTGTGACGAAAAAATAGTTAGAGTTGGAATGGATGTTCCAGATTTTGAAATTAATACTTTTGATCCTAAAAGTAATCAATTCAGTAAATTTTCTATAGAAGAATCTAAAAAAGCAGGCAGATGGACAATTCTTTATTTCTATCCTGCAGATTTCACATTTGTATGCCCTACTGAACTTGCAGATGTAGCTTCTAAATATAAAGAAATTGAAAAACAAGGTGCAGAAATTGTTTCTATTTCTACTGATACAGAATTTGTACATCTCGCATGGAAAGAATCAGAACTCCTGCTTAAGGATGTGAAATACCCTATGGGTGCTGACCCGACAGGCAAAGTATCAAAACTCTTTGGAGTATACGATGAAGCTACCGGCTTAGCATTAAGAGGTACATTTATTATTAATCCTGAAGGAAACTTAGTTTCATCTGAAGTAAGTTTTTATAATGTCGGCAGAAATGCTGATGAACTTTTAAGAAAAGTAAAAGCCGCTGTATACGTTAGAGAAAATCCTAATGAAGTGTGCCCTGCTAAATGGGACACTGGAGAAAAGACTCTTGCTCCTTCAGAAGCTATGGTTGGAAAAGTTTATGATTCTGTAAAACAATAATTGTTAAAATAGATAAAAAGAGTTAATCTAAAAGCCGGTATTTAACCGGCTTTTTATTTAATATATTTTTCATGTAAAAACATTTAATTTGCGGAGTCTTAATGTTTAACGAAGTTTGGAATTTTCAACTATATTCAGCCAAAACATTCACACTTACAGCTGGTCATGTTTTTGAAGCAATAATTATTTTACTGATAGGTATCATTGTTTCAAAAATAATAAATCGGATTCTTTCAAAAAAAATCTATAAATTTGTACCGGCAATATCAAAGCATGATCATGTTTTAATAACTAAAACAATATACATATTGCTTATAATAATTTCTCTTTATTTTGCAGTAAGCATGCTCGGCATCCCATTAACAACAGTTAAATTTCTGGCAGGTGGTATCGGTATCGGCATTGGACTTGGACTTCAGAGCTATATTACAAACTTATGGAGCGGTCTTGTAATCATGGTAGAGAAACCTTTTAAAATGGGTGATGTTGTAGAAATTAACAATCAAATAGGCAGAATTTGGGATATCAGCTTCAGAAGTATTACTATTCATACAGAAGAAAATATTGATATTATAATTCCAAATAGTGTTGCACTAAACGAAAATATAACCAATTGGACAAAAAAGGATAATACAATTTTATCAAGTGTATACATAGGAATAGGTTATAATTCTGATATTGAAAAAGCTTCTGATATCATGAGGCAAGCTGCCTCTAATGTTGAAGGTGTACTCAAAAAACCAATCCCATTTGTATTATTTAAAGAGCATAGTGAATATTTTCTAAAATTTGAATTATACTTTGCAATTAATGTAACAAACAAACTTGAACGCTGGGAATTTGAAAGCAAAGTTAATTATTCACTTAATAAAGCTCTCAGAGATAATGACATTGAAATACCTTATCCTAAAAGAGATGTATATATATCTAAGAAAATTGCCTAGGCAACAGTCAGAAAAGTAACTTACTAAAAAACAGCGATAAAATCTATATTGACTTATCGCTGTATTGTTTATAAAAACATATTCTATATTAAAACCTACTCATGCTGAGTTGGAACTATGACTCTTTTTGTTTTAAGATCATATTTATAACCTGCAATAAGTGAATGTACATGAAAATTTTCAGCTGCTATCAGATCACCTTTACCTATATGAGAGATATTGGAATTTCTTAAATGAGAACCATCAACAATAATTACAATTCCATTACCGATGACCTCCATTATATATTCATCGCGCATAATGATTGCCGTGTCTTCACTGAGTCCTACACCTACGTTTGCTGGATTAGAGGCAACAACCTGAAATAATCTGATAATTCTGCCTCTTCCAATAAAGTGAGTATCAAAAACAACATGTTTAATGAAACCAAAACCAGGACTCATTGATACTTTACTTTTTACCAACCCGTATCTGCTCTCTCCTCCATAAATCATAGTGTCGGAAATTGCTGCAGCTCCGGCACTGGTTCCGGCAATCATAGTACCATTCTCATAGCATTCTCTAAGTGTCTTCAAAAACCTTGAACCGCCAAGGATACTGGTCAGTCGTAATTGATCCCCACCGGTAAAGAAAATAATATCAGCTTCAGACATACGTCTAGATAAAGCTTCACTATTAGCTTCTTCACGACTTGCTATATTTATAACTTCATATCTGTTAACACCTATTCTTTTAAAGGTATCTTCATAAAGTCTAGCCAATGGCTTAGGTTCCCTGCTGGCGGTGGTAACAACCTCAATATGTGTATCCCGGCCTTTACCTTCATCTATAACACGTCTTAATATCTCAAGCCCGTCTCTTTTATCTTCTTTGCCTCCAATTGCGACCAGTGTCCCGTTTCCAATTTTTTTTGCTGTCACTTCTTTTTTCCTCCATCATAACTTCATATGCTACTAAAATAATTTATCTAGAACTAATAGCTAAAATATAAATAAATTATTATTATAAAAATTTGTAATATAACTTTTTTTGTTACTTTAAATATTTATCCAAAACAAAGCTTTTTAAAGTGAATATTTATTATATTTTCATTTATATTCAGCAATTCGAAATACTCAATAAATTACAACAGCCTGCTTATAAAAATTTGTAATAGAAATATAAAAAAATTAGCTCCCGATAAACTCTGGGAGCTAATGACAAATCCTGTTAATTCTTCCTAAATACCTGAATATGAAAAGAATTCACCCTCTTTTTTCGCCAACATCTGATCTATCAGAGAATCCACATCAGCATCAATCTGTACAATAACAATTTCTCCTTCTTCTACTATATCCAAAGCATGCCCGACAGCATCATTAAAATCATTTATTATTTCTATACAATCTCCATTAAACCCTTTATCAAGCATTCCTTTTTTAACAATTTCACAAGTTTCGCCTACTTTTCTGTCACGTCTATCAGGATCGGCTAAAATCACATGATCATAGGCTTTAGAAATTGTTTCTCCAAATTCAATCAGTGCCTCGTCAGTTCTGCTTCCCGTTCCAAAAGATACGGCAATTTTCCTCCCGTCACTCAATTTTGGAAGCATTTTGGCCAGAGCATCAATTGCATGCTTGTTATGTCCATAATCTAAGATAACTTTAGATTTATTAAATCCGAAAATATTCATTCGTCCAGGGTTTTGCTTTGCTGAAGGATAGAATGTAGTTATACCATTTTTGATCTGTTCTCTTTTTAAACCTAGTCCATACAAACCTGCTATTACAGCAAGTGTATTAGCAACATTAAAATCAGCAGCACCGCCAAAAGTTATAGGTATTTCGTTTACAGAGGCAACATGTTTATCAAGTTCTTTAGTTCTTATTATAATGTTATTGTCAACAACTGTAACTCCAAAACCTCCTCCTTCAATATGCTTCTTCAAATTATCATTCTCTGGATCTAAAGAAAATAAAAATACCTTTCCTTTTGCTCTATGCAAATGTGCCATCACATATTCATTTTCTGCATTTAGCACCGAAGTCCCGTTATCTTTAACAACTTCAACAACAATGGATTTTACCAAAGCTAAATCTTCTACAGAATATACGAGATCAGTTCCTATATGATCTGCTCCAACATTTAGAAATATACCAACATCACACCTTTCATACGCAAGTCCGCGGCGAATAATAGCACCCCGTGCTGTTTCCAATACTGCATGGTCTACTGTAGCATCTCCGAGAACAAGCTGATGTCCCATAGGTCCGCTAAAATCTCCGCTGGCTATAGGAATCCCATCAATTTCCACCCCTGTAGTAGTGGCTAAGCCGACTTTATTACCGTTATACTTCAGCACATGGGTAAGAAGCTTACTCACTGTAGTTTTACCATTTGTGCCTGTAACAGCTAAAATGGGCATAGAAGATGGTCTTTCTTCGGGAAACAGCATATCAATTATAGGTTTTGCAACATTTCTCGGTTTGCCTTCACTAGGCTGAAGATGCATTCTTAACCCAGGAGCAGCATTCACTTCAACAATTCCGCATCTTTGCTCACTGATAGGTTTTGTAATATCTTCAGCAAGAAAATCTATTCCAATAATATCCATACCGACTATATTGGCAGTTCTAATTGCCATTAATCTTATTTCTGGATGAACAATATCTGTAACATCTACAGCAGTACCTCCCTGGCTCAGATTAGCTGTAGATTTCAAATATAATGTTTCATCATTTCTTAGAATATCATTTAATTTAAATTTTTTTCTCTTCAGAAGACGCAGAGTCATTTCATCCACTGTGATTTTGGTTAGTACATTTTCATGCCCAAAACCACGTCTTGAATCCTGATTTACATCATCAATCAGCTCCTGTATAGTAGATTTCCCATCTCCCACTACATGTGGGGGGACGCGATGGGCTGCTGCTATAAGATTGCCATCAATTACAAGCATTCTGTAATCATCTCCTTCAAGAAATTGTTCAACTATAACAGTTTTGCAGATTGCTTTAGCTGAATCAAAAGCTTTCCCCAATGCTCTTACATCGTTAATATTAACAGTAATGCCCCGTCCATGATTTCCTATTTCAGGTTTTACAACAACAGGATAACCTATATCTTCAGCAATTTCCTGCGCTTCATCCCACGAAAATACAACTTCTCCATCAGGCACAGGAATACATGCATTTTTTAATATTTCTTTAGTCCATGCCTTTTCATCAGCTATTTCAACACCAATGGCAGATGTTTCAGAAGTCATACTTGCCTGTATGTGCTTCTGGTATTTACCATAGCCAAGCTGAACAAAACTGTTTGTATTAAGTCTTACATATGGGATTCCACGGGAAACTGCTTCATCAACTATACTTTGAGTAGATGGCCCCATTTTATCATCTTCTCTAAGCTCCTTTAAAGTCTGGATTGTTTTATCCAGATCATAATCTTCATTATAAATAACAGACTCAACAAGCCAAATAGCTTCTTCAGCCGCATATAGACCTGCTGATTCTACCTGATAATGAAAAACTATAGCGTAAACGCCTTCATCTTCACTTGTAAAAGCTTTACCAAATTTTACCGCCATTCCGGAAAGACATTGCAATTCAATAGCTACATGTTCAATTATATGGCCTATCCAAGTCCCCTTTTCTAATCTTTCTACAAAACCTCCAGGTTTTCCTAATGAGCAGTGGTGTTCTTTCAGAGATGGAAGTATTTTTAGCAACCCCTCTGTGAACCCTGGTATTTCATCAGAGGGCTTACTTTCAAACTCCCCAATATCCAAAAGCATAAACATTGTTTTACGTCTGCTATAACGATTTGGCCCCCTCAGAGCTCTAAGTTCTAATATATTAATGCCCATTTAAACCCTCCATATATATTTAAAAGAATTAAAGTTTATTATACTATACATTAATTATTAATGAATGTATTTCATATAAAAATATATCGTTTTATTTTAAAACGACAATATTTTTATATAATTGTTATAATTACTAATTTCAAGTTATTCTAAATAAGTGGTAACGAATATTATATCAAAAATTTAAAATATTTCAGCCATATTAAGAATCAGTTACAATACAGAAATAATTTTACCTCAATTTAAACAGGAATTTAAAAAAATGCCAAATAAAAATTCTGATAATATGCTAAGCTCTATTCTGGACAAATCATCTCCCACAGTACAACTGGAAGAAGGAATAAACTTATACGTCTTCCCTAGAGAAGAAATTAAATGGAATGAATTTATAAAATATGCACCTCGCTATTCAGTTGCTTTGGATGGTTTTGTATACGGAATGACACGTTTTAATGCAGGAAAATGTATAGTAAATTTTAATCACCATGAAGAAGTAGATAGAATGGCAACAAGAAGTACATGTGCTCAAGTATATATGGCACTGCGCCAGGGATTAATGGAATCATTCAGGGAAAACGGATCTCCCAAACTAAATATTTTTGTAAATGACTCTGACCAGGATGTTTCATTATCTGTCTGGCTATTACAAAATCATAATAAAATTTCAGGCCGTAAAATTACCCCTTTAATTAACAGACTTGTTTTCTCTGAGGATATTCTTGACACAACTGCAGGTGCGTATCCTTTTGATCCTAACTCCAAGCTGATGCAGGAACTTGAATGGATTTTTGAACCATATACAAAAGCCAGAATTTCATTTAAATTATTTGCAATGAATAATGTTGAAATTGCAAATACAATATTATCTATCAGCAGTAAAATTGATAAATATTGTGAGGGAAAAAACGGTTTAATACCACTGGATCTGCGTTTTGAAAAACTTGGTGGAGGAAAAAATTGGACATTAATTAAAGAAATAGGTGCAGCAGCTAGAACTGGTCTGTATCACACCGGAATCCGAGCCTATATATCCGTATACAAAAATAAAAATAATTCTTTTACTTATTCAATTGGCAAAATGTCACAATTTGACAAATTTCCTATCAAAAAACTTTATAAAGCCTTAAATAATATTGAGAATATACCTCTTTCTTCATCAAACTCATGGGGCGGCGGAGATATAATCGGAGGTTCACCACGACTGACAGGAAGTGCTATTCCACCTAAAGAGATTGAAAAAATTGTTAACAGCTACCTAGAATCTCTTTAATTTAATTCTCAGAAACTACTATTACTCATTCAGTAAATAATTAGCATCATAAAATATTTTCCCAATAAAATTCACACTTTATTACTGATACACTTTCTTTTTTATTTTATACTTAAATATCTTAATTCGTATTATTGATTTTTAAAAAATAATATATTAGAATTTAATCAGATTGTTTTTCTAAAAAATATTAACTGAGGTTAACCTTAAAAATGTCAAAAGACGAAGACTTTAAAATTTCACATGTTAAACTCGGGGTAGAAGGACTTGATAAACAGCATAAAAAAATCTTAAAAGATATATCTAATATATTGACTTCTTCATCCGAAGAAGATGTTTTATTTCTTAAAAAAATCCAAGAGTTAAAAAAAATAATGTTCAAGCATTATGAAACTGAAGAAAAGTTTATGAAAGATAATTCTTACACAGAACATGATGCACATAAATCTGAACATAATAAGTTGAAAAAGTTGATAGAAGAACTTGAAACTGAAACAGCTAATGGAAACATATCATTATGTAGACGTTATGAACTTTTAGAAATACTTCTTAAAGGTTTGCTATTACAAATACATCGATATGATAAGCAAATGATAGATTTTTTATATCATAAATACGAAGATAAATTCTTTTCGTAAAAGTAGTGACTAAGATTTTTTAACCTACCCATTCTATCATCCTTATAACAATAAGCGGAGAGACAATGAAAATGAAACCTCCTATTACAATAACACAACAGGAATTCCATAAAGTAACTGTTACCAGAAAATTAATTATTAATGATGATATTCTTAGAAATATGGATGAGGAAAGTAAAAAACTATTATCAGAAGAAAGATGGGAAGAATTACTTGATTCATATGATATTGAGGGCAGAATGCAAACTCTCAGTACCGAAGAAGAGTGGACATCCCGAAATAAAGGTGCTATCCCAATAACAACAACAATAACCGACAGCAACGGCGAAGAATTATATTCAGACGACTAAATTGATTTTGAGAAAAATAAGCTAATACAGTTAAAATATTAAATAGCTCTATACCTGAACAGTTTTTCACTATTCTTTTACCGTTTTCCTCTTATTATTTCCACTTAGAATATTTTTTAAATCTCTACTTTCTTTTTTCAGCTCTGAAATAATATCTAAATACTGTTTTATTAGTACTTGGTTAGATTGTTTATAATCATTATGACTGTTTTCCATTTTTGAAATGGATACCTTATTATCATTTTTCAATTCCAAAATCTTTTTTTCATAAGATAAAATTAAAACCTGATTATGGGCTTTAATATCCTTAACCTGATCAACAAGAGTTGCGCAGTTGTTATTATATTCAGCTTTTGTCTCTGTTAAATACAAATATCCAATTCCACATACGGCTATAAATAAAATAATAAAACCAACAGATAGCCAGAATGTTGTTAATCTATAAAATGGAGAAGGTTCTAGAAGCTTTTTTACTGTATCCTGAAGTTCTTTAATGGTATCACTGTTTGACTTAAGTAAGACATTTGATTCTCTATTACGTTCCAGTAAATTATATGTGATATTATCTTTTTGATTTGATTCGTTACCATTGACATTTGCTAAATCATTATCATTTTGAGCATCATATCGTACAGTGGTATTATCTTTTTGATTATTAACCTGATTATTTTTATATTTTTCGTTCAACACAAAATTCTTCTTTACCAACTCAATATCTACTTTAACAATATTCTTATTTAACTCTTTTTCTACTATTGTATATTTATTTAAATCTTTGTCTTTCTTTACTTTATTTACCCAGCGATTAATTGTAGGATAGGATTTATTCGTAATCTCTGTTATTTCTTTTGTTGATAAAAAATTTTTCATAACTGCACCGTTAAATATTGAGAAAATATATTTTCATTGGTATTATCAAATGATATTATCATTAGCATATTATACACAAAAATACAATAATCACTAATTGATTACAGTAAATAGATATAAATAATAAAGGAAATATATGTATATACTACAAAAGGGGGATTAGAATATTCTAATCCCCCTTTTGTTTAAGCTTCACTATCCACATAGGTCCCAGTACTATATCAAAGGCACCTTAATTTTGCATATAATAGTTACAACAAAATATCATGCACATCTCTGAGGTTATATTTTTTCCTTAGTACTTCTGTTGTAGAGTCAACAGAATATTTTTGCTCAAAACACTTCCTTATTATATTCTGATTAATGTTTCGAATATTTATAAAAAAAGTATTCCACAATTCCTGTGCCAGTTCGCTTCTATAATTCATATACAATTCATGATGTTTTCGCATGTAATAATCCTCAATTAAATTAAATAAGAAAAGACGATCTTCTTATATAAATTCGAAGATATAAATTAACATAATAAATTATTCAATAAATATCAGCAAATAAAATACCCGGAATAAACACGCTAAACATTTTAGCATATTTAACATAATGGAAAATATTTTACCCTAAAATATCTTTAAAGAAATAGAATAATCTATAAGGATTTATATAGTATAACCGCTATCTATCAAGAAATTTATTAACAACAATGCCTCTACGCCTTATCATTATCAAACACAGAACAATCATAGCTAATACCATATACCCAACACTAGTCCAAATTACAGCTTTAAGCCCTAATTCTGCCTGTAAGAAACTTGAGAACTGTTCTGTAATAATAATTCCAATCGAAGATATGGCGATGAAAAAACCTACAAGAATTGGCGATGGTTTTTTAATCATAAGAGTACCATAAGAAATAGTTGAAGAAAAAATAGTTGAACATCCGTACCCAAGTAAAGATATAGATATATAAAACATTAAATAGTTATGAGAATTTAAAATAAGTATATATGCTATTATTGCTATAATTCCTGAAAAAAGCATATATTTTGAAAGCAGTATTTTTTTTACAGCAAAACTTGATATAAAAACACCAATTGCATAAAAAATCCAAAACAAACTTAAACCGAAGGTAGCAATCATAATATTCAGGTGAAAATTCACTGTAACATAATCAACTACCCAGTAGGTAAAACCCATATATGATAAAACATAAAAAAACATCAGTATTCCTACAAGATAAATATCTAATGTCCATTTTGAGAATTTTTCACTAACTACATTATCTCCATGTAAATTATCTACATTTTTGATATTAAAATCAGGAAATTTAATAAAAAAAGTCATAATTATTATTATTATTATTATTATTATGACAGAGATGAAAACTTCCTGCCATGAATAACCGAATTCGAGCATATAGCCTGCTACTAGAGGATATGTAAGTGCTCCCAAACTGTAACAGCAGTCAAGTCTATTCATCTGAGAAATCCTTTTTCTGCCTTCAAATGTTGTCACAATTAAGAAATTTGGAATAGTATAAATAATTCCCATAACAAATCCGATCACTAATATTGGTGCCAATAGATATGTTGCGGATGCAACTAACAGCATTAGTAGAACGATAATAATATATATGCTGCTTAATAATAAAAGTTCATATTTCAATTTTATAAATTTAACAATATAACCATTTAAGAAGTTAGCTAAAAGATATCCAATCATAAAAAATGAAAAAACATATCCAATATACTCAGATGTAGAATGTAAGGATGATGTTGCAGTGAATTTTATTGCAAATGGTATCATTGTTACTGCACCTGTGATAAATGTCAACAGATATGCAAGTATCATAATAAGTACAATATTTTTTGTTTTAGTTTCCATATTCAATCCCTTTGATTATTACATGTATGTAAATAGCTATAAATGATTTAAGTCAATCATAATTGATATCTAAATCAAATTTCTACAAGCTGTGAAATATTACTTTTTCATAAATAAGAACAATCAAATCTCACTTATTATATCATGGTATGCTATTTTGAATTTATATATGTTAAATTTATCGTCAGCAGCAATGTAGAGGCAGAATAAGGGTATAGGTTGTGATAACAAAAATTAATTTTATAATAGTCTAAAATTAAAGAAGTTTATTAAATAAAATTCTAAACTAAAAAAACAGATAATTAGATAAGTATAAAGTCATATCAATAATTTATTTAGGTAAAAATGGTAGCGGGGGCAGGAATCGAACCTACGACCTTCAGGTTATGAGCCTGACAAGCTACCTCTGCTCCACCCCGCATCATCGAAGAGTTAATAAGATTAAACTCTAGTTTTTGACCTCAAAATCATACAGTTTTTATCATAAATAATACTTTTATCATAAACCGTAAAACTTAATAAAAAGTCCTTTTGAGAACGACAAAGTACTACAAAAGGACTACAATTTCAAACTGTTTTTAAAATTTAAATTCCTATAAAATTATTTATTATTTCATTGTACTTATTTCTTTATTAATTTTTGCTATTTTAGATCTCTCCTGGTTTTCATAAGACCTGTATGTTCTCTTGTCACGTAATTTAAATGAACTGACTGGATAATAGCGATAATTCCCACTTGAGTCTTTATATATATATTTCTTTCTAATCAGGTCTTTTTTCTGCTGATATTCATTTTTTATGCTGGTGATTTTTGCATAAAGATGATTAATCTTATTCTCCGTTATTCTATCAATATCTTTTTGGTGCTCTCTATTTTTACTATTCTTACTTACAAATTTCTTATTTGGAGTTTTATCAATAAAAATATTCCCCATAGAATTAGGATTGGTTTGATCTAGCATGTATATAATTTTTTTCCTGTACTCTTCAGGTACATCTGTATAGTTAACATTAATAATCCCTTTAGAGGTTTCTAAAGCCAGCTTATCACCATTAATCGAAACAGGAGATACATCATATAATAATTCTCCATTATTAAGATGCAGAATAGGTATTTTGCTAATTGCAGCAGTATCTTTCTTTTTTTTATTTTTTGAAGGCTCAGAACATGCTGATAAAGCAATTAGAAGTATACATGCGAAAAATGTTATTAGAGATAATTTTCTCATAATACATCCAAGTTAGAGATAAGAGTTTATAACTATCTTGAATAAATTATATATATATTAACATATTTAGACAATAGTATTCACGTGATCATATTCTACTTTGCACATAAAAGTACATATATTATATAGCCCCGTGTATATACTCAAACTTTTATTTATTTACAGAAGCTATAGCAAGTCTTATCAGCATATCAAGTGAATCTTCCTTGAAGATTTTGCTATGTATTTGTTTTGGTATAGTCATTTTTTATCCCCTTTTTTGTTATGTTCTTTATAAAGATAACATTATTAAGCAATTATACAAGTATTTACACTCAATCTAACAGTTTATCAACTATCTGCAATATGGATGGCGATGGAATAATAAAAGCAGATTCAAGTTTTCAATCTTATATTCAATATTCCTAAATATATCCTTTTAAAATAACAACTATTTCGTATATAGTAGTTTATATATAATAAATATGTTAAAAGGAAATAAGATAAAATGAAAAGAATTTGTGTGTTCTGCTCATCTAGCGATGCTGTAGATATAAAATATAAAAATGCAGCTGTTGAACTGGGCGAAAATATTGTTAAGAATAATTATGAATTAGTATATGGTGGTGCAAAAGTTGGTTTGATGGGACTTGTTGCAAAAGCAGTAAAGGAAAATGGAGGTAAAGTTATTGGAATAATACCTTCAGCAATAAAAGATGTTGCTTTTAAAGACTGCGACGAACTAATCTTCACCAATAACCTGAGAGATAGAAAAGAATTGATGGATAATAAATCAGATGCTTTTATCTCAATGCCAGGTGGATTTGGTACACTTGAAGAAGCAATGGAATTTCTGACATTAAAACAATTACATTTTCATGAGAGGCCAGTCATATTTTTGAATCTTGATGGATATTATGAACATCTAAAAAAATTGTTTGAAGTCTTTTTTAAAGAATCTTTTTCAAAAAAAGAATTTGAAATTTTATATGAATTTTCAGATAATGTACAGAATATTTTTAAATATCTAAGTTCCTATACACCACCACCAGAAATAATAAAATGGTTTTAACAAGGCACTTCAGATAACAGCTATTACGCTCCGCTACATAGTTGTATGTGAGTTCGAACGTTAAATAGAAAAAGAGAAGATGATGAGGTGAAAAAAAAATATAATTAACTTTATCTTAATAAGTTTCACTATAGCATTCGTGGGCAGTACTATTCCAACGGAAAATCCTGATCAAGAAAACTTATTACCTGTTTCTAAAGATATAAAAATGTCAGAAAACCAATTAGAGAAAACTAACTATATAAAGCTATCTAATATTGATAAAGCACAAAAATTCAGTAAAGGAGAACATACAAAAGTAGCTGTATTAGGATGGTTATTTGATATGAGCCCTAAAGCTAAAAAGCTGTATTATGCCCCTACTTCTTTTGTCCCTAATGAAAAATATGGAACTCAAAAGCCATGGCACGGTTCATGGATGGTTGACTTAATCCTTGAAGTTGCCCCAAAAACTAAAATAATTCCTATCAGAGTTGTCCCAAATGGTAATATTAGAGATAAAAATAAGCAAAAATATGTTATTGAAGGAATAAAATATGCTGCTGATCATGGTGCTGTAGCAGTTACAAATTCTACTGGACCAATTACTGATAGCTCGGCTTTTAGAGATGCTGTTAGATATGCAGAGGAAAATGGTTGTATCTTTGTTGATGTTCATCCTGAAGCTATTGGTTGGACTGCAGAAGGTCATGGTAAATTTCCTAAGAACAAAAATGAATTAGTAAAACAGGTTATTCATACTGGTGTACTTCCTTCAAAAGAATTTCCAAAAGTATTTTATAAAAATTTAAGAGATATCTTTACTTATGGTTATGAAATCACATCCCACTTCAAAAGCGGTTTTGGTTATTCAAATGCCCCCCAATTGTAGGTGGAGTAATAGCATTAATAAAGAGTGCAAACCAAACTTTAACACCAAAACAAATCAAAGAAATAATTATTTCTACAGCTCTTCATATCAATGGATTTGACGTAATTAACGCTGAAGACGCAGTCAAAAAGGCGATTGAATTAAAAAAATGAACTACCTCGAGGCAAGCCTATTGAAAATTTAAATAGTTTTCCAACTAAACTGAGGATGTTTCTTTGTTTTCCATTATTTTAGCAAGATAAAAAGCAATAAAAGCAACTCCTAAAAGATGAATAATGTCAATAAGTGGCACAAAATTATCTGCATCAATATGTCTCAAGACTATGGTTATAGTTATAGGACAATATGATATTGAATATAAAAGACTAATAACTAATCTAATGTTCGACTTTTAATTAACGATTGGCTCAATACTCAAGATATTAAGCCCGAATTTTATATTTATAACAGTACAAATATTATGAGCTAGAATTTTTCTAGCCATTCTATTTGTTAAATGCCACATATCTTTCAC
>PVBE011224451.1_pt1 | contig 15812 bp, 13 predicted proteins | sample 1631181 | NCBI WGS metagenome assembly PVBE01 (sample SAMN08397723, study PRJNA350692) | Marine metagenome, whole genome shotgun sequencing project. | isolation source: water | place: Pacific Ocean | collected 2012-04
AGAACTTCACTCGCAGAGGCAGAACTTTCATCAATTAGAATAACCAGTTCAACATCTCCCCCCAAATGTTTTGAGCTGGCTACAACATCATTCCTTGGTCGTGCTTTTCCTACTGTATAAACAATTAGTTGGCCTTTTTCCAGGAATTCATCAGCAATGTCTGTTGCCATTTCCATATAGCCACCAGTATTAGCTCTAAGGTCAAGTATTAATTTTTCTAATCCCAGGTTATTGAGCTTATTTACAGCTTTTTTAAACTCTCTATATGTTGTCCTGGAAAAGGTATTAATTTTGATATACCCTATATCTTCATCAATCATATAGGATACGTCAATACTGTAAATTGGTATCTTTCCTCTAGATATATTAAAATCAATCAGATTATTCTCACTTTTTCTATCAATTGATACTTTTACATTACTTCCGTTTTCCCCTTTTAGTCGTGTTACAATTTTATCCTGATCAAATCCAACACCAGCTACCAATGTATCATTAACCTTGATAATCCTATCACCAGCTTCCAGTCCGACTTTATCCGATGGACCACCTTTTATTACCTGAATAATAAGTATAGTATCATTCTTCATATTAAATCTTACTCCAATACCATCAAAATTACCTCTCAGGGGTTCATTTACTCTTTCAAGATTTCTTGCTGGTATATATATTGAGTGAGGATCTAGTTTTTTTAATATATCGGGTATTGCCTGTTCGGTAATTAGATCACGTGATATAAAATCAACATATTCATCTTCAATATAACTAATAACAGCACTTAGTTTATCATTTGAAGGCATTTCCTTTTTGCTATATTTTCCCAGATACATGCCACCTACCAGCACAAGAGATAATATAACAGGTAGGTAAATAGCTAACTTTTTATTTCGAAATTCCATTGTCCAAATTTAAATTTTTCTAATCCAGTTCTAAAAACTCCGTTTCCACATTTGCTTTATTAAGGAGTTCAATCCCATCACTCTTCCTATAATTTTCAGAATAAACAACTCTTTCAATACCAGCTTGAATAATTAGCTTTGCGCATTCCATACATGGTGATGCTGTGATATACAATGTAGATCCCAGGCTGCTATTATTTGATTTAGCAACCTTTGATATGGCATTAGCCTCAGCATGCAAAACATATGGTTTAGAATTATCATTCTCATCTTCACAAACATTTTCAAATCCAGTAGGAGTTCCATTGTATCCATCTGAGATTATCATTTTTTCTTTTACAATAAGTGCACCAACTTTTCTTCTTACACAATAAGAATTCTCCGACCATATCCTGGCCATCTTCAGGTAACGTATATCAATCTGATTCTGTTTGCTCATTAATAATTATTTCATGCAAAAATAACTATTATTAAGACAACATAAAATTTGAAACAAAAAACTCCAACTGAGCACTGCAAACTCAATTACCGGCAGGATTTAAACCTGAACCAAGCCAAGCGATCTCAACTACTAGAAGAATTTAAAATCAAAACAACCGAATAGAGTTAAACCAAAACCCGAAACCAAAATGTACCCAGGGCCGGTCTCGAACCGGCACGGTATTGCTACCACTGGTGTTTGAGACCAGCGCGTCTACCTATTCCGCCACCTGGGCATTCAAGTGTTAGCATGGGTGTGAGTGTGGGTGTGTGAACAAAGGGCACGCTAGAAGCGTACCCTTTTCGCAAGTGTCCAAATTACTAATCGCTACAAGACTACTTACTAGGTAGATCGTGATGCCATTTTCATCTGCCTTATAAAATCTCTTTTTTTCCTTTCTGATACATCAACTTTTGATCCATCATCAAGAACAACATATCCTCCCCTACCGCTAACATATTTTTTAACATATCGTAGGTTAACAAGATGTTTACTATGAATTCTTGAAAATGATAAATCAGAAAGAAGTTTCTCAAAATTATTTAGTGTTTTTGATGTTATAAGCTTATGCTTATCCTTAAAATAGAAATTTGTATATGATCCATTCGCCTCACATCTAACAATATCATATATATCATATATATCAAATCCTTCCATTGAAGATAATATTATGCGTTGATTTTGCGATTGGAGGTTTTCTCTTAAAACACTAACCCTATTATCGAGTAAATTATATGTTGTGATTTTATTAAACCTATCTACTGCAGCTATAAGTTTTTTATAATCTATTGGTTTTAAAAGGTAATCTATAGCCGAGAATTCAAAGGCTCTCAAAGCATATTGGTTATATGCAGTAACAAAAATTACCTCAAACGACTTATATTCTACGCTTTCGAGAACTTTGAACCCATCCCCGTCAGGAATTGCAATATCAAGAAAAACCAAATTTGGTTTAAACTCATTAATTTTTTCGACAGCTTCACGATGAGTCATTGCTGTACTGACAACATCAATCTTAGGACAATATTTTTCCAGCAACATAGTCAATGTAGAAATACTATTCTCCTCATCATCAACAATAATTGCAGTATCAATCTCTGCCATATTTTTATCTATAAGTCCCTATTTCAATACAATTCGTTGAATATACAAACTATTTATTTATTAATCAAAACCATATGGCATATGCAATTCAACCCTGGTACCAACCGATTCACCAGATTGATCATAAAGATCAATAATTTTAATATCCAATTTTGCTTTATGCAATTTATTATGAAGAAATATCCTCTCTTCAATATTTTTCATCCCAGCTGACTGATGAGTTTTAATTCGTGATCGTATCTGTAAGGCTTTTGTTCGACCAATGCCATTATCCTCAATCACACATAATAATCTTTTCTCGTCAAAAGGAGTAATAGACAATTTTAAAATCCTGTTGTCTTTTTTGGGCATAAGCCCATGAAGAATTGCATTTTCCAGATATGGTTGAATCATCATTGGAGGTATCTTTATCGACATCTGGTCAATTTTTTTATCAATACTTATTTTATCAGTAAAACCATTGGCAAATCTCATTTTTTCTAAACACAAATACAGGTCTATAGTCTCCAGTTCCTCATATAGTGTGATATTTTCACGACTTGAATTTTCCATTATTCTTCTAATAAGAGAAGAAAAATCTCCAAGGTATCTATTGGCTGCAAATTCATCTTTTCGCAAAATATAACTTTGAATAGAACTTAGAGAGTTAAAAATAAAATGTGGATTCATTTGGGATAACAGGGCCTTTCGTTCTGAATCAATAACTTGTTTTTCAGTTTGTAATGTTCGCCTAATCATCTGAAACCTTGCATTAATTATTAACCATATCAATCCGAGAGCAAATATTCCTGCAACAATTATAAAAAATGTAGAGGTCCACCATGGAGGAACAACAATTATATGAAGAAGATATTCTGTATGGATAAGATTATTGGTTTTACTTATTTTTCTAGCCTTAAATACATAGTCTCCTGGATGCACTTTTGAATAACTTATTTCATTTTGGGCTGTAAATGATTTTTTCCAGTTTTGATCAAAACCATCCAAAATATATTCAAATTCATTTTCATATGGATTGACATAGTCGAGAAAAGAAAACTCAAAAGAAAATGAATTTTCAATATGTTTTAACACAATAGTGTCGGCCGATGAAAAAATATCAGGTTGAACTTCATTAAATATTTTAAAAGAAGTTAAAATAAGAGGATTCTCATACTGATTAGTTTTTATGTTTGACGGGAAAAAAGAATTAAATCCATTAAATCCACCAAAAAACAATTCACCACTATCTGATTTATATGAAGCTAAAGGATTAAACTCCATACTTTGCAATCCGTTATCAACATTATAATTAGTGAAAATATTCGATTCAGGATTAAATTTTGACAGGCCATGAACTGTACTAAGCCATAATTTATTTTCATTATCCTGATGAATTGAATATATCATATTATCAGTTAATCCATTTTCTATTGTCCATAAATCTATCTCTCCAGATTCTTCATCATAACAATTTAAGCCACCACCAAGTGTAGATATCCACAATTTTCCAGAACTACCTTCTACAACTGCTGAAACATTAAGGCTACTCAGGCTTGTTTGAACAGTTGGTCCGGAAAAAGCCAATTGAAAAGTTTTTAATTCCCTGTCAAACAGGTTAAGACCACCGTTAGTTGAAATCCAAATCCGGTTTTTTGAATCTTCATATACAGAATAAATATTATTACTGCTAATACTTGTTGAGTCTCCTGGGATATGAAAATAATTCTCAAAAATATTATTATCAGGTTGAAAGGTAGATAAACCATTATCAGTTGATATCCACAATAGTCCTTCACTATCCTCAATTATCTGGTATACTCTGTTATCAGAAATGCAATTTTGGCTTTGGGAATCATAGGAATATAGTTTGGGATTCGCACCAGAGTTATGATTGTATTTAATCATCCCTTCAGGTGTCCCAAACCAATAATATCCTCTGCTGCACTTAATAATACTGGTAACTCTATATCTTATGTCCAATGAAGAATTATCAGCATTACTTCTGATATAAGATAATCCTTGTCCAATTCTTCTATATTCAAATACACCAAGATCAGTGCCTACCCAGAATATTTCCGGTTCATGTTCATATATTGCCCAAACAACATTATTAGACAAGTGATGACGAAATTTTGTTGTATAAGGATCAATCTTCTTAACACCTTTATACTGTGATCCAACCCATATAATTCCTGATTTATCCTCAAATAATGATAAAATATAATTATTATTCGAACCCCAGATATTTTCAGTACTGTTTATATAATTAATAAAATTATCCTCATCCCTGTTATATAAATTTAGTCCATCTCCATAAGTACCTATCCAAATATCTCCACGGCTATCAGCAAGAAGGGTGACAATTATATTTGAACTTAAACTATATCCATTATTAATTTCATTGTAATAATTTTTGCAATTATTTCTGCTTGAATCCAAAACACCAATTCCATTTCCAGTACCTATCCACAGATTTCCAGTTCTATCCTCACAAATACAATTAATAAAATTATCGAGAAGCATATTCTCTGCAGTTTCACCCCCATAAATTCTATTAAAATTATCCCCTTTTCTTTCATATTTATTAAGGCCATTCCATGTACCCACCCATAATACCCCTTGGCTATCAATAAACAAACTGCTTATTCTGTTGTTACTAATTGTCCCAGGAATATTAAAGTTATTAAAATACTGTTTTATAATACCGGTACTTTTTTCGATCATGTTCAGGCCATATTCTGTACCTACCCAAATATTACCTAAATCATCCTCAATTATTGCTGTTATAAAATTATCTGTAAGGCTGGCTGTACTTGTAGTATCATTTTCATACAATTCAAAACTACGCAAGGATGGATCAAATTTATTGAGACCATTTCCAGTCCCTACCCATATAAACCCTTCACTGTCAGGAAATAGGCATGTAATATTAGAATTACTTATACTATTTTCATCATCTTCTATAGTTGTTGTATAAACCACAAAATTTAGTCCATCAAATCTGTTCAATCCATTAAATGTGCCAAACCACATATATCCTTTTGAATCCTGAGTCATACACTGAACTGAATTTTGGGATAAGCCCTTAAACTTCATACTGAACTCAGATGACAGAGTAGAAACATCATAATCTCTTATATATTCCCCTTCTTGTGAGAGGGCAGAAATATAAAAAAATAAAAAGCTGAATAGAATAATTATTCTTGTTAAGTATCTGGCAGAAATTATCATGGTGTTACCACATTTTCTTTACTGTTTGTACGATACTGTCTTCATCATATGAACATTCCTTGTAGAGTTCCTGCTGAGTACCATGTCCAATAAACTTGTCAGGTATTCCAAGGCGAATAATCTCAGCATTATATTTATTCTCAATCATGAATTCGATAATTGATGATCCAAACCCACCAATTATTGATCCATCTTCAATTGTAATGATTTTCTTATATTTATTAAATACTTTATGCAACAAATCCTCATCAATTGGTTTCACAAACCTAAGGTCATAATGACTAATATTTATATTTTCTTCCTTCAATTTTTCAGATGCTGATGAAACCAGATTTCCAATATGTCCAATTGAAAGTACAGCAAGTTTTTCTCCTTCCACAATACATCGTCCTTCACCAATTTTCATTTTTTCAAAAGGTTTTTGCCAGTCGATAGTCACTCCTCTGCCTCTTGGATATCTAATAATAAAGGGACCCTGATCCTTCAGTTGTGCAGTATACATAAGGTTTCTGAGTTCTATCTCATTCATTGGTGCTGTAATAGTTAAATCAGGAATACATCTCATAAAAGAAAGGTCGAATGAACCATGATGAGTCGAGCCATCAGATCCCACCAGACCTCCTCTATCTAAACAAAAAACAACATTAAGATTTTGCAAAGCAACATCATGAATTACCTGATCATAAGCTCTTTGAACAAATGTTGAATAAATATTACAAAAGGGAACAAGTCCCTGTTTAGCGAGTCCTGCAGAAAATGTAACAGCATGTTGTTCAGCAATACCAACATCAAATGTTCTTTCAGGCATAATCTTCATCATAATTTTTAATGATGAACCGCTTGGCATTGCAGGAGTAATCCCGACAATACCAGGATTCTTTTTTGCCAGTTCAACTATTGTATGCCCAAAAACATCTTGATATAATGGTGCTTGTTCTATTGATTTTACAGGTTTAATTCGTTCACCAGTTTTTTTATCAAATTTACCTGGTGCATGCCATGTTGTTTGATCAATTTCAGCTTGTTTAAATCCTTTTCCTTTCTGTGTTTTTATATGTAAAAGTTTTGGTCCCTTTAAATCTTTCAAATCTCCTAAAACTTTGGTGAGATGGTTCACATCGTGCCCATCAACCGGGCCAAAATATCTGAAATTAAAAGATTCAAATAAATTACTTTGTTTAAGCACCATCGATTTAAAGGCATTGTCAAGTTTTTGGACCATCATTCTGGCATTAGGACCATATTTGCTAATTCTTCCTAAAATTTTCCAGGTTTCATCTTTGAATCGATTGTATGTTTGAGAGGTTGCTATATCAACCAGGTATTCTTTGAGAGCACCAACAGCCGGATCTATTGATATATTATTATCATTAAGTATTACAAGAAGATTAGACTTTTCTATTCCAGCATTATTTAGACCCTCAAATGCAAGGCCTGCAGTCATTGATCCATCACCAATAACAGCTATAGTTTTTCTGTCGGTTTTATTATTAAATTTATTTGCTACAGCCATACCCAAAGCTGCAGAAATTGATGTGGATGAATGTCCTACTCCAAAAGCATCATATTCACTTTCTTTGGGGCTGGGAAATCCGCTAATTCCTTTATATTTTCTATTGGAGTGGAATTTTTCTCTTCTTCCAGTTAGAATTTTATGACCATAAGCTTGATGACCAACATCCCAAATTATCTGATCATCAGGAGTATTAAATACATAATGTAATGCAACAGTTAACTCCACCACACCCAAACTGGCACCAAAATGTCCTGGATTTGTTGATACTGCATCAATAATAAATTGTCTCAATTCCTTACATACCTTCTCAAGCTCATCTGGCCTAAGTTTTCTAAGATCATCAGAATTATTAATATAAGGTAAATAAGCTTTCTTACTCATACAAGCTGTCGGATATTTTATCTTAACACAAATGTATTTATTTATAGGGGGAAAAATTAAATAAAGTCAAAGAATATGCTTTTTGATTTTCAACAATCAAATAGTCATAATATCTTTTTCTTTATTTTCAATAAGTTGGTTTATTTTATTAGAAAATTCATCAGTTATTTTTTGTACAAGCTCTTCTGCATCTTTTTCCAAATCCTCTGAAAGGCCTTCTTTCAAAAGTTTTTTTAATTCATCATTTGTATCTCTACGAATATTTCTGATACTAATCTTGGCATTTTCACCCTCTATTTTAACCTGTTTCACAAGGGCTTTTCTTCTATCTTCAGTAAGAGGTGGAATATTAATTCTTATTATCTCACCATTGTTTACAGGATTAAGTCCAAGGTCAGCTGCAAGAATGGCTTTTTCAATTAAATCAATAACATTCCTGTCCCATGGCTGAATAGCAATTGTTCGAGGATCAGAAATCCCAAGGTTTGATACCTGGTTAAGTGGTGTCAGTGTTCCATAATAGTCGACCTTTACTCCATCAAGCATATGAATATTTGCACGACCGGCTCTTATTTTTAACAATTCCCCTTCAAGAAAAGATAGTGATGTTGTCATTCTTTCTTTGGCATCATCAAGGAACATTTGAACTTCTTCAGTCATTATATTTATTTTTAATTGTCATTTGAAGCCATAAATATATTTAATTCTCTATTAAAGTTCCAATTTTTTCTCCTAAAATAAGCTTTTGCAAATTCCCTGGTTTGCTCATATTAAATACTACTATTGGGAGATTATTTTCGCGACACATTGAAAATGCAGTTATATCCATTATTTTTAAGCTCTGCTTAATCGCCTCATCAAAACTAATTTCATCATACATAGTCGCTGTTGGATCTATTTCAGGATCAGAAGAATATACTCCATCAACTCTTGTACCTTTAAGCAATACATCAGCATTTATTTCAAGGCTTCGTAAAGCAGCTGCGGTATCAGTTGTAAAAAATGGATTGCCTGTTCCACCTGAGAAAATTACTGCTTCATTATTACTAATAGCCTCAATACATTTAGTATTTGAATACATTTCTGAAATTGGATCGATCTTTATTGAAGTAAATACTTTAGCTTTTACACCTTCTTTTTCTATCGCCGACTGTAATGCTATACCATTTATCATCGTTGCAAGCATTCCCATATAATCTCCTTTAACACGATCCACCCCATCGTTTAATCCCTGAACACCTCGGAAAATATTTCCTCCCCCTATTACTATGGCCAGCTGTATCCCTGATTTGATAATCTTAACAATTTGCCTTGCATAATCATTTAATATAAGAGGATCAATTCCATGCTCTTTATCTCCCATTAGTGATTCTCCACTAAGTTTTAACAGAACCCTTTGATAATTAATCATAGTTTATAAATTTGAACAGAATAATTAGCTAAAATATAAAAAAAAAGAGGGTACTGATTAACAGTTACCCTCTTTTTTTATAATAATAATATTTTTAAATATTTAAAGTAAAGCGCTTAAAATCTACCACTTTAAGTTCTTTATTGTGATCTTGTAAATATTGTTTTATAGTTTGTTTACTTTCCTTAATAAACTGCTGACTCATTAAAGTACTTTCTTTGAAAAACTTATTTAGTCTTCCAAGAGCAATTTTTTCAAGAATATTCTCGGGTTTTCCTTCTTCTCTAGCTTGTTCTTTACCAATCTCAAGTTCTTTATCAATAACACTTTGTGGTACATCATCATTGTCAATTGAAATAGGATTCATAGCCGCCACTTGCATGGCAACATCTTTTGCTACCTGAAAATCTGTTCCATTCTGGTTTAATCCAACAATGGTTGCCAGCTTATTTCCTGGATGTACATATGAAATTACATATGGTGCATCAATTTTCTCAAAATAAGAAAGTTCAAGTTTTTCTCCAATAATTCCTATCTGGTTGGTAATATTCTGCTCTACACTATGGCCACCCAAATCGGCATTTTTCAGAGCCTCCAAATTTTCAGCACCTGCTTTAAGAGCAATATCTGCTATTGATTGTGTAAAATCAATAAAATCCTGGTTCTTAGCAACAAAATCAGTTTCACAATTTAAACAGATAAGTACACCTGAATTATTTTCACTATTTGTTTTTGAAATAACTACACCCTCAGAAGCTTCTCTAGCAGCACGGCTTGCAGCAACTTTCTGTCCTTTTTTTCTTAACAGATCAATTGCAGAATCAAAATCTCCATTACATTCCTGAAGTGCTTTTTTACAATCCATCATACCTGCCCCAGTAGCTTTTCTTAATTTATTTACTTCGGCAGCTGTAATTTGTGTCATGATATAATATATTTAGGTTATTTATCCAATACTTTAATTTCTACTTTTTTGCTTCTTCCTTCTTAGGGGCAAGCTTTTCTTCAGAAGCGCTTACATCAGATGTTTTATTATCAGCTGTTTTCTTCTCAACATTTTTCTTGGGCTCATCCTTGCCTTCGGTTTCTTTCATCTCATTATCACCCTCTTCCATTTCGGATTTTGGATTTTCCCTGTTTGATTTTTTATTTTTAGAAGCAATATCCTTTTCTCTTTCGGCTTTTCTTTCAATGAGACCATCGCGAATCGAGTTGCATATGATATTAACTATTAGGGATATTGATTTTGAAGCATCATCATTTGCAGGAATTGGAAAATCAATATTTGAGGGATCAGAGTTTGTATCAACAATACCAAAAACTGGAATATTAAGTTTTAATGCTTCTGCAACTGCGATTCGTTCTTTAGATACATCAACCACGAATAATGCTGCTGGTAATCTTGTTAAATCTTTAATACTTCCCAATATCTTCTCCAATTTGGCCCGCTGTCGGGTTATCTGAAGTTTTTCTCTTTTTGAAAGATGATCAAAAGTACCATCAGTAGACATCTTATCAATAGAAGTCATTTTTTTGACAGCCTTCCTTATTGTTGGAAAATTGGTTAACATACCACCTGACCATCGTTCAGTAATATATGGCATATTAATTATTTTAACCTTCTCAGAAACAAGCTCTTTTGCCTGTTTCTTAGTTGCAACAAACAAGATCTTTCTTCCCGATTTTGCAATTTGCTTAACAGCTGCAGCTGCTTCATCAATTTTTCTAACAGTTTTATGAAGATCAATAATGTGAATACCACTACGCTCCATAAAAATGAATTGTGCCATATTCGGATTCCACTTTCTTTTTAAATGGCCGAAATGTACGCCTGCTTCTAATAATTCGTTGAAATTTGTTTTGGACATGTTTTTAAGTTTACATTCTGTTTTAGCAATCATTAAGTAGTTTCAATCCTGAAAGTCTTAATAATTTAGATACTAAACCTTCTATTCTATTATCTTTTACTGAATTGAAATCTTTTTCTTGCTTTTGGTCTACCTGGTTTTTTCCTTTCAACCTCACGTGGATCACGTGTAAGCAGATTATTACTTTTTAATATAGGTTTATTTTCAGGTTCAATTTTAACAAGTGCACGGGTAATTGCCAGTCGAATTGCTTCTGCCTGGCCTTTAATACCACCACCAAAAAGATTCACCTTAATATCAAATTTTCTAGAAGCACTAACCAACTCAAGAGGTTGCATAACAATATTCTGGAGATGTTCCTTCGGAAAATATTCTTTTAGTTCCCTTTTGTTAATAACAATCTTACCTTTGCCTTCGCTAACAAAAACCCTGGCAATAGCTGCTTTCCTTCTCCCTAATGAATTAACAACTTCCATTTTATTTAATTGTATTTATTTTTAATTCTTTTGGTTTCTGTGCCTCATGCTCATGTTTATCTCCTGTATAAACAAACAAGTTTCTGAATAATTCACTTCCAAGCCTGTTTTTAGGTAACATCCCTTTGACAGATCTTTCAATCAATGATTTCGGTTTTTTTGCCAGAATCTCTTCAGGAGTAGTAATTTTCTGACCACCTGGATACCCTGTATGGGAAAAATAATGTCTATCAGTTAATTTTTTCCCGGTTAACTTTACCTTTTCTGCATTAATAACTATAACATTATCTCCGCCATCAACATGAGGTGTGAAATCAGGTTTATTTTTCCCTCTCAAAATTTTAGCGACTACTGAGGCAAGTCTTCCTAGTATTTCACCTTCAGCATCAATAAGAACCCAACCTTTATTTACGGTCGTCTTATTTGCTGAAATTGTTTTATAACTTAAAGTATCCACCTGCTTTCCTAAGTTTTTAATTAATACATATATACAATTCCATTATATGCCTGAAATTATTGGAGTGCAAAACTAATAATTAATTTTGAAATACAATAATTTAAACCAAATTAAATCACCTGTATTTAATTATTTTCTGTTTTGTTTGTAATTGTCTGAATAAGCTGACAAGTGGTAAGATAATTTTGAAGACTTATTTTGGGCTGTGCATCATCCTGTATGCACTTAATGAATGATTTTAATTCCTCTTTTAAGGTATCATTGGATGATAAATTTATAGTTTTAATTGTTTCTGAAGATTCTGATAATTCAACAATTTGTTTCAATAAATCAATATTTATTAAGGAGCCTTTCTGATAAAATAAATATTTATGTACTAAATCATTTGATAGCTTATCTGAAACAAAATTTGCAACACATCCATTGTTAAACTCAATCCTAATATTTATTAGTTCCGGTTGTTGATTGAAAACAGGAACATTATGGGTCAATACTCTTTTAATATCACATCTTGCCAGCTCAAGAATTATTAAAATGTCGTACATTATTTTATCATAATTCCTAAATGTTAAATTCTCATCATCAATATTTCTTAAAATCCTACTTTCAATATATAAAGGATTTTTTACTAAATCTGAAGCAGATGAGAATACATGATGGTAATAATCATTTAAGCTGATATGAACTTTTACTCCAGCCTCTCCTGCAATTTTAAGAAAGATATCAGCCTCAGACTCATTTAAGATAAATGGATATGGTAAAATTATATGTTTTGCCTTTTTGATAGTATCGGAAATAGTTTTGAAATTTATATTATTATCAGAAAAACAAATAATATCAACCTCATCTAGCAAAGTCTCAGCCCTTGCGTAAATACTTAATTCTGATGTGTGAGCATCATCTGTAATATTAATAAAAGGATCATATAGCCCTTTTAATTCAATATCCTTGATACTATCAATTACAGGCATGTATAATACAGCGCTTTTAATTGAACCAATAATACCTATTCTAATCATAGACATATTTATTACAAAAAAAAGCTTTTTGTATGGTATTCGGTACTAATTAATAATTAACTTATTAACTATTTTATGGTGAAAAAATAATTATAAGCTCTAATTTTACAATAAATTGCTTTTTATATTTGTTTATGCCAATAAACAGAACATCTTATCATTTTTATATTTATTACTGGCTACTTGTAATCTTTGCAATAAGCCTTTCACTTATTCCATTTTTTGTAAGTGCCATACAATTCCTTTTACCACTGAACTGGCTTCTTGAAGGAGGATTGAAGAAAAAGTTTCATAAACTAAAGTCGAGTAAAGCTTTAATGTTAATCATGTCCATAATGCTAATACATCTACTTGGAATGATATACACAAATAACTTCCTCGATGGACTGGAAGATATTAAAATTAAGCTCCCTCTGTTGATATTGCCAGTAATTATCGGAACTTCTCAAAGCTTAAATTACAAACAGTTAAAAACACTTTTGTTATTCTTCACCGCTGGTGTTGTAGTTTCGTCATTGTTTAGTATGAGCTATTTCTTCGGTTTTTCACCTGGTAATATTTTTAGTTTTGCTCCTAAAAAGATATTAGACCTAAGAGATATCTCAATTTTTATTTCACATATAAGATTTTCTCTACTCATTAATGTTGCTATTTTTTCAATAATATATTTCCTTTTATTCTCAGGGGGAAAAATAAAAAATTCTATTATTGTGATTTATTCAATCACAATAATCTGGCTCATTAGTTTCCTGTTCATCCTTCAATCATTAACCGGAATAATAATATTTATTATTACTGGGTTTATTCTATTCTCTACATGGATAAAACATTACAAATCAGGGATTATAAAAACTACTTTTCTTGTTGCCTTAGTATTAATCCCTTTGATAATCTTTTCATATTTGGGAGTTTCTGTATTACGATTTTACAATATTGATGAGGTTGATAGCCAATCGCTTGATAAAACAAGCTTATCGGGAAACCCATACTGGCACGATCTTGATAATAAACAGGTGGAGAATGGCCATTATATTGGATTGTATGTTTGTGAAAAAGAACTTAGAACAGAATGGAATAATATTTCAGAGTTTAAATATTCCGGAAATGATAAAAAAGAACAGCAGATTAAATATACTCTAATCAGATATTTAACTTCTATGGGATATAGAAAGGATGCTGAAGGTGTTAAAAAGCTTAATAGTAGCGACATAGCACTTATTGAAGAAGGGACTGCAAATTATATTTATTCTAATAAATGGAGTTTTCATGCCAAAATTTATCAGGTCATTTGGCAGATCGATGTTTATAATAAAGGTGGTAATCCCAGTGGGCATTCTCTTACTCAAAGGATTGAATTTATTAAAGCTGCTTATGGTATAATTAAAGATAATTTTTTCTTTGGTATTGGCACCGGTGATTTGCAGGAAAGTTTTAATGAGCAATATATTAAAATGAATTCTGAATTGAGTAAGGAATGGAGACTCAGAGCACATAATCAAATTATCACATTTTTTATTGCATTCGGCTTAGTTGGATTTATTTGGTTAATGTATTCGCTTATTAAACCAATATTTCTTGAAAATAAACAAAATGACTTCTTCTTCATGATGTTCTTCATTATTGCTATTTTATCAATGTTTAATGAAGATACTTTGGAAATCCAGGCTGGTGCAGGATTTTTTGCTTTTTTTTATTCACTATTTTTGTTTGCTTATAAGCCAAAAAAAATAATTAGTTCTTAGCTCAATTTAAATTGACAACTAGATTTTATATAAAGAAAATCTCCAATTTTTATTTTTCCAATAATTTCCAGAATAATCTATCCCAATTCTTTTTCCCTTGTAAATCTTTATAGATGATGATATGTTATTAATCCAGATCTTATTTGAGGAAGCTAGATCTACACCATAAAAGCTTTTATCCAAATCAAGTTCTTTTGTAACTTTTCCAGGACCCATAATATCATTTATTCCTCTTACTAAAATAGCCTGAGGATTATTCTCTTCTCCAGTTACAATATTAAACATCCAGTGTATTCCATAAATCAAATACATATATATCATACCACCCTTGTGATACATTATCTCCGTTCTTTGTGTTCTACCTTTACTTGCATGACAAGCAAGATTATCCTCACCCTTATAAATTTCAATCTCAGAAATAATATAATTCTTTATATTGCCAGAAGAGGAATACCTGCATATCTGCTTTCCAAGGAGGGCGGGTGCGACCTCAAGTGCATCCCTTTGATAAAAGTCCTTTTTTAGCCTTAAAGGCTTGTTGATTCTAATTTTTTGTTCCAAAATTATTCTTGAAAAACTGATTTTTAAAAATCAGAAATATCCCATATGAATAGTCCCTATCTTTCATTTTCAAATCAAAATACTGTTCATATCTTAATCCTAAATACAGGAATCTTTTAATCTCTTTTTGGTACACAATTTTATTGGTGATAACATGCCTTTGATTTGAATGAGATATATAGGTGATTGGTGTAGCAGAGTGATAAAGAGGCTCTCCAAAAGGAGCAAAGAAATTAAATGAATTCCAGTATCCTAGAGATATAAAAAACCTGTCAGTTTTTACATTTAGATCAATACTATAAGCATTTCCTTTAATAAAATCAAGATAAGTATTATGTGAATAATCCCTGAAAGAATACTTTAAAACTTTACCACCAACAGATCTGAAAAAGTTGTTTTCCAGTTTATAGGTAAAATCAATCCCGGTACCAAAGTTCAATAATGTTTGAACATTTTTATTTGATGTATCTATCTGACCTCCTTTATGAGTTAGTAATAAATAAACAGGAATACAAAATTTCATATTGTCATTTAGCTCAAGAGCATTAATAACCGTACTGCTCCCTATTGCAAGTTCCTCCTGAAAAGGATCACCATTATTAATGAACTTCATCCAGTCAATCCATAGATCAGAATTAATATATTTTGTATTATAAAGTAACTGTATTCCATTCTCCACATTATTTG
>PVBE010751859.1_pt1 | contig 15810 bp, 13 predicted proteins | sample 1631181 | NCBI WGS metagenome assembly PVBE01 (sample SAMN08397723, study PRJNA350692) | Marine metagenome, whole genome shotgun sequencing project. | isolation source: water | place: Pacific Ocean | collected 2012-04
ATTCTTTTCTTTCTCTTTTTTTTTAAGACCTGAAATTACGCATTTCCCAACATCTAATCTCTTCTAATCTCTTTTTGAGATATACATTTAGTTTTTAAGCATCGGCTATATAATGGCTAAGGCCTTTTACAGATCATAATCAACAAAGACTAATTTAAAAGTTGGGCAAAAAATGGGGGCTGGACAATTTTCTTTGAGGCATCAATATTAGACAATGATTGACTCAGTCTGATGACTCAATAGGAAGGGTGTGAATCTATCTGAAGGGTAATTTTGTATGGCGTATTCTGTCTGGATCAATAGACAAAAAACTGGGTAAATGGATCTTTTTCTCAATATGTCTGCAATATTTTATATTCTGTTATGATAGTTTTGAATAGTCTCTGCTTCATCTAAGTTTCATCATATGATAACCTCTTTCACATCAGTTAAGCGGATCACTCGAATAATTCTTTTTTTAAAAAAAATCTTTAAGAATCACGCTAAGTTTCCATTTATTGTAATAAGATGTTGAATGATTCAGGTCTATTTATTTTTGATATGGGAGGCGTGGTTACCATTGCCATAGATGTAATGCCCGACATAGCCAGCCATATTGGTATGAGTGAAGATGAATTTCACAAATTAGCAGATGGAAATATGGATAAGCTAACGACTGGTGAGATTTCCCCAGAGGAATTTTGGGAACATTTCTCTGGATTATGGGGAGAAAAGGTAGAAGAAGAGCTTTTTGGGAAGTTTTTTCACCCACGTCCGATTAAAGGAACTTTTGATCTGATCAAATCAATAAAAGAAAATGCAAGAGTTGTATGCGGCACCAATACAAGTGATCCACACTACAATCATCATTTAACACTTGGCGATTATGACATTTTTGATGCAGTTTATGCATCAAACAAGATTGGGTACTCAAAACCAAATCCCGAGTTTTATTCCTATATACTTGAGATGGAGGGTTACGAACCAGGAAAAGCAGTTTTTGTGGATGACTTGGAAGAAAATATTATCGGGGCAATAAATGTTGGTATAACAGCAGTCCAATTCATAAATGCTGCATCTTTAAGGTTAGAGTTTGACCGTCTTGGATTATTTCGCTAAACTGAAATAGCCGTTTTTGAAAACATTAACTAATTAAAGAGGTAAATATGAAAAATTTGCGCGTGATTGAAAGATGCATAGTCATCCTTATTTCCGTATTTTTTTTAGGTGTCGGCTTGGCCCATGCCGATGGTAATTTGGTGATCTACTCTGCCGCTTCACCCGAAATGGGAAACGATCTAGTTACAGCCTTTAATGCAAAACATCCTGAAATTAAGGTGGATACCATTCGTGCTGGGTCCGGCGAGCTTTTGACGAGAATTAGAGCAGAAGGGAGTAGGCCTCAGGGCGATATCATAATGGCCATTGCTAAGGAGAACCTTGAAATTATTAGAAATTTTCTTCTATCTTACAAGGTTCGTGAAGCTGCTGCTTTCCCTGATGATGTGAAAGATACAAAAGAGGATAAGTACTATGGATTTAGTTTTAACATTCAGGCTTTCATAATAAACACCAAAGTTGTTCCTCTCAATGATGCACCAAAAAGTTGGAAGGAACTTGGTGAAAAGAAATGGCGGGGTAAAGTCATCTTGGCCAATCCTGCCCTTTCTGGGTCAGCCTATGCACAGCTTTTTCAGATGGTAGGGCTTTATGGATGGGATTTCATCAATAGTGTCAGAAGGGTTACTACCTTCGTGCCGAAATCATCACTGGTTTATACCTTTGTTGGTCGTGGTGAATTTCCAATTGGTGTAACTGGAGAGGGAAATGTGTTTACTGAAATAAACAAAGGGCATTCGGTTGCTGCAGTATACCCTTCTGAGGGGACAGGTCTTCGATTTGATGCTTCCGGAATCATAAAAGGGGGCCCCAATACAAATAACGCCAAGATATTTATGGATTGGTTGACAACGAAGGCAGCGATGTCGATCGTCTCAAAAGCGCCGCATTTTAGGCGAATGGCACGGCCGGACGTTCCTCCTCCTCCGGGATTAAAACCCAGCTCAGAGATTAAATTCTTCGATTATGATGCCATAAAAGCATCTAAGAGTAGAAATGCCTATCTACAAAAATTTGGCGAGATTTTTGCCAAACGTAAATAAGTTAATATTCCTCCCCAGGTATGGGTAACAAATTTAAGTTGCCCATATCCAACAAATGGATGTGATTTTTGGTGCATCAATGCCGGATTATGTCAAGAAAAATCACACCGTCACACTTTCCATCCGAAATCTTTCCAAAATTTTCTCTGGAAAAGATAAGAACATTAAAGCACTAGACAATATATCTTTAGACGTTCGCGAAGGAGACCTGTTTACTTTTCTGGGGCCTAGTGGATGTGGAAAGACTACAACACTTCGCTGTGTCGCCGGATTTGAAAAACCGACGAATGGTAAAATTGATTTTTTGGGAAAGGATTATACCACGATTCCCCCATTCAGGCGAAATATTGGCATGGTTTTCCAAAGTTACGCGCTGTTTCCACACATGTCGATTTTCGATAATGTCGCGTATGGACTGAGGATACGTAAAACATCGCCAGAAGAGGTTAAAGAAAGGGTAAACCGAATGATCGATCTGGTCGGACTCGTGGATGTACAAAAACGAAAACCAAGCGAGTTATCTGGTGGTCAACAACAGCGAATCGCTCTTGCCCGCGCCTTGGTATATAATCCCCAGCTTTTGTTGCTGGATGAACCCCTCAGTAATCTTGATGCAAAACTGAGGGTTTATATGCGTGAAGAGATTAGAAGAATTCAGCAACAGGCAAAAGTGACCACAATTTATGTGACACATGATCAGGAGGAAGCGTTGGCTATTTCTGACCAAATCGCTGTCATGCACGATGGAAAAGTCAGCCAGATTGGAACTCCTGATGAAATTTATGAAAACCCCAACTCGATACCGGTGGCTGACTTTATCGGCCAGGCGAACTTTCTCAAGTGTTCTATTGTCAGTGAAAGTAATAGAATGCGAATCATCGAATTTCCATCCTCAGAAAAAATATCCCTGGACTTTAACTCGGAAGAAAATCACAAATTATCCAACTCAGAAGGAGTGCTTTTTGTCAGGCCAGAACGGATAAAAATTACTGCAAAGCTAGATACTTCGAATTCATTGAAAGGAGAGGTAAAACACATTCTATACCTTGGGGCGTTGGTTCGATATTTTATCGTAGTATTTGAAAAAGAACTCTCCCAAGAAATCCTTGTTGACCAAAATCGGCGCATTAAAGGCATTAAGGAAGGGGATAAAATAGCTCTCATTTTCAATGGTAATGATATCAAAATATTTTCATCAGATTAAAATTAAACTCAGTCAATACATTCCTTATCATCTTTAGTGGAGCATTGAGTTTGATTTTCTGTTGTTTGCTGCGGGGGATTATTTTTGTACTAAACTATTATTGAAAGGAACTTGCTAACATGGGGAATTCATTACGACAAAGACTCCATAAATTTGAGTTGATTCCTTACTTGGTTCTGGGCTTGGCACTGCTGATTCTGGTGGTTTTTATTGTCTATCCGCTCTTCAAAGTTATTTTCAACAGTTTCCTTGAAATGGGGGAAACACCGTCATTAGAAAATCTTACCCTGGTCAACTTAGCACAATTCTTTACATCATCACTCTATAAAAGTGCATTTATTAACACTCTGGTAGTGGGTTTTTCTTGTGTGTTCTTTTCTTGCCTGATCGGAATCCCGATGGCCTATTTTGTGGCCAGAACGGAAGTCCCCTTTAAAGTTTTATTCCTAACTCTAGGCACAGTACCTCTTATCCTACCTCCATTTGTGGGGGCATATTCTTGGATACTTCTTTTTGGAAGAGAAGGTGTCGTAAATTATTTTCTGGATGTGATTTTCGGATTTCTTTTACCAGATATTTACGGTGCTCCAGGAATAGTAATTGCCATGACATTGAGTCTATATCCTTTCGTCTTTCTTTTGACCTATGGTTCTCTGCTTTCAGCAGATCCTTACATCGAGGAAAGTGCTGCAATTATGGGTGCCTCCAGATGGCAGGCAATCCGTACTGTTACCCTACCTTTGGTGATACCTTCGATTGTAGCAGGTGCCCTAATCGTTTTCATTCGTGCAGTAGGAAACTTTGGTGTGCCAGCAATTTTAGGAGGAAATTTCTATGTATTGCCGACTTTGATCCACTTTCAGGTCGTCGGTTTTTATAATCTTCACACGGCTGGTGCTATTGCCTTGGTCAATGTTGCTTTGGTTGGCATAGCAATCTTTCTTTCACAGTACTTTACGGCTAAACGTTCCTTTGTAACTATTTCCGGTACGACACAGGAGGCCCGGATTTCTCACAACAGAATTCTGAAATGGGTGGGAGTGACATTCTGTAGTGTTGTCATCTTTTTTTCTCTCCTTCCTCATCTTACAGTAATCTTGACATCGTTTACGGAAGGATGGGCTGGAACCAGGTATCCCACTAAATTTTCTCTGGAAAACTACAGACAGATTTTTAACATCGCAAGAACGCCTATTATCAACAGCCTTTTTTTGGCGACCTCATCTACAATTATTGCGGCTATAGTCGGTACATTGCTCGCATACATTAGTGTAAGAAAACGATTTCTTGGGAAATGGATTCTTGATCTTACCGTGATGCTTCCTTTTATCCTTCCTGGAATTGTTGTGGGTGTGGCTATTCTAATCGGATTTTCCTCTGGAATCATCATCTTGATTGGTACTTGGATGATCATGGTTGTCGGGTACTTTATCCGGCGGATGCCTTATATTTTCCGATCAACCATGGCTTCTCTAACCCAGATTGATGTGGCCGTGGAGGAAGCTTCCATTATTACTGGTGCTTCCTGGTCTACTACATTTAGAAAAATAACTCTTCCTTTAATGGCTCCAGGTGTCCTTGCGGGTTCCGTAATCTGTTTCTCTACTCTGATGGGAGAGCTTTCTACAACGATTATTCTTTATTCAGCCAAATGGAAAACGATTACAGTGGCCATTGTTGAATATCTTTTTTCTGCCACAATCGGTCCCGCTTATGCTTTGGGAACCGTTCTCATTCTTTTGGTTTTAAGCGCTATTTCATTTGCCAATCGTCTCTTGGGCCGACGGATGTCTCAAATGTTCAAAATGGTCTAATCCCTTCATCATGAACTTTTTGGTGCATCAACATCTTCAGACTCTTTCTGGGTTTATCTAAAACAAACCTCTCCATGAGAATCTGAGAAGCCATCGACTCTATCTATAGGCCCTTATGGCTTTTAGTGATCTTGTCTGTGGTTTTGGTCTGATCAGGGTTCTTCTATCTGAATCCTGAGTATCCTAGGGGTGGGTTGAGGATGTTGTGAAAAATGACATAGGACTGTTGGTGTTTGTAGTGTAAGATGATCTGAGGTCCAAGAATAGTACTTTCTAGACATGCTTGCTTGATCGAGATGAAGGAACTGGATGCTCCAGGAGGATAGCCCGGGGGGGGGACACCCACGCAGACACCCCACCCCAATTTAAATAAAGTAGTTTGTCGTGTTTTTAACCGACAATAAGCACATAAGCATTTCAGTCAGTCATCTTGCTTATAAAGCGCTCAACGCATGTTTGATCGATTTGCACGATTTGGATGCCCAGTGATAGAACTCAGATAGATATGGATGAAGTGTGCTTGAACGGATGGGGCGACCGAGTTTAATAAGCTGTCGCAAAACCCTTTTTTATCCCTGAAGGGAATGAATTCTCTATAGTTAAAAAAAAGACCATTACAGTTTCTCAAGGTTGAGAGCGTAAGCGATCTATCCGTTCAATGGCAGAATCAAAAAGTTGTACCTGCCTGCCATTTAAAACACCTTCTCGGTAATACTTCACTGCACCGGAGAAATTTCTTTGACGTTCTTCAATGTATCCGAGTGCATAGAGTTTACTAGCAAGATTTGATTCGTGATCCTGAATACGGATAATTGCCGCCTCATACAGGCCAAGCGCTATCATGTCAGCAGCCACCCTATCCACCTTCATTCCTGTTGCAACAACTTTCTTCTGCTTAAGATAGCCTCCAAGCAGTTCATATAGAGCCAGACTCATTTGTTTAATTATTTCGTCGTTTGGCAACTTCGGAATAACCCCATGGGTTGTTGCGGTAAAGCTTTTTGTGAAAGTTTTTTGAGGGCGTCCAGCTTCTTCCAAAAAAAGAGATATAGTACCTTGAAGAGACACGGAATGATTGACAAAATGGATTGAGGTCTTACGGTAATTGCAAGGGGCCTTTTCTCGGAGGTTGTTACATGAACTGAGAGAGACCTGTCTGGTCCCATTACGGGAGGAGTGTTCCGGAGCGGAAACCTGTGCCTTTATTCTGAGTAATGCTGCATCACCGGTAGGCTGAACCTGATTTGTCCCGAATGCTTCAAGGAGTGCTCCAGTCACATCGGTATCTTGACGGATGACGTACCCGTTCTCTTGAAGTAGTTGACGTACCAGATCAGCTGCAAGTTCAGACTCAGGATCTGTCGGCTGGACGATCAGGGACTTTTGAGTCAGCAGTTCTACCGGAGGTCGAATGATTTGGGTTTCCAGTTCTGTTGTGGCACTGCAGCCAAGAAGAAGTATTCCCACTGCAGAGTTAATCCAGACTCGTCTCAGCATCCATAGTCCTCAAGTTAAGCAGGGCGTCGACATACATTCGCTTGTATCCTCCTGTTGCAATAGCCTTTCCGTAGTAATCTGAAGCAACGACCCGTTCGCCATAGGCATGGTAGATCAGCCCCAGGTTGTAGTAATCTGTAGATGACTTAAACAACTGCTCCTCAACAGCCTCCTCAAGAATTTCCCGAGCTTCCTCCAGTTTACCCTTTTTGAGCAAATCAATTGCATCAGAGTGATTTCCTTCATCAATTTCCAGCCTGAGGTTCAAATTAAGAGTTCCCATTTCGTTGGAAATTAAACGACCCAGTCCATTAGCAACCTTCTGGGTCATTGCTCGCTCGTCCTCATACGCAGTTGGGATTACGCCTCTTCCGCTCAGACTTCGGTGGAGATTGAATTCATCCTTTTCGTTGATAAAGACCTCTCCACTGTATCCCACAGAAGCCCAGCCTTTTGCACCACTTGAAATCCTAATCTCTTGCCAGGATGAGTCTTCGGTTTGAATGCACGGTTGGTACTTTGGCGGTGGTTTCTTAAGGTAACGACAACGCCGTCCCCTTCTATAGAAATTAAATATCTCTTCTTGATTATAAGAACCTGACTGCAAGCCCACTTGAATATGGAGGCGGATCAAAGCATCCACTTGAGGAAGTTTGAAACCTGAGGATGGGCGAAGTGCTTTTAATCCGTTCTGAATCTTCTCATATTCCTTCTTTGTGAAAACCGATTTTCCGTTAAAGGACAGAGACTCTGCCATCACTGCTGTGATCTCTTCAGTTTCCATTTCCAACTGTCCCGAGCGGATCACTTGACTGGAGCTTTGTGAAACCGAAATCTCAAAAAAATGAACCGGATCTATTACTACTTCAAACACAAGCACACGGGCTTTTGTAAAGGCAGGATCATTTGAAACTGTGCGCTGCACCTCAATAAAATATCTGTTGCATCCTCCCAAGAGAAACAGCAGCAGAACACTCTTAACGAGTGATTTCATATTCGCTTTTCTCCTCGACTGCGCTGGAATCGGAACCTTTATCTCCTAGAAACTCCAATTTCAGTTGGTACCGTTGCCCCTTACTCAAGGCAAGAACTAACTCAGTTTCCTCATCAACTCGATAGAGCATCAAGTTTTCATGACTTGAGAAGCCGTTGGTCTCCGCAGTATCAGTTACAAGTTCATTCCAGCTTCGTCTCCAGGTACAATCTTTTCCACAGCTGCCAGATTCTGAACGTCCTTCCAAGCTAGTCACAGTATATTTTCTGGGACTTCCTGAGATCTCACGTTTCATTCCAAAAAGGGCATAATATTTCCCCAAAGCTACCTGATTGAAATCTTCAAAACGAGCCAGTTTCCTTACAGGAATCGAGTGCGATGTAAGCTCCTGCACCAGCTTTTGTTGAAGATTGTTGTCCATGCACTCGCAATACAGCACTGTATAGCCAGGAAGAATCTGGACCGACTTGGCTGGAATGTCTTGCACCTGCACGTAGTGATTACTGCATCCGACAAGCAAGAGTAAAAGGCTCCAAACAAAAACAGGTCTCATAAGCGCCACCCGAACGTGAAGGCCAGAAACACTGAGGATTCAGGATTGTGATCCACCAGGAACTGTTGATACTCACGCTGTTGCGATTGCTCCATAACATCACTTGTCTCTGGCAAAGTGAGAGACGTTTCGGTCAAGGTTGTAATTCGGGAAAGCGAGGCCACCTGAATGGCATAATAGGCGTCTTTAGTTTCATATCCGATCCAAGTGTTTGAATACTGCAGAAAAGGCCCCCAGTAAACGACATCTAGTGAAACCTTCTTCTCTGTGGAGACCGAAGAACTTAAGAGGGTCTGTTTCTGATTTACCTCATAGTGGGTGGCCTGAAGCATCAACCCAAGATCCCATCGGTGGACGTATTGCTCAAAGCGGTAATGCAATTCTAGCGTCCCACTCTGAAGAGTAAGTCGGGACTCATACTCTTTAGATGCTGTGGTTTCCTCCTGAGATTGTAAAAGCTCGTGGCTTCCAGAAGTCAACAGGTTGTACCCTAAGCCATAGCCTTTTAAACTCGTCGCTCCAACTTCCATAGACAGCGGGAGGAACTGTGCCATTCTGCCCGAGAAATAAGGGACACTCAGCCCCAAATCCCAGGTCAAGGCCTGGGCATCCCTCGGACCAAGCAAGGCGGCCAACAGGATCCAACCGCTCCAGGTAACTCGACTTCTCCAGGCAGTTCTGAGCAATAAATCAGATCGGATCAAAGCAGCATAGCCCCTTTAACAAGAATTACAAACACGCGACGAGAAATTCACGCACTAGAATCTAACCCGGTAACGTCGTCAGGGCAAAGATCTTCTTTGTATGAACCCACTTGGCGCTCCAATCCCGACATCAAGAGAACCCTTGTGTCCATGTCTAAACGAACAGGGATGACGGTAAGCCAGGTTGCTGATGAGGTTTTATATACTGGCCTGATCGAGATGCAGGAGTGGATGCTCAGGGATAGCTCTATATTTTTGTGGTGTTAATTATTTTGATCTGAAGGCAGATCGAAGGAGAATGAAGATTGTCAAAAAAAGAAAGATCAGCGTTATAGGGCTTTGCAGGATCACAGAATAATTGGATTTGTACATAAGAAGGGTTTGTCGAAGTGACGTTTCAAACATCCCTCCAAGCAAAAACCCAATCACCAGACAGACCAGTGAAAATCCGGTTCGCTTCATAACCAAACCTATGCCTGCGAAAAACAACATTACCCCTACATCAAACAGTGATTGCCCCGGAAGGTAAACTCCCACAATGCACATCACTATGACAGGGGGGAGAATAATAGACTTTGGAGTTTTTGCAACCAGTCCCCAGATGGGAATACCGAGGCGACCAACAAGCAAATGAACACCGTTGGCCAAAATCATTGAAGCAAACAAGGCGTAGACGAGTTCTCCGTGCATGGTCATCATAAGGGGTCCAGGAACGATACCATGAATAATGAATGCACTCAGCAAGAGTGCCGCAGCCATGTTTCCTGGAATCCCTAAAGCAATAGTGGGTATCAAATTGGAACCTACAACAGCACTGTTGGCCGCTTCCGTGGCAATGATTCCTTCTGGGTTTCCTTTTCCAAAACTTTCAGGAATGGAAGACACTCGGCGAGCCGAGCCATAGCTTAAAAATGCGGCAAGAGTCACACCCAATCCAGGCAACATCCCTACAATCGAACCGATCATGGCTGAGCGACCCAGAGTTTTCCAGTGGCTAAAAAATTCCTTTCCCGAAAGTCTGGATTCCGATTGCTTGGGTTGTAATTGATGTTTGGTTGTGGCTTCCCCTCCTTGGTGCCAAAGATCAAATAGCTGTTCGATAACAGATGCGAGTGCCAAAGTGCCAATCGCTACCGCGGAAAGAGGCAAACCATCATAGAGACTGATCTGATCAAAAGTCATGCGTGTCGTACTTTCCACCGGATCCAGGCCAATGGTAGAGAGAAAAACACCTAGACTGATGGAAACAAGCCCTTTTATTGGTGAATTTCCAGCAATTCCAGATAAAAGTACAAAAGCAAAAAGCAGGACTGCAGTGAATTCTAGAGGACCAAATTGAAGTGCTATCGCGCTGAATGGAACAACCAGTACAATCAGCAACAGATCAGAGATCGAGTCTCCAGTTACAGACGAGTATAATGCGAACTTCATGGCCCGGACAGCTTCTCCTTTTTGTGCCATGGGGTAGCCATCCAAAGCAGAGGCCGATGCCTCAGGAGTTCCAGGAGAATTCAGGAGGATGGCAGGGATAGCTCCACCTGATGTTCCTCCTTTGTTGACTCCTACCAAAAAGGCGATTGCAGCAAGTGGAGACATGTAGAATGTGATTGGAATCAGCACAGCCATCGCTGTGACGCTTCCTAAACCGGGAATCACTCCAATCACAATCCCAAGTGTGATGCCAGCAAAAATAAATGAGACGTTTGTGAAGGTGAATGCCGCTTCAAATCCGGCGATGAGAGACTCAAACATGACCGCATGAAGCAGAAATGTTTGAAGTCACGGCAAATCAACTGTAAAAATCAACCAGATTAATTGATTAACCAGGATGGGGAAAGTTATGGAAAGCAATCCGATCAACCACCAAGTCCTATTTCCTGAAAAAATCATAGCCGAGGCGATCAGCAACGGCATGGTCCAGGTGAAGCCAATGAAAGTGATGCCCCCAAAAGTGATTATGGATATTCCTGACCAGCATACTACTTCAATCAAGATCCTCCGATTAATGAAATTGCCTTGGAGTCTATGGAATTTTAATAATCGGGATATAATCAGGAGAATGGAAAGCCCAAAGGTCGTCCAAACGGCTAGATAAGGGAAGAAAGCAGCAGAAACGTCGTAGTCGGAACTTGTGGTTTCCGTATGGCTAGGGATGATCCAAATCAGGGTGACTACGGCTAGAAGGACTAAAAATAGTCCAGCAACGATATCCATGGCATCATCTTTACCCTTATTTTCGAGGATGCTACTGGTATCGTTACTGGTCTTTGGGTTGGTCACATGGTTCCCTTGATTACCTTTTTCAGGGCCTTAGCCGTTTTATCAATCTCCTTAGTCAATTGTTCGGAACCGACAAACTTGACAGGGAATTTGAGCTTATTGGTTACCAAGTCAGAAAAATCCTTGTCTTTCGTTGCATCCGAGATTGCTTTTTCGAGCTTTTTAACTACGTTGCTTGGAGTTCCGCTTGGGACAACGATTACTGCCTGACTTGGCATTGAGATACCGTACCCTTCCTGAACACTAGGAATACCCGGGGAGGCTATCAAGCGACCAGGATTCATTGACATGAGAACTTTCATCTTGTCGCCATAACGGTTGTGAATCCCACCACTCCATGCAAAATCAATTTTACCGCCAAGCAGGAACGGCACCATTTCACCACCACCTTTTGTTGGAATACCTGTCCAAGTCACGCCTTCCTGTTGGCCTATAAAATTAATGTAGGTCCGAGACATTTTGCTCTGGTCGGCATAGTTTAAAGTGTTCTTTCGGGCGTGTTCTACCAACTCTTCGAATGTATTAAAAGGAGCGTCTGCTCTTGCAACAATCGCTTGTTGATACTCAGTGATTTGTCCTACATAAGTAAAACTGTTTAAATCATACTCAACCTTCTGAGTCATAGGGGGCCATAACAGGGAGGTTGCTGCTGCAAAAAGGAGGGTGTAACCATCTGGATTTGCCTTAGAAACCTCAGTTGATCCAATGGCTCCTCCAGCACCTGGCCTTGTTTTGACAATCACCTTTTGACCAAGTTCATTTCCAAGTGCTATGGAAAACACTCTGGCCATCGTTTCCGTACTTCCGCCAGCCCTGTAAGGGATGACAAGAGTCACCGGCTTTTCGGGATACATGGCCATGATGGAACCACCTTGAAAAACACTAAAAAGAAACAAGAACATTATCAATGAAACTAAAAAAAATGGGATTCTTTTAATCTTTTTCATTTTATTATCTACAATTGAGGTTGCTGAACATTTTTCCAAAAAATGGGTTTTTCCCTCCTTTAGGAATCATAAAAGTGATTAAAATCTCAAATATTGATTGACATGTCAATATTTAACTTGTCAAATAATATCCTTTTTAAGAATACCTTGGGAACTAATGTAATGAGTAATGACTTTGTTGACTATGAAAACCTGCCACTCGATCAAGTTTTGTCCTTTCGTATCAACCGCCTGAACTCGGCATTGATGCGGCAGGCAAGTTTGATTCTCGCAAAAGAATCACAACTGAATTTGGTGGAATGGAGGCTTTTGAGGTTGTTGGCACATGTGCCGGTTTCTATTGCTCGAGATTTGAATCGAGTTTCCGGCATGAACCCCGCCCTCATCAGCCGTGGAATACGACGGTTGGAGTTACGTGAGCTTATCTCTACTCAGAGGGACGAACACGATCGCCGCACACAACGTCTGAAACTAACTCCGGAAGGGCATAAACTATACCAGCAAACCCTTCCGATTATGGGTCGTAGACATGAGGCGCATTGTGCCTGCATGAACAAAGAGGAGCTAGAGTTGTTCAATGGCATTATGGACAAGCTAGAAGCCCAAGCTAATATCCAGGATTTTCCAGCTACTGAGAATCAAGAAGATTGATTGAGTGCTACTCGTAATTTTCTTATCCTGATGTCTGATGGGTATCAAGCTTTTGCTCTAGGCTATATTGAAAAGCCCACAGTGCAGGATCCGAGTCTGATCGACTTCGCCCCGACGATTCTAGACACTTTTACTTCAGTAACTCGAAAATTGGAGTTTTTCTCGGAAAATCCCTTTTTGGTATAAACCCTGAAATCCGATGAATCGGAACGTACCATAGTCTTTGCGTGACCTGCAGTAGACTCCATAATGTGGAGTTTCATGCAGCGCAAGGAACGCTGAAAGTACAGGACATACCTAGTAAAGTTTGACTTAAAGGAGGAACCAGAGGAATTAACTATTTTGGCAAAATAGACTAAACATAACAAAACACAAGCAATCTTGATTTATGAAATTCTGTAGATTTGTAAACCAGAAACGTTGGGGCCAGAGCATCCCGATAAAGAGGAGATGAACAAAAGCTAAGGCATCATGGGAAAGCCCCTCAAGCTTGGAGCTTCATCTGATTTCCCCACTACTGGTGACTTCCTGAAATCAGTCTGTCAATAGTAAACTTTAGGCAATTGATATGGAAGTTGAATCAGATTAATTGACCTCCTTCATGGTCTGTTTAGAGACTACATTTATATGGAGTGAAAAATGAACAAAGTTGTAGCAGGTCAATTAGTTGGAGACGTGTGGCCTTCAGCACAACCCGGGGCAGATCCGGTATTGTACGGACACGTTTCACTGGATCCTGTTGGAGCATTTGAGGTTCGCAGTCTTCAGACTTTTCGACTGGTTTACACAGTAGGACGTTACGGTATAGATGACACAGGCAGCATCCGGGTGGTATTCCGTGTTGTGGGAGACTGGGGATTCCTCCAAATGAATGAACCTAAGGGATATAACTTTGTCACTGCGAACACGAACACTAAAGCTCGACTATCCCTGGACTATTCCGGAATCGGGCATCAACGACCCTGGTTCAAGTCCCTCACAGTCCGATTACATGGAGGGTACCTCAGTGAAGGTGACACCATCACAATTATTTTTGGAGATACATCACAAGGTTCACCAGGGATGAAGATGCAGACTTTTTGTGAGCCAGGTTTTGAGTTCAAGGTTTTGGCGGACGTTTGTGCTGTGGGGCACTATTATCCTCTGGTCGAAACGCCACACATTTCTATTGTTCCGGGAGCAGTTCATCAGTGGAAAGCTGTGTTGCCCACTTTGCGACATCCCGGTTCAGTTTTCCGACTGGGGATCAAGGCTGAAGATAATTGGGGAAACCCCACAGACCAAGCTTCAGGGCAATTCACGTTGAAGAGTACCCTACTAGTTGAAGGTTTACCCAATACGATAGACTATCCGCTTGGGGAAAAATCACTGATTCTCGACCAACTTAAAGTGGAAGAGCCTGGAGTGGTACGCATTCAAATGCTGGATGAAACAGGAAATTGTATTGCCGAAGCCGGACCGTTATTGATTGAAGAGAAAGGTTTTTCCGGCTATTGGGGTGACTTGCATGGTCAGAGCGGTGAATCCATTGGTATTACGACCTCAAAGGATTACTTTGAGTTTGCCCGCAACAAAGCCTTTTTGGATGTTACTGGACATCAGGCAAACGATTTCCAAGTTAACAACGCCTTCTGGAAGTACCTCAATGAACTCACTGCGCAGTACCATGAAAACGGGCGTTTTGTTGTGTTTCCTGGTTACGAGTGGTCAGGCAATACTGCTGTAGGTGGTGACCGCAATGTTTTTTTCCGGAACGAAGGCCGTCAGATCCGGCGTTCCTCTCATGCCCTATTGGATGATCGAACGGACATAGATACTGATTCCCCATCTGCGGCTCAGCTTTTTGAGGATTTGCAAGACGAGGACTGTGTAGTGTATGCACACGTTGGGGGACGTTATGCCGATATTGCCCAGGCTCATGATCCCCGGTTGGAAACAGCGATGGAGATTCATTCGGCTTGGGGTACCTTTGAATGGTTACTGACGGATGGTTTTCCGCTAGGACATCGGTCAGGGGTGGTGTGCAACAGCGATGGACACAAAGGCCGACCAGGAGCCAGTTATCCAGGAGCTGCGACCTTTGGAGCATACGGTGGACTAACTTGCTTCCTCACTAGTGATCTGACACGAGACGGTATTTTCGAATGCCTCAGGCGACGGCATCACTATGGCACAACAGGCTGCCGTATGCACATGGATGTTAAAGTGCAATTTGATCAAGAATCAACGATTTTTGAGCGCGATCCCAGGGCTTTTCCGGATACCAATCGTTTTGCTACAAACGAGGTAATGATGGGAGACATCGTAAAAAGTCCATCAATCGAAGCCACACTCAAGCTGTGCCTCCTTACTCACAATCCAATCGAACGTATTGAAATTCGAAACGGGACGAACGTACTGGATACATTCCGGCCTTATACAGCAAGCAATCTCGGTAATCGCATCCGGGTTATCTGGAGCGGGGCTGAATACCGTGGACGTGGCCGGCAATGCAACTGGACGGGAAGTGCGACTTTTAAGGGGTGCAGGATAAAGCACTTTGCTAAGATTAACGCATGGAACCACGAACGGCAGTTGGAGCAGTCTAATCATAATACGGTGGTATGGGATACGTTCACTACCGGAAACTTTGGTGGATTCGATGCTTGGATCGAGGAAGGCCCAACTGCTCAGTTGGACTTGACCACTAATCGTGGATCTATCCAGGAAAAGTTGAAAGATATTGGGCTGGAAGATTTTATTATGGAAGCTGGGGGGTTGGAACGACAACTCCGGGTATTCAGGCTCCCTGAAGAAAATCTACATCGAGAAGTGGAATATCAATTAAGGATTCCTCTCAAACCAAAAGAGGACAACCAACTCTGGATTTGTGTCACCACCGAGGACGGTTTTCAGGCGTGGAGCAGTCCAGTGTTTGTTTATCGATGATCATCTTGGCCCCTCATTGCCCCCCTTTAGCATAAAATAATTATTGCCAATTCCCTTCCAACATAAAGCGCACAGACCTGACCGTGAGTCAGGTAAC
>PVBE010799968.1_pt1 | contig 15810 bp, 10 predicted proteins | sample 1631181 | NCBI WGS metagenome assembly PVBE01 (sample SAMN08397723, study PRJNA350692) | Marine metagenome, whole genome shotgun sequencing project. | isolation source: water | place: Pacific Ocean | collected 2012-04
CTGCTCCAGCGCGCCCACGAGTGAGATCGCGCTTGGTGCGGCCGTGTACCCTCATCGCCTCGGCGATCTCCTTGGCCTGCCGGAGGCCAGCGTCTAGGAGAGGCTCGCGGCTCTCTGCGCCCGGTTGATCAAAATCATCCGGCGCTGTTAGCGAAGGGTACTCGTTGTTGAGCTCCAGCAGCTCCTCGAAGATGTAGCGCCCCAGGCGGGTGCCGGTGTCGAGGGTGGTGAGCAGGAAGGTGGAGAGGGCCAGCAGGCCGAAGCCCTGGCCGGTCTCGGGCGGTATGCCGAGCAGGGCGAGGAAGCGGCTCAGCCCGCCGGCGAACACCGCGGTGGGGTGTTGGCGCAGCTCCTCGGAGCCGGGCGCCGCGATGGCCACGGTGATCACGGCCAACAGGCCGAGCACCCCCTCCAGCAACATGGATCCGTAACCCACGGTGCGGGCGTCGGGCTCGCTGTCCAGCTGCTTGGCCGTGGTGCCGGACGCCACCACGCTGTGGAACCCGCTGCAGGCCCCGCAGGCGATGGTGATGAACAGCGCCGGGTAGAGGTAGCCGAGGCGGTCGTGGTGAAATCCGAGGAAGGCGGGGTAGGTCATCGCGGGGGCGCCAGCGGGCGAAAAGAGGCTGGCCGCCACGCCGGCCAGGCCCCCGCCGAGGCAGGCGTAGAGCAGAAACGACGACAGGTAGTCCCGGGGCTGCAGCAGGATCCAGACCGGCAACACCGAGGCGGCCATGCAGTAGGCCAGCAGGACCAGGCCCCAGGTGGTGGTGGCCGATCCCTTGATCGCCGGCAGCCAGGCCGACAGGATCGGCAGCTGCTGGCCGGCCCAGATGGCCACGAAGACCATGGGCACGAAGATCAGCGAGGCGTGCAGCAGCCGTAGCTTGAGGCGGTAGAGCGCGGCGCCCAGGCCCAGGGCGAGGATGATGAAGAACACCGACGAGGTGGCCACGCTGCCGCCGCGGCGGATCTGCTCCAACGTGGCCGCGCCCCGGGGGGCGAAGGTCACCGCGGTCAGGTCGAGGAAGACCACGAGCACGTAGACCAGGGTGAGCCAGATGAAGACGAGGAACAGCTTGTTGGCCCGCACGCTCATGTGCTCGCGCACGACCTGGGCGATGGACATGGCGCGGTGCCGGATGCTCACCACCAGCGCGCCGTAGTCGTGGACCGCGCCGATGAAGATGGAGCCGATCACGATCCAGAGCACCGACGGGAGCCAGCCGAAGGCCATGGTGGCCAGGATCGGGCCCACGATGGGCCCGGCACCGGCGATGGACGAGAAGTGATGCCCCACCAGCACCGAGGGGCGCGCCGGGTAGTAATCCCGCCCGTCCTGCATGGTGTGGGCCGGGGTCGGGCGTTGGGGGTCGGTGCCGAACAGGCGGCTGAGGTACTTGCCGTACGTGAAGAAGGCGATGACGAAGGCCGCCGCGCCGCCGAGCACTATCAGTGGGATCATCGGTTGACCAACCTCCGCCTTTGTCCGGGCTGCCTTGACAGTAATCCATCTTCCCGTAACTCTGGAGCGTGGACAGACACCTTATTTTGACCGTCATACATAGGAAGGATCCATGCCGGTGAAACTTAGCAAAGCGTACTATCTCCTGCTGGCCACGGCCACCCTGGCGCTGGTGGCCTGCAACGGTGACGACCCCCAGACCGACACAGGCGTCGCCGCGGACCAGGGCCCCACCGCCGACCGCGCCATCACAGACGCCGTGGGCGACAACGGCGGCACCACCCTGGACAAGGTCATCGCGCCGGACGGGCCGAAGAAGCCGGCCTACTGGGAGCTGCTGCCGGACAAGGACGTGCCCACGGGCACCACCGGCACCGTGACCCTGCTCAACGACGGCAGGGTGCTCTTCGCCGGCGGTGAGAAGTACCTCAACAACAACACCGAGTACATCGCCAAGTGCTACATCTTCGATCCGAAGAAAAAGAAGTTCTCGGTGACCGGCCCCATGACCATGGCGCGGGCCTACCACACGGCCACCCTGCTCAAGGACGGCCGGGTGCTGGCGGCCGGCGGCAAGAACGACTCCACCTACCAAAAGACCGCAGAGCTCTACGACCCGAAGACCGGCAAGTGGACCGCCACCAAGTCCATGCCCTCGTCCCGCTGGGCCCACGCGGCTGCGCGGCTGAACAAGGACGGCATGGTCCTGGTCACCGGCGGCTTCGGCAACTCGGACTCCCTCTCGTCCATGACCATCTACCACCCGGCGCAGAAGGACTGGATCACGCCCGCGGCCTCGATGAACGTGGCCCGCCGCTACCACACCATGACCAAGCTCAAGTCGGGCAAGGTGCTCATCGCCGGCGGCATCTACGAGGGCTCCAACACCTGGAAGTACAAGACCACGGACGCCATGGAGCTGTTCGCCGACGACGGCACCATCACCAAGGTCAAGGACCCGATGAACTACCCGCGCAGCAGCCACACCGCGACCCTGGTGCCCACCACGGGCAACGTGCTGATCGTGGGCGGAATCTGCTGGAGGCAAAGCGGTGACCCACCCTGCGGCAACAAGGTCAACGACCTCTACAAGCCGGCCTCCAACACGGCGACCAAGATGTCCTACCTCGGTAAGCCGCCGGTGGGCCACACAGCGGTGGCGCTCAAGGACGGGCGCGTGATGATCATCGGCTCCAACGAGAATGATCCCGCGGACCGCAAGAAGGTGGTGACCTACACCCCCGGCGGTGGCCTGACAGCCTGGAAGAACGAGCCGAAGATGAAGCTCGCGCGATCCCACCCCCTGGCGGTGACCCTCAACGACGGCACCGTGCTGGTGACCGCGGGCATGGAGATGAACAGCCCGCGCAAGTACGCCGAGAAGGCCGAGCTGTACCACCCGTAGGCATTTCGGGGACGGTCCTACGATCTTGCGGATTTCGGGGACGGTCCTACGATCTTGCGGATTTTTGGGGCGGTGTTACGATCTCAACGTCCCACGGCGCAAAAGTACAAAAGTTAGGTCCGGGCACGATCAAACTTGTTGAAATCATTGCGGGGAAAAAGGCGAAAGTACAAAAGCTAGGTCCGGGCAAGGAGGGGCTGCCGGAGCGGGCCGCAGCCAGCGCTCGAGTTCGCCCTCTGGCACGCGGGCCATGGCGGCGACCGCCTGGCTGCATGGACGCACGCGACAGGTGCGCTCGATGCTGTGGTAGGCGCGGCCGCGAAGGTAGCCGTAGGCCAGCAGGCGGTGTCGCTGGTCAGGATCCCGGGCCTCGTCGAGGCGGGCCTGCAGCTCTCGGTTGAGGTCCGCCAGCGACGACCAGCCGAGGTCGGGCGCCCACTCCTCGTCGTGGCGCTCGTGGGCGCGGTTGCGCAGGCGCCGGGTGCGGGCGGCGCTGGTCTTGATCTCGTCTCTCAGGGTCTGGATAAGGGTCTTCATAATCTCCTCCTGTTGGTGGTTGTTCGGGCAGCGCGGTCGTGGGACGGACCGCCCGGAGGAGATCGGCTGCGCCGGTCGGGGCTTTTTGCTTATGAGTCGGTGAGGTATGTCATCATCGTTGTCCGGGGCTCCCAGTGGGACTCGAACCCACACCCACGCAGGTTTAAAGCCCGCGGCTCTGCCGTTGGAGCTATGGGAGCGTTACCCGCTCTGTTCGTCTTTTTTTTAAACCCGGAGCGGGGGCGGTTCATTCCCCGCCTTACAGGTGGGCCAGCGCCTTCTCCGCCACGTCCCAGGCGTTCTTTGCGCAGTCGTTGACGCTCACTCCGCGCCAGGCGTTGCCGGACATGATCAGCCCGGGCAGCTGCTGTAGATGCGCCTCGATCTGCGCCAGCCGGTCCAGGTGACCGAGGGTGTACTGGGGGATGCCGCGCCGGTGCCGGAAGATACGCGCGAAGGCCGGCTCGCCCTCGATCCCCTGGGCGGCGCTGACCTCGCCGTGCACCAGCCCGCGCAGCTCCTCGTCGGACAGGTCCAGCACCTCCGGGTCCCGGGCGCCGCCGATCATGGCCCGCACCAGCACCCGGCCGTCGCTGCAGCGCTCGGGGAAGATGGACGAAGTCCACAGGACGCCGAGAATGCGCAGGCCCGCGGTGCGCGGCACCAGGAAGCCGAAGCCGTCCATGGGGTGCGCCACCGCGTCGCGCTCGTAGCCGAGACAGACCACGGCCAGCGGAGAGTAGGGCACCTGTCCAACAAGCTCGCTGATCTGCGGCGCCAGGTTCCGGGTCATCGGCGCCGCCGCGTGGGCCGGGCAGGCCAGCACCACCGCGTCGGCAGCCAGCGGCACCATGCCCCGGCCGGCCAGCTGATAGCCGCCCTCCTCGCGACGCAGCTCTCGCACGTCGGCCTCCAGGTGCACGGCGTCACCCAGCTCCTCGGCCAGGCGCCCCACCAGCACCTCCATGCCGCCCTTGAAGCTGGTGAGGTGGCCCGACGGGCCGGCCCCCGGCGGCTGGTCGCCGCTCTCCTGCTCGGCGTCGTCACTCTGTGCGGCCTTGCGCTCCTTGGCGATCTTCATCATGCCGCGGATCAGGCTGCCGTACTGCCGCTCCACCTCCACCACCCTGGGGAAGCTGGCGGCCACGCTCATCTGCTCCGGGTCGCCGGCGTAGATGCCGGTCTGCATCGGGTCCACCAGCACCTGGTAGGCCTGCGGTCCGATGCGCCGGGTGGAGAAGTCGGCCACCGACTCGTCGCCGGCGTCGGCGGCCCGCTGCGGCACCCACAGCTCACGCACAAGGCGGATCATGCCCCCCAGGGTCATCAACCCCGAGAAGAGGAACTTCAGCGGGTGCATCTTCACCGCCCGCAGCCGCCCGCGGTTGTAGATGAAGCGGTTGCTGAAGGCGTCCGAGGCCGGCAGCAGGTGGTCGTCGAGGCCCAGGCGGTTGACCAGCTCCAGGGTCCGTGGCTCCTTGTTGAGGAAGCCGTTGACGCCCCACTCGCAGGTGAACCCGTCGGCCGTCAGCGTGCGGATCTTGCCGCCCACGCGGTCCGCGGACTCGAGCACCGTGACCCGCGGCGGCGGGAGCCCGCGGCCCCGGGCCAGGTCGGTGATGGCCAGGGCGGCGGACATGCCCGAGATGCCGCCGCCGACCACGGCGACGTGTTTGGTCGCGCTCATGCCTCTCCTGATACCACGGCGCTCACCACCTCGGCCAGCGCCTCGATGAACTGCGGATCCTCGTTGAGGGCCCGCGCACGCACGAAGGCCTCGGCGCCCCGATCCAGGCAGCGCTGGCGCAGGCGAATGTCGATCTCGTGCAGGGTCTCGATGTGGTCCGAGACGAAGCTCACCGGCACCAGCGCCAGCCGCCGCTCACCCTCATCGATGAGCCTGTCCACCAGGTCCACCACGTCCGGCTCCAGCCACCGCACCGGACCGCTGCGGCTCTGGTAGCCGAGGTGCCAGCGCGAGAGCTCCAGGCGCTCCACCACCCCGGCCACCGTGGCCTCCACCTGCCGCTGGTAAGGATCGCCGCGCTCGATCATGCTCACGGGCAGGCTGTGGGCCGAAAACACCACGCAGGCGTCGGGCCCCGCCTGCTCGGCGGCCTCCCGCACCGTGTCGGCCAGGGCGTCGAGGTAACGCTCCTGGGCGTGAAAGTCCTCCACCACCAGCGCCTCTTTTCCCGCGGGGGCCAGCGCCGCCTCGAGGTCCTTGAGGCTGGAGCCGGTGGTGGCCCCGCTGTACTGGGGATAGAGCGGCAACGCCACCATCCGCTCCACGCCCTGCTCGCGCAGCCGCGCCACCGCGTCTGCCGCCCGGGGCGCGCAGTAACGCATGGCCACCTCCACGACGAACTCGCCGCGGTCGGCCAGCCGCTCCTGCAACAGCGCGGCCTGCGCCCTGGTGGTCTGCACCAGCGGGCTGCCCCCGCCGATCTCCTCGTAGTACCCCTCCACTTTTGAGGCCCGCAGTGCCGAGATCAGCAGGGCGAAGGGCCGCTGCAGCAGCGCCCCGCCCGGCAGCTGGATCAGGTCTCGGTCCGAGAACAGCTCGCGCAAAAACGGCTTCACGTCGGCCACCGTGACCGGGCCGCCCATGTAAAGCAGGATCACGCCGGTGGGCATCAGACCGTCTTGGAGAAGGTCTGCCCGTCCCCGCCCGGTTTCTTCTTGCGCAGGTAGGGGTCGAAGACCATGGCCACGTTGCGCACGAGGATCCGCCCCAGGGGGGTCAGCGTCAGCTCCTGGCCCTGGCGTCGCAGCAGGCCCGCCTCTTCACATGCCTGCAGGCCCTTCTGCTCGGCGGCGAAGGTCTCGGCCGCGTCCAGCCCGCCCATGGCGCTGCACTCCTGCGCCAGGTCCACGTGGAAGTTGCACATCACCTGGTGGATCACCCGCCGCCGCAGGCGGTCGTCGTCGGTGATCAGCCGCCCCCGCTCAACGGGCAGGCGCCCCTCGTCCAGCTCCTTGTAGTACTGCCCCAGGGGCCGCAGGTTCTGGGTGTAGCAGCCCTGCACCTCGCTGATGCCGGTGACCCCGAAGGCGAGGATGTCGGCGTCGGGCAGCACGGTGTAGCCCTGGAAGTTGCGGTGCAGGCGGCGCTCCAGCCGCGCGCGCCCCAGCTCGTCGTCGGGGCGGGCGAAGTGGTCCATGCCGATCTGCACGTAGCCCGCCTCGAGGAAGCGCCGCAGGGCAGCCACGAAGAGGCCGAAGCGGTCCGCCGGCCCTGGCAGCTCGGCCTCCCGCATCCCCCGCTGGTGCGGGCGCATCCACGGTACGTGGGCGTAGCCGAACACCGCCGCGCGGTCCGGCGCCATGTCCAGCACGAGGTCCAACGTGCGCAGCCAGGTGTCCACCCGCTGCAGCGGCAGGCCGTAGATCAGATCGACGTTGATGCCGCTGTACCCCAGGGCCCGGGCATACTCCAGCAGCCGCCGGGTGTGCGCCACGGTCTGGCACCGCCCGATGGCCCGCTGCACCTCGGGCGTGAAGTCCTGGACGCCCATGCTCACGCGGTTGAAGCCCATGCCCCGCAGCAGGGCCAGCTGCTCGGTTGTCGTGACCACCGGATCGATCTCCAGGGCCACCTCGGCCCCGGGCAGGATGCGGAAGCGGTCTGTGATCAGCCCCCACAGCCGCTGGAGCTGCGTCTCGTCGAGGAAGGTGGGCGTGCCGCCCCCCAGGTGGAGCTGGATCACTCCGCGCCTCGACGGCAGCCGCGCGCAGACCATGTCCATCTCCCGGGCCAGGTAGTCCAGGTACTTGTCGGCTCGGTCCTGGCGCCTGGCCACCACCACGCTGCAGCCGCAGTAGGTGCACATGGAGCGGCAGAACGGCACGTGGACGTACAGCGACAGCGGGTCGTCCGGCGCGGCCTCGGCCAGGTCCAGGTGCTCCAGCAGCCGGGCCTCGCCCACCTCGTCGGTCCACTCGGGCACGGTGGGGTAGCTGGTGTAGCGCGGGCCGGGGCGTGACATCTCCACCAGCTTCTGCGGGTCCATGGCCTCCAGCTCGTCGAGCCAGTCCATCTCTTCTGCGGTGCCCCTCACCTCTGCGGCCGACTCGGCAGCCGGCGCCTCCCGCCGCGTCAGCCGATGCACCGTGTCCACCACGAAGCGGACCCGCTCCTCGGCATGGTTCGGCAGGCATCCGTGGCCCAGGTTGAAGATGTAGCCGGTGTCGCCGCCCGCCTCCACCACCTGGCGGATGCGGCGCTCCAGGTCCTCCTCCTCCATGAAGAGGCACCCCGGGTCGAGGTTGCCCTGGAGCACGATCCCGGGGCCGAGGCGTTGCCGCACCTCGGCCAGATTCCATCGCCAGTCCACCCCCACGACCTCCACGCCGGTCTCCACGAGCAGTTCCAGCAGGTGGCCGTTGCCCGTGCCGAAGATGATCCGCGGCACACCGCTGGGGCCGAGCTCGTCCACGATGCGCTTGAGGTAGGGCACGCCGAAGGTGCGGTAGTCTTCCTCGCCGAGGATGCCGCCCCAGGAGTCGAAGATCTGCACCGCCTGGCAGCCGGCCTCGGCCTGGATCCGCAGCTGCCCCGCCACGGTGCGCGACAAACGGTCGAGCAGGTCGTGGGCCAGGTCGGGCTGCCCAAACATCATCTCCCGCAGGTTGATGTAGCTCTTGGAGTTGCCCCCCTCCACCAGGTAGGAGGCCAGCGTCAGCGGCGCCCCGACGAAGCCGATGAGCGGCACCTTGCCGCCCAGGCCTTCGAGGGTCAGCCGGATGGCCTCGGTGAGGTAGGGGAAGGCCTCCTCTGGCTCGGGGACGCGCAGCGCCTGGACCGCGGCCTCGTCGCGCACCGGCTGGTGGAGCACCGGGCCCTTTGCGGTGAACTCCACCGGCGCCCCCATGGCCTCCACGGCGGTGAGGATGTCGGAGAAGATGATACCAGCGTCCACGCCCAGCTCGTCCACCGCGGCGACGGTTATCTGGGCCGCAAGCTCGGGCGTCTTGCACATCTCCATGAAGGAATATTTCTGTCGAAGCGCCTGATAGGACGCCTGGTATCGGCCTGCCTGGCGCATGAGCCACACCGGCGCACAGTCGGTGGGGCGGAAGCGGCAAGCGTTCATGAAACGGGTCGCGCGAGTCATGGCGGAAGTCTAGCCGAAACGCGAAGGTTAGCCATCAGCTAATCGCCCTCACCCCGCTCCGTCTTCATCCGCAGACGGGGGAAGGCCAGGGCCACCAGCAGGCAGGCCAGGGCGACCACGGCCAGCGCCTTGAACGCCCCGTGCAGCGCGCCGCCGAGGGCCACCTGGGCCTGGCGCAGCAACGCCGGCGAGATGCTGGCCCACCGCTTGGGGTCCAGCAGCTCCCCCGGCTGGTTGACCCCCGCGGCCCCGGCCGGCATGGCAGCGACGAACCGTCCGGTGACCAGCATGCCGAGCACGGTCATGGCCACGGTGCCGCCGATGGTGCGGCAAAACTGCAACATGGCCGTGGTCATGGCGCGCAGGTTCCACGGGATCAGGTCCTGCACCGCGATGGTGGTCGGGGTGATGGTCAGCGACATGCCCGCGCCGAGGATGGCCATGGCGAGGTAGATCCACGGCGTGGTGGGCGAGGGGAAGGCCGCCACCATCAGCAGGGCGCCAGCCAGGATCAGGGCCCCGCCGAGCACAACCACCGGCCGGTAGCCCAGGCGCCGGCTGAGCCACCCCACGGTGAAGGTCACGGTGGTCCAGGTCAGCGACATCGGCACCAGGGCCAGGCCGGCCCGGGTGGGCGAGCCGTGCAGCACCCCCTGGACCAGCAGCGGCACGAAGGCGCCCACCGGAAAGAGGATGCTGCCCACCGCCAGGCCCGAGGCGTAGGCCACCACCGGCCCCCGGGCCTTGAAGATCGCCGGCGGGAACATCGGGCTGTCGCTGCGCCGCTCCAGGGCCACCATGGCCACCCCCAGCGCCGCGCTGCCCGCCAACAGCATGGCCACCACGCCGTCGAGGCCGCTGTCGCCCAGGCGCTGGAGCCCGATGAGCAGCAGGGAGAGCGCGGTGACGACCACCAACGCGCCGCCGAGGTTCGGGCTGGCCCTGTCCTCCCGCCGCTCCACCGACTCGTGCAGCGACGCGAGCAACAGACCGAGGGAGACCACGCCCAGGGGGATGTTGATCCAGAAGATCCAGCGCCAGGAGACGTAGGTCACGAAGAACCCACCCAGCAGCGGGCCGAGCACGCTTGAGACCCCCCAGACCACGGAGAAGATGCCCTGGACCAGGGCGCGCCGCTCGGCCTGGTAGAGGTCGCCGAAGAGGGTGACGGTGATCGGGATCAGGCCGCCGGCCCCCAGGCCCTGCAGGGCGCGGAAGAGGATCAGCGTCAGCATGGTATCGGCCACCCCGCAGAGCGCCGAGCCGAACATGAACAGCAGCGAGGCCGCCAGGTACAGCGGGCGGCGGCCGTACAGATCGGCCAGGCGCCCGTAGAGGGGCACCGAGGTGGTGGAGGTGAGCAGGTAGGCCGAAAAGACCCAGCCATAGAGGTGCAGGCCGCCCAGCTGACCTGCCACCGTGGGCAGCGACGTGCTCACCACGTTGACGTCCAGGGCGGCGAGGAAGGTGCCGAGCAGCAGCGCCACGGTCACCAGGGTGGGGCGGGTGTCGTCGGAGACGGTCATGGTTTTTTGGTCAAACCCTTGACTTGACCTGTGCGAACCCTCATCAGCTAAGATTCCACCATGCACCGCTGCTTGGCCACAATTCTGTTGCTCGCGCTCGCGCCGGCCACGCCCGCCGCCGCCCAGGGCATGATCCACGTGCCGGCCGGCGAGTTCACCATGGGCTCGACCAGGGGCGACGCCGACGAACGACCGCCGCACAAGGTGCGGCTGGCGGCCTTCCTGCTGGATCGCTTCGAGGTCACCGTGGCCCTGTACGGAAACTGCGTGGCCGCCGGCGCCTGTCGCAAGCCCCGCCCCTACACCTGGCACAGCAAGGTCCCGGCCAGGCTCCGCGGCTCACTGCCGGTGACCGGCGTCGCCTGGAGAGACGCTGACACCTACTGCAGGTGGGCCGGCAAGCGCCTGCCCACCGAGGCCCAATGGGAGCGCGCCGCCCGGGGCACCGACGGCCGCGTCTACCCCTGGGGCGGCCCGCTAAAATGCGCCCGGGCCAACTTCGGCAACTTCGCCGAGGCCGGCCTCTGCGCGGGGAAGAACCCGGGCCACCCCCTGCCCGTGGGCCGCCGCAAGGGTGGCATCAGCCCCACTGGCGCACACGACATGGCGGGCAACGTCTGGGAGTGGGTGGCCGACGACTACAAGCCTTACCCGGGCGCCGCGGGCCAGACCGGCGCCGCGCCCCGCCGCAAGGTGGTACGCGGGGGCTCCTGCTGCTCCTACTTCGTCATGCCGCGCGCGGCGAACCGCGTGGCCTACGCGCCCACCCTGGTGGACGCGGACATCGGCTTCAGGTGCGCAAAGGCTGCCAAGGCGACGAAAAAAAGAAGTAGGAACCAAACACAGCGAGGCGGAAAAACACCCCACCGCTGGCCGAGCAACTGGCGTCGAGGTCAAGGAGCGAAGACGCAGGCGTACTGGTGGTACGTCAAGGAGGAGCGACGCGGAGATCGGCGTCAGGGGCCGGCCACGGACGGCAGCTCCACCCGGGTGAGCCAGAACTCCTCAATGGACCGGATGGCGTGCATGTATTCGTCCAGGTCAGCGGGCTTGGTGATGTAGCAGTTGGCGTGGCGCTGGTAACACTCGATGATGTCGCGCTTCTGCTGCGAGCCGCTGAGGATCAGCACCGGAATGTACTTCAGGCTGGCGTCGCTCTTGATCTCGGAGAGGACCTCGCCGCCGGTCTTCTTCGGCAGGTTGAGGTCCATGATGATCAGCGACGGCCGCGGCGCGTCGGCGAAGCGCCCCTCCTTGTGGAGGAAATCCATGGCCTCCATGCCGTCGCGGGCCACGTGGAGGTTGTTGTGGGTCAGGCTCTCGCGGAGGGCCTCCTCCACAAGGCGAACGTCCCCTGGATTGTCCTCGACGAGGAGAATGTCGAGCGGCTGATTACGGCGTTCTGCGTTCATTATGCGTCCCCCGAATACGACTAATACTGCACAAAGATAACTAATCCGGGGCGCCGTGCCACGTCAACGATTGTTTTTCTGCGGGGTCAGGCGGGGCAGAGAGAAACCACCGAGATCCAAAAGTTTTCAATGGACTGCACCGCGTTGACGAACCGCTCCAGGTCCACCGGCTTGGTGATGTAGGCGTTGGCGAACAGGTCATAGGAACGGAGGATGTCCTCCTCGGCGTTGGACGAGGTCAACACCACCACGGGGATCTGCTTGAGGTCGTCGTCTTCTTTGATCCGGGCGAGCACCTCCCGCCCGTCCAGGCGGGGCAGGTTCAGGTCCAGCAGGATGAGGTCCGGCCGCGGCGCCTCTTCATGCTCCCCCTGCCGGAGCAAAAACCGCATGGCCTCCTCACCGTCCTTGACGTGGTGCAGGCGGTTGCGGAGCTTGACCTGCAGCAAGGCCTCACGGGTCAGCTCCGCGTCCTCCGGGTCGTCCTCGATCAATAGAATCTGTGCCAGCTTCTTACTCATGTTGGCGTCTCCCCCTTCGGGCCGCGTGAGCCCTGATGATGCAGGAAATACTCCGATAGGCCGAGCAAGTCAAGGCCCTCACGGGCGAGTTTGCCTTTACAAAGTAGCTGATTATTCTCAAAATACTCCCTGAGCGGGGAGATCCAAGGAACCAACACCAGGGAAGCCGTTGAACGAGAACACGCCAAGGCTCACGCTGTGCCCGGAATGCGGGAAGAAGGCGCGCTCCGCCGCGCCTCGCTGCGAGTCCTGCGGCACCTGGCTCATCTCCATCGAGCACCTGGATGACAACGATCCCCTGGTCGGAAAGTCCATCGACGAACGGTTCATCATCACCGAGCTCATCGCCAAGGGCGGCATGGGCGCAGTCTACAAGGCCTACCAGGCCAGCGTCGACCGCCACATCGTGGTCAAGGTGCTCCACCCGCGGTTCGAGCAACGCCCGGACTCCATCAAGCGCTTCTTCCGTGAGGCCAAGGCGTCGTCCAGGCTGAACCATCACCACATCGTGCAGGTCTACGACTTCGGCCAGACCGACGACGGCATGCTCTACATGATGATGGAATACCTCGACGGCATCCTGCTCTACGACCTCATGGCCTGGGGGCCCCTGGCGCCGGCGCGCACAATCAACATCCTCGGCCAGGTCTGCGACGCCCTCACCGTGGCCCACGACAACGGCGTGATCCACCGGGACCTCAAGCCGGAGAACATCTTCCTGCTGGATCGCGCCGGCGCGCCGGATTTCGTCAAGGTTTTCGACTTCGGTATCGCCAAGACCGACGACGGCGAGACCGCGGATCCGGGCAAGAAGCTGACCTCAGAAAAGTCCATCTTCGGCACGCCGCACTACATGAGCCCCGAGCAGGCCCTGGGCCGGAGCCCCGACCCGCGCAGCGACATCTACGCCCTCGGCATCATCCTCTACGAGATGCTGGCCGGCACACACCCCTTCGAGTCCGACGACCCCATAACGCTGCTGCGTCAGCACCTGCGGGACACCCTGCCGCCGCTGACCGCCGCCTGCCCCGACTTCGTCCTGCCCCCCGAGATTGACGACGTCTTCGCCAGCCTCGTTGCCAAGAACCCCGACGACCGCCCGGACAACGCCCGCGAGGCCAAGGCCATGCTGTTGAAGGTCTTCAGGGACATCTCAGGCGACGGCTACGGCGTCCACGAGCTGACCCCGGCATCCTCGCGCTCGCAGAAGACCACCGTGGAGCTACAGTCCAGCCTGCCCGCCATGGCTGTGCAGGCCATGGAGCGCGAGAACCGTTTCATCGAGATCATGACCCACGAGCTGCGCACCGCCCTCACCGTGGTCAGCTCCAGCGTCGAGCTCATGGCAGACAAGAAGCTGGGGGACGTCACCGAAAAGCAGGGGCAGTTCCTGCAGATGATCAAGCGCAACATCGATCGCATGTCGCGCTTCTCGACCAACGTGCTGTCGCTCTCGCGGCTGGACACCGACCGCTACCACCTCAACCTCAATGAGATCTCGCTCAAGGCGGCCATCGAGCAGCCGCTGCTGCGGCTCAAGCGTGAGGCCCTGGACAAGGGCATCGCCATCGTGCTGGACAGCCAGGTGGACCCCGAGATCAAGGTGGTGGCCGACCCGGGGGCCATCTCCCTCGTCATCGCCAACCTGCTGAGCAACGTGCTGATGATCCACGGCCCGGTGACCCTGGCCAGTGTGGGCTACGCGCCGCTGAACGAGCACTTCGTCGAGGTCTGGATCACCGACGACGGCCCCGGCATCCCGGACGAGGACCAGAAAGATCTCTTCGACCGTTTCCGGCAGTCCAGCGGCGACGAGATGATCGGTCTGCGCGGTACCGGCATCCGGCTGGCAGTCTGCAAGGCGATGGTGGAGCGCATGGAGGGCAAGATCTCCGTCGAGTCCGAGGGCGAGGGCACCACCTTCCGCTTCACCCTGCCCACGCCCAAGGCGAGCCGCGAGTTCCTCTTCGGCAGGCTGGCCACCCTGGCGGGGTACCTGCCGCCGGAGCGGCTGCGCGAGGCCGTGTCCGAGCAGCTTTCGGGCAAGGTCCCCCGGCGCAGGCTGGGTGAGATCCTGGTGGACGCCGGGGCGCTCACAGCGGTGGAGGTGGAGGAGGTGCTGCGCATGCAGGGCGAGCGCCTGGACAAGCCCCACGTGCACCTTCCTGTGCGACTGGGCGACGCGCTCTTCGGCCAGCTGGCGCTCAAGTACACCTACGTCACCCGGGAGCAGCTCGACCGCTCCATCTGCCTTCAGGAGGCCCGCAGAGACCAGGGGCAGCCGAGCCGACTGGGGCAGGTGCTGGTGGAGCGTGATCAGATGACCGCCGCCGAGGTGGTCAGCGTGCTCAACATGCAGAAGGTGCGCCTGGCGACCTGTTCGTCCTGCGCGAGCCGATACAACGTCGCCCGCTGGAAGGACGGCGACGACGAGCCCTGCCCGGCCTGCGGCGCGGCGCTCGTGCTCGAGGAGGAGTCTGACAGCGTGGACGTCGAAGGAGACGTGCTGGCGGGCAAGTGACTTGAAACAGCGATTCTGTGGGGGGCACCACCGGCAACTGTGGAGGGACCAGGATGACAGAGCCAGGGGCTGGAGAGCCCCGCAAAGACACGGAGGACGCGGCCTATCTGCGGCAGATGCTGGACGTCATCGCGGCGATAAAGTGCGGCGACTTTTCGGTGTCCATGTCGGCCGGTGGCGGCGGGCTGCGGGAGGAGCTGAGCGCCACCGTCAACGACCTGGTGCGGCTGCTGCGGGCCACCGAGACCCCCGACGAGCGGAGCCGCCGCAGGGTGGAGCGCGACCTGACGCTGCGCAACCGCATCTCCAACATCTTCCTCACCTTCCCGGACCGGCAGATGTACGGCAAGGTGATCGAGCTGGTCCTGGACAACACCGACAGCACCTACGGGCTGTTCGGCTATGTGGACGAGGCCGGCTACCTCATCTGCCCCTCGGTGCCCGAGGAGATCTGGGAGCGGGGCCCGGTGGCGGATCGCACCGCCGAGTTTAGCCTGGAGAGCATAAACGAGATCTGGCAGGAGGCCCTGGAGCGGAAGGCCACCGTCCTGGCCAACCAGCCCACGCCGGTGCCCGAGGGGTTCATCCCCATCCAGCGCAGCCTCTCGGTGCCGATCCTGCACGGCGGCGAGGCCGTGGGCCTGCTGCACCTGGCCAACAAACTCAGCGACTATGACAGCCACGACCAGGAGCTGCTGGAGGGGCTGGCGATCTATATCGCCCCGGTGCTGGACGCCCGCCTGCGCCGGAAGCGGCAGGAGGAGCGGCGCCGGGAGGCCGAGGAGGCCCTCGAGGCCAAGGCCCACGAGCTGGAGCGCTCCAACACGGAGCTGAGCCAGTTCGCCCACGTGGCCTCCCACGACCTGCAGGAGCCGCTGCGCATGGTCTCCAGCTACACCTCGCTGCTGCGGGACCGCTACGCCGGGCACATCGACGAGGAGGCCGACGCCTACATCGACTTCGCCGTGGAGGGCGCCCAGCGCATGCGGGAGCTGATCGACGGGCTGCTCGCCTTCTCCCATGTGCAGAGCCAGGCCGCTCCCCTCGAGCCCACCGAGCTGGGCACCGTCATGTCTCAGGTGCGCCACACCCTTCACGTGGCCATGCGCGAGAGCGAGGTCAACCTGGAGGTGGGCGAGCTGCCGCGGGTGATGGGCGCCCCGGGCCAGCTGCACCAGCTGCTGCAGAACCTGGTGGCCAACGCGATCAAGTTCCACGGCGAGCAGCCACCGCGAATCCACATCTCGTCCTTTCGCATGCGCAACGACTGGGTGGTGGTGGTGCGCGACAACGGCATCGGCATCGA